>Ga0157370_10001519_pt1 | contig 28689 bp, 32 predicted proteins | sample C35metaG_FD_113463 | JGI IMG/M metagenome (GOLD analysis project Ga0157370, IMG submission 113463) | Corn rhizosphere microbial communities from Kellogg Biological Station, Michigan, USA - C3-5 metaG | ecosystem: Host-associated > Plants > Roots > Rhizosphere > Soil | place: USA: Michigan...
CTCCTGTTTCAAGATCAAGCCGGCAGCGGCCACTATCGTGACGCTCACGATCCTGTTCGTGGATATGATCCTCCAGTTTTTCCCGATGTTCCTGCCGTATCAGAATTACTTTGTAACCTGGCGGATGAGCGCGTGGCTGTTCCTGGCGGAGCAGCAGGTGTCCTGGCCCAAGATTGTGGAAGCTTACGCCTTCCTGGGGGGCCTGAATGTGACGATGTTTGTAATCGGCTGGGTGGCGTTTCAGACCCGTGATTTCAAGACGTGAGGAAGTTGCTAGTTTCCAGTGTTCAGTTTTCAGGAAAATGTCTGTTGAACACCGACTGAACTCTTCAAAAATTCTCTTCAGCCCCAGTTGATGTTCGTGCCGCGCGTATCCACGTGGGTGAAGTTCGGGTAACTGCCTACGCCGCCTTTGAAAAGGCCACGGTCCCGGAGATTCCGGGAAACGGCAGTGACCTTGTAGGCACTCATCGGGAAGCGGACGTCCACTGCCACGTTTGCCTGGTGCCAGGAACCCACCTTGGCACCTTCGCAATGGGCATTGTAAATCGGGCAACGGTAGGCGGAGACGATTTCCTCTACGGGGCTTTTCAGCTCTACGGCGATACGATCCACGACGCGAAGGGTATAGCCCATGCGTGTCCACCACTGCTTGGGTGGAAGATTGTTCCAGACACCACCCTTTTCCTTGGCGTGGGCCTCGATCACCTGACGGGTGGTGAGGTTCTTAAACTTGAGCGTGTTGAGGTAGCGGGCGTATTCCTGCACCAGTGGACCTTGTTTGATCAGCCACTCCTGGGGAAGACCGGAGACATCAACGACACCGGAGGAAATGGGCGCGAGCTGTGTAGGCGCGGTGGCTGCGGCAGGAGAGCTGCTGCCCACTGTCACTTTAGGCTGGCCGAAGGTGAATGCGCTGGCGGATGCGGAACTTGCGACCAGTCCCAGACCGGCCATGCCAATCATTCCAAGAACATTGCGTCGTGCAATGGGTAGTCCTTGAGCGTCCAGAATCTGGCTTGGTCCTTCGGAAATGATTGGCATAAGGAAAGAGGTAAAATGGATTTACGACCTCAGCGGAATCCATGCCAAATCAGGGGTTTAGGGCGTGGGAAATCGCAGAAATCCCGTGGACCCAATCAAAAGACGCCATCTCCGCAAGGAAAAAAGGCCATTCGTGGCGGAAAAGTCACCTATCGAGCAGAGTGCATGATTGGCTTTTTTCGGCGGGCGGCTGCTAGGATAAAACCAAGGGTTGTGAGAAAAATTACGCCAATATCTCCCACCCGAGCATAGAGGGAAACAAGGGGCAGCAAGGGGACATTCAGCTCTGCGAGGAGAGAGCCACGGGTGAAGGGGCTGCCGTTTGAGTCGCGGAGGATTTGCTCCACGCCGGTGTCAGGGTGGCGGGTGGAGCCAGTGGAGTCGATCGCGGCACTGACGCCGGTGTTTCCGCAGCGGAGCATGGGGCGGTGAAGCTCGATGGCGCGGAATAACCCGGCCAGGTAATGTTGCTCGGATTCCTGGCTTTCCTTGAACCAGCCGTCATTGGTCACATTCACAATCACCTGCGGACCGGGGCGGATAAACTTCCGGACCAGACGCGGCACGGTGTCTTCATAGCAAATGGTGGGGATGACACCCAAGGTCTGCGCGCCATGCTGGATGGTCAGTGGCTCCAGAGAAGTGCCTGCGGTAAAGGAGCCGCCGTATTCCTCCCCGGATTGCTCCTTATAGATCTCCTTCAGCCAGGGGAAGGTATCCATGAAAGGAATGGTCTCGCCGAAGATGACCAAGTGGTGCTTGCGGAAGGTCTGGAGGTGGTCCTCCGGGTCCATGATGGCCAGAGAGTTATAAACGTCGCCCTTTTTCGGGACGATTTGGTCTCCCATTCTCTCCCCTTCTGCCTCGATCACTCCGTAGAGAAGGTGGAAGGGACCGGACTCCCGCACTTGGGAAATGGTGATGCTGTTTCCCTGCCACTGTCCCCACGTGCCATCCGGCAGGCGGAGGATGCGGCCATTGAGGGCGGTCTCCGGCCAGACTACCCAGTCCGGCCAGTTGGTCTTGTTGGCTTCCAGCCCGGCCCGCGTCTCCTCCTCATAGCCCATGTGAGTCTCCTCGGCGGTCCACAGCATGGTGCTGGCTTCCATCGGGATGTTGAGCTGGACCAGGAGGGCCTTCAGGCGGGTGGACTCCCGGGCGTGCTCCGAGGAAATGCGGTAGCTGCCATAGCCTGCCAGCGCGGCGAGGGTGGCCAGAGCCAGAGCGACAGGCTGCCATTTCCTGCTTCCCGCAGCCTGGACAGCCAAGGTCTGGATAAAGACGAGGATACCGGAAAGCCCGGCCACACCCAGCAAGTCCGCTGCCTGGGCCATGATGAGTTGATTGTGCAGGCCGATGCCGAGGGCATTCCAGCCGAAGCCGGTGATGACCCAGCCACGTGCGATCTCCAGCCCGGCCCAGATGGCGGCATTGGAAAAGGCGATGCCTGTGGCTCCCATGCGGCTATGCCAGGGATTCCCCAGCGTGGCGGCAAAGGCTCCAAAAAGCCCCCAGTAAACGGCAAGATAGAGCGGCAGGGCGATGGCCCCGGCAGTGGCGACCACGCCTACCCATGTGAGTTGGATGAGGTAGGTGATCGCTCCCGCCGTGTAGCCAAGTGCGAATCCTTTCCAGGCTCTGCGTTTCCCCTGCACCGTCCATGCCGCCGCGAGAAAGGGCAGCAGCGCCACCCAAACGAGTGCCGTGAAGTTGTAAGGAGGAAAGATGCCCGCCATCAGCATCGCGCTGGCTACCACTGCCATCCATCGCATCCAGAGTCTCCGTTTCCCCATGGCGGGAACATAGGGATCTAGGGCCCGGGGTCCATTTTTTTGATTTCCGCTGTTGAAAGTGAGACATTCCTCCCCAAGGAATTCCCAGTTTCCCATTGTCGCCACTCCTGCCTTCTGCTGTGAATGACTGATAGATGAAACCCTCCCCTTGGCTATATCCCGGCGTCGCCATGCTCATCACTGGTGTGTGGGTCGGTTTCGAGAAACAATCAGCCGCCGCTTTGGAGCACGAGACTCATATGCTCACGCAGCGCATCCAGCAGTTCCGCATGGCGGAGGAAAGCGCCACAAGAGCGCGGGCGGCTGAGGAAAAGCTGCAGAAGGAAAAGAAAATCGATTGGAAAGACTACTCATGGAAGTTGGCACAGATGCGGAGCGGCGGAATCATGGACATGCGTTCCATGTTCAAGCTCCAGAGCCTGCTGAAGAAGATGACTGCGGAGGAATTGTTAGGCCAATTGGATGAAATCGAGGCATTGGATCTTCCGGACGTCAGCCGGAGTCAGTTGGAGGAGATGATTCTAGATCAACTGGGGGAGAAAAATCCGCGAGAGACACTTCTCCACATGGTGGATCGAATGGATGGAAAGAATTTCTCCCTACAGAACTCTCTGGCTGCCATGTTAGGCAAGTGGGCTGAAAAGGATCGATTTGCAGTCATGGATTGGTTTGATCAAGCCATTCAGGAGGGGAAATTTGATAGCAAATCGCTGGATGGGAAAAATGAGGTGAGACTCGCTTTTGAGCGCTCGCTGATGAATACACTTTTAACTTCGGATCCGCAGAGAGCTGATGCACGGATCACCTCCCTACCCATGGAGCAACGGGAAGAGCTGTTTAAAAGCAATTATATGATTTCTCAGGAGGGACCGGAGGCCCAGAAAGTCTATGTGGACATCATGCGTGCCCATCTTTCCGTAGATCAGGCGAAGGAGAATTTGGCGAATCTGGCAGGCAGCCTTTCCTACGAAGGATATGATAAGGTGGATAGCCTCATCACGCACATCTCAGCCACCGTAGAAGAAAAGGTGTCGATCGTGGAGGAGGTGATGAATCAGCAGTTGAGCCAGATGAATTGGGAGACATGGAAACCCGAAATGCTGGAAAAGGCCCGCGCCTGGGCATCAATCCATGCTCCTGCCCAAGTGGATAATTTAACCGGAAAAGCATTGGGGCGTGCAGGCAATTATAACAAGTCATCCACTCTGGCCATTCAGTATTTGGAGAGCACTGGCAATGATGAGGTAATGGTTGCTTTTCTAACTGAGGTCAAGGACTCGCGGGGAAAAGAGCTGATAGATAAGATCAAGGATCCCGTCCTCCGTGAGCAGGTCTCCAGAATCGCGCCTTACAAGGACAGAAAATAGTCATGAAATTTCCCCATATCCTAGGCATTCCCATTCTTGTAGGCGGCTCCTTTTGGGGTTGGCGGGCGCACCGGCAGACGCAGGCTGCGGAGGCTCTCTGTCGGCAGGCCCAGGTGGAGGCAGCAGCACGGGGTATCATCTCTGGCAGTGAAAAAGAGAATTCTACCACCAATATCCGCAGGCGGCAGCAGGAACAAAGCCAGAGGAAGGCGAAGGAATTCGCGGATCAACTGATCGCTTTGAACCGCGATTTCAAGGAAGCACAAAAAGCGGGAAGGGGGGAGGAAGTAACGAAGCGCAACCTGGAATTGATGGAGGCAATGATGTCCCTCAGCAAAGAAGAATTGAAAATGCTCGTGGTAAATATCCAGAGCCGTCTGGACATCGAGGCTGCCTCAAAACAGGATATTCTCGGTTACCCACTCATGATGTTAGCCCAGCAGCATCCGGAAGCTGCGCTGGAGATCATGACGGAATCCGGGAAAAGTTTCATGGGTGGCTACTTAGTCACTAGTGCACTCACGCAATTGGCTCAAGACAGTCCCATGGAGGCCATGGAATGGATCAAAAGGAATGGTAGCAAGGTATCCAATCTGGACAGCATGAAAGCAGCCATCGTTGTCGGAGGGGCACAGAAGGACATTTCCGTGGCGTTTCAGATGATGCTGGATTTAAAGCTGGAGGGACAGTCCATAGTCAGGCAGATCGCACGGACAGCACAAACTCCAGAACAGCAGACCGATTTTTTAAAAGCCATACGTGCTAAACTGGACACCCTTCCCGATGAGAAGGCACGGACAAAGATGCTGGATCAGGGAATGTCCTCACTTTTCGAGCAAGTAGTCAGCGGTGGATATGAAGATGCTGTGAAGTGGGTGACTACTACGGGATTGACTGATAAGGAACAGCAGCAATTCATCGATTCTATCAGATACTCCAATAGAAACACGCCACGGTGGCTGGATTGGCTTTCCACCCAGAAGTTGAATCCCGATAGTGTGGAGACTCGTGTAAGAAGCCTCTTCTCTACCTGGACACAGAATGACTATGTGGCTGCAGGAGAGTGGCTTACCCATGCTCCTGCAGGCATCGCCAAGGAAAGTGCCACGGAAGCCTACATTGAGGCGATTTCCACCTATGACGCAGATACGGCTTACCAGTGGGCCAAGACTCTTCCTGAAGCGAAGCAGAAATCCTCAATCCGGCAGATCTATCAAATTCTAAAAACGAAAGATTCCGCGGCCGCAGAAGCCTATGCCACCCAGCACGGCCTTGAAAAATGAGGGCCTTAAAGGAATGGGGCAACGGTCTCAAAATTCCTTGAGTCTCACTTCCCGGCAATCCGCGCAAGTATCCCAGGCTGCCAGAAAAAGCCCATGGCAGCGCGGGCAGTAGCGGGTGCTTTCATTTCCCTCGTCCTTAACAGGTGGAGTGTTGTAATGCTCCAGACTCGCATGTTTTTCCAACAGCGGCCGGATGAAGGCGGAATACTCGGCATCCCCGGGAGACTCTGTGGCGGGAAACAACACCCGGCGGGCAAAGCGGGCCAACCATGGATTCTCCCTGTCTCCGGAAGAAAGCAGCAGGGCGAAGGGATGAGTGGTGGCGAAGGCATGTACGGAAGCCATCTCAGCCGCCCGCATGGCGTGGAATGGCACCAGCAGAGAAAGGAGCGCGTCCATCCTTAGAGCCGCGCGAGCTGCAGGATAGACCCGGCCCAGCCACCAGAGTTGGGCGGAAATAAAGACCATGATCAGCCATAGCCATGCGCCAAAAAGCAGCGTCTGCAGCAGGCTGGTGTAAAGATACAGCAGTGGGATGCCGAGAAAGAAGCCGTAGGTGAGGAGGGGCGCCAGCAGCCGGAGCTGGAAAGAAACCGTGCGCCAGCGCCGCCATTCACGGCCTGCCCGAGCAGGTGATAGAGCCAGCCGCCATTGTTTCTGGAGGGACTGCTGCACCGTGAGTCCTCCGTGCTTTCCTGCGGAAAAAAGGGCGAGCTGTCTTGAGGAAGTAAGCCGGATTTTTTTCCCCTCCAGAAGCAGGTGATGCCCTTCCTTGCCGAGATGTTTCCAATCTATCATGCCCGCTTTTTGGAAGTCCGCTTCCCGGGTTTCCACAAAAATGGCGCCGCTTTCATCCGGGAACAACGGCGGCGCCTGGCACGGGGCAAAGCCTCCCTCCAGTGGTGCGGGGAGCAGTGGCAGCATGCCTGCCACGCGAGTGGCGAAGGAATGGCCGGGCATGCTTGCCAGCCAGTGATGGCTCCGCCATCGCCGCCGCAGAACCGGGTTTCTCATGGGAAGCCACAGCAGGGATTCCCAGAGAAAAAGTGCCAGGGCGATGAGGAGAAATTCCGTTTGAATGGACATCCGGCAGGGAAATCAGAGCGAATCCTTGGTGGTGCCGGTGCGCCCGGTGAAGATCTTCTTGATGAAGGCTCCCACGGCGACGACCGCGACGATGAGAGGCTTGAACAGCTTGGTCAGCAGTCCGCTTTTCGCCGCTGCCAGCAGGCCGCCTCCCACGATCAATCCGGTGAGGCCATATTCCGCCACCTTGTCTCCCTTTACGAAGGAGGCGTAGGAGTTTTCCTTCTTGAAACTGTAGCCGGTGAGAAGATTCTGATAGATCGGCAGCACGCCGTCGATCTGGCTGTCATCACATACCAGCACCACATCCATCACGCCGTGACGGCCCAGGATTTTCGTTTTGTAGTTCAGCACCTCACCCCCTGCGCTGCTTCGCAGGCGGATGGCCCACTCCAGATTGTTGGTGGCAGGATTATAGAATGGCGGTTTTTTCCAGCCCAGCACTTCCAGAGTCGGCTGGCCGCGCTGTGTGAGTTGTTCATTGGCCGCCTTCTGGCCTTCCTTGAGTTGCTTGAGGATTTCATCCGCGTTCAGCTTATCCTTTTCATCATCCTTTACGTAACCCACGGGATCGAACTCGAAGAGGGCGAACCATGACATGTCATCCGGGGAAATATAGGCCAACTCTGCGCCGCTCACGATGTTTCCATAAAGCTCCATTAGCTTCTGTGTGTCATCGGAACCCGCCACCCGGTAGCCCTGCGGCACGTGGATCTTCGCCATGCCGCCGATGTCTGCGTCGCCGGTGGTGGTCCATCGGATGCTTTTCATCAGCCGGGTGAATTCCTGCTCCTTTGGAGAAAGCTGCTGCTCCTGGGCGGGAGAGCCGGATACTGTGGCATCCTCTTGGGCTGAGGATGAAGGTGCCAGGCCCAGGGTAAGCGCCAGACTGGCCAGAAGAAAAAGGAGTGAACGTTTCATTTTGTTAAAGGGGCAACACGCAGCCTGCCCGAAAACAGATGGTGGCGGCAAGATTCATTTCAGATAGATCCCCGTGAGGAAATCGCCTCATTCCTTGCTGCCGGTGATGTGGCGATGCAGATCAGAGGTGAGAGTTTCGATGCGCTGACTCATGTTCTGGGTCAATTCAGTGAGCTCGGTATTCCGGCGCAGCAGTTCCAGAAGGATCTCACTTTGTTTCGCAGCCTCGATCTGGCGTTTCTCGGTGGCCTGCGCCTCTTTCTAAAAAAAAAGGGCATCCGCATCCGCATGCGCCTTGTCCCGATCTGCCTGGCGGGTTTGCGCCAGGAGAATCAAGGGTGCCGCATAGGCCGCCTGAAGACTGAAGGCCAGATTCAGGAGGATAAACGGATAGATATCGAACTTCGTCAATCCGGTCACATTCAGGATGATCCACGTGGCCACGATCAACGTCTGTCCGATGAGAAACGTAGGCGTGCCGAAAAAGCGGGCAAATGCCTCCGCCTTCAGGGCAAACCAGTCATTCCCGAAAATCGAGGACAGATGGGCATGGGGTGCATGGAAACGGTAATGATGATCTTGACCTGTCTTCGTCTCCTTGGGCGCATCCATGCCTGTTTCATAGCCCAATCGCGGGAAGAGACAAGGGTCCCGTGATCTCAAGGTTTACATTGGCAGAGGGTTTGCTAACTGATATGAGGGTGCTTCATCACACTTTGGAAACTCCAACCCGCAGCCACCGGAAGTTGGCTCTTGAACAAGTAACGCTCCGCGCTTAATCCCGGTGCACATGGATCCAGATCATCCCTACAAGCACCTTTCGCTTTTCACCGTGGGCCTTCTGCTCGCTGTCTGGCTGATCTTCATCCACCTTTTCATGTTGGTGAAGCCTGCTGAGGCTAAGGATTTTCTGAAGAAATTCCCCCGCAGTCAGCAGTTCGGGCAGATTCTCCTCGGGATCGGCTTGGCCTGGTTCTGGCTGCTCATCGCTCCAGATGGTCTGGGGAAGCTAAGCTCACTGGCCATGAGTTTCGGTGAGTTTGATTCCGTGAAGCCCACCCTCCGGATTGCCGTCCCCATCGCTCTGTTTCTCGTTTCCATCAGTGTACGGGATTTTCTTGCCGTGCGCGCGCTCGGTTTACTGGGTCTCATGGTGGCTTATCCGCTGCTGGAGTCTGCGTTTCTCAAGGATCCCCAGTCCCGCCTGCTGGTGCCCATCTATGCTTACGCCATGCTCACGGCCTCGCTGTTTTTCGTGGGAATGCCTTACCTTTTCCGGGATGCCGTCACGTGGGTCTCGGCTTCCAGCAAGCGCTGGAACCTCTGCGCTCTGGCCGGCCTGGGCTACGGTGTGGCCACTTTGGTGTGTGCCTTGGCTTTCTGGCGCGGCTATTGAGTAAATTTTTGGACGGGGATGAAATCTCCGCTAGGCTGGGATGCCATGAAAATATCTCAAGCCCTCATCGTCTTCTCCGTAGCTGCCCTGTGCGCCAGTTGCGAATATACCACTCCGCCGGTGGGAGATGCCACTGCTCCCGGCTACCCTTCCGATCCCACCCGCTATCCCTCCACCGGCGCTGGAGATACGGCACATTACTTTCGCTCTGGCAGTGAAGCCGGGGGCCGGGATGCGAAAAGAGGCTTCCCAGCGACCCCCTCCACCCACTGGAAATCCGTCCCGCCCGCCTATCGGAAGGATTTCAACCGTGGCTACGTGGATGGCTACCGGAATGTGAAAACGGATGCCGGAGCGCAGGAGGCCACTTATTTTCAGCGCGGCAGATCACTCGCCCGCAGCGACCATGGAAGCGGGCGCCGCTACGATCCTGCCCGCCACTTTGCCTCCATCCAGTCCCAATACCGGGACGAGTTCACCCGTGGCTACGCCGCCGGGTGGTGAGGGTCAACAAAACGACGGCGGTTTTACCCGCCGCCGATGAATGATCAATAGACGGGAGCTCCAGAAGTGTCCTGGGCAGAACCGCCGCCGCCACGCGACTTGTTTGCCTGCGTTTCCATATTTTCACCCAGGATGCGCATATCGCGCCCAAGGCCGATCGTGGTGTTGCAGGAGCTCAAAAGGCCGACGGACACAAGCAGAGAAGAGAGCAAAATCGTTTTCATCAAAGGTTTGCATACCTCATTTCCCTAGGGCCGCAAGCGGGTTTATCAACTTTGCTTAAGTTCTCTCCGGAGTTGGACGATGCTGTCCCGGATTTCAAAGATCGAGTTCCGCAGGCGTTCCAGAGCCGTTTTTTGATCCACGTCCGCCTCTCCATTCAAAATTTCATGGCAGGCACCTACGGCGTCATTCAGCCAGCTGAGACAGCGTTTTAAAACCGCGAGCACAAAGCCCGTTTCCGGCTCATAGCCAGTGCCGCGTCCACTTAATACTCCGGCCAGTTTTCCGCTCACTTGCAGCAATTGGGAGACGAGGATGTAGGGAGCAGTGCCTGGCCCGGCCTCCCGGTCCACCAGATCCATTGCCCGCATTGCCAGCTCCTGCGCACGGATCTGGAGAGGGTGCTCCTCGCGATCACCGAATTCCATGTCCCCCAACTCATCGAAGTCCTCCTCTTCTGAGTCATCTCCACCGAAAAGGCTGCGCCCGAATTCGTTCTCATGATCTTCATCCTCATCGTCTTCCCCGGATTCATCTCGTTCCGCCAGTGCATCCAGCAGGCCGTCCCAGCCCATCACAAACGCCTCCTTTTGCTCGCTGTCCACATCCTCCATGTATTTTTCCAGGACTTCCTGATAGGCTTCCGTTAGTCGGTCAGATTCCTTCAGGCGTTCCTCCCAGGCGAATTCATCCAGCTCACCGGATGGTTCCGCACCGGGCTTGTCCGGATCACGGCGGCGAATCACTTGTGCCATGAAATCACGCATGGCATTCAGATTCGCCAGCTTCTGCGCTTCCTCATCATCCTCATCCATCTGCCATTCATGGGCGGAAATATTCAGTACGAAGGAAGTGGTCTCTATCACCACCCGGCCATTGATTTCGCTGAACCATTCCAGATAGAGGGCATTCCGCCACTCGAAGGGAATATCCTTGTTTGTCTGATAGTAGCTGTGGATTTCCTCATCGGAAATCAGGGGCACCTTCACTTTCCGGGAGGCTGTCATATCGCCGATCACGCCTGCCTGATCCACGTCCAGCAGTTGGGAATCCGCCATCACCTTGGGCGTCGGATTTTCAAATTCCAGCCGCGTCCCGCACAGATCACGCCAACAGTCCCCGTCCAAGGAAAGGATCAGTGGTTCATCCCGGCCAGCCAGCCAGATCCGCCCCGTGGTTCGTCCTTCGATGCTGTTGTCGATCACTCCTTGGACGACGGCTTCTTCGATCCTCCATGCCATGACTGCGAGCTTTGATCCGAAGGCCGAGGGACGTCAAGCAAGCGTGTCAAAGTCCTTATGGCCGTTATTGGGATGAATTGATTGGGTCATTACAAAATCTTTACAAAAAACATGCCCGAAGTTCCGATCCTAACACCTGTTTTGGTTTTACATCGCTAGATCCTGTTGCCCAAATAAACGCGCTTATGAATGTTGATGCCTTAGGTTCTCATCCACAAAAGACCCGGAAACAAACGGCGGAAGCGATCAATCGGGCACTCGCCCGTTTCCCACTTCTTTTGGACGTGCTGGACGAGCTTTCAAAACAGGACTACCCCTCCGCTGGTGATCAGGAATTGCGTCACGGTTGCGAACGGGCCTTCACTGCGATGTTGTCACGTCTTGCCATGATTGAGCCTGCTCCAGCTGGTCAATCCTCGAAAGCAGAAAAGATCGCGGAATCCTGGCTCCAGGGCGACCGTGCCACCCGTCTTATTGATGCTTCTAAACTGGAGCGCATGCAGCAGTTCATTGATCGCCTTCTGGCACCGCAGCCGGAATAAAGGGAAACGAGAGCCTTTGACTTCTGCGATGTTGTGGCATCTTCCCCACATGGCAGAGGGCACCAGAATTGAATTTGAAGCATTCGGCTCTCCTTTGGGGGCATTGGCCGTCAGGACATTTCCGGTTGAGGAACCCGCGGAGGGTGAGGTTCTAGTGCGACTGCTCGCGGCACCGATCAATCCTGCGGATCTGAATACGATTGAAGGAACTTATGGCATCAGGCCTCCTCTGCCCGCCACACCCGGTATTGAAGGTTGCGGCCAGGTGGAACTGAGCAATTCACCGGATTTTGAAACAGGAGATCTTGTTATTTTCCTACGCCGGGCAGGCACGTGGGCTACTCACTCCGTCATGCCTGCGACCACACTGTTTAAACTGCCACAGGGTATCGATCCTCTTCAGGCGGCCATGCTCAAGGTGAATCCGGCCACGGCCTGGCGTCTTTTCCATGATTTTGGGAAACCTGCTGCGGGAGAATTCATTGTCCAGAATGCTGGAAACTCGGCCGTGAGCCGATGTGTGATCCAACTGGCCACGGATCTGGGTATCCGCACCATTTCCTTTGTCCGGCGTCCTGATCTGGTCGATGAACTCATCGCCCTAGGCGCAGATCACGTTTTTACCGATGATTCTTCAGGCTTCGATGCCGCACAGGAAGTGATGGGAGGGAAAAATGCCGCGCTCGCCTTCAACTCCGTGGGAGGAGAAAGTGCTCTACGGCTCATGAATCTTCTTCGGGAAGGCGGCACCCACATCACCTACGGTGCCATGGGCAAACGTCCTCTCACGGTGCCGAATGGGCTACTCATTTTCAGGGATATTCAGATTCGCGGGCTATGGGTCACGCGTTGGCTGGAAAAGGCATCCGCCGAGGAAGTTCAGGAAATGTATGAGCATCTTGCCCAGCGAGTGGCCGCAGGGAAGCTTGTCCAGCCCATCGATTCCTCTTACTCCCTTGTCCATTTCCCGGACGCCATCACCCGTCTGGCCGCAGAAGACCGCGATGGGAAAGTGCTGTTCGTTCCCTGAACGTGGCGGAGGCGTCCTGTCCCCGGCCTTTGCTTTATGCGTTACTGATTTTCCTCTGCCCTTGCACTCCTGAAGCTACCCCGCTAAAGGTCCGCCCGCATGGCCACGATCAATTCGAACTTCCTGAAGCTGAAAGCCGGATACCTGTTTCCTGAAATCGCCCGCCGGGTGAAGGCGTATTCCGAAGCCAACCCCGATAAGGCAGCTCGCATTATCCGTTGCGGCATCGGTGATGTCACTGAGCCTCTTCCTTCCGCAGTGGTGAAGGCCATGCATGATGGCGTGGATGAAATGGCCAAGCGCGAGACCTTCAAGGGCTATGGCCCGGAGCAGGGTTACGAGTTCCTTCGTCAGGCCATCGTGGACAATCAGTTTGCCGATCTGGGCATCTCTGCAGATGAGGTTTTCATTTCCGATGGTTCCAAGTGCGATACCGGCAACATTCTCGATATCTTCGGTAAGGGAAATGTCATCGCCATTACGGATCCGGTTTATCCGGTTTACGTGGATACCAATGTCATGGCTGGCAACACCGGCGATGCTGATGAGAAGGGCGCCTATGAAGGCCTCCTTTACCTTCCATGCAATGCAGGAAATAATTTCGTGGCGGATGTCCCTGCGGAGAAGGCCGATATCATCTACCTTTGCTTCCCTAACAATCCTACCGGTGCCGTGGCTACCCGCGCCCAACTGGAAGCATGGGTGAAGTATGCGAAGAAGAACGATGCCATCATCCTCTTCGATGCCGCCTATGAGGCATTCATTCAGGATCCGGCCATCCCCCGCTCCATCTTCGAGATCGAGGGTGCGAAGGACGTTGCCCTTGAGTTCCGCTCCTTTTCCAAGAACGGCGGCTTCACGGGTGTGCGTTGCGGCTACATCGTTATCCCGAAGACGGTATCCGGGAAAGCCGATGACGGCACCCGCATCCCGCTCCATCAACTCTGGTCCCGCCGCCACAGCACCAAGTTCAACGGTGCCAGCTACCCGGTGCAAAAGGCCGCCGCCGCTGTCTTCTCCGAGGAAGGCAAGCAGCAGGTCTCCGCTCTCATCGAGCACTACATGGGCAATGCCAAGCTCCTTCGCGAGGCAGCAGCGTCTGCCGGCCTTCCAGTCTTCGGTGGCGAAAATGCTCCCTACGTCTGGGTCGGCTGTCCTGCCGGTCTCAGCTCATGGGACATGTTCGACAAAATGCTCGGCGAGGCCCAGGTGGTCATTACCCCAGGCTCCGGCTTCGGCTCCGCAGGTGAAGGATATTTCCGGATCTCCGCCTTCAACTCCCGCGCCAATGTGGAAGAAGTCTGCCGCCGCCTGAAGTCGCTGGTGGCTTGAAAAATGTAGCTGGGACGTCCCGTCCCAATCTTTCAATAAGGAGCCCGGACATTCTTGTCCGGGTTTTTTTTTGCCGATTTCCTAGCAGTTTATTCGAGATTTGTTATTGGCTTTGCATGAATCTCGATATCGAGGACTTGCTTGCCGGGGCCATCGGCTCACTCATCGGGCGGTTTCTTCTGTTCGTGGCAGCGGTGTGGATTGGCTGTGGAATTGGTCTCGTAGCCGTTGGCACAGACAGCTTCCTGTTTGGGTGGGCAAACATAATGGATATCCCATTCATGTTTCTGATCAGTCCATTGTATCTTTTCTCAATGTGGGGGCTGCTGAATTTTCCGTTCCTCCTCATTGCCCTCTTCTATTTCATGATGAGAGAGGAAGCAGGCCATCGGGAATGGGCGGGAATTCTGGCTGTGGAATCATTCGTCATCATGCTTGGCCACGCGCATCGCCACAATTCCGGCTGGGATGAGATCGGACTGGCATGGGGCAGTTGGATTTTCTGCTCGGCTCCATTCTCGCCCTGCTGTGGTTCCTGAGGAAAATGGCCCACAACCGCTGGGCGCGGGAAATCACCGTTCTCAATGCGGAAAACCATTATCGTATTGCCGAGCGAGAACTCATCGAACGCCTGCGGATCGAACGGGAAAGCAACACGACACATAAACCTACTCTCTTGAATTCCCCGGATAACGGCGCATCGTAACTTCGTGAAATTTCTCCGTTTTTTCGTCTATGGCTGGCTGTTGGCATCCGTGCTGTGTGCTGGGGCGGAGGAAATTCCATACGCTCTACAAGAAGGAGACATCGTATTCAGCAGCTCCAGCCAGGGCCAGGGAAAGGCCATCATGGAGGCTACTGGCTCTCCCTACACCCACTGCGGGATCGTGCAGATCAAGGATGGCCAGTTTCTTGTTCTTGAGGCTGTGCAACCCGTGCGTGTCACGCCCCTTGCCACCTTCATGTCCCACAGCGATCGGGGCACCTTCACCGCCAAGCGGCTGAAAAACTCCATCGCGCCTGCCGCCTATCAGCAGGCCCAGACTTGGGCACTCACACAGATCGGGAAAAACTACGACGACCAATTCCGCTGGGACGATCAGCGCATGTATTGCTCCGAGCTCGTCTGGAAGATCTATCAAAAGGCAGGCGTCAGTCTATGTGAACCTAGGAAGGTTCGCGATTACCGTCTTGATCAGCCGGAAGTTCTCAAAGTCATCGAGCAACGCTACGGCAGCTTGGAAAATGTTCCTAAGGATGAGAATGTCGTCGCGCCTGGAGATCTCGCGGTTTCGCCTTTGTTGATGGATGTGCCTCTTCAATGATGCGGCAAGTGGTTGATGCCGCTTATCTCCGGTAGTCTGGTCTGGAGGGTTGGTTTTAGGGATGTCCACCATCCCTCCCCTCACGGCTTGTGCCGTGCCTGTTGATTGAAAAGAGCTGCCACACTGGGTTTTTGCAGAACCACAAGCGTGAACACCCCTAGAATCGTGCCCAGCGGCATATTAATGCATTCGATACACGCGATGACGAAACAGAAGGTCTTGTTCTTCCTGGCGGAAAGCCACCTTCCCGTTAGAATCATCAGGCTCGCGATGGTGAGGCCCAGCAGGATGACCAGGCTGCCCATTCCGATGAAGATCCAGCCGACCATCCGTCCTTCTGGAAGCATGCTTCCATACACAGCCATTGGAAATTTACCACTCACCATCGCCACCCCCATCCCCACGTGAATGAGAGGGAAGCAGGACAGCAGAGCGGTGAGGCCACCCATGACATAATGGGCGATCGCCAGATGGCGGAGATTTTCCGCATCACGAAAAGTCTCAGGATCCGGCGGGAAGAGAGGGGGCGTGCTCATACGTACAAATAATCACGATCCGAAAAAATCCGCTAGATCCTTTTCCAGAGCGGGCGACGCACTCGACACTTGTCCCAGCACGCAATCGGGGCCATCTCTGGGCATGGCTTTTTCGACGGTGCTGTTTGATTTCGATGGGGTGCTGGTGGACACGGAGTGGGCGATCTATGATGCATGGCACCGCACTTTTCAACGCCACCACCACCCGTTGCCTTTGGAGGTTTACACTCAGTGCATCGGTTCGGACTTCGCCACCTGGTCTCCCAAGACGCATCTGGAAGAACTAACCAGCCTTTCGTTCGACTGGCATGATTTGGACGCGAAACGGCAGGAGGAAATCATGGCGGATCTGGCACAGGAAGGGCCGATGCCCGGCGTGATCGCACTCCTTTCACGGCTCAAGGAGGCAGGTGTGAAATGCGCCGTCGTTTCCAGTTCCTCGCACGATTGGGTGGATACCTGGCTGGAGAAGCTGGGCCTCACCGGCTGGTTCCAGGAAGTGGTCTGTCGGGGAGATGCGCCCCGGATCAAGCCTGCGCCGGATCTCTACCTTGAGGCAGTGAAACGTTTCGGTGAAAAACCGGAAAACTGTCTCGTCATCGAGGATTCCCTGAATGGCGTGAAGGCTGCAAATGCGGCAGGCTGCCCGGTATGGGTCGTGCCTAACCGGGTGACCGCTGCTCTGGACTTCTCCACCGCCACCCGGGTGCTGGCCTCGCTGGAGAAAGTCGCCGCAGAATTTTAAGTGACTTTCAATATCCACTCGGGTGGCGGACCACCATGCCCTTCACCTGACGAGTCTGGGTCTTCCACCGGGGACCTGAAGTTGCATTTCCGCCTGGGCCACCTGTGTCCAGGCGCAGACCTGCCACGGTCATGAAAACGTGCCCATTCCGGATGTAGACGGTGATCCAATCGCCTTCCCCTTTTTTCCCGTAGTTGAAGTAGCCCTTGGAAGGGAGGGAGCCTTTCATGAGGCCGGCTTCACGCAGCACATACGAGACGCTGCCCGAGCAATCGTAGCCGGAATCGCAGAGTTTTGCATGTCCCCCGCCCCATTTGTAAGGCATGCTCTGAAGCCTGTTGCCTGCTGCGATGGCGCGCTTGACTGCGGCAGGGGCGCTTCGCGGCGCATAGGCCAAGCCATCCCGGATCATGGCGGTTTCTCCACTTTCGAAATGGTATGAGACAGGCTGCTTGGCTTTCACCTGATTGGAGCAGGATACCATTCCCCCTAGAAGAGGGAGTAAAAGTGCAAGGGTGATGGGGAAAAGTCTCATGCGGCGCGATATAATAAATTTTATTAATTTTTGCAAATAGTTTTTATAAATTGATCTTCAGGAAATGTATGGTTTGGGCCAGCGCACGAGCCCGGTGGCTGAGTGTGTTTTTCACCGCATCCCCCAGTTCGGCAAAGGTTTGGTCATGCCCCTCCGGGATGAAAAGTGGATCATAGCCGAATCCTTTCGTGCCGCGAAGTTCCGCAATGATCGAGCCTTCCACCGTGCCGGAAAAATGGGCTTCTTCCTTGCCATTGCGTGCCAATACCATGGTGCAGCGGAATCGCGCACTGCGGCGATCCTTCCCTGCCATTTCCTCCATCAGCCGGGCATTGTTTCTGGAGTGGTTCCCCTCCTCTCCTCCATAGCTGGAGGACCAGACTCCGGGTGCTCCTGCGAGCGCATCCACCTCCAGACCGGAGTCATCGGATAGCACCCAGCCTTCCACGTGGCGGCTGATGCCCTCTGCCTTCAGACGGGCATTTTCTAAAAAAGTGGTGCCTGTTTCCTCGATTTCCGGGAAATCAGGGAATGCTGTCGCATCCAGCACCTCAAACTGCTCCCCGATCATGGCACGGATCTCCGATGTCTTGTGGGCATTCCGGGTGGCGATGATCAGGCGGGGCAGGGATTTCACGCCGCCTCGGATAAACGCTGGAGGAGGGGCGCGACAACTTTTTTAGATTTTTTGAATAATTGTGCCATTGGTGACGCCTATAATCATGATGAAAGCAATTTCCTGGCTGGCTTCCGTAACCGTTGGCGTAGCTGCCCTTACATCCACCGGCTTTGCTGCCACTCCCAAGGGATGGTCCACCAATCTTACCTCCGCTCTAGCCCAAGCGAAGCGTGAGAAAAAAGTCGTCCTGGTGGAATTCACCGGCTCCGATTGGTGTCCGCCATGCATCGCCATGCGGAAGAACGTTTTCTCACAGCAGGAATTTCTGGATAAGGCCTCCAAGGATTTCATCCTTGTGGAACTGGACTTCCCAAAAAACGACCGATCCATTGCGGATGCGAACAAGCCACTGGCTGAAAAATATGGCATCGATGGCTTCCCTACCGTTCTCCTGCTGGATGCAGAGGGTAAGGAGTTCACCCGTTTCTACGCTTCCGAGTATCCTAAGACGGATCTTTTCCTCGCTCATCTGAGCAAGAGCCTGGAAAACCGAAAGCTCGATTGAGCCTCACCTATTTCCTGTTTTTTCCGCACGCATATTGGACCCTGCTGCGGACATTCTCCCCGCCCGGCGCTACGCTGCGGCGGGGTTTTTGTGGATGGATGAGTGGGCCAGGGAATCTCCCTTATTCTTCAGAACATCCCCGCCAATTTCTCCGTCGTCACATTTCCCAGCAGCAGGAAGGCGTGGTCCGGATCCTGCCAGCGGGCAATGGCCCACTCACCTCTTTTGGTGATTTCCGGCTTATCGAATGGCCCGCGCTCGGCGATGTCCTGACGGCGGAAAATCACGAGATGGATTACACCGTCCGGACCGCCATTGAAGCAGATGAGGGAGCCATGTTTTCCATCCACGATCAGTTCCCGGCAGCCGACGCCCTGCAGGTGCCTCAGTCCCTCCGGTAGATCCTCGGTGTGGGGAAGGCCGCAGGAGCAGAGGTGGGCCACGAGCTGCTCGTAGTCCTGCTGCGTCACTTCCAGGCTGAAATCCGGAGCCTCGTAGGTTTTTACGAAGCTGGCCTGCACGATGGAGGAGGAAATGGGAGCATTTTCCGCAACAGGAGTGTGCGTAGTGGAAATGGGACTCGCTTGCCGGGTAAGGAACAAGGCAAGTGCGATGCCTGCGGCTGCGGCAAGGGGAATGCCCAGCTTTTTCCAGAAAGGTAGCACGTTTTTCGGTGCCCGGACGGAGGCTTCCATGGCAGCGAGGATCTGGTCACGGAAGCCAGCAGGCGGCTGGATGGTGGCCAGTGCGCCGATCATGCCCGCATCGTGGCTATCCTCGGCTTGGGGAAAATCACCGCGTTCGACTGCCAGGCTGGTGAGGATGTCCTCCCGCAGGTGTCCCGGTAGCTGGATGGAGCCCAGCGCATCGGCGAAGGCGGAGTCAAAGGCGCGCTCGCTGGCTAGCCATTCGCCGAGTTCGCGATCTTCCATCGCCAGTTGCAGGGCTTCAGTGAAATCCGCGTCACGCGCATCCGCACCATTCGGGCGGAAACTGCTGAGAATGAACCGTGCTCTTTCCTTATCCATGGTGCTTGATGGCCCCTGGTTCGAGTTGAAGAATATTTTTTGGAGCGCTGGATGGCTCCGCCGTCATCCGCTTGCGCAGCATTTCTTTTCCGCGCGATAGCCGGGACATCACGGTTCCGATGGGCAGATCGAGAATTTCCGCGATCTCCTTGTAGCTGTGCTGCTGGAGGTAAAACAACGCCAGTGGTGCCCGGTAGGTCTCCTCCAGGGAACTCAGCAGCTCCACGGCACGCTGGCCATCCATCTGGCGATCCGGCTCCTCATCACAGGAAGCGGGGGTAGATTCATCCACCGGCTCATCGGAATACTTTGCCGCGCGTCTGCGTTGGCTGAGAAACTCCCGGTGCAGGGTGGTGAATAGCCACGTCTTTGATTTCGTTTTATCCCGGAGTTGGTCGCCTTTCTGCGCCCAGATGCAGAACGTTTCCTGCACGAGATCGGCAGCGAGATTCGCATCACGCGTCAGCGATATACCAAAGCGGAAAAGCGCTTGGTAGTGTGCATCCACGAGTTCGGCGAATTCACTCATCGGCGTTCATGGGAGGTGCGCGGCGGCACCTTATTCCCGGAAAGTTTCCCCTATGGGCGGAAATCCCCGTGGGCCTGCTTATTTGGCGGCGAGTTTTTCCTTCCAGTCCACTTCCTTGGCATCCGCCCAGATTTCCTCCAGAGCGTAAAACTCGCGCATTTCCTGATGCATCACATGCACCATGACATCGATGTAATCGAGCACTACCCAGCGGGTTTCGGCATTTCCTTCGGAGAAGGCAGGCTTCACGCCGTGCCATTCCTGCACATGGCCTGCCACATCTCGCAGTACAGCCTTGAGGTGCGGCATGGCGGTACCCGAGCACACGACCATGAAATCGGTGATGGTGGACACTCCGCGCATATCCCAAACGCGGATGTTCTCCGCCTGAATCTCATCTGCTGCCTTTGCACAGGCCAGTGCCAGTTCTTCTCCGTTGATCGACATAATTTACCCTTCGCGGGAAGCCCACCCTAGGCCATCCTCTCCCACGCACCACCCTAAAATTTCGGGCAGGGAGCTCCTCCCGCCCATACCACGCCTTCTTCCCATGCCGCTTTCGCGCTCCTCGCTCCCAGAAAACCCCACGGCGGATGACATTCTGAATGTCTTTCTCGATCACCTTTCGACCACGGGCACGGAGCCGTACGCTCACCAGGAGGAGGCGATTCTAGAGCTGTTTCAGGATAAAAACGTGATTCTGGACACGCCCACCGGCTCCGGAAAATCCCTTGTGGCGCTTGCGATGCAGTTCAAATCCCTCTGTCAGGGGCGGCGTTCCTACTACACGGTGCCCATCAAGGCGCTGGCGAATGAGAAGTTCCTCTCCCTCTGCCACATGCTGGGCGCGGAAAACGTGGGGCTGCTCACCGGGGATGCTACGGTGAACCCCAAGGCTCCCGTGCTTTGTTGCACGGCGGAGATTCTTTCCAATATCGCGCTACGGGATGGTGCGGAAGCTGCCGTGGACGATGTGATCATGGATGAATTCCACTATTACTCGGATCATTCCCGCGGGGCTGCGTGGCAGATTCCGCTGCTCACCCTGCCGCGTGCCCGGTTTCTCCTGATGTCCGCCACAATTGGTGATTCATCCTTTTTCGTGAAGGAGCTGACCGGCCGGACCGGCGCGGAGACGGTGCTGGTACAGTCCGATCAACGCCCGGTGCCGCTGGAGTTCACCTACTCCACCACGCAACTGGTGGATAAGGTGGCGGAGCTGGCAGAGGAGGGGAGAGCACCGATCTATCTCGTCCACTTCACGCAAAAGGCCTGTGCGGATACCGCGCGCGATCTGCTTTCCACGAATTTCTGCACAAAGGAGGAAAAAACCGCCATTGCGCGCGCGCTGGACACTGCGGACTTCCGCTCGCCCTATGGCCGGGAGCTTTCGAAGATCATCCGCCACGGCATCGGCATCCACCATGCGGGCTTGTTGCCGAAGTATCGTCTGTTGGTGGAAAAGCTTACTGCACAGGGTCTGCTGAAGGTGGTCTGTGGCACAGATACGCTGGGTGTCGGCGTAAACGTTCCTATCAGAACAGTGATGCTCACCGGCCTGTGCAAATACGATGGACGTGGTACCAAGATCCTGCCGGTGCGCGATTTCCGCCAGATCTGCGGTCGCGCGGGCAGACGGGGCTTTGACCATGTGGGCTACGTGGTCGCCCAGGCACCGGAGCACATCATTGAGAATCTCAAGCTGGAGCAGAAGGCGGCGGCGAACAAAAAGAAGAGCTTCCAGAAGCGGAAACCACCGGAAAAGGGCTATGTCCATTGGGATGAGGCCACCTATGAAAAACTCCGCACTGCGCCTCCTGAGGCGCTCACTTCGCAATTTGTCATCACTCACGGCATCCTGTTGAACGTGCTCTCCCGCCGCCATGAGGATGGCTGTGCCGCCTTGAAGAAACTCATCTCGGACAGCCACGAGACGCCTTCAAAAAAGCGGGCGCTCCGCAAGCATGCCTTCAAGCTCTTCCGGGGGCTGGTGCAGGCCAAGATCCTGCACATCATCCCACCGGCTCAGCGCACGGGGCCGTTCAAGGTCGCGCTGGATATCGATCTGCCGGAGGATTTCTCGATCAATCACGCACTCGGCCTGTGGTTGCTCGATGCCATTCCACAACTCGATGCGGAAGCGGATGACTATGCCGTTAATGTGATTTCCCTGATCGAAGCGATTCTGGAAAATCCGGATGCCGTGCTCCGCAAACAGGTGGATCTGCTCAAAAACGAGTTGATGGCGAAGTTGAAAAACGAAGGTGTGGAATACGATGACCGCATTGCAAGGCTGGAGGAGGTCGAGTGGCCCAAGCCGGGTAAGGAATTCATGTATGCCACCTTCAATGAGTTCAAGTTGAGGCATCCCTACCTTGGAAATGAAAACGTGCGGCCCAAGTCGATCGCACGGGAAATGATCGAGAACTATCAGTCCTTTGAGGATTATGTGAAAACCTATAAGCTGGAGCGCGGCGAGGCGGTGCTGCTCCGCCATCTAACGGAGGTTTACAAGGTGCTTTCCCAGACCGTTCCGGATTCCCTGAAAACCGAGCCGCTCAAGGAGACCGAGTCCTTTCTGGAGCTCATCGTCCGCCATACCGATTCCAGCCTGCTTGACGAATGGGAAACCATCAACGGCGGCGATCCGGGAGAGGAAAAGAAATCCGCCATCGATCATCAGCCGAAGGTTTCCAATGTCCCGCTCACCAGGCAGAAGCCGGTTTTCCAGCGGCAGCTCCGCAATCACCTGCAGACGCTCATTTCCGCTCTCTGCCGCTATCAGATCGAGACCGCACTCGCACTCGTGGAGCCTGCCGACTCCGAAGGCAAGCCATGGACCAACGAGCGCCTCCTCCGCCTGCTGGACACCTATCACAACGAGCGCGGCCAGATCCGCCTGGACCCGGAAGCCCGCAATGCCCGCCACACCCACATCGCCGAGAACGGAACCACCATTCATCAGGTTCTCATTGATCCTGAGGATCTCAATGACTGGGCCCTGCACCTGACGCTCAATGTGGAGAAGACCAATGAGATGCGCACGCCGGTGCTGAAGCTGGAAAATTTAGCAGCAGTAGAGTGAGGCAATAAGGGGGCGGGACATTCTTGTCCTGCCTTTAGCTTCTCCAGTATGATGAAAGCGCAGGACAAGAATGTCCCGCCCCCCTTACCTGAGCTGTTGATTCGTGATGAACAGATTTGGAATTTGCCACACTTTTTCTAATAGAAGGGGGTGGCTCTTTTCGGATTTACTGAATGATAGCCGATCCCACGATGAATTTCTTTTCAGATGTTTTAAGTTACCCTGTCCGCAAGAGCGGGAAATACATTCTCGTGATGGGCACCATCATTTCGCTGTTAGCTGACTTGGCTTCCATGGCTCCGTTGATTGGCGGTATCGCCTCTTGGTTGTTCTTCGGTTACTTCTGTGCGATTTATTTCCAGATCATCCAAAGCTCCGCCATTGGCGGTGAAGAGGCTCCAGAGTTCCCGGAGTCTACTGATTTCATGGATGATCTCATCTGGCCAATCCTTCAGACACTGTTCGTGTTGTTGGTTTCCTTCGGTCCGCTGATCGGTTATGCCGTTTATGCACCGGAAAATCCCAATGGCTGGATCGTTCTGGGTCTGCTGACCTTTGGTGCGTTCTATGCTCCCATGTCCATCATGGCGATAGCGGTATTGGGATACGTGGGAGCCATGAGTCCCCATATTGTTTTTCCCGCCATCTTGCGCGCGGGCTGGCTCTATCCTGCTGCAGTCGGATTGATTGTCCTCCTTTATGGATTGGTGCAAACCGGTCAGCGCTTTGTAGGTCACGGCATTCTAGCAGGATTGTTGCTGGAGGTGGCTGCCATGTATTGCCTCATGGCAAATGGCCGTGCCTTGGGACTCATCTACCGCAAGCGTGAGAAAGAACTGAACTGGCTGTGAAGGTTCCGCCCCCTTGGATTAACTCATCCCTCTCAATCTTTGGAGATGCTCTTCAGGTGAGGCATCATCTGCGTGGTTTGGCAAAACTCCACTCGCTCCCAGCTCCAGAGCTTTCGCAATGCTGGCAGGAATTTGATTCGAGCCAGAATTGAAGAACGCAGGCGGCACATGAGAAAATACACGATAACTGGCAAAGAGGTCCGCTGAGAAAAGCAGCCCGAGTTTTTCGCAATAGTATCCCATGTGGCCTGCCGTGTGGCCGGGTAGGTGAATCGCTTTGAGCCCATGCCAGACGTCCAGGAAATCGCCATCGTTCAGGAGTCGGTCTGGAACAAAGGGGCGGAATCCAAGCAGCGGTCGCCCCATGGTCTCAAGTGCTCCAATGGCCCTTGATGCTCCCTTATAGCATGGGTTTCCCTGATAGTGCGGCAGATCCAGTTCGGAGGCTGCGATCCACGCGCCTCTACCAGCGGCAAGTTTTCCCACATTAAGAATGTGATCCAGATGACCATGGGTGACTAAAATCCCAAGGATCGGTTCTTTTTCCCAACCCCGGTTGAGCAGTGCTTTTTCCAAGGCTGCCAGTCCTCCCACAAAACCTGCGTCGATGAGATACAGGCCTTCAGTGTCCTTCAGCACGAAGAAGTTTACGATCCCATTCCGCACCTGAAGATAATCCTCGGCCATCGCAGGCCATCCCACTCTACCGGAAGACTTGCCTCAAGCCCGAAGACCCATTACCCCTTCATCCATGAAATCCGTTCCTATCACCGCCTATCAGGAGACGCTTGGCATGGTCTACTTTGCCCGGATGTTGAGCAAGATCCGGCTCCATGCCGCCGGAGATCTGCGTGAGGATTTTCATGACAATCTCGGCAAGGGATTCGATGGCCGCTGCACGCAATTCATTGGGGTAAACTACGATGAACTCGCGGCAGAAACGCTGAAGGGCGGAACCGACGAGGAACTGCTGGAGTGGGCCTATGCCCATGGCCGCAGGCTCACGGAAAATGACCTGTGGATCTGGAATCTCTATATCACCAAGGTGGGCTGGAACGATCCTTCCACCGCCCTCCTTGAGCAGAGAAAGAAGGAGAGTGGGCTGGAAGGCCGTGACGAGATCCAGACCATGCTGGAATATTTCGAATACGACGAAGGTCGGAAATCCTAAAGGGGGAGGGGGCCCCGCCCGTGCATTTCATCCCGCCTCTCAATGCATCGCCAGCTCCTGCAGGATCTTTTCCGCGTAGTAATATGTGAGATGCCTGCGGTGCGTCGGTGAGCCATGGGGGTCGTCCAGATAATGGTCGAATGGCACATGGTCATTGATGGCCGTATGAACTGCCATGGGCGATGGAAAATCCGGGAAAACCAATTGGACTGGCTTTAGCGTGGCGGCAGTGATGGTGAGCGTCACCGCGCCGGTCTTCGGGCAGAGTGTGCCGATGAGCAGCACGGAGGAGCGGCCACTCGCGGTGAGAGAAAACCGGCGGAAGGCGAAGTGCTTTTTCAGCGAGGATGCAGGAATCCAGATGCTGCGGAGAAGCTCGCCGGGTTCCAGAGCGTTCTGGTGGTTTCCGGTTACAAAGTCGATCACGGGAAGCTCGCGTGGTGCCCCGTGGCGCGGCCACAGGGTGCATATGCCTTCCAGAGAAGCAGTGAGAGAGATCATGGCTCCGGCGGGCAGCGCCATGCAGAGATTTCCTCCCACCGTACCTTCATTCCAAACCTTGTAGGAAGCCAATAGCGAACGGCCACATTCCTTTAACAGAGGTGCGGCATTCCAATCCCGGGGAGCAATGAAGTTGTTCAACTCATTGATGGTGCAGGTCGCTCCGATTTCCAGTCCCTTGTTGCTGGCGATGAGGGAGGGCCAATCCAGTCCCTTTAAATCAATGAGCGTACTGATGTCCGGTGGTGGCTCTGAAAACAGCCAGGTTCCACCGGCCAGCCAGGCGTCGGCAGCCTGCCATGAGCTGGCGGCTTCGGTGCTGGGAGAAGGGTGGAATTCTTTGGCGGCGTTCAGGTCCATGGTTTTCAGGAGTTAGATTTCAAGCATCGGACGATAAACGCACACCGCGTGCCATGATCTTACTTGATGCCAAAAAAGTGATCTGCACTTGCTGAAAATGCTGGCTGTTTCGTCACCCGGTTTTGCTGTCGCCATTTGAACTGTGGAGGTTTTCTATTCGATGGATTCGGTCCAGGCTTCTTATCGCATGAGTACGCCGGACCGCAGTGACCTCCGATTTTTTGGAAAACGCAGCAGTGGATTCGAGGCGTAAAGCCCAATGCCTTTAGGGGTTCAACACCTTGCACCTATAAGCCTCTCAGCGCGCTCAAGCCGGCTGGTTCCCCTTCGGGGAACAAAAATAGTTGGAGAGCGCCTTATCCGGTGGTGTTCGCTCGCTTTGCTCACTCGACCACCGGCTACCCGCTTTGATGCATCCGGCATCAGAAGACGGAACGGGTGACGACAAGGGTGGGAATCTCTTCATCCCGTAGGGATCTCCGCCGATAGCCGGTGCGTTGAGCGAATGAAATAAGCGACAATGCAGGCTCAAATGTCTGACGTGATCTTCCGCGACCAATGATTGTGGGTTTCGATGACTTTCCCCATGTCCATGGTCATGATCTGGCCGTCCTTCACGATGATCCTGCCATGGATGACGGTGTAGTTCGCCTTCTCCGGGGCGCAGAAAACCACGGCGGCTACAGGATCGTGGAGAGCGCCTGCGTAGCCGATGGTGTGAAGATTCAGGCTGAAAAAGTCTGCGCATTTTCCCGGTTCCAGTGAGCCGATGTCCTGGCGGCCCAGCACCTCCGCCCCTCCACGGGTGGCCACTTCCAGCGCCTCGCGGGCGGTCATCCACTCTTTGGCCCGCAGCGGGTGGGAAGGGGAGAGCAGGAAATGATCACGGGGGCCCTCCGGTGGCAGCAGCCCCAACCGGAGGCGCGCCAGCAGCATGGCCTGGCGGACTTCCAGCAGCATGTTAGAGGAATCATTGCTAGCGGAGCCATCCACTCCCAGGCCGACTTTTACACCTGCGGCCAGATACTTTTTCAGCGGCGCGATGCCGGAGCCCAGCCGCATGTTCGAGCAAGGACAATGGGCGGCACCGCACCCGGTCTGGGCAAATTTCCGGATTTCCTCGTCATTCACATGAATGGCATGGGCAAACCACACATCCTCTCCCAGCCAGTCCAGCGTCTCCATCCAATCGACCGGCCGCAGCCCGAATCGCTCCAAGGTATAGCGCTCCTCGTCCAGCGTTTCGCTCAGGTGGGTGTGGAGTTTCACTCCATATTGGCGGGCCAGCGCAGCCGAATCCTTGAGAAGGGAGGATGTCACGCAAAACGGTGAACAAGGAGCCAGAACGATCTGGGTCATGGACCCCAGCGAGGCATCATGATGGGTTTTGATCACCCGCTCGCTGTCTTTGAGAATGAACTTTTCATCTTCCACACACTCATCCGGCGGGAGGCCCCCCTGGGATTCTCCCAGAGACATGGAGCCTCTGCTGGCATGAAAGCGGACGCCCAACTCCCTCGCGGCATCGATCTGGCAGTCTACATTGTTCCCGTTTTGATAAAGGTAAGTATGATCGAAAACCGTGGTGCAGCCTGAGATGGCCAGTTCCGCCAGGCCGATCAGCGTGCTCGCCCGCGAGGCTTCCTCTCCCACCCGCGCCCAGATCCGGTATTGCGTCTGGAGCCACGGGAAAAGATTGTTGTTCTGTGCAGCGGGAAGATTCCGCGTGAGGGTTTGATTGAGATGATGGTGGGTATTTACAAAACCCGGCAGGACAATTTGCCCGCTGAGGTCGATCACCTCCTCCGCGCTTTGCGGCAGTTCCTCCATAGGCCCTACTTGGCGGATGATTCCATTTTCAGCATAGATGCCGGCATTTCTCAGTTCACGGCGCTCTCCGTCCATCGTGACGAGAACCTCGGCATTTTTTGCTAGTAAGGTGGACATGTGACACTGGGCTTAAACCGTCTTTCCAATAGCCATAGCATGGCCAGCGCAAAAACGCTTGGGAGAAAATGTCGGATGATCAGTGGGCGTGTTTTCGCCGGAATTTCCTCCTGTGCTGATAGTGAATCACAGACACCACGCCTCACCTGTAGAATAATCTAACGAACTTCAACGTGACCGGGTTGAACAGGCAGCAGAGAACGGGGGCTAGGGGTCAGGGAGCTTTGAGAAGTGGGCTTCCCTGACTGAACCCTGAAGCCTAGCCCTCGATTTCTAATGCCTGTTCCATCGGAAAATGGGTTGGATTCTGGTGTGTCGAACGCTGGTCAATACATAGCGCGTCCCGTGCCAAATGAGTCTCAGAGTTCCTCATCAATCACACCGTCTTCAATTCCCCTTCTCATTGGAAGGCTGCCTGTGAGCCTCCATGCTTTCGCATCTTCCACAGCGTGGCGAAGCCAAGGCAATTCCTTTAAAGCCAAAGGGGTTACAGGGCCTATCAGGGCGTCAATAATCGTGGGCTCATCTTCGCGATTCCGCATGATGTTCCTGTCATGTAGATCTGCTACCAGCCAAGGCTGCATGTTTACCCATATTACGGTGACGGTGCGCTTAAGTCGGGTAGCTTGTGGGAACAATCTCGCATATAGCCAAGGTAGCAGTATGCCGATCTTGCACGTAATCTTTCATGGGGAGAGGCAGTGGCTGTTTGGCGATCAAATAGTCGCCATTATCCGACAGTCCTACAATCTCGGTAGGATGCGCCCCTGCTTCATTAAGAACCGCCAGCTTTTCTAAGGTGCTTTTTAGATCCGCATCTCTCCCCTCCATTAATTCGAATTCGCCCTCATCGTTCAACTCAAGAGAGATCTTCTTACCCAGTGAGCCGTTTGCCCGAAGATCGAAGAGTTTGTAAACTACTCCCCATGCCGAATCGTAGTAAGGGCAAGCTTCAGCCCCACTTGGAAGAGCAATCAGATTTCCATTGGAACTGCGCAGACCGTCCCTATCATGGAAAATTCCCAGTTTCTCCAGTGAGATCAGCGGGAGTTCCCATTCCCGGGATCTTCGGGTAAAAGCGGCATCCCAAACATGAGCCGGAATCTGTTCCCCCGGTGGAGAGAACTGAGC
>Ga0157370_10001520_pt1 | contig 28677 bp, 28 predicted proteins | sample C35metaG_FD_113463 | JGI IMG/M metagenome (GOLD analysis project Ga0157370, IMG submission 113463) | Corn rhizosphere microbial communities from Kellogg Biological Station, Michigan, USA - C3-5 metaG | ecosystem: Host-associated > Plants > Roots > Rhizosphere > Soil | place: USA: Michigan...
CCGAGATCATCTCGGCGCGCAGCTCGTCGGCCACCTGGCGCAGCTGCTCCGGCCGCAGGCGGCGCAGATCAGCAGGCGTGTGTATCGTGTCGAGCAGAGGGGTCGAAGGACGATCAGACATCGGTCCGGCTTAGGCTTTTGTCGCGCGAAGGCAAAGCCGTAGCGCTTCGCTTTCCTGTCTTGCCGCGGTCAATTTTCGGTGCAGTTGCGGCAACGGCCGGTGACCTCGATCACCGGACGCACCGGCCTGAACCCCGCCGCATCGGCGGCTTTCCGAACGCGATCGGTGAGCGCGTCGTCATCGATATGCGTGGTCTGGCCGCAGGCATCGCACACCAGAAAGATGCAGTCGTGGCGGCAGGCGGGATGCGCGTTGACGACATAGGCGTTGGCGGTCTCGACCCGCTGGGCGAGGTTCTTCGCCACGAACAGGTCGAGGATGCGATAGACGCTGTTGGCAGCCACGCGCCGGTCTTCCGATTTCGAGATCGAATCGGCGATATCATAGGCCGATGCCGGCCGGTCGAACCCGGCGAGCGCGGAAAAGACGGTGGCGCGCATCGGCGTCCATTGCTCACCCTGGCCTTCCAGCGTGGCCTGCGCCTCCGCCTCCAGCTCCGCGCCGTCGGCGAGCTTATGATGATGCTGATGTTCGTGCGCATGCGCCATGAACGGGAAAATAGGCTGGTGGAACCGATGCGGCAAGGCGCGCACAAGGGACAGTGACGTGCCTCCTTTGCCAGGGAGCCGATTTTGTACCTGTTCGACCGCCTTTTTCGCACGATCGTCCGCGCCGGCCCTTTGACCGTACTGACCGCGGATGGGCGCCGGTTACTCTACGGAGCCGCTTCCCCCGAAGTAGGGCCGATCACGATCCGTTTCACCGACTCGGGCACGCCGCGCCGGATCGCGCGCAACCCGGCCATGGGCGCGGCCGAGGCTTATATGGACGGGCGGCTGATCGTCGAGGAGAGCGACATAAGCGGGTTCCTCGACCTGATCGGCTACAATCTGCGCTGGGACGCGGACAATCCGGTGCGGACCCGGCTGTGGCGGCCGCAGCGTATCGCCGCTTTGCTCGATACGTGGAACTGGCAGCGGAGGGCGAGGCGCAACGTCGCGCATCATTACGATCTGTCGGCCGAGCTCTATGAGCTCTTCCTCGACGCCGACCGTCAATATAGCTGCGCTTACTTCGCCAAGGCGCATGACGACCTCGATCGGGCGCAAGCCGACAAGAAGGCGCATATCGCCGCCAAGCTCGCGCTGAAGCCGGGCCAGCGCGTGCTCGACATCGGCTGCGGTTGGGGCGGGATGGCGCTCTATCTCAACCGCGTTGCCGATGTGGACGTGCTCGGCATCACCTTGTCCGAAGAGCAATTGAGGATCGCGCGGGAACGTGCCGCCGCCGCAGGCGTAAGCGACCGGGTCAAATTCGAGCTGCTCGATTATCGCCGGGTCGAAGGCTGCTTCGACCGGATCGTCTCGGTCGGCATGTTCGAGCATGTCGGACCGCCGCATTACCGGACCTTCTTCGAGAAGTGCCGCGACCTGCTCTCGCCCGATGGCGTGATGCTGCTCCACACGATCGGCCGTGCCGACGGGCCGGGCGCGACCGACCCCTTCATCGCCAAATATATCTTCCCCGGCGGCTATGTGCCCGCGCTCAGCCAGATCATACCCGCGATCGAGCAATCCTTTCTTTGGGTTACCGATATCGAGGCGCTGCGGCTGCATTACGCCTTCACCACCGCCGCCTGGTACGAGCGCGTGACCGCGCATGAGCCCGAGATCACGGCGCTCTACGACGCGCGTTTCTTCCGGATGTGGCAATTCTATCTGGCGGGCGCGGTCGCGGCGTTCCGCCATGACGGGCACCTCGTCTTCCAGATCCAGCTTACCCGCAAGCGCGATGCGGTGCCGATCACGCGAGACTATATGGAGCGGGCGGAAATAAGTCTGCGAAAAGGGTCAGAGCTCAAATCGGCTGATCGTCGGATGGAGTAACGGGGTAGGCATATCTTATCGGCCCGTCCGAAACATACCCTATGGGAGGCTCACCCCATTTAATGTCGATAATCTCATCGCGTCGAATGATCGGATTTAACGTCCCAGCGATATCGGCGAGCTCGTCTTTAAAGGGGCTCATCTTCTCACCTGAGTTTCTCCGAAACCTGAGATGTAGAAGATATGAGAAGCAGTCTACGGCAGCACCGTATGCCGACTGTTTCGAATGGTACAAAACCTCGCCTAAACGTCGATTATCGATCGTCAAATTCATCGGGTCGATAAGACCGGCGTACCAATCGAGCCGTTGCAAAGCCCCGGAGAAATTCTGGTCTTGTTTCTTATGACCACGATCGAGTTCCATGATTGGCCAAACGACAGATTTCGGGTCATCCTCCTGCAGGCAGAATTGAATACTCATGAAGCATAGAGGAAGGACCTCGCGCTCGTCATTTCCCTGCATAAACTTGTCGCGATTGCCACGGTATCCGATGCGATAGATGGAAAAGCCGAGGTCGGTTGCTAGGCTTACCAGGCCTTTGAGAAAAGCCAGCCGCTGGCCATCGCTGGATTCCGGAAACAGGTTCATCCCATGAATTTCTGGCGGCGGTGGAATTACGTTCGGCTCGAGCGAAATCGCATCCCTCACCAGCGCGTAAAACCTATCTCGAAGCCTGGAGTGTTCTGCTTGATCCACGAGCAGGCAGGTGAGAGCAGTGGCCCGCAAAGCCGCCCTCTCTTTCCGATGAGCAAGACGCTCATCCATGAACATGAGCCGGATCATTGAAGCCCGTTAGCCTCCAGAGGGCGGGATGTAGTTCGCACTTGGACTAACGCGATTGCGCCGCGTCACGCCAGCGGCCATAGCTCATGCGTGGCCCGATCTTTCCGCTCCCAGCCCCGCCCGCGCCTGCTCGGTTTCTGGCTGCTCGTCGTCGCGATATTGGTGTTCGGGATCGTGGCGGTGGGCGGGATCACGCGCCTCACCGAATCGGGCCTGTCGATCACGCAATGGGATCCGATCCTGGGCGCGATCCCGCCGCTGAACGACGCGCAATGGCAGCGCGCGTTCGCTGGCTACAAGGCGATTCCGCAATATCACGCCTTCAACCAGGGCATGACGCTCGAAGGCTTCAAGCACATCTTCTTCTGGGAATATCTGCACCGCCTGCTCGCGCGCGCGATCGGCACGGTGCTGGCGATCGTGCTGCTCGTCTTCTGGTGGAAGAAGTGGATCCCGAAGGGCTTCGGCTGGCGCGTCTTCCTGATCCTGTGCCTGGGCGGACTGCAGGGCTTGATCGGCTGGTGGATGGTCGCCTCGGGCCTCGAGGCCCGGGTCGAGGTCAGCCATCTCCGGCTGGCGATCCACCTGCTCGCGGCGATGCTGATCTATTCGGTGCTGATCTGGACAGCGCTCGATCTGTTCGCGCTCGACAAAGGCGTGCGGCGGGTGCGGCTCCGCTTCTGGCCGTTCGTCGCGATCCTGATGCTGGCGGTCCAGCTGATGCTGGGCGCCTTCACCGCGGGCCTGCGCGCGGGCTATGCCTTCGCCTCCTGGCCGAAGATGGGCGACGAATGGTTTCCGGGCGGCGGCTGGATGGCGGCAAAGCCGCTCGGCTTCAATCTGGGCTCCAACCCGATCGTGGTGCAGTTTGAGCATCGCTGGTGGGCGTGGGCGGTGGCGATCGCGGTTTTCCTGCTGGCGCTGGCGGCATGGCGCGCGCGGCGGCCGGTGCGCAGCGTGATCCTGATGCTGCTGGTCGGCGCGCAGATCTCGCTGGGGATCGAGACCTTGCTGAGCGGCGTGCAGCTGCCGATAGCGGTCGCGCACCAGGCAACCGCGGCGCTGTTGCTCGCCGCGATGATCTGGGCCGCGCATGGCGTGGGAACGCCGCGCACGGGGCGGCGCTAAGCCCTCTAGCCGTCATGCCAGCGGAAGCTGGCATCTGGTGCGATGGCGGAGTCCCCTTGCCTCCTGAGACCCCAGCTTTCGCTGGGGTGACGATAAGGATTAACGAGGAGGTATCATAATACCTCACGCCATTTCGGCGGTTTTGCTTGACTTTTTGGGGTCGAATCGACATTTGGCCGCACGTCAGCGCTGCCCTTGCCGGGCGGCGCGATTGTTTTTTGGGCTTGGCCGCATCGGCTGCCCACCAACCAAGGGTCAAGTCCATGCGGACGCTTTCGAAGCAGACCAAGCCGGCTACGCCGTCGACGGTCGAGAAGAAATGGCATCTGATCGATGCCGATGGTCTGGTCGTCGGGCGCGTCGCCTCGATCATCGCCAACATCCTGCGCGGCAAGCACAAGCCGAGCTTCACCCCGCACATCGATTGCGGCGACAATGTCGTCGTCATCAATGCGGACAAGGTGCGCTTTACCGGCAAGAAGCTGGGCCAGAAGGTCTATTACAAGCACACCGGCTATGCCGGCGGCATCAAGGGCGTGACCGCGGGCAAGGTGCTCGAGGGCCAGTTCCCGGAGCGCGTGCTCGAAAAGGCCGTGGAGCGCATGGTCCCGCGTGGCCCGCTCGGCCGCCAGCAGATGCGCAACCTGCGCATTTTCAAGGGCGCGGAGCATGACCATGCCGCGCAGAACCCCGAGGTGCTCGACGTCGCCTCGATGAACCGCAAGAACAAGGTGGGCGCATAATGTCCGACACCCGTCAGTCCCTCGCCGATCTGGCGACCATCGCTGGCCAGCAGGCGGTTGCCGAGCAGGCCGAGGCTTCGTCCGAGGCGCGCGCCGAGGATTATCTCGCCGGCAAGATCGACGCCCCGACCAGCACCGCGCCGCTGCGCGAGCAGCAGATCGACAAGCAGGGCCGCGCTTATGCCACCGGCCGCCGCAAGGACGCGGTCGCCCGCGTCTGGCTCAAGCCCGGCTCGGGCAAGATCACGGTCAACGGCCGCGATCAGGAGGTCTATTTCGCGCGTCCGACGCTTCGTCTCGTCATCAACCAGCCGTTCGGCGTCGCCGAGCGCGAGGGCCAGTATGACGTGATCGCGACCGTCACCGGCGGTGGCCTTTCGGGCCAGGCCGGCGCGGTCAAGCACGGCATCGCCCAGGCACTGACCCGCTACGAACCGATCCTGCGCTCGCCGGTCAAGGCGGCGGGCTTCCTGACCCGCGACAGCCGCGCGGTCGAGCGTAAGAAGTACGGCAAGGCCAAGGCCCGCCGCAGCTTCCAGTTCTCGAAGCGCTAAGCTTTCCGGAACAAGAAAAAGAAGGGCGGTCCCGGGATGCCGGGGCCGCCCTTTTCTTATGCGCGTGACACCGGGTTGCAGTACGATCGGCGCATGTCGTCCCCCGCCACCGAAGCGCGCGAAGCGGTTGAGCGCTGCTACGCGGTGTTCGCGGATTATCCTCTTCCAAAGACGCTGGTCGCGTCTCCTCTCCGCAATCCGAAGGAAATATTGGAGCAGCTCTCGGCCACACCGCTTCGGGAGCTGCGCGAGGATCAGCTCGGTCCCTATGCGAGCTGGGCGATGACCACCGTTGGGACCAGCAGCGACTACCGCCACTTTCTGCCGCGTATCCTTGAGCTTTCGGTCTTCGTAGTCGGTTGGCTGGGGCTGGAGCCGGAGATCATCGCGGGTAAGCTGGACTATGCCGCTTGGCGGGATTGGCCGTCGGATGAGCGGAGCTGCCTGCGCGACGTCTTTCGCCTGAGCTTTGGGCTGGCGGTCGAAAGCCATCCCGAACATGGCCCCTCCGCGGAATCCTGGCTTTGCGCGTTGCTCAGGTTGAGAGAGCCGCTCGAAGCCGCGCTCGAATGCTGGCGCGCGTCGCGGTCGGCGCATGCCGCCCTGCAGATCGCATCTTTCATCATCAAGGAAGGCAAGCATTTGCGGCGTCATGGCGGGGTGCGCGGCGGCTTCTGGAACGAGATCGACCAGGTGCCCCAGCAGGCGATCGCGCATTTTCTGTTGTCCGAAGACACGCGGCGGTTTCTGGAAACCTGGGCGCCTAAGGTCCCGGCAGAGGACCGTTTCTATCTGGTCGATGCCGCGCTGGCCGAACTGGATCGACCATCTTAACCGGTCAATCCGGCAACAACAGCTCGCGTTCCAGGAAGTCGAGGAAGGCCCTGACGCGCACCGCCAGCCGTTGATGGCCGTCGTAAAGCGCGTGAATATCCTCGCCGTCGCCCGCGCTGAAATCGGCGAGCACTTCGATCAATCGCCCGGCGGCCAAGTCAGCCGCGGCGTGGAAATAGCCCACGCGCGCAATTCCGCCTCCCGCGACCGCCATCTCGCGCACCACCTCGCCCGAATTGCCGAAGAAGCTACCCTCGACCGGGCGCTGGACGATGCGGCCGCCGATCCGGAACGGCCAGCCATCGACGCTGCGGCGGAAACTGAAGCGCAGGCATTTGTGGGTGGCGAGCGCGGCCGGGTCGGTGGGCGTGCCGTGGCGCGCGAGATAGTCGGGGCTCGCGACCAGCACCATGCGGCTATGTCCCAGTTTCTTGGCGCGCAGGCTGGTGTCGCGTAGCGGGCCGATCCGGATGGCAATGTCCGCGCGCTCTTCGATCAGATCGACCACCGCGTCCGACAAGGAGAGGTCGACAACCACATGCGGATTGGCTTCGGTGAAGCGCGGCAGGATCGGGAGCAGATAGTGCATGCCGAACGGCACGGCCGAATTGATGCGCAACGGTCCGCGCGGACCGGCGGGCGCCTGACCGAGCGACTGCTCCACCGTATCGACTTCGGCCAGCAGCGCCGAGATGCGGTCGCGATAGGATCGGCCCTCGGGCGTCAACGAGAGTGAGCGTGTGGTCCGCTGCATTAGCAGCACACCCAGCCGCGCCTCCAGCCGGGCCACGCTGCGGCTCACGGCAGACGGCGTCAGCCGCAGGGCCTTGGCGGCCGCGGCGAAACTGCCGCCATTGGCCGCGGCGAGGAACGTCTCCATGTCGCCGAAGCGGTTATCCATCGCTCTACTCGTGATCCCGATGCACTTCTGTTGTGCAATGCTGTGATCTAATCATCAATAGGCCGAGCCCCTATCTGGCCTTCAACCGAACAGGAGGTTCACGATGAATCTGCGACTTAGAGAGAAGACTGCCCTCGTCACCGGCTCGACCGCGGGCATTGGCCTTGCGATCGCTCAACGGCTCGCCGCCGAGGGCGTCGAGGTGATCGTCACGGGCCGCAGCCAGGACAAACTCGACGCGGCGGTCGCCGAGGTCTCCAAATCGGGCAAGGTCCGCGGCGTGCTTGCCGACGCCGGCACCGCCGATGGCGCGGATCGCTTGATCGCAGCGGTCCCGGCGGTCGATATCCTGGTCAACAATCTGGGCATCTACGAAGCCAAGCCCTTCACCGCGATCACGGACGCGGACTGGTTCCGGCTGTTCGACGTCAATGTGATGAGCGGGGTGCGGCTGTCGCGCCATTATTTCCCGAAGATGCTGGAGGCCAATTGGGGCCGGGTGATCTTCATCTCCAGCGAGAGCGGACTGCTGCCTCCGGGCGAGATGCTCCACTATGGCACGACCAAGACCGCTCAGCTTGCGATCGCGCGCGGCCTGGCCGAGCAGACGCGCGGCACCGGCGTCACGGTCAACACCGTTCTGCCCGGCCCGACGCGGTCGGAGGGGATAATCGATTTCATCCGTTCGGTGGTCGACAACAAGGATGCGTCCGAGGCCGAGCTTGAGGCCGAATTCTTCGAGAAGTTCCGCCCGCTCTCGCTGATCCGCCGGCTGATCGAGGCGGACGAGATCGGTGCGATGGTCGCGTTCCTGGCGAGCCCGCTCGCGGCGGTCACCAATGGCGCGGCCATCCGTGCCGAAGGCGGCATCGTCCCGACCATCGCCTGAGCGTCACGTCAACCGGCACCCGATTCCTGCTCGCGGCGGAATTCGGTCGCGGCATTCGTCCGCTCGAAAGGGAGGTTCACCGAACGCGCGCAAAGAAAGGGCGGCTCGGTTTCCCGAGCCGCCCAGTTATGTAAGGAGAGGACGCCTTACGAAACTTGGATCAGAGCTGCCGTCCGCAGCGGCGAGAACCGCCGCGGACGGGGATCAGGCTCTTAGAAGCGGAGCTGGCCGAACAGGCCGAACTCGTCATAGGTGCCGCGGCCGCCGGTCAGGCTGCCGGTCGGGTTCGCCCCGCCGATCGTGCCGTTCTGTGTGCCGAGCGTGCCGTTCTGCACGCGCTCATGCTTGTAGACGAGCGCCAGGTCGACGATCTTCACGGGCTCCCACTGGATGCCCATGTTGTAATAATCGTCCTTCAGATTGTCGTTGGTGATCTTGTTCGGCTTGATCCAGTCGTAGCGACCGAACACCGACCAGGTCTTGTTGAAGTTCACGTTGCCGAAGAGCGAAAGGCCATCCGCCTTGTCTTCCTGGGCGGTGGTGACGTTCTTGTAATCCTTGGCATGGAAATATTCGAGGCCGAGGTTGAACAGCTTGTTCTTGTAGCCGATCATCGCGTCCTCACGGCTCGCGGTGTTCGGGGTCACGGCGCCCTCGGTGTCGTTGCCGAGCTTGCCGCTATAGCCGCCGACCGCCGCGTAGAAGCCCTTGTAGTTCAAGGACACGCGGCCTTCGACGTCGACCGAGTTGCTCACCTTGACGTTGCGATAGCCGCCGCCGTCAACGACCGAGACCTGATAGCTCACGAGACCGCCGGCGAGATCGCCGAGGACGTGCACGCCCCAGTCGGCCGAGGTGGCGAAGCTGGTGCGGTCCGCGATCGTGTTCTCGAGATGACGATAGCCATACTGGTTCTCGGCATAGGGAACCCACGGCAGGTCGGCCGCACCGAGGCGGATGATGAAGGCCGGGTCGAGCTTCGCCTGCAGATAGGCCTTCTTGATGTAGAAGCCCTTGCCGACCAGCGCCGTGGCGTTGGCGGGCGATGCGGCGCTGTTCGGATTGACGTTCTGGGTGTTGGTCGAACCGACGACGTTCGAAACGTCCATCGTGACGTTCGCCGCGAAGATCGGGCTGAACGTGTGATCGACGCCCAGGTAGAAGCGCTTGATGTTGAAGCCGGTGCCGTTGTTCGAACCGACCGGCTTCACGCCGTTGACCTTGGTGTCGACGTTCGAGAAGTTGAAATACATGCGGCCCGAGATCGAGGTCGAATCCCACCACTTGCCCTTGGAGAAGCTGGCGAGCTCGCTCTTCACCGCGGCCGGAACGGCCTTCTTGGCGGTGGTCGAGGCATCGGCGGCGGCGGTCTGCGCGGCAACCGCGGCGCTCTGCGCCTGCGAAGCCTGTGCCGCGGCGCTGCTGGCGGCGGTCTGCGCATTGTTCACGTTGGCGACGGTTTCGCGCTGTGCGGCTTCCTGAACATTCAGACGCGCGCTCAGATCGGCGACTTGCTCCTGCAGTGCCTTGACCTGCTCCAGCAGCGCGTTGTTCGCGCTCGCGGCGGCGGCATGCGCCTTCTTGTGATGGACTGGAGCCTTGGCGAAGGTCGGCGTAGCGCAAAGCGCAAGCGCGCCGATACCTGCCCCGGCGAGCAGCGTGCGACGGATATTCATGTAAAATCCCCTTAGACCGGCCCCTTTGGCCGACGGGGATTCGGGTAGGACAGTTTTGTGACAGTACGATGTAACGGAACCGGTACGGCGCCGCCCGCGGCCTGATCTATTGCGGTGCGGCAGCGGCGCCACACCGCAGCCGCAGCACGACAGACCCTGTCATAATTCGCGCGCGATCAGCTCCAGAGCGCCTCGATCACGCCCGATCCCGGATAAGCGACCAGCATATCCGCACCATCGTCCAACGCGAGCTGCGATTCGTCCGTCGCCAGCCAGACGCCGCCGGCCTCGAAGGGGCCGCCGTCGATCTGGCCCTGGCCCGAAAGCGGGATCAGCCAAAGCGGGCGTCCGTCGCTCTTGAGCGTGCCGCTGCCGCCCTTGCGCCAGCGTTCGAGCACGAATTTAGGCCCGTCGGCCAATATCCCGCGCCCGGGCGAAACCTCATGCGGCTTGTAGGCCGCGACGTAGGGGACCGGATCGGCCGCCTCCACGCCCTTGTCGAGGTGCAGCTCGCGGTCGCTGCCATAATCGTAGAGCCGATAGGTCAGGTCCACATTCTGCTGGACCTCGACCAGGGTCAGGCCAGGGCCGATCGCGTGGATCGTGCCTGCGGTGGTGTAGAAGCTGTCATCCTTCTTGACCGCCTTCCAGTCGAGCAGATGCTCGATCGAACCGTCGAGCGAGGCGCGGCGCAGTTCGTCCTTGCTCATCGCCTGAAGCGTGCCGAGCGCGATCGAGGCGTGCGGCTCGGCCTGGAGGATGACCCAGGCCTCGTCCTTGCCGCGCGGATAGCCCTGCTTCCGCGCCGTGGCATCATCGGGATGGACCTGAACCGACAGACGATCGCTGGTGAACAGATATTTGATCAGTAGCTCGGGGCCATTCGCGCTGCCGTCCTGCTCGCCCGGCACCTCGAACCAGATCTCGCCGACCGGGTTGCCGCCCTCGGGCACGGATTCGAAAGCCGGCCACAGATCGCGGCGCCCCCACGGCTTCTCGACGCGCTTGGTGGTCAGGCGGATGGCGGGCATGGTTCACTACTCCCCGGGATCGGCGGCGAAACGAAGCGTCGCCCTATGCCCTCGAACGTCGGGGATGGCGATGGCGTTCCGGGGAAAGATTGTCTGCCGAGCCGTCATGCCGGACTTGTTCCGGCATCCACCGAGAGGCAGGCTCCAACCTCGGCGTGGACCCCGGAACAAGCCCGGGGCGACCACTATGCGTCAGTTCGGCAGCGGCTCTTCGATCTTGTCGACCCACTCCGGGAAGAAGCAGGGCTGCCGGCTCGACCAGCCGGGAGCGGTCGCGGCCGCCTCGCTGATCGACTGGAGCAGCACCCGGCGCTGCTCCGGATGGAGGTGCGGCAAGGCCGAAGCGGCACAGAAGGCGCCGGGCAACCAGGGCCGAACCCCGCCGCCGATCAGTCGCTCGTAGAGGAAGCGATAGGCGGCGAAGCTTTCGAGCCGGCCCTGCCCCAGATCGAACGCGGTGGCCGTCACCAGCGGCGAGAAGAAGGGCTCCATCTGATCGAGCCCGCTGTCGTCGGGCAGCGCGTCGCGGATATGATCCAGCCGGCTGTAGATGCGCGCCTGCGCCTTGATGCTCGCGGCCTCGACCACGTCGCGCGACCAGCGTCGCATCGCGTCCTGCCTGGCAAGCCCGATGTCCAGCGAACGGCGGATGTACCGTTGCGTGCCCGCGGGGAAGCCCGCGAATTCCTTCATTTCGGCCAGGGCCATAGTCCCGTCATCCGGCCGCATTTGAACGCCCATACTGCCCTCCCACCCAGAGAGAAGCCACAGGATTAGCACGCCGATGGTTTCCGGGCCCTTAACCCCGCGTTTTCGCTCATTCAGGAGAGAATCACGGAAGCCCCGACCGCGCAACGCGGATTTTCCCACAAATAGACGAAATGCGACGAGCCGAACGCCAGATATTGTGGATTGTGGCTTTCAGGACTCAGTATTGCGTCTTCAGGGCACAAATATGGGATGTATCTTCAAGACCGGAAACCGCACCGACGGATAGGCCATGCCGAAGAAAGGAATCTGCCATGCTGATACTGGCCCTCGCTTTATCCGCGGCCACCGCGGACGAAACCGCCGCGGTCCGCGCCGCCGAGGATGGCTGGAACGCCGCCTACATCTCCGGCGACACCGGCTTCCTCGATCACTTGCTGGCCGACGATTATGTTTCGGTCAGCGCCGCAGGATCGGATCGTGACAAGGCGGCAAATCTGGCTTCCGCCCGCACTTATGCCGCCGCGCATCCCGGTGCGGTGAAAACCCCGTTGCCGCCAAGCTCGACGATCGCGATCAGCGGCGATCTCGCCATCGTGCGGCATCACGGCGCGAAGGACGTATCGGTCGATATCTTCCAGAAGCGGGGCGGCCACTGGATCGCGGTCTATTCGCAGCATACGCCGCTTCCCGCCGCCGCGGGCTGAACGCGCTTAGACTCTGTTTCGGTCACACTGAAACAGGCGCGGGCCGGTGCCGCTTCAGCGAAGCTGAAAATGACTCTAATGCCCGGCGGCGCGATCCGCCTCGGCCTTGGGATCGTAGCCCGAGGAGGGCGCCGGATCCTTGCCCTTGCCAGGCTGGGTGTTGGACGGCGCGTCGGAAGTGGGGAAGCTCTCGTCGAGCGCGACGTCGAGCTTGGCGTCCTCGTCCGACGGATTGCGCTTGAGCTTCTTGACGTCGTCCGCGTCGATGGCCGGCCGGACTTCGGGGGCCTCAGGCACAGTCGGCGTGTCGATGGCTTGGTCGGTCATGAGCGGTTCTCCTCACGCAGTAAACGCCCACGGGGAGGCGCCCGTTCCTGCTTGCGGGCGGCGCGCCGGTCGATCATGGTCCCGCGCAATTTTATATCTTGAGGGGGATGTTTTCGATGCGCCTGAGCCTGATCGCCGCCTTGCTGCTGACCGCGGCGACGCCCGCCTTCGCTGCCGACGAAAAGGCACCGGCCACCGACTTCGCGCCTCTCCCCACAGACAAGAGTGTCCACCAGAGCGCGGTGATTGCTGGCAAGCCGATCGCCTACGACGTGACCGTCGGCACGATCCCGGTCACCGATGCCAAGGGCAAGAAGATCGGCGAAGTGGTGTTCACCGCTTACACGGTGCCGACCAAGGGCCCTGCCCGGCCGGTGACCTTCGCCTTCAATGGCGGCCCCGGCGCGGCCTCCGCGTTCCTCAACCTCGGCGCGATCGGGCCCAAGCATGTCCAGTTCGGGGCGCAGGGCGATGCGCCGTCCGACAGCGCGGTCGCGCGCGACAATCCCAATAGCTGGCTCGATTTCACCGATCTGGTCTTCATCGATCCGATCGGCACCGGCTTCAGCCGCAGCGTGGAAGACGAGGCCGGCACCAAGCGCGATTTCTTCACGGCGCAGACCGATATCGAATATCTCAGCCGCGTCATCTTCGACTGGCTCAACAAGAATGGGCGGATGACCTCGCCCCATTATCTCATAGGCGAATCCTACGGCGGCTACCGCGTGCCGCGTGTCGCTTATTATCTGCAGAGCCGGCTGGGCGTTGGCCTGAGCGGGATCACGATGGTCTCGCCTTACCTCAATCCAAATGCGGTGGGCGCGGATGATAACGCGCTGTCGCCCTTGCCCTATATGATCTCGCTGCCGTCGATGACCGCGGCCAACCTCGAGCGGCAGGGCAAGTTGACCGGGCCCGAGGCGTTGGCCGAGGTCGAGAAATATGACCGTTCCGAATATGCGGTCGATCTGTTCCGCGGCCGATCAGATCCGCAGGCAATCGAGCGGATCACGGCCAGGGTTTCCGCCTTCACCGGGCTCGATCCGGCGATCGTCCGGCGGAGCGAAGGCCGGGTCGAGATCGGCACCTATCTGCGCGAAATCCATCGCGCCGAGGGCAAGATCGGATCGGTCTACGACAGCAACGTCACTGCTTACGATCCCTTCCCGGGCGCACCGACGCAACAGTCGAACGATCCGATCCTCGATGCCTCGATCGCGCCGACCACCAGCGCCGCGGTCGATCTGATCACCAACCAGGTCGGCTGGAAGGTCGATGCGCGCTACAACCTCTTGTCCTACGAGGTGAATCGCGCCTGGACGCGCGACAATGCCGACACGCCCGTCACCGATCTGCGCAAGGCGATCGCCGCCGATCCCAAGATGCAGGTAATGATCGCACATGGCATGGACGATCTGTCCTGCCCCTATTTCGCAAGCCGCCTGATCGTGGACCAGATGCCCAGCTTCGGCGTGGCGCAGCGCGTGCATCTCAATCTCTACGCTGGCGGGCATATGTTCTACAGCCGCGGCGCAAGCGCGGCGCAGTTCCGGCGCGATGCATTGGCGATGTACGCACGATAGCCTTCAACCCGTCATGCCGGCGGAAGCCGGCATCTCGTGAGGCCATGCTGCTACCTCATGAGACCCCAGCTTTCGCTGGGGTGACGTGACTTTTTCTATTGCGCGGGAAGGGTTGACCCCACGACCCTTCGGGACCATCTGCCCAATCGGAACGAATCAGTCCGATTAGAGCAATGCGCCTGTCCAACCTTGCCGATTATGCGGTCGTGATGCTGGCCGCCGCTGCCCGCAAGGACGGCGCGCGCCTGAGCGCCACCTGTCTCGCCGAGGAAACCGGCGTGCCGTTGCCGACCGCGCAGAAGCTGGTCGGGCGGTTGGCGGCGGCGGGGCTGATCGTCAGCTCGCGCGGCACGGGCGGCGGGTTCAGGCTCGCGCGCTGCGCCTCCGCCATCAGCCTGGCCGACATCGTCGAGGCGGTCGAAGGGCCGATCGCGATGACCGCCTGCGTCGAGACGGGCCGACACGATTGCGGCGTGGAGCATAGCTGCCGCGTCAAGCCGCACTGGAATGCGGTCAACAATGCCATGCGCGGCGCGCTGGCGGGCGTGAGTCTGGAAGTGCTGTCACAAACCCCCGTTCGCCCTGAGCTTGTCGAAGGGCCGTCCCTTTCTTCCACCGCCGGCGAAAAGAAGGGCAGGGCTTCGACAAGCTCAGCCCGAACGGTAGGGGCCTGACATGGCAACCAAGAATGCAGAGGCGCATGCCGCCGTCGACAAGGCCTATGAATGGGGCTTCACCAGTGACATCGAGCAGGAGTTCGCGCCCAAGGGCCTGAACGAGGATATCGTCCGCTTCATCTCGGCCAAGAAAGGCGAGCCGGAATGGATGCTCGATTATCGGCTCAAGGCCTATCGTCACTGGCTGACGATGGAGTCGCCGGACTGGGCCAAGCTCAACATTCCGCCGATCGATTATCAGGACGCTTATTATTACGCGGCGCCCAAGGCGAAGCCTACGCTTTCGAGCCTCGACGAGCTCGATCCGGAGATCCGCCGTACCTACGAAAAGCTCGGTATCCCGATCGAGGAGCAGAAGGTGCTCGCGGGCGTCGAGGGCAGCCGCAAGGTCGCGGTCGACGCGGTATTCGACAGCGTCTCGGTCGCGACCACCTTCCGCGAGGAGCTGGAGCGTGCGGGCGTGATCTTCCGCTCGATCAGCGAGGCGTTGAAGGAATTCCCGGAACTGGTGCGCAAGTGGCTCGGCAAGGTCGTGCCGATTCAGGACAATTATTTCGCGGCCTTGAACGCGGCGGTCTTCTCCGACGGCACTTTCGTCTATGTGCCGGAGGGCGTGCGCTGCCCGATGGAGCTTAGCACCTATTTCCGCATCAACGCCGCCAATACCGGTCAGTTCGAGCGCACGTTGATCGTCGCCGATAAGGGGGCTTATGTCTCCTACCTCGAAGGCTGCACCGCGCCGATGCGCGACGAGAATCAGCTGCATGCGGCGGTGGTGGAGCTGGTCGCGCTGGACGATGCCGAGATCAAATATTCGACCGTGCAGAACTGGTATCCGGGCGACGCCCAGGGGCGCGGCGGCATCTATAATTTCGTGACCAAGCGCGCGCTCTGCCAGGGCCGGAACAGCAAGGTTTCCTGGACCCAGGTCGAGACCGGCAGCGCGATCACCTGGAAATATCCGAGCTGCGTGCTGGCGGGCGAGAATAGCGTCGGCGAATTCTATTCGGTCGCGGTCACCAACAATTACCAGCAGGCCGACACCGGCACCAAGATGATCCATCTTGGGAAAGGCAGCCGCTCGACGATCGTGTCGAAGGGCATTTCGGCGGGCAAGTCGGACAACACCTATCGCGGCCTGGTGCGCGTCGGCCCGACGGCGGAGAATGTTCGTAATTTCACCCAGTGCGACAGCCTGCTTTTGGGCTCCGAATGCGGTGCGCACACCGTACCCTATATCGAGGTGCGCAACCCGACCGCGCAGATCGAGCATGAGGCGACCACCAGCAAGATCAGCGACGACCAGCTTTTCTACGCAATGCAGCGCGGGCTGGATCAGGAGGCTGCGGTCGCTTTGATCGTCAACGGCTTTGCCAAGGAAGTACTGCAGCAGCTGCCGATGGAATTCGCGGTCGAGGCGCAGAAGCTTCTCGGGATCAGCCTCGAGGGGAGCGTGGGGTGAGGCCGCTTGCAACCCGCTTTAACCGTCATCCCCGCGAAGGCGGGGATCCATATGCTCAAACGCGGGAGACTATGGATTCCCGCCTTCGCGGGAATGACGAGTAGAAAAATGCTCCGAATTGAAAACCTCCACGCCGAAGTCGACGGCAAGCCGATCCTCAAGGGCCTCAGCCTCGCGCTCAACGCGGGTGAGGTGCATGCGATTATGGGGCCGAACGGCGCGGGCAAGTCGACGCTCGGCTACGTCCTGTCGGGCCGTCCCGGTTACGAGGTGACCGAGGGCTCGGCGACGTTCCAGCCCAACACCGTTCGTGCTGAGCTTGTCGAAGCACCGTCCTTTTCTACAAAGAAGGACAGCCCTTCGACGAGCTCAGGGCGAGCGGGTGAGGTTTTCGATCTGCTCGAAATGGCGCCGCACGAACGCGCCGCCGCCGGCTTGTTCCTGGGTTTCCAATATCCGGTCGAAATTCCCGGTGTCTCCAACCTGCAATTCCTGCGCGAGGCGCTCAATGCGCAGCGCCGCGCACGCGGCGAAGAGCCGCTGTCGGGCGGCGATTTCATCAAGCTCGCCCGCGCGCAGGCCAATGCGCTCGGCCTCGATCCCGAAATGCTCAAGCGTCCGGTCAATGTCGGCTTTTCGGGTGGCGAGAAGAAGCGGGCCGAGATGGTGCAGATGGGAATCATCGATCCCAAGCTCGCGATCCTCGACGAGACCGACAGCGGCCTCGACATCGACGCGCTGCGTGCGGTCGGTGCCGGCATCAATGCGATTATGCGCAAACCTGACAAGGCGGTGCTGCTGATCACCCATTATCAGCGGCTGCTCGATTATGTGAAGCCGGATTTCGTCCATGTGCTGGCGGGCGGGCGCATCGTGCGTTCGGGCGGGCCGGAGCTGGCGCACCAGCTCGAGGCCGAGGGCTATGCGGAGATTGCGGCGTGAAGCGGAGCGCGCTTCTGCTCCCTCCCCCCTTGTGGGGGAGGGCTGGGGAGAGGGGCGCGCCGCGTCTGCGGCGCAAGAGATTCTTCGGCGGTACGATTTCGCCCTCGCCGGCATCGAGCCGGCTCGGCCAATCCCCTCTCCCTAACCCTCTCCCACAAGGGGAGAGGGGATGAACGCACTCACCCTCCCCACGCGCCGCGACGAAGCCTGGCGCTACAGCGATCTCGCCGCGCTGGAGCAGGTGTGGCCGGTGCCCGTGCCCGACAAGATCATCGTCCCCGCGGGCGAGAGCCGGCAGGTGAGCCTGGTCCAGGATGCGCCGCACGATCAGGTGGTGGTGCGTGATTATACGATCGAGGTCGGGGTCGGTGCGTCCTTCGCGATGCAGCTCGTCAACGCCGGCGGCAAGCTCGGGCGCGTCGCGCTCGACGTGACCTTGTACGAAGGGGCGTCGTTCGATCTGGATGCAGCCTTGATCGGTGGCGAGGGCCAGACGATCGAGCTGGTGACGACGCTGCGCCATTTCGAGGCGAATGCCACCAGCCGCCAGACGGTGCGCGGCATCGCCGGGGCGAAGTCGACCATCTCCTATCTCGGCAAGGTCGCTGTCTCGCGCGATGCGCAGAAGACCGACGCGGTCCAGTCGGTGAAGTCGATGTTGCTCGATCGCAGTGGGCAAGTGAACGCCAAGCCCGAGCTCGAAATCTACGCCGACGATGTGAAGTGCGCGCATGGCGCGACCGTCGGCGAACTCGACGCGCAGGCCTTGTTCTACCTTGCCAGCCGCGGCCTGCCACCGGCCGAGGCCAAGAGCTTGCTACTGCGCGCCTTCGTCAGCGGCCTGTTCGATGGATCAGACGACGAGGCCAAATTCGCGGCTGCGATCGATGCGGCGCTGGAGCGGCTGTTGTGAGTGAAACCGCATCCTCCTCCCCGTTCGTGTTGAGCGAAGTCGAAACACGTCCTTCGACTTCGCTCAGGACGAACGGCAGTCCTTTGGATCTCGTCTCGGACTTCCCCGCCATTCCCGCCGGCTGGGCGTATCTCGACACCGCCGCGACCGCGCAGAAGCCTAAGCCGGTGATCGACGCGATCGCGCGGGCCTATGGCGAAACCTACGCGACCGTGCATCGCGGCGTCTATCAGCGCTCGGCCGACATGACGCTCGCCTACGAAGCCGCACGTCAGCGCGTCGCAAGCTTCATCGGTGCGGGATCGGCGGACGAAATCGTGTTCGTGCGAGGCGCGACCGAGGCGATCAACCTGGTCGCGGCGAGCTGGGGCGGCACGTTCCTGAAAGCCGGAGATCGCATCCTGCTCAGCCGGCTCGAACATCATTCCAATATCGTCCCCTGGCAGCTGCTGCGCGACCGCACCGGCATCGAAATCGACGTTGCGCCGCTGACCGCCGACGGCAAGATCGACCTCGACGCGGCCGAGGCGATGCTGACCGAGCGGCACAAACTGGTCGCGCTGGCGCATGTCTCGAACGTGCTCGGTTCGGTGCTCGACGTGCGCCGCGCCGCCGACATCGCGCATAAGGTCGGCGCGAAATTGCTGGTCGATGGCTGCCAGGCGGTACCGCGCCTTCCGGTCGATGTGACGGCGCTCGGATGCGATTTCTACGTCTTCTCCGCGCACAAATTGTACGGGCCGACCGGCTTCGGCTGCCTGTGGGCGCGCCCTGAATTGCTCGACGCGATGCCGCCTTATCAGGGCGGCGGATCGATGATCGACAAGGTCACATTCGAGCGCACGACCTATGCGCCCGCGCCAACCCGGTTCGAGGCGGGCACGCCGCATATCGTCGGCGCGCTCGGACTCCATGCCGCGATCGACTATGTCGAGAGCATCGGGCTGGAAGCGATCCACGCGCACGAGACGGCTCTGGTCCGGCAGACGCGCGATGCGCTGCGCAATCTGAACAGCGTGACGCTGTTCGGTCCCGAGGATTCGGCCGGAATCGTTAGTTTCGCGGTCGAGGGGGTTCATCCCCACGATGTCGGCACCATATTGGACGAGGCGCAGGTCGCGATCCGCGCCGGCCACCATTGCGCGCAGCCTTTGATGGAGGCGCTGGGTGTGCCGGCGACCGCGCGGGCGAGCTTTGGCGTCTATAACGGCCCGGCCGACGTGGACGCATTGGTAAAGGGTATCGAGCGGGTAAGGCGTATCTTCGGATGAATGAGGAACGGAAGATCAAGGTCGAGGAAGTGAGCGAGGCCCCGCCCGCGCCGCCAAAGGCGCGCGTGGAGGATGTGGCCGAGGAAGGCCGCTCGCGCGACTATCTCGAAGGATTTCTGAAACCGCAGCCCGCAGTGGCTCCAGGCGAGGTCGGCGGCGACCTTTACGAACGCGTGATCGACGCGCTCAAGGAGATTTACGACCCCGAAATCCCGGTCAATATCTACGATCTCGGCCTGATCTACGGCGTCGACATCAGCGACGATGGCCATGTCGCGGTGACGATGACGCTTACCACGCCGCATTGCCCGGTCGCGGAATCGATGCCGGGCGAGGTGGAGTTGCGTGTCGGATCGGTGCCGGGCGTGGGCTTGGCCGACGTAAACCTCGTCTGGGATCCGCCGTGGGACCCGCAAAAGATGTCGGACGAGGCCAAGCTCGAACTGGGGATGCTCTGATGACCACCACGCTTCGCGCCCGCCCCGCCGCGCTCACGCTGACGCCGTCGGCGGAAGCGCGCATCGCAAGTCTGATGAAGGATGCGCCCGCCGATGCGATCGGGGTCAAGCTCTCGACTCCGCGCCGCGGCTGTTCGGGCCTGGCGTATTCAGTCGATTATATCAGCAGCGCCAGCCCGATGGACGAGAAGGTCGCGACCCCCGGGGGTGATCTCTATATCGACGGTCCGAGCCTGCTCTACCTGATCGGCAGCAATATGGATTGGGTCGAGGACGATTTCACCGCGGGCTTCGTCTTCCAGAATCCCAATGCCAAAGGCAGCTGCGGTTGCGGCGAGAGCTTCACCGTCTGATCCGCGTGCCGATTCAGGCCGGCATCTCGGCATCCTCGTCGTCCGCGACCGGGCTTGCGGCGGCGGTTCGCGCCGCCCAACCGGTCATCGTCACATAATCGAGCTTGCCGGTGCCGAGCACGGGCAGCGCCGCCACCACACGAATGTCCCGCGGCAGCGCCAGCTCGGTTACGCCATTTGCGCGGCCCCAGGCCTGCAGCGCGCGTGCATCGGCATCTGCCTCCGTGGTGAACAGCACCAATTGCTCCCCCTTGCGCGCGTCGGGGCGCGTGACCACCGCATGCTCGGCGGCGGGCCATAGCCTTGCCGCATAGCTTTCGACCGCGGGCAGCGAGATCATCTCGCCACCGATCTTGGCGAACCTCTTGGCGCGGCCGCGGATCGTGACGAAGCCGGCATCATCGATCGTCACGATATCGCCGCTGTCGTGCCAGCCTTCGACCGGCGGCTGCAGCAAGCCCGGCGCGTCGACCTTGAGATAACCCGCCATGATGTTGGGGCCGCGGATCATAAGGCGACCGCCCTCGTCGATGCCCGGCACGGACTCGAGCTTCGCTTCGATGCCCGGCAGCAGCCGGCCGACCGACCCTGCCTGAAAATGCATCGGCGTATTGACCGCGATCACCGGCGCGGCCTCCGTCGCGCCATAGCCTTCCAGGATGCGCAGCCCGAACTTTTCCGCATAGGCCTTGCGCGTCTCGTCACGCACACGCTCGGCGCCGGCGAAGATGTAGCGCAGCGAATAGAAATCATAGCCGTGCGCCATCCGTGCATAGCCCGACAGGAAAGTGTCGGTCCCGAACAGGATCGTCGCATTCGCATCATAAGCGAGCGCAGGCACGATCCGATAGTGAAGCGGGTTTGGGTAGAGCAACGTCTTCACGCCCGACAGGATCGGCAGCAGCGTGCCGCCGGTCAGCCCGAAGCTGTGGAAGACCGGCAGCGCGTTCAGCACCACATCCGAACTGTTGAAGTCGATCCGCGCGGAAAGCTGCAGGCAGTTTGCCAGCAGGTTGCGGTGGGTCAGGACCACTCCCTTAGGCAGCCCTTCCGATCCGCTGGTGAACAGGATCACCGCGGATTCGGCCGGTGCCACGCGATGGCGACGGTGCAGGCGCGCGGCCCAGCGCGACGCGATCAGCGCGCGCAGCCGCGCGAGCGCGCCGATCCCGGCGCCCAGATCCTCCAGATAGACGATGCGCAGCCCCGCTTCCTCTAGCCCAGCGACGGTATCGCCCAATTTTGCCTGTGCGACGAAAGCGCGCGCGGTGAGGATCGTGCGGATTTCGGCGGCGGTGCAGGCTGCCTTCAGGTTGGTCAGGCCCGCGGTATAGTTGAGCATCGCCGGCACGCGTCCGATCGCCTGGAGCGCGAAGAAGCCCGCCACCACGGCGTTCACATTAGGCAACAGCACGCCCACCGCCTCGCCCCGCTCGCTGAGCGCTGCCAGAGGCCGCGCCAGCGCCAGGCTGCCGGCCAGAAGGCGGCGATAGGTGAGCGGTTCGCGCTTCACATCTTCGACGATCGGCGATTTCGCGCCGTTGACGTGGGCGGCGTCGACCAGCGCCTGATACAAGGTACGGTCGATCGCCGAGGTGGCGAAGATCATGTCGCTCATCACGTCATAGAGCTTGCGCCCCGCCGCAGCGCGGCGTGCGCGCGCGGTATCGCCTTCCACCGCGAAGCGCCGCGGCGGCAGGATAGTGAGGTCGATCTTGGGGAAACGGCGTAGCCGCACCTTTCCGCGCAGCCGCGAGAAGGGCGTATATTGCGCGCCGGAGATGCGGACCGGCACGATCGGGGCGTCGGCCTTGTCGGCGACCATGCCCGGGCCGTCGAACACCTTCATCAATGCGCCGGTCACCGTGATGCGGCCTTCGGGGAAGATCACCAGCGTCCGGCCCTCGCGCACTGCCTTGATCATCGCCTTGGTCGCCATCGGATTGGTCGGATCGACCGGGAAGGCGTCGAACAGGCCGAGAAAGGGCTTCACCCAGCGCGATTTGGCGATCGACGTCGCGACGGCGAAAGTCGGCCGCCCCGGCAGGAAAGCGGCGAGCAAGAGCCCGTCGAGGAAGGACACGTGGTTGACCACCACCACCGCGCGCTCGCCGGGTTGCGGCATATTCTCGCGGCCATGCACCTCGACCCGATAGAAAAGGATCAGCAGTGCGCGCACCGCGGCTTTGAGCAGGGTCTCAGGCAGCAACCAGCAAGAAATGAGGGCGACCATGATCGTGGCTGCTCCGAGAAGCCCGATCACCGCGGGGATGCCGGTACCGCGCGCGATCAATGCGGTGATGATCGCCACCATCACCACCGTGACGCAGGCGTTGACGACATTATTCGCCGCAATGATCTGCGATCGTTCGTCGGGCGCGCTGTGCGTCTGAAGGATCGCATAAAGCGGCACCACGAAAATGCCGCCCGCAAAGGCAATTCCCGCAAGCGCGAACAGGATGTGCCAGCTGCCGCCGGTGGCGAGGAAGGCATGCACGTCGGCATGTGCCGTCACCGGCACAAAACGGTGGGCGGCCACCGCCAGGTCGATCATGAAACAGGCCAGCAGCAAAGCGGAGGCGGGCACGTAACGGGCCGAGACTTCGCCGCCGAGCAGCTTGTTGACCAGCACCGATCCGACCGCGACGCTGATCGAAAAGACCAGTAGGAACAGCGTCACGACACCGGCCCCGGCACCAAGCGTTCCGCTGGCAAGAGGCGCGAATTCGGCGAGCAGCACCGCGCCGACCGAGAAGAACCAGCTGATCCCCAGGATCGAAAGCCACACGCCGCGGCCGCTATGGGCAGCCGCCATGATCTTCCAGCTGCCCTTGAACAGATTTTTCTCGATCCGAAGATCAGGCGCCGCGCTGGGGGCGGGCGGAATGGCGAAGCTGGCCAGAAAGCCCAGCACGGCGATCCCCGTCGCCACCAGGCCCGCTTGCCAAGGCGGGATCACGCCGCCCAGCAGCTGCCCGGCCAGAATGGCGAGGAACGTTCCCGCCTCGACCAGGCCGGTGCCGCCCATCACCTCGTGCGGGCCAAGATGCTGCGGCAGGATCGAATATTTGGCCGGACCGAAGATAGTCGAATGCACGCCCATCAGGAACAGACAGGTCAGCAGGATCGGCACCGACTGGAACCAGAAGCCCGCGAGCGCGAGCGCCATGATGGCGATTTCCGCGGCCTTCACGACGCGGATCAGGCGGGCCTTGTCCCATTTGTCCGCGATTTGGCCGGCAAGCGCGGAGAGCAGGAAATAAGGCAGGATGAACAAGCCGGTCGCGATGGTCGCCAGCATCTCCGCTTTGTGTGGGGCGGCCGTGTAAAGCCCGAAATTGGCCAGGAACAGCAAAGCGAACTTCAGCAAATTGTCGTTGAACGCGCCCAGGAACTGGACGACGAACAGAGGCCCCAGGCGGCGCTTGCCGAGCAGCGACAGATCGGGTGCGGACATTATCTCTCCTCCACGGGTGGGATAAGCGCGAAAACTTAACAGGATTCGTCGGGCAGATAGCGGCTGTAGAGCCAGCCGATCCCGATCAGACTGACCCCCAGAGCGGCGAAGGCGCCGATCCGGAGCAGCCCATCGAGCCCGCGCGCGTCGAACAGGAACACCTTGCCCGCAGCGAGCAGCATCAGCCCGAGCGAGGCAATGCGCCAGTCGCGGGCGGCTCTGGCGATGCCGAAGCGGAGGAAGCCGACCGCCAACCCGATCGCCAGTACCGATCGCGCAATATCCTCGCGCCCGTCCACCCCTAACCGCAGCGGCATCGGATCGTGTGCGATCTGGCGCAGCGCGGAAAAAGCGAACATCGTGATCAGCGCCATCATTGTCCAGCTGCCCGGCCGCTCCACATCGGGCAGAAGCCGCGCCGATGCCCAGATCAGGAAGAAGGCGGTGGCATAAGCTGGGACCAGCCAGACGCCGATATCCTGATAGGTCCAGAGTGGATTGTGGATCAGCATCGTGAACCACGCGAAATGGGCGAGCGCCGGGCCGCCCAATGCCAGCGCGATATGCAGCCTGCGCAGAGCCCAGGCGGCGAGCGCCAGCGCGGCGAGTGCCATTTCCCAGATCGTGCGCTCCATCATGCCGCGCACGATAAAGTCGGCCATGCTGTCGATTACGACGACATGGCGATAGGCGATATGCGCCGCCGCTATGCCGAGCAGGGTGGCGAAAATGCCGACACCATTCCGTGCACGCTGCGGCAAGGGCAAGCGCATGGCCGACACGCTCAAAGCCAAAGCCGGCAAAGCGAGCTGGCGCACGGTCGGCCAAAGATCGTCGGCCGGCATGTAAAAGGGCTCGGTGAGGAGCGCTGCATAGCCGCCCGCAAGCAGCCATTCGGTCAGCGGGACCGCCGCCCAGCAGAGCATGACCGCCCCGATTGCCGCGGAAGCCGGGCGCAGCACCGCCCGCCCCGGTGCCGCGACCGCGGCAAGCAGCAGCGACGGCACGACCGGCAACCAGATATCCGGCACGACCTGCGCGCAGGCCCCATAGAGGAGCAGGACCGCCAGCGCCTGGGCCGTCTGCGCAACGCGACGCGGCGCGATGCAGGCGATGCCGACGGCCGCGGCCGCGGGAATCGCCCAGCGGGCCAGCGCGGTCCAATCGGCCGTGTCGGTTGAGCCGGCCCATCGCATATCCTGATCGACGTTCGACAGAAGCAGGATCAGCGCGATGCCGCCGAACATCCAGCCGGCGCGCTCGATTAAGCGGTTGGCGCTCGCGCGCCCGAGCAATTGAAGGCCGAAGGCAAGCAGTGCGACCGCCCCCGGCAGAGTCCATTCCGCCAGGCCGAACGCATCGGCAAAGCCGAGCGATGCGGCGGTGGCCGTTGCAAGGATCGCGAAGCGGCGTCCGGAGCAACGCGCCTGATCCCGCCAGCCCCAAGCTGCGACGCCGCCCGCCAAAGCCGCACCCGCCAGCGCCGGCCAAGCGCGCAGCAGCGGTGCGATAAGCGGAAAATGCAGTGCTGGCAGAATTGCAATCGTCAGTGCGGCCCCGGCCACCACCGGTGCATCGATAGCGCGCGCCGCCGGGGTCCAGACACGGAGCGATGCGGGCAAGGCATGGATCAGGGCAATTCCCGCCAGCACCAGCGCGAGTGCACCCGCGGAGGGCGCGGGCCAGCTCGCGGCGAGCAGCGCGGCGACACCCAGCGCCAGCGCGGGCACCTCGGCCAGCATTGCCTCGCGGCGCGACAACCACAAAGCCGCGATCGACAGCAGGCCGAGCAGGCCCCAGTCGAGCAAGGCATATTGTCCCAGTGCGACCAAAGCCGCCATCTGCGCGCATCCGGCGATGCCCGCGATCAGGCGGACCAAGGGTGCCCGCTCACCCGTCAGCAGCAACGGCAGGCCGGCGGCCAGCGCCAGCGTGAAAAGCCCGACCGAGAGCGTTTGCGAAAGGTCGACCAGGCCGCCAAGGATCAGCAGCAAGCCCCAGCCGAACCCACCGACCAAAGCCGCTGCTCCCAGCCACCACCAGCCCCGATGCCGCGCGACCGAGGATAAGCCGCCGACCGTGAGCGCCAGATAGAGGGAGAGCAGGGGCACGTTGGGCGCGGACGATCCCACCAAGGCGGGCGCGGCAAGCCCGCCAAGCAAACCCAGCACCGCGCTCGGCGCGCCGAAGCGGAGCGACAGCAACGCTGCGATCGCGGTCACGCCGGCTAGGCCGGCAAAAGCGGTCATCGGAGCGATCAGGTGATACAGATCAGCCGCGACCAGGATTGCGGCAAACCAGGTGGCGATGCCCGCCCCGCTCAGCGCCTGGGGCACGCGCACGTCTCGCACCGCGGCTTGCGCCCGCAAAGCGACCTCGGCACCGGCGACCAGCACGGTGCCGAAAATCAGCCCGAGGATCACGCGTGTGGCAGGTAAAAGCAGGCCCGCCTGAATCGAATATTTGACGATCAGGAAGCCCGCGACCGCGAGTGTGATGCCGCCCGCCCAGATCGGCAGACGCCGCCCGAAAATATCTTCGAAACCAAGCCCGAGCCAGGCCTCGGCGACAGCCGTTTCTTCCGCATGGATCCAAGACTCGGCAGCGAAAGACTCCGGCGCGGGATCGGCCGGCAATGGCATTTCCGCCGTCGGTTGGGGCACGACCTCTTCCTGTATGTCGGGGATCTGTGCGTCTTCGGCGATGCCGACAGGCTCGGCTGTCCAGGATGGTGCCATTTCGAGCAGCTCCACGCGCCTGCGCAGCTCCCGCATCTCGCTCCACAAATAAGCGATCAACGCAGCCAGGAGGATTGTCAGCAGCAGGCTCATGATCCGAAGCTCCCCATTCCGCGGCCTGGCTAGCGTTAAATTGATCACTGTTCAATAAATAAATTAGACACTGTTCAATTTACCGCCTAGGGCCGGCCCATGGGCAGGCGATCGGATCATAGCCGGGAGGAGCTGGAGACAATGATCCTCAGCACGGGCACGGATTTGATGGCCGAGGTCGGCCTGACGCGTTTCTCGGCGCGCGAGGTGGCGAAGCGGATCGGCTATTCGATCGGTACAATCCACAATCTCTTCGGCAGCTACGATCGTCTCGTCGCAGCGATCAACACCCGCACCTTCGGCTTGTGGGCGGTGCATCTGCGCGCGCGCCTCGCGGAGGCGGGCGAAGACCGGATCGCGGTGTTGGTGGCGGGCTATTTTGGTTTTGCACGCGCCAATACGAATCTGTGGACGGCGATCTACGACCATCATCTGCCTCCGGACTTCGAGCTGCCGCAGCGCGATCAGGACGCGCGCGCAATCCTGACCGAGATCGTGATCGACGAGGTCGCGCGTGCGCTGCGCCGCGTACCCGACGAGGCAGTTGCCAGCTTGACCCGCTCGCTCATCGCCACGGTCCACGGCCATTGCTCGTTCGCGATCGGCGGTGCCTGGACGTTGATGGGCGAGCAGGCCCCCGAATCCGCGGCGCTCGCGCGTGTCCGCGAGGCGCTGGCCGGGCAGGCGTCGGCCTAGGCTGGCATTTTTCGCCCATCTGCCGCATGGGCGGACACATTCGTTGCCGACCTGATTCACGTCTCGCTTCAAGGGACGAACAGGATCGGTAGGGCCGGCCTAGCTCAGCTGGTAGAGCAACCGCCTTGTAAGCGGTAGGTCGTCGGTTCGAGTCCGACGGTCGGCACCATCATTCGTCGGGAAGCGCCGGTTCGGCTTCGGCCGATGCGCCCGCGGCGTCATCGGAAGCGAGTACGTTGCGGACGCCCATCGCGAGGCCGATCCACACCAGCCCGATTCCCCAGCCTGCCATCACGTCGCTCGGCCAATGCACGCCCAGTGCAATACGGGTCCAGCCGATGAACAAGGCCGCGAGCAGGGCCAGCAGGATCGCACCGTCGCCCCGCCCGAAGAGTAGGGCCAGCGCGACGCATGTCATCATCGTGCCGGCGCTGTGCGAGCTCGGGAAGCTCCAGGAGGAAACATGCTCCAGCCAATCCCCTTCCGGCGGCCGCGGGCGCGTCACGACCAGCTTGAGGCCTTCGATGCCGAGCCGCCCGATCGCGATCGTCAGGAACAGCCAGGCGGCATCCGCGCGCCGGCGTCGCGCGATCAGGAAGGCGAGGCCGACCAATGCGATCGGCCCCATCACCGCAAAGCCGCCCAGCGCAGAGAGCCTTACCACCAGCGGCGCGAAGCCAGCGGGCAGGTGCAGGCTGTAATGCAGCCGCCAATCGATCCCGAACCACCAGCAGATCAGGCTCGCCGCGGTCATGAAAACACCGCTGGCGATCAGCAAGGTCGCCTGCTGGTCCTCGGGGGCGATCCTCACGCGGCGGCTCCCAGCGCCTGCGCGATTTCGCAAGGCTTTCGATCAATGCCCGGTATGTAGGACAAGCCGGCGCGATCAGCGGGCCAAGGCCTCATGGGCGATCGTCGCGGAAAATAGGCGCCATCGCGCCCGTCTAGCAGCAAGTCCGGGCCGGGTCAGTCCCGTTCGGCTTCAGCCGTGGCTGCGCTTGCGCCGTGTTTCCCAGCCTTTCTTGGCGGCGGCCGACCGGTCCGCTGCCGAGCGGTTGGCGGAAGCGGCACCTCCCTTGCGTCCCCCCTTGCGCGAGGAGGCATGGCTTTCCTTCTTGCCGCGGCCCGAACCTGCTTTCTTGCCGCCGCCGCTTTCCTTGTTCACCGTCGCCCAGGCACGGCGCTCAGCCTCACCCTTCGAGACGCCACGATCCTCGTAGTCTTCCTCGATATGCTCGGCCTTGCGCTTCTGCTTGTCGGTATAGGCGCTCTTGTCTCCACGCGGCATGACGCTTCTCCTTCATGCCGCTAGAACGCAAAAGCAAAGGGTCCGGCTCCGCTTACGAAACCGAACCCCTTGTTTTCTGACTTATGTTAGCGGCGCGAGCCGATCATTCGTAATCGGCGCCCAGATTCTGCGTGCGCGGCGGCGCAGCGGCGGTGAGGCGCAGCGCCTCCGCCGAAGCGGCCAGCGAGCCGATCTCGTCGGGCGTATCCTCTTCGTCGATCTGCACGCGCTGCAGCGTCTGGACGACGGCCTCGCTCAGATCGTCGGGGACGACCGTTTCTTCGGCGATCTCGCGAAGCGCCACGACCGGATTTTTGTCACGGTCACGATCGATAGTGAGTTCGGCCCCGCCCGAAATCTGGCGGGCACGCTGGGCTGCGAGCAGCACCAGGTCGAACCGGTTGGGAATTTTGTCGACGCAATCCTCGACGGTAACGCGCGCCATCCTGAACGCTCC
>Ga0157370_10001521_pt1 | contig 28675 bp, 26 predicted proteins | sample C35metaG_FD_113463 | JGI IMG/M metagenome (GOLD analysis project Ga0157370, IMG submission 113463) | Corn rhizosphere microbial communities from Kellogg Biological Station, Michigan, USA - C3-5 metaG | ecosystem: Host-associated > Plants > Roots > Rhizosphere > Soil | place: USA: Michigan...
GAGCATCGGCCGGCGCGACTCTCGGGCGGCGAGCAGCAGCGTGTCGCGATCTTAAGAGCGCTCGCCAACGCGCCGCGGCTGCTCCTCGGCGACGAGCCGACCGGCAATCTCGATCACCGCACGGCGGACGAGGTGACGGCGGTGCTGATCGATCTCGTGCGGCGCACCGGGCTCGCCGCGCTGATCGCGACGCACAACCTTGAATTGGCGCGGCGCATGGACCGCGTGCTGTCGCTTGAGGACGGCGTCGTCGTCGAGCGCTGAGATTTCCGCCAAATTGCCGCGAAAGCGCCCAAAAGCGACGGGGTTGGTTCGCCCGCCCTCGCCCTAGAACGGGCTTGATGCGGCTCGGGAGGCGGAGATGGCAGGACGGTCTTTGTGGTCGATTTTTATGGTGGCGTGGTTGAGTGCGACCAATTTGCCGCCAAGCGCCGGCGCATCGCCGCTCCCCGAGGTTTCCTTGAGCGAACCCGCAAAGGGCGGCGACGCTGTTCGACTGCCCGGCGGTATCGAAGATGAGGCCGCTGTCTCACCCGTCGCAGTGTCAGAGAAGCCGGAACTCTAACGCCGCGTGGTTCGGTACGGCCGTCACGTCACGCTACGCCAGCTTCTTGAATTCCGGCGGCGGCGTGATGTCGAAGGCGTTGGCGCTGCAGCACACCATCGAGAACTGGCCGATCGCGGCGACGAGGCCGACGAGATCGTCGGTGCCGAAGAGCTTCTCCGCCTCGTCATAAGTGGCCTGCGCCAGCCCCTTGTTGGTCAGCAGCTCCTTCGCGAGTTTATGCGCCATCGCCTCGCGCGGATTGGCGAGATTGAGCGTCTTGCCGGCGTTGATGGCATCGATGATCGCCTGATCGACGCCCTGGCTCAGCGCGTTGCGCGCCTGCGCGCCCCAGGGATAGCCCGCATTCCAGAAGCGGCAGACGGTCAGGACCGCGATCAGCCGCTCGCGGGCCGACAGCTTGAAGGCGCCGGACGTCTTGCCCATGATCTGCGCGGCGGTGAAAAGCTGCGGGTTGCGGATATAGGCGTAGTAGGGCCCGCCGACCGGGGCATTGGCCGCCTTGGCCTCGTCGTAGACGCGGCCTTGCTCGGCGTTCATCTCTTCGCGCTTCAAAATCCGAATGCGTGTCACTGCCACCTCCCGTTTTGGCTTTGGTCTCGCCAGCGAGTGTAGCGCAGATCGCGGCGTTCGGCTCGTGCCGATCGATCGGGCGCCCAACGCGATCCGAGCAGATTCCGCTTGCGTCGTGGCGCCGCTCTGCCAAGTTTGATCTTCCATGCCATATGCCGATTTCGTTCATCTCCGCGTTCATTCCGCCTATTCGCTCGCCGAGGGCGCGATCAAGCTCAAGGAGCTTGTGGCGCTCGCGAAGAAAGCCGCCATGCCGGCGGTCGCGATCGCCGATTCGGGCAACCTCTTCGGCGCGCTCGAATTTGCCATTGCCGCCGCCGATGCGGGCGTGCAGCCGATCATCGGCTGCAGTCTCGGTGTACGCCGCGGCGATGGCGAGCACCGACTCGGCGCGCGGATCGGACCGGCGCTCCCGCCCGATCCGATTTTGCTGCTGGTTCAAAACCAGCAGGGCTATCGCAACCTCCTGAAGCTCGTCAGCAGGTCCTTCCTCGAAACCCCGGCGGGCGAAGCGGCGCAGCTCGATCTTGCCGCGCTTGAAGGCTCGACCGACGGTCTCCTGTGCCTCAGCGGCGGACCCGCCGGGCCGGTGGGACGCCTCCTCCTGGAGGGTCAGCGTCCCGCCGCCGAGGCGATGCTCGCGCGGCTCGAGGCGCTGTTTCCCAAGCGGCTCTATATCGAATTGATGCGGCATGGGGTGGCCGAGGAAAACCGCATCGAGGCCGATCTCATCGAGCTCGCCGACCGCAAGAACCTGCCGCTCGTTGCGACCAACGACGCCTTCTTCGCCGATCCGAGCTATTTCGAGGCGCATGACGTGCTGCTGTGCATCGCCCAAGGCGTCGTGCTCAGCGAGCCCAAGCGTCGCCGTCTGACGCGCGAGCATTATTTCAAATCGCCGGCGGAAATGCGCGTGCTGTTCGCCGATCTTCCCGAGGCCTGCGACAATACCCTCGTCATCGCGCAACGCTGCGCCTTCATGCCGGAGCCGCGCGCGCCGATCCTGCCGCCTTTCCCCAGCGCCAGCGGGCGCAAGGAAGAGGACGAGGTGCGGAGCGCCGCGTTTGCCGGACTTGAAGCGCGGCTCAAAGCCCATCTCTGGCGCGAGGGGATGAGCGAGTCCGAGCGCGAAGCCGCGGCCAAGCCCTATCGCGAGCGGCTCGAATACGAGCTTGGCGTTATCATCAAGATGGGTTTCGCCGGCTACTTTCTCATCGTCTCCGAATTCATCCAATGGGCCAAGGCGCAAGGAATTCCGGTCGGGCCGGGGCGCGGATCGGGCGCGGGCTCGGTGGCCGCCTGGGCGCTGACCATCACAGATATCGATCCGTTGCGCTTCGGCCTCATCTTCGAGCGCTTTCTCAATCCCGAGCGCGTGTCGATGCCGGATTTCGACGTCGATTTCTGCCAGGAGCGGCGCGACGAGGTCATTCGCCACGTCCAGGAGAAATACGGCCGGGACCGCGTCGCGCAGATCATCACTTTCGGCAAGCTCCAGGCGCGCGCCGTGCTGCGCGATGTCGGCCGCGTCCTCGGCATGCCCTACAGCCAGGTCGATCGCATCTGCAAGCTTGTTCCGAACAATCCGGCCAATCCCGTCACCTTGCGCCAGGCGATCGACGGGGAGCCCGCGCTGCAGCAAATGCGCGACAGCGATGAATCGGTGGCGCGGCTCATCGAAATCGCGATGAAGCTCGAAGGCCTCTACCGCCACGCCTCGACCCACGCCGCGGGCGTCGTGATCGGCGACCGTGCGCTCGACGAACTCGTGCCGCTCTACCGCGATCCGCGCTCCGACATGCCGGTGACGCAATTCAGCATGAAATATGTCGAGCTTGCCGGCCTGGTGAAGTTCGACTTTCTCGGCCTCAAGACGCTCGATGTGCTGGCAAAGACCATCGACCTCATGGCCGCGCGCGGTATGCCGCTCGATCTCGCGCGAATACCGCTGGACGACAGCGCGACCTACGAGCTCATCGCCCGCGGCGACACTCACGGCGTCTTCCAACTGGAAAGCTCGGGCATGCGCGACAGCTTGCGCAAGCTCAAGCCCAATCGGTTCGAGGACATCATCGCGATGAATGCGCTCTATCGGCCCGGTCCGATGGACAGCATTCCGAGCTACATCCGGCGCAAGAACGGCGAAGAGCCGGTTTCCTATCCGCACCCGCTGCTCGAGCCGATTTTGAAGCCGACCTATGGCGTCTTCACCTATCAGGAACAGGTGATGCAGGCGGCGCAGATCATGGCCGATTACAGCCTCGGCGGCGCCGATCTCCTACGCCGTGCCATGGGCAAGAAAATCAAATCGGAGATGGTCGCGCAGCGCGCGAATTTTGTCACCGGCGCCGTGAAAAAGGGCATCGATGAGTCGCAGGCGAATTTCGTCTTCGACCTGATGGAGAAATTCTCGGGCTACGGCTTCAACAAGTCGCACTCGGCGCCTTATGCGCTCATCGCCTATCAGACCGCCTATCTCAAGGCGAACCATCCAGTCGAGTTCCTTGCCGCGTCCATGACGCTCGATCTCGGCAATACCGACAAGCTCAATGAGTTTCGCCAGGAATGCGCCCGGCTCGGTGTCAAGATATTGCCGCCGGACATTAACCGCTCGGATGTCGGATTTTGCGTCGAAGAGACTGCTCAAGGCGCGGCGATCCGCTACGCCTTGGCGGCGGTCAAGGGCGTCGGCGCCGTGGCGATGCAGCAAATCCTCCGCGAGCGCGGTGCGGGCGGCCCCTTCAAGGACCTGTTCGATTTTGCGCGGCGCCTCGACGTCAAGAGCTTCAACCGGCGGCAATTCGAGAGCCTCGCCCGCGCCGGGGCGCTCGATGGGCTCAACCGCAACCGCGCGCAGACCTTCGCCGCTATCGACCTTCTGCTGCGCTATGCCGGCGCGGCCGCGGCGGAGCGCGAGAGCCAGCAGGTGAACCTCTTCGGCGATGGCGATGGTGACCGGCAAGCGGCCATGCTGCCGGCCGTCGCCGACTGGCCGTCGGTCGAGCGCTTGCAGCAGGAGTTCGCGGCGATCGGATTCTATCTCTCGAGCCACCCGCTCGATGCTTACGGCAAGAGCCTGCAGCGTGTCGGCGTCGTCCGCTTCGGCGAGCTGCCCGAGCGTCTCGCCGCCGGAGGCTCGACGCGTTATCGCCTTGCCGGCATCGTCATCGGCAAGAAAGAGCGCAGCTCGGCCGAAGGCCGCCGCTTCGCCTTCGTGCAAATGTCGGATGCGAGCGGAATGTTCGAGGTGACGCTCTTCTCCGAGGTGCTGGCGCAAAGCCGGGCTTTACTGGAAAGCGGACAGCCGCTGCTCGTCACCGCCGATATTCGCGCCGAAGAGGATTCGTTCCGCATCACCGCGCAACGACTTGAGCCGCTTGACCGCATCGTTGCCGAGGCGGCGGCGGGCATGAAGATCGTCGTCTCCGAAAGCGCGGCGCTCGATCCGCTGCGCAAACTCATTGCGGGGGAAACCGGCGGGCGCGGGCGGGTCAGCGTGCTCGTGCCGCTGGCCGCCCAGGAAGTCGAGATCGCCTTGCCGGGCGGGTTCAAGATTTCGCCGCGGGTCATCGCCTCGGTTCAGGCGCTCCCCGGCGTTTTGGCCGCGCACGAGATCTGAGCCACCACGAGATCACCCGTTAACCATAGGTTTTCGTTGCATTATTTGCCATTTTTCGATATTTCGCAGATCGAAGGATTTTGGCGCAAATTCAAGTGATTCGGACGGGCATTGCGATCGGGCCCGGCTCGGGGAAGGAAAAATGGCAGCACGCAACAGCGAAGCGCCGCGCGCAGGCTGGACGCTCGAGACCGACCTTGATCCGGGCGATGAACAATTGCGGCGGCGTCGTTGGCGCATTCTGCGCGTCGCCCTGCCGCGCGGGCAGGGCTTGGAGCCTGTGCCGGAGCGAATCGGCACGCCCGAGCAATTCGTCGGCTGGCTGATCGGCCGGTTGAGCGCGCAATCGCTGACCAATTATTTCGAAGATCTCGAAGAGATCGCCAAGCAGACTTGCGATCTGGAGCTGCTTCGCCTCGCGCGCAAATATCTGCGCCGCTGACCGAGCGCTGCCGCGACGGGTGGTGGGCTTGAGGCGCGCGCGGATTTTTCTTATAAAGCGCCACGTCCGGTCGAGAACATCGACCGCAAATCTATTGCAAGGCGCGTCAGGGGGCCGATCGTGAACAGGCCGCGGGTATTCCGCACTGGTAAATTCGCGGTCGGTCAGATCGTGCGTCACCGGCTTTATCCGTTTCGCGGCGTGATTTTCGACGTCGATCCGGTGTTCAACAACACCGAGGAATGGTATCAGTCGATACCGGCCGAGCGGCGCCCGTCGAAGGATCAACCTTTCTATCATCTGCTCGCTCAGAACGAGAGCGGCGGCCCCTATGAGGCCTATGTTTCGGAGCAGAATCTCCTGCCCGACGGCGAGAACGGGCCGATCACCCATCCGACCATCGACGAGATGTTCGAGCGCTTCAGCGGCGGCCGCTACGTTCTCCGGGCACGGCGCCGTCAGTAGCGGCCTCAGCGGCCTTTCCAGGTGAAGACGGCCGAAACGGCGTAATTCCACACCGATCCGACGATGATGCCGGCGATGCCGGCGGCCCACCAGATGTGGCGCTCGGCGAAGAGATAGGACGCGATGCCGACATTGGCGACGGCGCCCAGGCTGCAGATCAAATAGAACGAGACGAGGCCTCGAAGGATGCGCCATCCTTTGAGCCGGCGGTCGGCATAGGTGAAAACGTTGTTAAGAAAGAAATTGCCGGTCATGGCGACGATCGCCGCGACGGTCTGCGCGGTCGTGAATTCGAGCGAGAATTGCGTCAGGCCTGCCCACAGCACGGCCATGTGGATGACGACGCCGAACGCGCCGATGAAGGCAAAGAGCGCAAACCGCACCGGCACGATGTGGCCGATGAGCTTGTCGGCGAGCAGCATGACGAATTCCCAGACGACGAGTGCGTCGAGCTTGCTTTCGCCGTGCTGACGCGGCCGGAATTCGTAGGGCAGCTCTTTGATCCGCGGCGGCTGGCTGGTGGACGCCATCAGGTCGAGCAGAATCTTGAAGCCCTGCGCCGACAGCCGGCGCAGCGCATCGTCGAAGACGCCGCGGCGCATCATGAAGAAGCCGCTCATGGGATCGGCGATCTCGGCGCGCGTGACGATGCGCGACAGACGCGTCGCGAATGCGCTGACGCGCTGGCGCCCGGCGTCCCAGGCGCCGACGCCGCCGCCGGCGACATAGCGGCTGCCGACGACGAGATCGACAGGTTCGGTCTTGAGCGCCGTCAGCATGCGCGGCAGCAAGCGCTCGTCATGCTGCAAATCGGCATCGATGACGGCGACGAAAGGCGCGGCGGAGGCGAGAACCCCCTCGATGCAGGCGCTCGATAGGCCGCGCCGGCCGACGCGTTGCAGGCAGCGGATGCGCGGGTCGCGGCGGGCAACGGCGCGGACGGCCTCGGCGGTGCCGTCGGGGGAATCGTCATCGACGAAAATCGCCTCCCAGGCGCAGCCTTCGAGCGCGGCAGCGAGGCGCTGGACAAGCGGCAGGATATTGTCGCGCTCGTTGAAGGTCGGGACGACAACCGTCAGCTCGGGCGCGTTCACCATGACCTCATCGAAGGTCGGGACGGCAACCGTCAGCTCGGGTGCGTTCACCATAATCCCTTCCGCCGCGCGAAAATGGCAAGGCGCGCTCGCCCGCCGCCGATTGTCTAACCGACGCAGCTTAATAACAAATTAGTCGCAGTTGACAATCGCGCCGCCGCGTGTGGATCATGCGCCCGGAAACAGGGGAGGACCGCCTCGGTCATGGCCGCAGGCGCTCAAGGGCTTTTGCAGCCCGGGGCAGCGGCCATGGGTGCGTCACCAGCCGGGGCGGGGACAAAGAAGGACCGACAGAATGAGCCGATTCCCGTTGCTTTTGCTTGCCGCCCTGGTGGGCGCGATGATGGGCGGCCCGGCGGCCCGCGCTGAGGCGCCGCTGGTGATCCGCGAGGCTTGGGCGGCGATCCCGGGGCAGTTGTTCCCGATCCTGATGATGGAGAAGGATCAGCTGCGGCATTATGGCAAGTCCTATACCGTCGATGCGGTGCGCATGCCGGGCAGCGGGCCGCAAACGACGGCTCTCGCCTCGGGCGATCTGCAATTCGCGCTGTTCTCGCCGGCGGCCTTCGCCCTGGCGATCCAGAACGCCCATATGACCGATTTGCGCGTGATCGGCGAGGCGACCCGCGACGGCTATAAGGATTATTATTCTCGGCAATTCGCGGTTCTGCCGGACAGCCCCGTTCATTCGGTCACCGATCTCAAGGGCAAGGTCATCGGCGACAACAGCATCGGCGGCGCCATGGATATGGGGCTGCGCAACTACATGGCCGAGCACGGCATGGCCGACCGGCGCGACTATTCGGTCGTCGAGGTCGAGTTCCCCAACATGCTCGCCTCGCTCGAGGCCAAGCGCATCGATCTCGGCTTCTTTACGACGCCGTTTTCCGTGAGCGCCCTCAAAGAGAAAAAGATCCGTGTGCTCTTTACCATGCGCGATGCGATGGGCGGGGAGACCGAGCTGACGATCATCGCCGCGCGAAAGCCCTTCATCGACGCCCACCGCGCCGCCCTCGTCGATTATTTCGAGGACACGCAACGTGCCATGCGCTGGACGCTCGATCCGAAAAATCGTGACGCCGTCATCAAGCTCATCGCCGATTTCACGAAGCGGCCGGCCTCCGGCTATTCCGACTGGATTTTCACCAAAGGGGACGACTATCACGACCCCGATGCGCGCCCCAACCTCGACGCCATGCAGAAAAATCTCGACATCATGCGCAAGCTGGGTGGGCTGAAAACGCACATCGATGTGAAAGCCTATTCCGACCTCTCGCTCATCGATGACGCCGCGGCGCGGCTGCATTGATTGACGCGGCCGGTTGCGACGGTGCATTGACAATGCGCGCCGGCCGTGCGGATGATGCGCCAACAAGAATGGACAGGGTAGGAGATCGCCTATGATCAGATGGCGCCTTTGGGCGCTCACGGCCGCGTTACCGGTGCTGCTCGCGGCGAGCGGCCCGGTTCGCGCGGCAGAGCCGCTCAAGCTGCGGATCGCCTGGGCTGTCGTGCCCGCCCAGCTGACCTCGGTTCTTTTCGAGAAGAAGGATTTGCTCCGGCACTACGGCAAATCCTACACCGTCGAGGCGATCCACTTCCGCGGCAGCACGCCCCAAATCACCGCGCTCGCCGCGGGCGAGCTGGATTTGGCCGCGCTGGCCTATTCCTCCTTCGCGCTCGCCATCCAGAACGCGCATATGAACGATTTGCGGGTGGTGTCCGATCTTTATCAGGACGGTGTCCCGGGCTACTACTCGAACCAGGACATGGTTCGCCCCGACGGCGCGATCAAACGGATCGAAGACCTGAAGGGCAAAGTGGTTGCGACCAATGCCATCGGCGGTGCGGTCGATATCGCCGCCAAAGTCATGCTGCTGCGCCACGGCCTCGAAACGCCGCGCGACTATCAGCTGATCGAGGTTGCCTTTCCCAACATGGTCTCGGCGCTCGAGGGCAAGAAGGTCGACATGATCGAGATCGGCACGCCCTATTCGATCGTCGCGAAGAAAGAGGGCAAGGCGGTGAGTCTCTTCGATGTCGGCCAAGCCATGGGTCCGACGCAGCTGACCGTCTGGGCAACCCGCGAGCCCTTCATCAAGGCGCACCGCGCCGCGCTCGTCGATTTCTTCGAAGACGTCCAGACGATGCTGCACTGGTATCTCGATCCGAAGAACCGCGACGCGGGCATCCGCATCGTCGCCGCCTTCACCAAGGAACCAACCGCCGATTTTGCCGATTGGCTGTTTACGAAAAGCGACTACTATCGGGATCCGGACGCGCGGCCCAACCTGACCGCGATGCAGAACAACATCGATACGCAGAGGAAATTGGGACTCCTCAATATTGACATCGACGTCAAAAAATATGCCGATCTGTCGTTGGTGGACGACGCCGCAAAGCGCAAACATTAAAGACGTGTAATCTTTCGAGGTTCGGTTCATATGGGCGCGGGTATCAGCTTTGGTCAGGTCAGTCACACCTATCGGCCGCCGCGAGGGCGCCCGGTGCTGGCGCTCGACGGCGTCTCGCTCGATGTCGGCGAGCGCGAATTCGTCGCGCTGCTCGGTCCGTCGGGTTGCGGGAAAAGCACGCTGCTCTATCTCCTCGGAGGATTCCTGCCCTGCGAAGCGGGCTCGATCTCGGTGGGCGGCCACCCGGTCACCGGGCCCGGCCCCGATCGCGGCGTCGTCTTCCAGAATTTCGCGCTCTTCCCGTGGAAGACCGTGCGCCAGAACGTGCTCTATGGGCTGGAGAAGCAGCGCCTGCCCAAGGCGGAGCGCGAGAAGCGCGCGCAAGAGCTGATCGACCTCGTTCACCTCTCGGGCTTCGAGGATAGCTATCCGTCGCAGCTTTCGGGCGGCATGAAGCAGCGCGTCGCGATCGCGCGCACGCTCGCGATCGACCCGCAGACCCTCCTCATGGACGAGCCCTTCGGTGCGCTCGATGCGCAGACCCGGACGCTGATGCATGAGGAGTTGTTGGCGATCATGCGGCGGACGCCGAAAACCGTGGTGTTCGTCACGCATGACGTGCGCGAGGCGGTCTATCTCGCCGACCGCGTCGCGGTGATGACGGCCAGGCCCGGGCGGGTGAAGGAAATCGTCGACACCCATCCGTCCAACGGCTCGCGCGCCGACTTCATTCACACGCGCGAATATACGGACAAGGTCGACTATCTCTGGAATCTGGTGCGCGACGAAGCCATCCGCGCCCAGGAAGAGCGCGACTGATGAGCAACGACGTCGCATCCGTAGCACCTCCGGCGCCGCAGGCCGAACGGCGCGTCGCGAAGCTGCGGCTGAACAGCGACAATTTCGTCATCCGTTATCTGCCGCTCGTGCTGCTCGCAATCTTGTGGGAGATCGCGCCGCGGGTTCATATCGTCGATCCGAGCGAGCTGCCGCCGCTCTCGGCGGTGGCGAAGGCCTGGGTCGGGCTGCTGATGGACGGCGATCTGTGGACGAACGGCACCTCGTCCTTCTTCAACTGGTTCTTTGGGCTTGGCGGCGCGATCATCATCGGCGTGCCGCTGGGCGTGACCATGGCGCGGTTCGCCGTGGTCGAGGACATCGCGAGCCCCGTCGTCAAGGCGCTCTATCCGATGCCCAAATCGGCGCTCATCCCGGTGATGATCCTCTGGCTCGGCTTGGGCGCGGGCTCAAAGATCGCCTCGATCGGCATGAGCTGCCTGCTGCCGGTGATCTTGAGCGCCTATAATGGCGCGCGCGGCGTCGATCACACGCTCATATGGTCGGCCCGGTCCTGCGGCGCGAATGAGCGCGACGTGCTCTGGGAGGTGGTTCTGCCGAGCGCGCTGCCCGAGATCCTCGCCGGCATCCGCAATGCGGTGGCGATCTCCTTCATCGTGCTGGTTGCATCGGAGCTGCTCGTTGGCCAGCGCGGCCTCGGCTATCTCATCTCGTTCCTTGGCGAAGGCGGCGTTTACGACGCCATGTTCGCGGTGGTCGTCACGGTCTCTGCGCTCGGCTTCTTCGCCGATCGCGCTTATCTCTATTTCATGCGGCGGACTCTCGTATGGAGAGAATAAACAGTCAGTGGCGGCGCAAGCTGCTGCGCTCCTCCTCGGTCATTCTCCTGGCGGTGGCCTGGGAGTGGGGCGCGCGCATGCATTTCGTCTCCGACTTCCTGCTGCCGTCGCTGTCCTCGGTTCTGGTCCGCCTGTTCGACGATCTCGTCTCGGGCGATTTGCTGATCGGGCTGGGCCTGACGCTGGTGCGGACCTTCGCCGGGTTTTCGATGGCGGCGGTCGCGGGCGTCGTGATCGGCGTCACCATCGCGCGCTTCCGCCTCGTGCGCTGGTTCTTCGACCCCGTCGTGTCGGTCGGCAATCCGTGCCCGAAGATCGCGTTCCTGCCGATCTTCATCCTATGGTTCGGTGTTTTCGACTGGTCGAAGATCGCGATGGTCGCGTTCTCCTCGGTGTTTCCGGTCGTGGTTGCGACCTGGGCCGCGACCGAGAATGTCGACAAATACCTGATCTGGTCGGCGCAAAGCCTTGGCGTCAGCCGCCGCGCGCTGCTGTGGCAGATCGTCCTGCCATCCGCCATGCCGGAGGTGTTCACGGGCCTCCAAATCGCGCTGCCGATCTCGCTGATCGTCGTCATCATCTGCGAGATGACGATGGGCGGCGAAGGCCTCGGCGGCTCGATGATGACCTCGATGCGCTTTGCCGATTCCCCGGGCGTGTTCTCGGGCATCGTCGCCATCGCCATTGTCGGCTCCATCCTCGTGAAGCTGATGGAGATCGTGCGCAGGCGTCTCCTGGTCTGGCACCAGGAATCGGCGTAACCGAAGCGGGCCGGCTAGGCTCCGAGCATCGTTCCGGCGGCGATGCCGGCCTCGTTGCCGGCGATCTTCTTGCCGTCATCGATGCGGCAGCGCTGCACCTCGATCAGCCCGCCCTGCGCGCAGATCATGAAGCTTTTTTCCGCGACCTTCATCACTTGGCCGGGCTTGAAGCCCTTGACCATGCCGAAGCTGCGCACCGGGATTTTCGCCGCCTCGAAGATCTGGAGCTTGCGGTCGCCGAGCTTCGTCCAGGCGCCCGGCGCGGGGTTGCAGCCGCGAATGAGATCGTAGATCTGGTCGGCATGCTTGGCCCAATCGATGCGCGCTTCGGCCTCGCGGCACCAGCCTTCGTAGCTCGCTTGTGACTCGTCCTGCACGGTCTCGCGCGCGCGGCCGGCGACCACGGCGTCGGCGGCTTCGAGCAACGCTTTGATGCCGAGCGGAAAGATTTTGTCGAAATAGACGCTGCCCAGCGTGTCGTCGGGCAAAATCTCGACCTCCTTCTGGAGCAGCACCGCGCCCTCATCGAGCCCATCGGTCGGGCGGAAAATCGTCAGGCCGGTCTTGGTCCGGCCGTGGATGATTGCCCAGTTGATCGAGGAGGGGCCGCGATGCAGCGGCAACAGCGAGGGATGAAACTGGATCATGCCGTGTGTCGGGATGGTGACGAAGGCTTGCGGCGCGAATTGCGTCACATAGGCCATGACGCCGAGCTCGACCTTCAGTTCGCGCAGCGCCGCGAGCGCCTCGGGAGAGCCGAGGCTCTTGAACTGGAAGGTCTTGAGGCCGCGCTCGTCGGCGCCGAGCCGCAGCGGATCGGGCCGTGCGCCCGCCGCTTCGGGCGCGGCGAACACGCCGGCGATTTCGTCGCCGCGCTCGAGGAACGCATCGAGCGCCGCTTTGCCAAAGGCCTGTTGACCGACGATCGCAATACGCATGACTTCGATCCTTTCACTGCGGCGCGTGAACGCCGCTATCCTAGAGCAAATTCGCGACCGGTTTTAGCGCCTCTTCGGCTGCCGCGGTGGTGCGCGCGCGGGGCAGGGCGACCACCGCGATCTCGCGCGAGAAACGCGTGATGGTCGCGCAGGTTGCCGCGAGATCGACCCCGCCGGGCGTTTCGCTGATGATTGTCGCGAGCACTTTGAGATTGCGCGCGGCGAGGACCTCGAGCGCCGTCAGCGCATGGCTGAGGGCGCCGAGATAGCTGCCTCCCACAAGGAGGACGGGCAAGTCGAGCGCGGCGATCCAATCGAGCACCGTATGCCGCTCGTCGAGCGGCACCATCACCCCGCCAATCCCTTCGATGAGGAGGAGGTCTGGAGCGTTGGCCGTCGCGCGCCGCGTAAAGGCGACGAGCGCATCGAAATCGAGCGCGCGTTTCTCGCGCGGTGCGGCCATATCGGGCGAGAGCGGCGCCGCGTAGCGCCACGGCGTCACGCGATCGAGGGTTTCCGGCGTCACTTGGCGGCCGAGCGCGGCGAGCAGGATGCCGGAATCGCTGCCGGCGATGAGAGCCGGATCGAAGCCCGTTGCCACCGGCTTCAGTGCTTCGATGCCGCGGCCGCGCGCGCGCAGCGTCCGGATCAGCGCCGCCGTCACAAAGGTCTTGCCGACATCGGTGCCGGTCCCAGTGACGAAAACCGCGTTCATCGCCGGATGAACGAACTGACAAGGCCGGCGAGGCGCTCGATCGCCTCATCTGGATGCGCGGCGCAGAAAGCGAGGCGCAGGCGCGCGGTTCCCTCCGGCACGGTCGGCGGGCGGATGGCGGTGACAAGGAAGTCTTCCTCCTCCAGCCGGCGCGAGGCGGCGAGCGCGGCGTCGGCCGGACCGACAATGATCGGGACGATCGGGCTTTGCGCCTCACTCAACCCGGCGAGCGCGGTGAAACGCCGGGCCTTGGCGAGCGGCCGCTCGGTCAAGCCCGGATCGGACGCGATGATATCGAGCGCGGCAATCGCCGCGGCGACGCTCGCGGGCGGCAGGCCGGTCGAATAGACCAAGGTCCGGGCGCGGTTGTGCATCAGATCGATCACTTCCCGCGACGCACAGAGATAGCCGCCATAAGAGCCAAGGGCTTTGCTGAGCGTGCCCATCTGTAGCGGGATATCGCCCGCGCCAATGCCGAGGGCGGCAGCCGATCCTCGGCCTTGCCCAAGGACGCCGACGCCATGCGCATCATCGCTCATCAACCAGGCATCGCATTGCCGCGCGAGCTCGGCCAGCGCGGCAAGCGGCGCAATGTCGCCATCCATCGAGAAGACGCCCTCGGTGACGATCAGCGCGCGGCGATAGTCCTTTCGGCTGGCGGTCAGCAGCGCGGCCGCATCGGCCGCATCATTGTGGCGGAAGCTGCGAATCGCGGCGCCGCTCAATCTTGCGCCGGTCCAGATGCAGGCATGGGCCAGCGCGTCGAGGAGGACCAGGTCGCCGGCGCCGACCAGCGCCGGGATCACGCCGGTATTGGCGAGATAGCCCGAACCGAAAACGCAGGCCGCCTCGCTGCCCTTGAGCCGCGCGAGCCGCGTCTCGAGCTCGGCATAAAGCGGATGGTTGCCGGTGACGAGGCGCGAGGCGCCGGCACCGGTTCCCCATGCCTCGATCGCGGCCGTCGCGGCTCTGCGCAACAGTGGGTGCCGCGTGAGATTGAGATAGTCGTTGCACGAGAAGGAGAGCAGGCGGCGGCCGCCGCGCTCGACCCAAAGCCCCTCGCCGCGCGCGCTCGCGGCCAAGCTGCGGCGCAGATCGGCCGCCTCAAGCGCGCGAAGCTTTTCCGAGGCGAAGGCATCGAGTGATTGCATCGCGGAGTTCCGCTTGACCCGGCCCGCATATAGCGTTACGCGGTGGGCCGCTCAAGACAAGGATTTTGACATGCCGGACAGCAATGACACGGTCGCGCTGCGTCACGATTGGACCCGCGGCGAGGTCGGCGCGCTCTTCGCGCTGTCGCTGCCGGAGCTGATCTTTCGGGCGCAATGCGCCCATCGCCAACACTTTGTGCCCGAGGCGGTTCAGCTCTCGCGGCTGTTGTCGATCAAGACCGGCGGTTGCCCCGAAGATTGCGCTTATTGTCCGCAGAGCGCCCACCATGACACCGGCGTGATCGCCGGCAAACTGATGGATGGAGAGTCGGTGCTCGCATCGGCAAAGGCGGCGAAGGCCGAGGGTGCCACGCGGTTCTGCATGGGCGCCGCCTGGCGCGAGCCCAAGGATCGCGATCTCGATCTCGTCTGCCGCATGATCGCGGAGGTCCGCGGCCTCGGGCTCGAAACCTGCGCGACGCTCGGAATGCTGACGCCGGAACAAGCGCGCCGTCTGAAGGCGGCGGGTCTCGACTATTACAACCATAACCTCGATACCTCGCCCGGCTATTACGCGAGCATCATCACGACGCGCGATTTCGCCGAGCGGCTGGCGACGCTCGACACGGTGCGCGAGGCCGGCATCGCCGTCTGTTGCGGCGGCATCGTCGGCATGGGCGAGACCCGCGAGGACCGTATCGGGATGATCGTCGCGCTTGCGACCCTGCCGCGCCATCCCGAAAGCGTGCCGATCAATCTGCTGGTGCAGGTCGAGGGAACGCCGCTGTTCGGAACCGCCGATCTTGATCCCATCGAGTTCGTGCGCACAGTCGCCGTGGCGCGCCTGACGATGCCGGCGTCGGTGGTGCGCCTCTCGGCCGGGCGCGAGGCGATGAGCGATGAAATGCAGGCTCTTTGCTTTCTCGCCGGCGCCAATTCGATTTTCTGCGGCGAGCGGCTCTTGACCACGCCCAATCCCGGGCGCGATCGCGATCGCGCCTTGCTGGATCGCCTCGGCTTGCGGCCGATGGCGGAGTAAGCACCGGCCGTGACCACGCGGCCCGAATGGCTCGCCGCCGGCCTGCCGCATCTCTGGCTGCCCTATGCGCAGATGAAGACCGCGCCGGCGCCCTTGCCGGTCCGCGCGGTCGAGGGAAGCCGCATCATTCTTGACGACGGCCGGGTTCTCATCGACGGCCTCGCCTCGTGGTGGACGGCGTGCCACGGCTATCGTCATCCGCATATCGAAGAGGCGGTCACGCGGCAACTCGCGATCATGCCGCATGTTATGTTCGCGGGGCTCGTCCATGAGCAAGCGGCGCGGCTTGCAGCGCGCCTCGCGCGCCTTTTGCCGGGCGATCTCGATCATATGTTCTTTTCCGAATCGGGCTCCGTCGCGGTCGAGGTCGCGCTGAAGATCGGCGCGCAATATTGGCTCAACCGCGGCGAAGAGCGGTCGCGCTTTCTTGCCTTCAAAGACGGCTATCACGGCGACACGCTCTGGGCGATGAGCGTCAGCGACCCCGCGCAGGGGATGCATCGCGCCCTGCAGCACTTGCTGCCGCGGCAGATCATCGCCGATCTGCCGCGCGATGCCGCAACCGCCGAGGCTCTCGATCGTCTCCTCGAGCGTGATGGCGGAGATCTCGCGGCAATGATCGTCGAACCGCTGGTCCAAGGTGCCGGCGGGATGGTTTTTCACGACAGCGAGGTGCTGCGCCGGGTTGCCGAAGCGGCGCGGCGTCACAATGTGCTGCTCGTCTGCGACGAGGTGTTTACCGGCTTTGGCCGCACCGGCGCGCTCTTTGCCTGCGAGGCGGCCGGCATCCTGCCTGATATCATCACCGTGTCGAAGGCTTTGACGGGCGGCACTCTGCCGCTTGCCGCGACGGTCGCGCGCCGCCAAGTCTTCGAAGCATTTTTATCGGATGACCCGGCCGCGGCGCTGATGCATGGTCCGACCTTCATGGCCAATGCGCTCGGCTGCGCGGCCGCCCATGCCTCGCTCGACCTCTTCGAGCGAGAGCCGCGGCTTGCGCAAGTGGCGGCGATCGCCGAGCGCTTGACGCGTGAGCTCGCGCCCTGTGCCAGCCTTGCCGGCGTCAAGTCGGTGCGGGTCAAAGGTGCGATCGGGGTGGTCGAGCTCGAAGCGGAGCCGGATCGCGATGCGCTGGTCCGGCGTTTCGTCGAGGCCGGCGTATGGATCCGGCCGCTCGGAAATATCGTCTATGTGACGCCGCCCTTCACGATCGCGCCGGACGAGCTGGCTTGCCTCACCGGTGCGATTTGCGAGGTGCTGAGCGAGGCGTGCGCCCGCTAGCGGCGTGGGTCGCGACGGCGCGGCGGTGCGCCGCGCTCGGCCGAGCGGACGACCAGCGGGCTCGCTTGATGATGTATCATTCGCCACTCATTGGCTTCGCGAATGAAAATATTGGTCGCGATGAGATGCCCGGTATCGAGCTCCTCCTCGCACAGCACCAGGGCGATATCGCCATGGAGAAAGGCGCGGTCGTCATGACACATCACGCCGGGGCTTTCCGGATTGGCGAGGATGTCGTGCCAGCTCTTCAGCACGGCGGCGCGCCCGGCGAGCGGCGTCCAGCCGGGATGAACGCAGGTGACCGGCGCTTCGCGTGCCCAGATCGCGTCCATCGCTGCGGCATCGCGCCCGGTGAAGGCGCGATAAAATTCGAGATTGGCGCTCAACACGGCGTCGGTATCGGATGACGGGATGGGTGCCATTCTTTCCTCTGCCTTTCCGTCCGGCGCTTAGCGCTCCGTGCGTGGCTGCTTGGGCCCCGCCGGCTTGGTGTCGGCGAATTTGCGTGCCCACAAAAATTTTCCCGCCAGCGCGATCAGGGCAAGCGCCGCGATTGCGGCAAGCGTCGGGCCAAGCCAGCCGAAGGTGTGGACGAATTCGAAGAACCGGGCGCCGAGCCAATAGGTGAGGCCGCCCCAGAATCCGACCCACAGCGCCGCGCCGATTGCGTTGTAGAGGAGGAAGCGCGGCCACGGCATTTCGAGCGTCCCCGCGACAATGCCGTTGAACTGGCGAAGGATGACGAAAAATCGCGCGGCGACGACGACGATGTCGCCATATTGCGCGAAGAACATTTCGACCTGCCGCAGCCGTTCGAGCGTGATCCCGATTCGCCCGCCATAGCGCACCAAAATCCGATGTCCGCCGAATGCACCAATGAAGAAGCCGATGCTGTCGCCGATGATGGCGCCGAGCCAAGCGACCGGCAGGAGCCAGAGGATGTTCAACGAGCCGCGCGAGGCGAGCACGGAACCGGCGATGAGCATGGTTTCGCCGGGCGTCGGAAGGCCGAAATCCTCGAGCAGGATGCCAAAGAACACGGCGAGATAGCCGTACTCGACGACAAAGCGGTGGACTTCGTCGACGAAGCTCAAAAGCGTGCCTCAGAGGTCGTGACGCGGCGCGGCATGCCTCTCTAGGGGCAAAGCCGGGCCGAGGCAACCCACCGCCCGGGCGCGGCCGCGCAGCCGAGGCGGGCAATCCGGAACACTCCGCGAACGGTTGCTCGTCCGATTTGCCGCCTCCGCGGCCGGTGCACCGAGCGCCTTGGCAAGCGTCGCGCTTCATGCGATGGATCGCCATGAGCTGGGTCCTCCCGGAGACCGACTCGACCCCCGATCCGCTGCGCGCCGCGTTGCGTGCCGCTTACCGCGTTGAGGAAGCAACCGCCGTCGCGAGCGTCCTTGCGGCGGCCCAAGTCTCGCCCGAGCTCAGCGAGCGCATCGCGGCACGGGCGGGCGCGCTCGTCGCGGAAGCGCGCCGTCGCCGCCACGGCAAGGGCGGCATCGATGCCTTCCTCAACGAATTCGCGCTGTCGAGCGAGGAGGGCATCGCCCTTCTCTGCCTCGCCGAGGCGTTGCTGCGGGTTCCCGATACGGGGACGATCGACAAGCTCATCCGCGACAAGCTTGCCCCCGCCGATTGGTCGCGCCATCTCGGCCGCTCGGCCTCGCTCTTCGTCAACGCATCGACCTGGGCCTTGATGCTGACGGGCAGGCTGCTGCGCGACGATCCCGATGCCCAGGACTTGACGTCGACCCTGCGACGGCTCTTCGCACGCACCGGCGAGCCCGTGCTGCGCCAGGCGGTGACGGCGGCGATGCGGATTCTCGGCCATCAATTCGTCATGGGCCGCACCATCGAAGAGGCGCTGCGCCGCGCCAAGCCGATGGAGGCACAGGGCTATCGCTTCTCCTACGACATGCTCGGCGAAGCGGCGCGAACCGCGGCGGATGCAGCGCGCTATGCCGAGCGATATCGCCGCGCGCTCGCGGCGATCGGAGCCGATCTGGCCGGCCGCGAGCCGTCGCAGGCGGCGGGAATTTCCGTAAAGCTGTCGGCGCTTCATCCGCGCTACGAAGAGGCGCAGCGCGCACGCGTTCTCGAGGCATTGCCGCCGCTGCTTTTATCTCTCGCGCAGCAGGCGAAAGCGGCCGGGATCGGCATGACGATCGACGCCGAGGAGGCGGATCGGCTCGAGCTTTCGCTCGACCTCATCGAAGGCCTGTCGCGCCATCCCGACCTCGCCGGCTGGAACGGGCTCGGCCTCGCGGTCCAAGCCTATCAAACGCGCGCCCTGCCGCTGCTCGATTGGCTTGCGGCTGTGGCGCGGCGCGATCGGCGTCGGCTCATGCTGCGGCTCGTCAAGGGCGCCTATTGGGACACCGAGATCAAGCGCACGCAGGAACGCGGCCTCGATTTCTTCCCGGTTTATACGCGCAAGGCGAGCACCGATGTCTCCTATCTCGCTTGCGCGCGGCGCATCTGGAACGCGCGCGACGCCTTCTTTCCGCAATTCGCGACGCACAATGCGCATTCCGTGGCGGCAATCATGGACCTCGTCGGGGGCGAGCGCGATTTCGAATTCCAGCGGCTGCACGGCATGGGCGAGGCGCTCTACGACCAGATCGTCGGCAGCGAGTCCGGGAAGTTCGCCTGCCGCGTTTACGCGCCGGTCGGCGGCCATGAGGATTTGCTCGCCTATCTGGTCCGGCGGCTCCTCGAAAACGGCGCGAACACATCCTTCGTCAATCGCCTCGTCGACGAGGCGGCGCCGATCCAAACCCTTATCGCCGATCCGGTGTCGCGCGTCGCGGCGCTGGCCAGCAAGCCGCACCCGGGCATCAAGCTGCCGCGTGACCTCTACGCCCCGGAACGCGTCAACGCACCCGGCATCGATCTGAGCGATCGCGCGAAGCTTGCTGCGCTCTCGACAGCCTTGGCGGATGCGGCCCGCGCACCCTGGACGGCGGCGCCGATCCTCGGCGGCGGAGAGACGGGAGAGGGAGCGCTGCGGGAGATTCGCAATCCGGCGGATCGGCGGCAGGTCGTCGGCACCGTCAGCGAACCCGGCGAAGCGCAAATCGAAGAGGCGCTGGCGCGCGCCGGCGCCGCCGCGGCCGAATGGGATGCGACGCCGGCGGAAGATCGCGCGCGCCGGCTCGACCATGCGGCTGATCTCATTGCGGCGCGCATGCCGCTTTTCATCGCCATGATCGTGCGCGAAGGCGGACGCACCATCGTCGATGCGCTGACGGAGGTCCGCGAGGCGATCGATCACTGCCGCTATTGCGCGGCGCGGGCGCGGGCGGATTTTTCAGCGCCGCTTGCGCTTCCCGGCCCTTCGGGCGAGCGCAACGAGCTGGCTTTCCATGGACGCGGCGTTTTTGCCTGCATCGCGCCGTGGAATTTTCCCCTCGCCATTTTCCTGGGACAGGTGGCGGGCGCCTTGGCGGCGGGAAATGCCGTGATCGGTAAGCCCGCGGAGCAAACGCCGCTCGTCGCGGCTGCCGCCATGCGGTTGCTGCGGGAGGCCGGCTTTCCCGATGATGTCGTCCAGTTGCTTCCCGGCGGTCCCGAAACCGGCGCGGCACTGATTGCCGATCCGCGCATTGCCGGCGTCGCATTCACGGGTTCGACCGAGACCGCGCGCGCGATCAACCTCGCCTTGGCGCAGCGTCCGGGTCCGATCGCGCCGTTCATCGCCGAAACCGGCGGGCAGAACGCGATCATCGCCGATTCGACCGCCTTGCCCGAACAGCTCGTCACCGACGTGCTCGCCTCGGCCTTCGACAGTGCCGGCCAGCGATGCTCCTCGGCACGCGTTCTGTTCGTTCAAAGCGATATTGCCGACAGGGTGATCGAGATGCTGTCGGGAGCCATGGACGAGCTCGTCATCGGCGACCCGGCTCTGCTCTCGACCGATATCGGCCCGCTGATCGATGAAAGCGCCCGGGAGGCGCTGCAACGTCACGCGGAGCGAATGAAGCATACTGGGCGCCTCGTGCGCGAGCTTGCGCTGCCGCCGGGCACCGAGCACGGAACCTTTTTCGCCCCGCGCGCCTTCGAGATAGACACGCTCGGTCTGCTGCATGCGGAGGTGTTCGGTCCGATTTTGCACATCATCCGCTGGGAAGGCGACAGGCTCGACCAGGTTCTCGACTCCATCGACGCGACGGGCTTCGGGTTGACGCTCGGCATCCACACCCGGATCGACGAAACCGTCCGCGAGATCGAGAGCCGCGCGCGGATCGGCAACACCTATGTCAATCGCAACCAGATCGGCGCGGTCGTCGGCGCGCAGCCCTTCGGCGGCGAGAGGCTCTCGGGGACGGGACCGAAGATCGGCGGTCCGCATTACCTTTACCGGTTCGCGACCGAGCGGGTCCTGTCGATCGACACGACCGCGGCGGGCGGCAACGCGAGCCTCATGTCGTTGAAAGAGGATGACGGGGCGTGACTCGGGCGGCTCGCCGTCGCGCGAGCGCGCCGATCACAAAATCGTCACCATCTGCCGCGAATTCTCTCGCAGCGTCGGGACAGGCGCGATCCCGCCAATAACGCCCGGCGGCCAACTAGGCGATGGGGGTGGGGCCGCCTATATTAATTGGACGACGCGCTCACCAGCAGAGTCGGCGCCATGCCGGATAAGAACGCGAATACCCAGGTTCAGACCTCGGCCAAGCAAAGCGAGGTCGACGAATTCCTGCGCAAGGTCGCGGCAATGCCGTCGGTCAGCCCGGAAGGCGGGCGCGGGCGGCTTATTTTTGCGCTGGACGCGACCGCAAGCCGCGAGCCGACTTGGGATCGGGCGTGCCGGATCCAGGGCGAGATGTTCGATGCGACGGCGGCTTTGGGCGGGCTCGACGTGCAGCTCGTGTTCTATCGCGGATTCAACGAATGCAAGGCCAGCCGGTGGCTGTCGAACGGAACGTCTTTGCACGCGGCGATGCGCGCCGTGTTCTGCGTCGGCGGCGAGACTCAGATCGCGCGGATTTTGCGTCACGCCTTCAAGGAATCGGAGGAGCACCGCATCGGCGCCCTGGTGTTCGTCGGCGACGCGATGGAGGAAAAGCTCGACGAGCTCTGCGCGCTCGCGGGCAAGCTCGGGCTGCGCGGCGTTCCGGTCTTCGCCTTCCATGAGGGCGCCGATCCGACCGCCGCGCGCGCGTTCAAGGAAATCGCGCGGCTGACGCGCGGCGCCTATTGCCGTTTCGATGCCAACAGCGCCGATGAGCTGCGCGCCCTGCTTGGCGCGGTGGCCGCCTATGCGGCGGGCGGCCGGCGCGCTCTGGCGGATTACGGAAAGGCAACGGGCGGCGCCGCCTTGCTGCTGGCGCATCGCTTGAATGGAAGCGAATAGCCTCGATGCCATATCTCCTCATCGGGGTCGTCGTGCTGGCGCTTTTGCTGCTGGCCGCGCGAGCGATCGTCAATGCGGACGCCGCACAGCTCAGCCGGGTTCTTGTTTGGTCGATGGCGGGGGTCGGCATGACGGCGACCGCCGCCGCGCTGCTTTTCCTCATCGTCACCGACCGTTGGGCACCCGCTCTGGTTCTGGCCGGCGGTCTCGCGCCGCTGGTTCTGCGCCGCAGAGCGCGATGGCGCCGGCGCTATGGCTCGGCAACGGGCGGTGGAGGCGGCGAGCGCTCGGAGGTGCAGACGGAGCTGCTGCGCATGAAGCTCGAGCACGATACTGGTGCGATGAGCGGCGTGGTGCGGCGCGGGGCTTTCGCCGGGCGCACGCTCGAGGACCTCAACCGCGCCGAGATGTTGACGCTGTGGCGGCAATGCCTCGCCGAGGACGAGCAAGGGGCGCGGCTGCTCGAAACCTATCTCGATCGTTTCAGGCCCGACTGGCGGAAAGGCGAGACAGGCGATGCGGGCGCGGGCGGCGCCATGACCCGCGACCAGGCTTACGCGATTCTCGATCTCAAGCCGGGCGCCAGTCCCGAGGAAATCCGGGAGGCTCATCGCCGCCTCATGATGAAGCTTCATCCCGATCACGGCGGCTCGACCTATTTGGCAGCCCAGATCAACCGCGCGAAGGACCTGCTGCTCGGCGCGTGAAGCGGTTATGAAAAGGTTAGCGCTTTCGCTATAAAGCTTTAGGAACAACTTTGGTGGGTGCGACGTTGTCGCCGCAGCCCTCAATTGCGGAAAGTATGTCGATGAGCCAGCGCATTCTCAAAGCGGTGTTTCCCGTGGGCGGCCTCGGCACGCGGTTTCTTCCGGCGACCAAGGCGATGCCGAAAGAGATGCTGCCGGTGGTGGATAAGCCGCTCATTCAGTATGCCGTCGAGGAGGCCCAGGCCGCGGGAATCGAAGAATTCATCTTCGTTACCGGCCGCTCGAAGACCGCCATCGAGGACCATTTCGACCATCCCTACGAGCTCGAAGACACGTTGCAGGAGCGCGCCAAGAAGGCGGAGCTCAGCGCCATCAATTCTTGGATGCCGCGTCCCGGCCAGGTTGCCTATACTCGACAGCAACATCCGCTTGGCCTTGGTCATGCGGTCTGGTGCGCCCGGCACCTCGTCGGGGACGCACCCTTCGCGGTGTTGCTTGCCGACGATCTCGTGCTGGCGGAGAAGCCCTGCCTCAAGCAGATGGTCGAGGCCTATGAGCAGACCAAGGCCAATATCGTCGCGGTGGTCGACGTCCCGCGCGAGCACACGAACCGCTATGGCATTCTCGATATCGAGCGCGAGGACGGGCGGCTGGTGAAAGTGAAGGGCGTGGTCGAGAAGCCGGCGCCCAAGGACGCGCCGTCGACGCTCTCGATCATCGGGCGCTATATCCTCGAGCCGCAAGTCTTCGATCATTTGGCGAAGTTCGAGCGCGGCGCCGGCGGCGAGATTCAGCTGACCGATGCCTTGTCGCAGCTTATCGCCTCGCGCCGCGACTTCTTTGGCTTGCGCTATGAGGGAAAGCGCTTCGATTGCGGCGACAAGGCCGGTTTCTTCGAAGCCAATCTTGCTTTCGCCCTGGCCCGTCCCGACATGCAATCGGCCGTGCGCCGGATTCTCGCCAACTATTGTTGAACGAAGGATCGAAGAATGGGCGACCAGCCGGCGGGCGGCCACCGTTTCAATCCGACCATCTTGCGCGAATACGACGTTCGCGGCGTGGTCGGCGAGACTCTCAGCGAGACGGATGCGCGCGCCATCGGGCAAAGCTTCGCGGTGGTGATGCGCGAGGCCGGTGCCCGATCGATCGCGGTGGGGCGCGACGGACGCTTGTCGTCGCCCGCGCTGGAGGCGGCGTTGATCGGCGGGCTGCTGGGCAGCGGCATCGACGTCGTCCGCGTCGGGCTAGGGCCGACGCCGATGCTCTATTACGCGGCCAATACGCTCGATGTCGACGCCGCCATCATGGTGACCGGCTCGCACAACCCGCCGACCCATAACGGCTTCAAGCTCACCCTGGCGAAAAAGCCGTTTTTCGCGCGCGATATCCTGCGGTTGGGCGAGATCGCCGCACGCGGGAATTTTCCCCAAGGCGCCGGCCGCAGCAGCGAACGTTCCGTGCTCGAGGGCTATGTCGAGCGCCTGCTCAAGGACTATGACGGGCGCAAGCCGCTTTTCGTTGCTTGGGATGCGGGCAATGGCGCCGCCGGCGAGGCGCTGCAGCTCTTGACGGCAAAATTGCCCGGGCGTCATCTCTTGCTCAACGAGACGATCGATGGGCGCTTTCCGGCGCATCACCCCGATCCGACCGAGACCAAGAACCTGGTTCAGCTCCAGGAGGCGGTGCGGCGCGAGGGCTGCGACCTCGGGATCGCCTTTGACGGCGATGCGGATCGCATCGGGGTCGTGGATGGGCAGGGGCGTATCCTTTGGGGCGATCAATTCATGGTTCTCCTCGCGCGCGACGTGCTGCGCGCGAAGCCGGGGGCGACCATCATCGCCGATGTGAAAGCGAGCCAGGTCCTCTTCGATGAGATCGCGCGCATGGGCGGCGATCCGCTGATGTGGCGGACCGGCCATTCGCTCATCAAATCGAAGATGGCCGAGACCGGCGCACCGCTGGCCGGCGAAATGAGCGGGCACATTTTCTTTGCCGATCGTTATTACGGCTATGACGACGCGCTCTATGCGGCCGTGCGCCTTCTCGGAATCGTCGCGCGCAGCGACGAGACCCTGGCGCAGTTCCGCGATACGCTGCCTCCTGTGGTGAATACGCCCGAGTTGCGCTTTGCCTGTGCCGAGGAGCGGAAATTCGCCGTGGTCGACGAGGTTCGCGCCCGGCTCGAAGCCGCGGGCGCGAGCATCGCCGCGATCGACGGCGTGCGGGTCAAGACGGCGTCAGGCTGGTGGCTGCTGCGTGCATCGAACACGCAGGACGTGCTCGTCGCGCGCGCCGAGGCGCGCGACGAAGCCGGGCTCGAGGTTTTGAAACGGCAGCTTTGCGATCAGCTGCGGGCCAGCGGGATCACTCCGCCAGATTTTTAGACGCTGCGGGCGACGCCGCCATTTGCATCGACGACGGCTCGAGCACCACGCAGGCGCGGTGGGCGTGGCGCAGCACCCGGCACGCGTTCTGGGCCTGCTTTTCCGTCAGATTGACGATACGGGCCTGATAGATCTTGTGCTTTTTCGCATGCGAGGTGACGAGCACGACGGTCTTGCCGCGCTCGGCCGGCAGATGCGACAGGGCGACGGCGCCAGCATGGGCGGCGGAGGCTTGGCGGCGATAGGCGCCGACCTGGACGCCCCAGCTCGAACTCGGCTTGCGCATCGGCGTCGCCGCTTCCGCCTGGCCGATCGGCGACAAATTGGCGACCGCGTGCGCGGCGTGATGGGCGAGCGCGTGAAGGGTCGATTCGCTCTGGCCGCGCTTTGTCGCGGGCTTGGCGTTGCTGGCGACCATCTGGGTTTCGGGCGCGATGTTGCCGGCGAAGGCCGAATTGAGCAGGCTCGCCATCTTGCGGTCGCGCGAATGTGCGGATTGGCCGCCCATGACGACACCGATCAGCCGGCGGTTGTCGCGCACGGCCGAGGCCGCGAGGTTGAAGCCCGAGGCGCGGATAAAGCCGGTCTTGATGCCGTCCATGCCGCGGAAGCTGTTCATCAGGTGATTGTGGTTGCCGTAGGTGACGCCGTGATAGGTGAATTGCTCGGTGCCGAAATATTTATATTCGGCGGGAAAATCGAGATAGAGGTGACGCGCGAGCATAGCCATGTCGCGGGCCGTGGTCCGTTGCAGCGGATCGGGAAGGCCCGAGGCGTTGTCGAAATTGGTATGCTCCATGCCCATCGCATGGGCGGTGCGAGTCATTTTCTCGGCGAAGCCGTGCTCGGTCCCGCCGAGGCCTTCGGCGAGGACGACCGCGGCATCATTCGCCGATTGTGTGACAAGCCCGAGGATCAGATCGTGGACGGCGATCGTGTCGCCGGCCTTGAGATCGAGCTTGGTCGGCTCCTGGGCCGCGGCATGGGCCGAGACCGGGAAGTGCTGATCGAGCGTGATCTGCTTGTGTTCGAGGGCATCGAAGGTCAGGTAGAGCGTCATCATCTTCGTCAGCGACGCCGGATAGGTCACCGCGTCGGCGTTCGATTCGCTTACCACCTGGCCGGTTTTGGCGTCGATCACGATCGAGGAGTGCTTTGCGGCCCAGGCGCTGGTCACCCCGCCCAAACTGCTGGCGAGGAGAACCGGGAGAACTGCCGAAGCCAAAAGCCGAAAAGATGGAACCCGAAAAACCGCCACAGAAGCCCCCGAACGTCGCGCTGCGCCAAAACGTGAATACAAAAGCGAAAATACGTTAACAAGCCATTGAATTAAAATCCAGTTCCAGATTGAGGCAGGTGCGACTTTTTTGCGGCGGCCGGGCGGTTCTATTGTGCAGTGCACAAGAGGCCTTGAGCGGCAGCTTGCAGGAGCGCTAAAGTTCGATGTTGCGGCGCAGCATGACCGTCTTGTCGCGCCGGTGCTGCCCCCTCAGAGGAGATCGCCCGATGGCCCCGAGCCCGAGAAGACCCCCCGCCGCCGCGACACCCCGCCAAGCCCCGCTCGCGGCCCCCGCGGCCCTCACCTATGCGGAGCTCGCCGGGCTGGGCGAGGAGGGGCTCGAGGCCGCGTCCCGCGCCAATGCCGCGCTGACCGAAGGGGTGGAGGCGCTCGCCGCCGCGGCGATGGGCGGTACCCGCCTGGCCTTCCAGAGCGCCACCGAGGCGGCGCGCGGCTTCCTCGGCGCCGCGACCTTGGAGGATGTGCTGCGCCTCCAAGCCGAGCTCGCGCGGCGCAATCTCGACGGGTTTTTCGCCGCCGCGGCAAAGCTTTCGCAGGTCGGCTGGGCGCTTGCCGGCGCCGCGTTCCTGCCGCCGCCCGCGCGAGTCGCGGCGAGGCCTGGCCCGACGCCGCGCGGCGCCAGCCCCGTTCGCTGAGCGCGCCTCGCGCCGCCCCGCGCCGCGTCACGGAAAAGCCCCGCCGCGATGTTTTGCCGGCGTTAAGGAAGCGGCGTTAGGCTTTTACCCTCTAAGGCCTGGGGATGGTTCGGAGAAAGCCCTTTGCCCGGGCCCGGCGCTAACCATATCATAGGCGGCGAGCGGCGAGAGTGGAGACGAGGCGTCCCTTCGGGGCGCGGCAGACGCGAAGCGATGAGCGATATCGAGAAGCGCAACGGCACCGAAGGCCCAAGCACGGGCGTGATCGTCAAGCCCAAGGCGAAGACGAAAAAGCCCTCGATGTACAAGGTGCTGATGCTGAACGACGATTACACGCCGATGGAATTCGTCGTTCACATCCTGGAGCGCTTCTTCAACAAGAATCGCGAAGAGGCGACCCGCATCATGCTGCACGTCCATCGCCGCGGGGTCGGGATCTGCGGCGTCTACACCTACGAGGTCGCCGAGACGAAAGTGACCCAGGTGATGGATTTCGCCCGCCAGCATCAGCACCCGCTGCAATGCACTTTGGAGAAGGACTGACCGCCGGAGCATCTTCACCGCCCCTCTTGGCCCTCATCGAAGGAATCTCGGTTTCATGTTGTCGCGTAACCTCGAAAAGACCCTTCATCGCGCGCTCGCCTATGCCAATGAGAGGCGGCATGAATACGCGACCTTGGAGCATCTGCTCCTCGCCTTGACCGAGGACCAGGACGCGATGGCGGTGCTGCGCGCCTGCACCGTCGATGTCGACAAGCTGCGCCGCGACGTTCTCCACTATGTCGACAACGAGCTCGGCAATCTCGTCTCGACCCATGTCGAGGATGCCAAGCCGACGGCGAGCTTCCAGCGCGTGCTGCAGCGCGCGGCGATCCATGTCCAATCCTCGGGCCGCGAGGAGGTGACCGGCGCCAATGTGCTGGTCGCGATGTTCGCCGAGCGCGAATCGAACGCGGTCTATTTCCTGCAGGATCAGGAGATGACGCGGTTCGATGCCGTCAACTACATCTCGCATGGCATCGCCAAGGCGCCGGGCCGCTCCGAGACGCGGCGCGTGCAAGGCAATGACGAGGACGAGCGCGGCGAGACCGGCGCCGGCGGCAAGCAGAAGCGCGGCCATGACGCGCTCGATGCCTATTGCGTCAATCTCAACAAGAAGGCGCGCAACGGCAAGATCGATCCGCTGATCGGCCGCGAGATGGAGGTCGACCGCACCATCCAGATCCTCTGCCGCCGCCAGAAGAACAACCCGCTTTATGTCGGCGATCCGGGCGTCGGCAAGACCGCGATCGCCGAAGGCCTCGCGCGCCGCATCGTGCAGCGCGAAGTGCCCGAGGTGTTGCAGAACGCGACCATCTACGCGCTCGATATGGGCGCGCTGCTCGCCGGCACGCGCTATCGCGGCGATTTCGAAGAGCGTTTGAAAGCCGTGCTGTCCGAGCTCGAGGCGATGCCCGGCAGCGTCCTCTTCATCGACGAAATCCACACCGTGATCGGCGCCGGCGCCACTTCGGGCGGCGCGATGGATGCATCGAACCTTTTGAAGCCGGCGCTCGCCAGCGGCAACATCCGCTGCATCGGCTCGACCACCTA
>Ga0157370_10001522_pt1 | contig 28664 bp, 28 predicted proteins | sample C35metaG_FD_113463 | JGI IMG/M metagenome (GOLD analysis project Ga0157370, IMG submission 113463) | Corn rhizosphere microbial communities from Kellogg Biological Station, Michigan, USA - C3-5 metaG | ecosystem: Host-associated > Plants > Roots > Rhizosphere > Soil | place: USA: Michigan...
ACCGATTAATATCTAGTTTGAAAACGACACCGTCAGGCTTTGCGATAAGGCAGAGCCTGACGCGCTTTCTCCTCCCACTGCAACACCGCCGCGCGCTCCTCTTGTAAGAAATTCTCCACTGCCGCCTGCAATCCGCCATGGCGTAAATGGTGCCACGAATGGGTGATCACCGGCTCAAAGCCGCGCAGCAGCTTGTGTTCGCCCTGCGCCCCGGCGTCAAACCGCGCCAGGCCATGGGCAATTGCGTAGTCCATTCCCTGATAGAAGCAGGTTTCGAAATGCAGCCTGTCGAACTCCGCCAGACAGCCCCAGTAGCGGCCATAAAAGGTATCGCCGTCCACCAGACTAAAGGCCATCGCCACCGGCTGGCCGCCGAGGGTGGTGAGGACGACACGCAGGTTCTGCGGCATACGTTCGGCCAGCAGGCTGAAGAATTCCCGCGTCAGATAAGGCGCGCGGCCGCGCACCAGATAGGTATTGGCATAGCAGGTGTAGACGAAATCCCACTGCGCTTCAGTAACCTGCGCGCCTTCCAGCCACCCAAACTCAAAGCCCTGCGCCGCCACCAGTTCGCGCTCCTTGCGCATCTGTTTACGTTTGCGCGAAGCCAGCGTGTCGAGGAAATCCTGAAAGTCGCGATAGCCGCGATTGTGCCAGTGATACTGCAAGCCGGTGCGCTGTAGCCATTCGCTGCGTTCCGCAAACAGCGTGTGATTGCCCGCGTCGGTAAAGTTGATATGCCCGCCGGAGAGCTGCTGCTGGGCTAAATAGTCCGGCAGTTGGTCGAGCAGATGCGCGGCGGCGGCGGGGTCGCCCAGCAGGCGGGCGCCGGTCACCGGGCTAAAAGGCACTGCGCCGAGCCACTTCGGATAGTAACGAATGCCCGCCCGCTCGCTGGCTTCCGCCCATCCCTGATCGAAGACATATTCTCCGGCAGAGTGCATTTTGCGATAGCCGGGAATGGCCGCCAGACAGCGTTCGCCCTCCATCCACAGCAGGTGTTCCGTCTGCCAGCCCGTGCGCGGCGTGATGCTGCCGCTCTCCTCCAAAGCAGAAAGAAAGGCGTGACGCTGGAAGGGCTGACCGGCGGGCACCATGGCGTCCCACTGCTCGGCGGGGAAATCGGCCAGACGGTTCAACGCAGTAATGGGCATGGCAATTCTCTCTGTCTTGGTAGCGAATTAAGGTTTTGTCGGGTGGCCCTGCGGGTCAATCAGGACATCATCAAACTGTATCGACTCGGCAAAACTAATGAAATTGACAATCGCCGGGGTCCGTTCCCATTGGCGGAACAGCATCACAATTCCCGAGGGGATCTCCGGCGGCTGAATCGACCGGTAGACCACGCCGGGCAGGGAAATCACCCGCGACAGGCTGGCCGGGATCACGGCGATGCCGACGTTAAAGGCCACCTGCGCCAGTACGTCCACCAAGCCACCCGACGGATATTGCTGGCGAATCGAAAAGCCGCCGCGCCGTGCTACTTCATGCATTCCCGAGGTCTGCTCGGCCATCACGAAAGCTTCTTCCGCCAACTGTTGGGGAGCAATTGGCCCGCCAGCGTCCACCAGCGGGTGAGCGGCGGGCAGGGCGAGACAGAAATTATCTCGCTGTAGCGCGCGCGTTTGCAGGCCGTCCGGCAGCGGCGTCGGGCCACGGATTAGCGCGACGTCCAGCGAGCCGTCGAGCACGTCCTGCGGCAGCGACGCCATCGGCCTCTCGCGGGTCAGTAGCGCGACTTGCGGCCGCTGCTGCTTGTATTCGCACACCATCTGGCCGAGCAAGCCTGACCACAAAGCTGAACCCACATAGCCCAGCGCTACCTGCCCAATCTCACCCCGCGCGGCGCGCAGTCCGGTGTCCAGCGTGCGCTGTGCTTGCAGCAGAGTGGCGGCAGCTTCGTGACGAAATAATTCCCCAGCTTGGGTCAGATGAACAGCGCGTTTTGTGCGCACGAACAGCGGGGTGCCGACCATCTCTTCCAGTTGCTTGATTTGCACTGACAGCGTGGGGGCCGCGATATTCAGACTCTCAGCCGCCGCGGCGAAATGCAGCTGGTCGGCCACCGCCATAAAGTAGCGCAAATGTCTCAGCTCCACGGCATTCCTCCTAATAATTAGTCTTTACCTAATTATTCTAACGATCCTGATGATTGAAGTTAACAGCCTACGATCGCATCGTATTGCGATAGTTTGAGAAAAATGGAAACAAAAAATGATCAGGCAAATTGCCGTTTTTAGTGATGTACACGCCAACTTGCCGGCGTTAAAGGCCGTGCTGGAAGATATTGATGCGCGACAAATCACCGAGATTTACTGCCTTGGCGACTTGGTAGATTTCGCCCCTTGGCCGAACGAGGTGATTGAACTGCTGCGCCAGCGCCAAATTCCCACGGTGATGGGCAATCATGATGACCGCGTGGCTTTTGACCGCCCGGTGACGCCAATGGCAAAGCATTCGCCTGAGGAGTGCGAGGCGCGAGTAGCCGCCATCACGCTGAGTAAAGCGACGATTAGCCCCGAAAACATGGCTTATCTGCGCGATTTACCCTTTAAGCGGCGGGTAGTGCTGGGGGAGGGAGATAAGGCAAAAAGCCTGCTGTTGGTGCATGCCAGTGCTAACGCCATTCACGAATATATCTATCAAGATCATAGTCCAAGCGCGTTAGCCGAGATGTGCGCCGCCAATCATGCCGACGGCATGCTAATGGGCCACACGCATTGTGCCTATCTCCGGCAGTTCGCGACGGCGAGTGGGAAAAGCGTATTAATTGGCAATACCGGCGCCACCGGGCGAATAAAATCGGGGCAGCCTTTGGCAACCTATATGATCTGTACTTGGGAAGAGGGTGATATTTCAGCAGAGATTGTGGCAGTGGAATATAACGTGGTGGAAACGGCATCGGCCATTATTCATAGCCCAATCCCTGATTTCTACGCGAGGGAGTTAATAACTCACTCCCTCGGTTGAACCTGCTGAAATAATAAGTCACCTTGCAAGGTGACTTATTAAATGGCGAATTAGGTCGCCGTCGCTTCAGGATTGTCAGACAGCGAGATAAAGGTCTTGGTCTTGCTGTCGAATGCTTCAATCGAGCCAGACTCGATATCATAAACCCAGCCATGCAGGTTCATTTGGCCCTTGGCTAATGCCAGCGCCACGCAAGGGTGGGTGCGTAAGTTGCCCAACTGGGCGATGACGTTTTCATGCACCATGCCGTTAACGCGCGCTTCGGAGGTTTCATGTCCTGCGGAGTCGTTAATGGCTTTCGCCGCATCCGCATAGCGCAGCCAGTGGGCCACGGCAGGCATGTGGTCGAGGCAGGAGCAGTTTGCCACGGCGGTCATCGCGCCGCAGTCTGAGTGACCGCATACCACGATATCGCGAATGCCGAGCGCCATCACGGCGTATTCGACGGTGGCGGACACGCCGCCAGGCTCAGGCCCAAAAGGTGGCACGATGTTACCTGCGTTACGAATTACAAACAGTTCGCCGGGCTCACGCTGGGTGACTAATTCCGGAACTAAACGGCTGTCGGAGCAGGATATAAAAAGGGTCTTAGGGTTTTGATTAGATGCGAGCTTTTTGAAAAGCTTAGAACGCTGCGGGAATGCGTCTTTTTGGAATCTTAAAAAACCTTCAATTACGTCTTTCATCATGAATTCCATATATATTAATTGCAGCGATGTTGCCACGAAAAACAGGGCAAATCAATCAGTGGCGAATATGTGTAATTATATGTCATTAACTGCATGGCCCGTCGCCGATTAATATCAGGATTTTCCTGATATTTTACTCTATTATTATCCATAAGAAGGTTGTGGCTTATTTGCGGTTTAGCTTGCGGCAGGGTTTGCGCAAAGTTCGCGGCACTTTTCGCGCAGCCATTCCGCCCTTTTTCTGTTGTTATTCCTTTGTGAACGCTGAACGACTAGTCTTATGACATAAGATGTCGTTTCCCAATGTGAAGGAGCCTGTATGACAATCGAATATGCCGTCTTCGGTGGTGGGTGTTTCTGGTGTACCGAAGCCGTTTTTAAAGACGTGATTGGTGTCGAATCGGTTGAGAGTGTCTACACCGGTGGCCGCCGTCCAAACCCAACTTACGAGCAGGTATGCAGCGGCGCGACGGGTCACGCAGAAGCCATTCGCGTTGGCTTTGACCCAGAGAAACTGAGCTACGGCGACCTGCTGGATATCCATTTCGTGACCCATGATCCGACCCAGTTGAATCGTCAGGGCAACGACATCGGCACGCAGTATCGCTCGGTTTTATTCCCGGCAGATCAGCACCAGCAGGCCGAAGCCGAGGCTGCTATTCAGCGCGCCCAGGCCGACAACAGCCAGCCGGTGGTCACCACCATCGAGCCACTGGGTGAAGTCTATGTCGCCGAAGATTACCACCAGAACTACTGGGACGGCGCGGGCCAGCGCAATGGTTACTGCCTGGCGGTGATCCCTCCGAAATTGCAAAAGCTGCGTAAGAGCTATGCGGCTAAGGTGAAATCTCTGCAACAGCCGTGAATTTTCTTCGCCTAATGGCGAGAAAAAGCCGTAATGTGAAATTTATTAGCGCGCCCGTGGGGAAACCTACCGGCGCGTTTTTTCATTGTGAGAAAATATTTCACTCATGTTGTTGGGCAGGAGGACATGTTGTATAAACTTTCTGCTCTACAGGGTTTATAAAATATAAAAATTGAAGATTACTTATCCGAGGAAAATATAACATGAGTGAAAAAGTCGGTGTTCCACAGGCAACTTCCGATTTGCATGACTGGCTGTCCTATATTGATAGTCTCCACTCGCAAGTTATAGATATGAGTCTTAATAGAATTAAAGCAGTAGCTAATACTTTAGAGGTATTAAAACCTGCGCCATTTATTTTTTTAGTGGGTGGCACCAATGGCAAAGGCACCACCTGTCACACGCTGGAAAAAACGCTGCAACTCTCCGGCTATAAAGTGGGGGTGTTTAGCTCGCCTCACATGATCAATTACACCGAAACCGTGCGCATTCAGGGTAAAGAGCTGGACGGAAGCGAGCACGTTGCCGCCTTTGTTGCCATTAACCATGCCCGTCAAGACACTACGCTCACGCCATTTGAATTCAACACCTTAGGCGCTTTCTGGCTGATGAAGCAGGCGCAGGTGGATGTGGCGATTATCGAAGTTGGCATGGGTGGGCGTGATGACGCGACCAATATTATCGAGCCAGACATTTCGGTGATAACCAACGTTGCGCTGGACCACGAAGACTGGCTGGGCAAAGACACCGAGGCCATCGGCGAGATCAAAGCCGGTATTTTCCGCGCCGGTAAACCGGCCATCATTGGGCAGGCGCGTGCGCCCGCCTCGCTGCTGGCCTATGCCAAGAAAATTGGTGCGGTGACTTATCAGCGCGAAGCCAATTGGCAACTGGATGTGCAGGAAAACCAGTGGTCATTCAGCGATGCCACAGGTGAACTGACTGACTTAGCGATTCCAAAAATGCCGCTAGAAAACGTGGCGACAGCAATTGCCGCTCTGCGCGCCAGTGGATTAAATTTCACGCCTGCTGCGCTGAACGAGGTTATTCTTCACGCCAATTTACCGGGTCGTTTCCAAATTATTGGCAATAGCCCAACCACTATTTTAGATGTCGCGCATAACCCACACGCGGCAGCTTATTTAGCGGAAAGATTACGCAAATTCCCAATTAAGGGAAATTATCGTTTTGTTATCGGCATGCTTATTAATAAAGATATTAAGGGTACCGTCGACCATTTAAAAACTTTATCTGATAAATGGTATTGCTGCGGGGTGCAGGCCGGGCCGCGAAGCACTAAGCCGGAAGATGTCGCGCAATATTTACCTCAGGCGCAAAAATTCGCCGATATTTTGGCGGGCTGGGAAGCCGCAAAACGCGATGTGCAAGAAGGGGATGTTATTGTGGTCTGTGGGTCATTCTTCTCCGTCGCGCCGGTGTTGAACGCGTTGAATGCTGAATCTAAATAAACCGGCTGCCTAAATAAAAACGCCCGCAGGTTGAGATGCCTGCGGGCGTTTTTGCTTCTAATCACTCAGCGAATGTCTGCCAAACATCATCTGGAACATAGGTCGGGTTCTGCCCCGAGCGATGCAATGTCGGTAATAACAGGCTTTGCTCTCCGGGGCGATCTACCACTTCAACCGTCCCCGTGGTCGCATTTCTGCGGAACAGCAGGTTTGACTTGCCGGCCAGCGTAATGGCTTTCACCTTGCTGCCGTCGGCTTTGGTTACCGGCAGGCCAGCGGTGATATACAGACCGGCTTCCACCGCGCAGTTATCTCCCAACGAAATACCCACCCCGGAGTTGGCGCCCAATAGACAGTTGGCGCCAATCGACACCACGTGCTTCCCGCCACCCGATGTACTGCCCATAATCGAGGCACCGCCGCCGATATGCGAGCCACCCTGAATAGTGGCGCCAAGGCTGATGCGCCCTTCAACCATACAAGGCCCGAGGGTGCCGGAGTTCATGTTGCAAAATCCCGCCGAAGAGACAAAAGTACCCGGCGCCAGATAAGCCCCGAGCAGGATTTTATTGGGATCGAGCAGGTAGACGTCGGTGGCTGGCACATAATCGACCATGCGCGGCAGCCTGAAAACGCTATACACCGTCGGCCTGCCCGGCGTGTTTCTGCTGACTTTTTGCAACTCTTTCAGCTGTTGCGGCAGGCAGGGGCCGTGAGAGGTCCAGGCCACATCGATCAACAGCTCGGTAAAACCGGCGAGGTTGGCCTGCCACGGCTTAATTTTGCGCTGGCTCAGCAAATGCAGGCGCAGGTACAGGTCGTGCAGGTCGCGGGGTGGCTGACGTAAATCAGCAATGGTGGTGTGGATGGCAATGCTTCGCACCCGACGCATAGCATCGTGGTCCGGCGTTGCTAATTGGAATTGTGTTTGTGCTTCACTGGCGGAAAGATAACGTGTTTCTGAAATTTCTGTCACCGACTGCAAGGTTGTTTCGGCAAACCAACTATCCAGTACTACTCCATTCTCGGCAACCGTTGCCAGGCCCTGTCCGCTGGCCCCTTGAGCAACATAATTGTCTGTCATGTGTTCTTGTTCTTTTGGTAAGGATAACGGAATTCACAAAATGGCAGGTTCGTCACAAAGAGAGAATAGGGCGCGATTAAAGAATTATGTAATCAGATGTGAGTCATGGATTTTTATCAAAAAATGGAACTTAAAACGATTTTTCGCCACGCTTTCGCCACTATTTTAATGATTTTAACGGTTGGGGGCGGTAAAGTTGTTTTTTGCCTTATAAGAGCAGATTAGCTTTACGAATTAGCTACCCCCTTTAATCTGCTCGCCAATAAAAACCCCCGCTAAGAAGCAGGGGCATTTTTTAGTCTTCGTTGACGAATATCGAAACAGGCAGATTGAAGCGTTTTGCCAGCGCTTTCATGTGCTCCACCGTTAAATTCCTGTCGCCATTCAAAATGCGACTGACTAATGAGCGTTGGCCAATTTCATTCTCAAAATCGCTCTGCGTGAGTCCATACTGATCCATTAAAACGCGTAACATGGAAACGCCCGGAGGCGTGGCCGCCAGCAAAGCGTTAAATTCAGCAAAATCGGGCGACTCATTTTCATAACGATCGATTTTGGCCGTTAACATCTCAATGAGCGGGTTGCTTGGATCAAATTCTACAAGGTACTCAGCAAGCTCAACGGCTTCTTTATAGTCAGCCTTAGACGTGCTGCCTCCTAAGAGAGGTACAATGCTAACCAACTGTTGTGAGGCTTTGATTGCTTCGCTAATCATGCTGGGTTCTCCCGATATTTCTTCACTAACTTATCGTATTCAGCGTGGGTGGATATTGATTTGATGAACAACCGCCCATATTCAAAGTCAGCGAAGAACATTAACCTGAGGTTATTGCCGCCTACATCAACTACCCACCACTTATCTCTGTACTTCATCCTATCCAGACTGGGAAAAACCTCCCTCATCTCATCTGGATCACTAAAATTTCCTCGCTTGAACGCTCTGTAGACATCATTTAGCGCTTTAGCATCGTTGGGAAACTTTTGTGCTGCTTCATCAAATGGTCCCTTTGATACAACGTGCATGGCTCACTCCCTGTTCCAACTTGGAAACATAATAGCGCACTTTTTATACGTTTCCAAGTTGGGACATGTGTGGCTGAGCGACACCTCACGTTGCTACGCAAATCTCGTCCTCAATCCTCTTTTACAAATTCTACAAATACGTGGATTTTCTGCGAGCAAATAATAATCCCCAACACATCGGGGATAATTATTTATGGCACCTATTTCACCGCAATATAAATACTAATACTTTGTTCACCCGAGTAATATTCAAAGTCAGAAGTATAAGCCCGCTGATATTGAGCTTCTTCGCTCTGGAAATAACGCCAGACTTCGCCCCATAAATCGATACAGGCTTGCGGCAATTCACCTTCAGCAAAGAAGACCAGATAATTACCCTCTTGAATCTCTACGGCTTCCAACTCAGAGTCATCTTGTGTGGAAAGCGTATTCGCTGCGGCATAGACATCAAAGCTGCCATTGAAATCTGACTCATACCCCGAGTAAACCCCATAAACTTTCGATGTGGGTTGCAAGCGAGGTGCAGCCTGCGCGAAAAACTGCTGCCACAGCGGGCCGATTTTTGCGGTTTCAGCCTCCCTCTCATCCTGATTTTTTGTCCGTGTCTTAAAACCAAATACCGTAAATTTTTCAATCTGTTGGGTCTGCATATTCATTCCTTTATTGCACGGAGATAAAGTGAAACCAAAAGCAGATGATGACTTTTAAAATTATGGAAAGGAAGTGGGTAGAGCGTTGTGGGCCACGGCCTACAGCCGCCGTCGATTTGTCCCATTCTTTCCCATTATCTTAAGAATAATATAGAAGCTGCTTGCTGTGTTTTGCCCGCCCTGTCGGCGGGCTTTTTTATTCTCAATATCCCAAAAACAAAAAAGCCGCAGAGATAAACCTGCGGCTTTTAATTAATTCCAGATTAAGGAATTAACGCATCGTCACGAACTCTTCAGCACCTGTTGGGTGAATCGCTACGGTGTTATCGAAGTCTTTCTTGGTGGCGCCCATTTTGATGGCTACCGCGAAGCCTTGCAGCATTTCGTCCATGCCGTAACCGATGCCGTGCAGGCCAACGATTTTCTCTTCTTTACCCACGCAGACTAGCTTCATGCGGCACGGCTGGCGGTGCTGGGTGACGGCGGTGTACATCGCGGTGAAAGCAGATTTGTACACTTTCACATTGTCCGCGCCGAATTTCTCAATAGCTTCCGGCTCGGTCAGGCCCACGGTGCCGATGGCAGGGTGGCTGAAGACCACGGTCGCGATGTTGCTGTAGTCCAGATGCTCGTCCGGCTTGTTGTTGAACAGGCGCTCGGAGAGACGACGGCCCGCCGCAACGGCGACTGGCGTTAGTTCGACGGCACCGGTGTTATCACCCACCGCGTAAATGCCTTTAACACTGGTGTTCTGGAACTTATCGACGATGATGTAGCCTTTGTCGTTAGTTTTCACGCCAGTGGCTTTCAGATTGAAGTTGTCGGTCTCTGGCTCACGGCCAATCGCCCACACCAGGCTGTCGACTTCAAACTCTTTGCCATTTTCCAGTTTCAGGGTCAGGCTACCGTCGGCATTTTTGACCACTTCTTTTGGAATCGACTCTGTATGCAGCGCCGGACCTTCGGTGTTCATCACTTCAACCAGCGTTTCGACGATCAGCGGATCGAAAGTACGCAGCGGCGCGTGTTTACGCACGAACAGGTGAGTTTCTGCACCCAGCGCGTTCATCACTCCAGCAAGCTCAACCGCGATATAGCCTGCGCCCACAACCGCAACGCGTTTTGGCATTTCAGTCAGGTCAAAGAAACCGTCTGAGTCAATACCGTATTCCGCACCCGGAATGTTCGGGTGGCTAGGGCGGCCGCCGGTGGCGATCAGGATGTGATCGGCAGTGATCTTCTCGCCGTTAACTTCCACAGTGTGATCGTCGATGAAGCGAGCAAAGCCGCGGATCACGTCCACTTTGTTTTTACCCAGCACGTTGTCGTACGAGGTGTGGATACGGTCGATGTAGGCCGTACGGTTAGCGACCAGCGTCTTCCAGTTGAAACTGTTGACCGTGGTATCGAAGCCATAATCTGGGCCGTAGTTACGGATTGCTTCGGCAATTTGCGCCGCGTGCCACATGACTTTCTTCGGAACGCAACCTACGTTGACACAGGTGCCGCCAAGCTCTTTTGCTTCGATCAGCGCACATTTTTGCCCATGCATGGCGGCACGGTTAATTGATGCGATACCGCCGCTGCCGCCGCCAATTGCCAGATAGTCATAATGTTTAGTCATCGGTTAGTCCGTTAGAGAAAGTGAATGGGCCTCAATGGGCGTCATGAATCTTAAAAAATTGCCTAAGAGTTTAACGTGAGAATTCGCTTTGTCGCAAAGGTTGCATCAATGATTGTAATAGGTGTGGAACGTTTTGATAGCCAGAGCCTTGGGGGAGGCGGCTCTGGCCAGGGGAGAGTGAGGCTGGCAGAACTTACTCTGGCACCACCCATTTCACCAACTGGTGGCCCGTGCCCGATGGTACCAGCGTTTCCAGTAGCCACGGCAGCACGTTGTTCATCTGCTGTTCCAGCTTCCACGGCGGGTTAATCACGATCATGCCCGAGGCGGTCATGCCGCGCTGGTCACTGTCCGGGCGTACACCCAGCTCGATTTGCAGAATGCGGCGAATGCCGGTGGCTTCGAGGTCGCGCAGCATCTTCTTGATTTGCTGACGCATGACTACTGGATACCACAGCGCGTAGGTGCCAGTCGCGAAGCGCTTGTAACCTTCCTGAATTCCTTTCACCACGTCCTGATAATCGGTTTTCAGCTCGTAAGGCGGGTCCATCAAAATCAAACCACGGCGTGACTGTGGTGGAAGTTGGGCCTTCAACTGCTGGTAGCCGTCTTCGCGCACGACGCGGGCGCGGTTGGCTTTCTGGAACTCACTGCGCAGCAGCGGGAAGTCGCTCGGGTGCAGTTCGGTCAGGTGCAGTTTGTCCTCTTCACGCAGCAGCTGGCGGGCAATCAGCGGCGAGCCGGGGTAGTAGCGCAGGCTCTCGTTGCGGTTGAAATGCTTGATGGCCGACATATAGGCCGCCAGTTCCGCAGGCTGATCTTCACGCTGCCAAATACGCGCGATGCCTTCCAAATATTCGCCGGTGCGCTCGGCGTGTTCGCCGCTCAGCAGGTAGCGACCAGCGCCCGCGTGGGTGTCGAGATACAGGAAAGGTTTCTCTTTTTCTTTCAGAGATTCGATGATCAGGCTCTGAACGGTGTGTTTCAGGACGTCGGCGTGATTGCCAGCGTGAAAACTGTGGCGGTAACTCAACATAGGTTTTACGTTTCCGAATAATGAATGTAGACAGTAAAATCAGTGGGTTACCGAAAGTTTATACTGTACTGGGAATGTGAAGAAGGCGGCCAGCTGTCGCGACGCGCCTTGAATGGGGCTTAGTATAAACTGTCTGGCGAAGAAATTGGCAAAAGCCTTACCTCATCGCCAGCGGCTTGGTCAGATTAGGAGGCGTTCGGGCAGGTGTCGGACACGCCGTTCAGGTTTTCCTGCTCGATTTTGAAGGTCACTTTTGGCGTTGCGGCGGACTTATCTAAGGTCAGGATAAAGATGCTGTCGAAATCCTTGCCCGGCCATTCTGGCACTACGCTTGGGTCGCCGCCGTTCTCTTTGACGATATTTTTCACGATTTTATCGAGGTTTTTGTGCTCCCAAGAGACAAAAATCTTCGCGTCTTTGTACTTATCGTCCTGCAACTCTTTGGTTACGCCGTCAACGTCGTCGGCGTGAAACTGAATATTGATTGGCTGGTTGAGGCGCACGGCGGTGGGCATGATGGTGGAAAGCGGGCGCAGTGAGTTACCCAGCTTTTGCTCTTTAGGGCCTGCGGCAAAAATGTGGTCAGGGTTGCCATAGCGCGGCAATAACACGCCCGACAGCGCCAGCGCGCGGTTCAGCCCTTTGCAGGTCAACTGGCCGCTACTGCTCGCCGGTTTTTCGCCGTGACGGACAAAAATCAGCGTTTCTTGCGCGCTGGCCATCTGGCTGGTCATCACCAGCGAGAGCAGGCCAGCGGCCAACATTCCTAACTTCATCGCTTTCATCATTTTATCCTTTGCTCTGTTTTTGTTGATTTGAGCACATCCTAACCCGCGCCCAGAGCCGGCGCGAATGCCAGCTGGCTTAATTTTCGTTACCGGTTGAAACAGCCAACATCGCGTCCAGCCATTGATTTTCGCCGAAACTGGCCTCATGTTAGAAATTACGCCATTTTTATTGCAATTCGATTTTATGACTGACGCGCGAAGACGCCAAATACCGCGCCGCGCATCAGACCCAAGGCGATAAGCGCACGACGCTATCGCCCTTAGCGACACAAAAAGGACTGGCCCCTATGACTGAACAGCAAAATCTGTCGAACAACCCGCTTCTGAAACCTTTTGTCCTGCCGCCGTTTTCTGCGATCCGTCCTGAACACATTGTCCCTGCCATCAAATCCGTGATTGAAGATTACCGCCAGACGGTGGAAGAGGCTGTGGCGCAATCCGGGCCTTTTAGCTGGGAAAACCTGTGCCAGCCGCTGGCGGAAAGTGACGATCGTTTTAGCCGTATCTGGTCGCCGGTCGGCCATCTGAACGCGGTAAAAAACAGCCCAGAGCTGCGCGAAGCCTATGAGCAATGTCTGCCGCTGATTTCTGAATTCAGCACCTGGATGGGGCAACACGCGGGGCTGTATAAGGCTTACCGCGAGCTGAAAGAGGGCGCGAACTTCGACAAACTGACGTTGGCGCAGAAAAAATCGGTCGATAACGCGCTGCGTGATTTCGAGCTGTCCGGTATCGGTTTATCGCCAGAGAAGCAAAAGCGCTACGGCGAAATCTCGGCACGCCTGTCCGAGCTGGGTTCGACCTACAGCAACAACGTGCTCGACGCCACCATGGGCTGGAGCAAGTTGATCACCGATGTGAATGATTTGAAAGGCTTGCCGGAGAGCGCGCTGGCCGCTGCCAAAGCGCTGGCAGAGTCGAAAGAGCAAGAAGGCTGGCTGCTGACGCTGGATATCCCGAGCTACCTGCCGGTAATGACCTATGCGGAAAATCGCGAACTGCGCGAAGAGATGTATCGCGCCTTCCTGACCCGCGCCTCGGATCAAGGCCCGAACGCCGGTAAGTGGGACAACAGCCAAGTGATGGCCGATGAGCTGGCGCTGCGCCACGAACTGGCCGAGCTGCTAGGCTTTACATCCTTCGCCGACCAGTCTCTGGCCACCAAAATGGCCGAAAGCCCGTCGCAGGTGATCGACTTCCTCAATGGTCTGGCAAAGCGCGCCCGTCCGCAGGCCGAGCAAGAGCTGGCACAGCTTCGCGCCTTCGCCAAAGAGCATTACGGCGTGGATGAGATGGAAGCCTGGGACCTACCGTTCTACGGTGAAAAGCAGAAACAGCATCTGTTCTCGATTAATGACGAACAGCTGCGCCCTTACTTCCCTGAGCAGCGCGCGCTGGAAGGCTTGTTCGAGGTGGTGAAACGCATTTATGGCATCACAGCTAAAGAGCGCAAAGACGTGGATACGTGGCACAAAGACGTGCGTTTCTTCGACCTGTTTGACGACAGCTGCGAACTGCGCGGCAGCTTCTACCTCGACCTCTATGCTCGCGAACACAAACGCGGCGGCGCGTGGATGAACGACTGCGCGGGCAGCCTGCGCAAAGCCAACGGCGAAGTGCAAAAACCGGTGGCCTACCTGACCTGTAACTTCAACCGCCCGGTGGGTAACGGCCCGGCGCTGTTCACGCACAACGAAGTCACCACGCTGTTCCATGAGTTCGGCCACGGCCTGCACCATATGCTGACCAAAATCGACGTCTCGGGCGTCGCGGGGATCAGCGGGGTACCGTGGGACGCCGTCGAACTGCCAAGCCAGTTTATGGAAAACTGGTGCTGGGAGCCGGAAGCGCTGGCGTTTATCTCCGGCCATTTCGAAACCGGCGAGCCATTGCCGACAGACATGCTGGATAAAATGCTGGCAGCCAAGAACTATCAGGCGGCGCTGTTTATCCTGCGTCAGCTGGAGTTCGGCCTGTTCGACTTCCGCATGCACGCCGAGTATGACCCTGCCAAGGGCGCGCAGATCCTGCAAACCCTCGCGGAAATCAAAAAGCAGGTCGCCGTGGTGCCATCGCCAAGCTGGGGTCGTTTCCCACACGCCTTCAGCCACATTTTCGCCGGTGGCTACGCGGCGGGTTACTACAGCTATCTGTGGGCCGAAGTGCTGTCTGCCGATGCTTACTCGCGCTTCGAAGAAGAGGGGATTTTCAACCGCGAAACCGGCCAGTCCTTCCTCGACAACATTCTGTCGCGCGGCGGTTCTGAAGAGCCAATGGAGCTGTTCAAACGCTTCCGTGGGCGCGAGCCTCAGCTAGATGCTATGCTGCGCCATTATGGAATTAAGGAAAGCGTCACCTCGTGAGTGTCTGTTTAATCTGTGAAGAAGGCGCCTCTCAGGGCGCCTTATCTATTCTGGCCGAGCGCTGGAACCTGACCTCTGACCCCGACGCCAATATGGCGCTGGTGCTCACTCCTGAGCGTCTCGAACTGCGCAAGCTGGACGAGCCAAAGCTGGGGGCGATTTTCGTCGATTTCGTCGGCGGGACCATGGCGCACCGCCGCAAGTTCGGCGGCGGGCGGGGCGAGGCGGTGGCGAAAGCTGTCGGCGTCAAAGGCAGCTATTTGCCAAACGTGGTGGATGCCACAGCAGGCCTCGGACGCGACGCGTTCGTGCTGGCGTCACTGGGCTGCCACGTGCGCATGCTGGAGCGTAATCCGGTGGTCGCGGCGCTGCTCGATGACGGTCTGGAAAGAGGCTATCGCGATGCTGAAATCGGCCCGTGGCTGCGCGAGCGCATGACGCTGCTGCACGCCTCGAGCCTGACCGCCTTGTCGGAGCTGACGCCGAAGCCGGAAGTGGTCTACCTCGACCCGATGTATCCACATAAGCAGAAAAGCGCACTGGTGAAGAAAGAGATGCGCGTCTTTCAGGGGCTGGTGGGGCCGGACGAAGATGCCGATGGCCTGCTGGAACCGGCGCGCCGTCTGGCAACCAAGCGTATCGTGGTGAAACGGCCAGACTACGCCCCGCCGATGGCGGACATTGCCGCGCAGGCCGCGGTAGTCACCAAAAGCCACCGGTTTGATATTTATACGCCGCTTTGAGCCTTCATCGTGTTCTGCGACACCATAAAAAAGGAGATGCTAAGCATCTCCTTTTCTTTATGTAGCGCGGGACCGCCGGGATTAGTCGATGGCGGCTTCGTCTTCTTCGTCACGCAGAGGGACGATAAGCATATCGATGTGTACGGTGTTGATCAGCTGGCGCGCAGAGGACATCAGCTTGCTCCAGAAGTCCTGATGATGGCCACACAGCACCAAATCAACATCATATTTCTTGATAGCATCAACCAGCACCTGGGCTAAATCACCGCTGCCGCTCAGGGTTTCTGAAATCGGATAGCCGGCATTCTGGGACAGCTCGTTCAACGCGTGGTGAGTCTCTTCAGAAATGCGTTTCTGCATGTCTCCCAAATTCACGTCAATCAGGCCGGTGTACAGGTCGGAATAATTTACGTCAACATGAATGAGTGACACTTTGGCGTTATAAGGACGCGCCATAGAAACCGCTTTCTCTACCAGTACTTTGCTTTCAGGGGAAAGATCAACCGCAATGAGTATGTGTTTGTAAGACATGAGAAAACTCCTTCCATAAGTCAGTTAATAACCATTTCAGCATCATGCGAGTTCCATGTCTTAAGTATAGCGCTAAAACGGACAGATAAATCAAGCGCATCGCCCGCGTTTCTGGCAAGAGATAAATACTTCCCCACTTTTTTATATCGTTTCCTACACTCAATATTAGGGGGCCAACGCAATATGCCTGCGCCCCCGAGTTTCTGCACGAGTTAGGAGGGCGGGCGAGAGGTTGCCCGGGGGGTGTGATGTCATAAGAGGTTGGGCGGGTCGCAAAGCGTCATCAATAAGGACAGCCCGTTTTTCTGATGGTTGTCCGCGTGATGAACCCGTCTTGAGGGGGAGTTATGATCAGTCCCGTTGCGCTGTTTTGGGCTTTATGTTTTGTCTTCGTCGTGAATATGCTGCGCTATTACTCTTCTTTGCGGGCGCTACTGGTGGTGCTGCGTGACTGCGATCCGCTGCTCTATCAATATGTCGATGGGCGGGGATTCTTCACCACCCACGGGCAGCCAAGTAAGCAAATTAGACTGGTGAGCTACATTTATGCTCAGCGCTATACCGACCATCACGACCCTGAGTTTATTCGCCGCTGTGAGCGAGTGCGCGGTCAGTTTATGTTAACCACGGCGCTGTGCGGGCTAATCCTCGTCAGTATGTTAGCGATGCTCATTTGGTTCTAATCTACAGGTTTTATTGTTCAGCTAAGGGAGGGGGTTTTGCTTTTCCAGCCAATAAAAAAGGCGACTTGCTATTAACAAGTCGCCTTTTGCATTTATTAACCTAACTCAAATCAACTTATCAAATTAGATAAGTTTCAGCGCGATCCAGTACAGGCTACCTGAAAGCACAATCGACACCGGCAGGGTTAAGATCCATGCCATGGCGATGCTTTTCACGGTTTTGCTCTGCACGCCGCCGCCGTCAACCAGCATGGTACCGGCAACCGCTGAAGAGAGTACGTGGGTGGTGGATACCGGCATACCGGTATAACTTGCCACGCCAATCGACAGTGCCGCGGTCAGCTGGGCTGACAGGCCCTGCGCGTAGGTCATGCCTTTCTTGCCAATCTTCTCGCCGATGGTGGTCGCAACGCGCTTCCAGCCAATCATCGTACCCAGCGCCAAGGCCAGTGCGACGGCAATAATGATCCACAGCGGCGCGTACTCTACCGTTTGCAGAATGTCGCCTTTCAGGTTGCCCAGGAAGCGTTTGTCGGCTGAAGAGGTTTCGTCCAACTTCGCGGCTTTGTCTGCGGTATCGGCCACGCACATCAGCAGGCGGCGCATGTGGCTGCGCTGCTCTGGCGACAGGTCGCTGTAAGATTGCAGATTCGCCAGCAGTGATTGCGCGCGATCGATAGCGTCCAGCGCGTGTGAGCTATCGCAGTGGAACACTTTCTCTTTCTGCGTGTCTGCGGCATCAGCCGCCGCTTCGTCCGGCGTTGGCACCAGCGGCGTCAGCGCCACCACGTGCGGCAGGGCGTCACTGTGCTGCTGATAGTATTGCTGCAAGTGCGTCACTGCGTCACGGGTACGCGCGATGTCGTAACCGGTAGCATTCATGTTCAGCACGAAGCCCGCAGGCGCAACGCCAATCAGCACCAGCATAATCAGACCAATGCCTTTCTGACCGTCGTTCGCGCCGTGTGAGAAGCTCACGCCGATAGCGGACAGGATCAGGCCGATACGGGTCCAGAATGGCGGCTTCTTCTTGCCGTCTTTCTTTTCACGCTCAGCAGGCGTCAGGTGAATACGCGCGTGTTTCTTGGTGCCACTCCAGTAGCGACGCAAAATGAAGATCATCGCCCCCGCCATAATCATCCCCACCAGTGGAGAGACAATCAGCGACGCGAAAATACCTATCATTTTAGGAATGTTTAATGCATCGACCACCGAGCTGTGAGTCACTAATGCATTAGTCAAACCGACGCCGATGATGGCACCAATCAGGGTATGGGAGCTGGAGGCCGGAAGGCCAAAATACCAAGTGCCGAGGTTCCAGATGATGGCGGCGAGCAGCATGGAGAACACCATGGCCAGACCGTGGGTGGAACCGACATTCAGTAGCAGGTCAGTCGGCAAGAGGTGAACGATGGCATAAGCCACACTCAATCCGCCGAGAATAACGCCTAAGAAGTTAAATACCCCAGCCATAACGACCGCAAGTTGCGAGCGCATTGCACGGGTATAGATGACGGTAGCTACTGCGTTAGCCGTATCATGGAAGCCGTTGATAGCTTCGTAGAACAGCACAAACAGTAACGCGAGGATCAACAACGAACCGGTATGGATGTCTAACCCGGCAAATAAATGCAGCATAATTGTTACGCCAGTTTGTGGTCATGAACGCCGCGCATTATCTGCGAGAACGGGGCGACGGTAAAAGGAAAATATGACATTTTTTTGACTAAAAGCAGGTTGATTTTATAGCTTGTTCGAAGTAACTCTTTTCAAATCAGAAGGTTACTCCTCCGTCTTTCATGACACATTTCGTTACCAGCGCCATCTATTTACTTTCCCGGCTGGCATCAGCTCCTTCCGCACCTTACAATCGCCGCCCGTGACAGGTTTCTGGCGACTATTTAGCCTGCTTTTCTGTCAAAAAAAGTACAGCAATCAGTACAACTTTAAACGTAGTTGAAGATCAGAAAAAAGTGAGGCCGATGTGGAACAGGTTGATGTAGTCGTGGTTGGCGCAGGCGCTGCGGGCATGTTTTGTGCCGCGCTGGCGGGTCAGGGTGGCCGCCGCGTTGTGCTGCTCGACAACGGCAAAAAAGCGGGCCGAAAAATCCTCATGTCAGGGGGCGGGCGCTGTAACTTCACCAATCTGTATGCCGAACCGGCGGCCTATCTATCCAACAATCCGCATTTCTGCAAATCGGCGCTGGCGCGCTACACCCAGTGGGATTTCATCGACATGGTTAACCGCCATGGCATCGCGTGGCATGAGAAAACCCTCGGCCAGCTGTTCTGCGATGACTCGGCGCAGCAAATCGTCGCCATGCTGGAGAGTGAATGCGCGAAGGGCAAGGTGGAAATCCGCCTGCGCAGCGAAATCACCTCGGTGGTGAAAACCGAAACTGGCTTTGAAATCAATGTGAATGGCTCAACTGTGAGTACTCACTCACTTGTGGTGGCGAGCGGCGGATTATCCATGCCGGGCCTCGGCGCATCGCCATGGGGATATCGCCTGGCGGAGCAATTTGGCCTGAAAGTGCTACCAACCCGCGCCGGATTGGTACCCTTTACGCTGCACAAGCCGCTGTTGGACCATCTGCAGACCCTGTCCGGCGTTTCGGTGCCGTCGGTTTTGACTGCCGAAGACGGCACGGTGTTTCGCGAAAGCATCTTATTTACCCATCGTGGCCTGTCCGGCCCGGCGGTTTTACAGCTTTCCAGCTACTGGCAACCCGGCGAGTTTGTGAGCGTTAACTTACTCCCTGAGCTAGATTTAGCGGGCTTTTTGAACGACCAGCGCCAGCAGCACCCTAACCAAAGCCTGAAAAATACGCTGGCGATGCAGCTGCCGAAGCGTCTGGTTGAGTGTCTGCAAACCCTCGGCCAAATTCCCGATGTCACCCTCAAGCAGCTCAACGTGCCGCAGCAGGCAGAATTAGTCGAACAGCTACAAAACTGGCGCGTTCAGCCGAACGGTACCGAAGGCTATCGCACGGCTGAAGTCACCCTCGGCGGCGTCGACACCAAAGAGCTGTCATCCAAAACCATGGGCGCCACCAAGGTATCCGGCCTGTACTTCATCGGCGAAGTGGTCGACGTCACCGGCTGGCTCGGCGGCTACAACTTCCAGTGGGCCTGGAGCTCGGCGTGGGCCTGCGCGCAGGAGCTGGTGTTGTCAAAGAGCCGCTAATTCGCATTACACCCCTCCAAAAATAAAAAAGTGGCGCCTGAATGATCTTCAAGGCGCCACTTTTCAATATAGGTTGAGAATGCGTTTCTAATTAGAACAGATAACGCACAGAGTGAACTCGTTGGAGACCAAGCGAGCTTTCATTTGCTCATCTTTCAAGCCGCGGGCGTTGGCGAAAGCTGATTTCGGTATCCAGCAGGGTGATCACCTGTGCCCAAAGTCGCGCCAAAACAATCGGCTGATAGTCAGCCTGCTGGCTGGTCAGCTTCTGCCGGAACTGTTGCAATAGCGCATCGGTGCGTTTGATCTGCACCACGGCGGCATCAAGCAGCGACGGCACTTGTTCGGTGCGTTGTTGTTGTATCAGGCGCAGCGCGGTTTGGTTATAGCTTAAGATCGCGGTAAGTGGCTGATTCAGCTCGTGCATGATGCCAGCTGCCAACTCTCCCATCGTATTGAGCCGCGTCAGCTCGGCGTATTGGTTACGCATATCGGCGATATCGCGACGGCGTTTGTTGGCCCGATATTGGTTAATCAGGTACAACACCAGCCCCCAGAACAGGGCCGGAGTGAGTATCAGCGACCAAGGCATTTCGGCCCAATTGGGCTGATCGTCGGCAGTCAGCATAAACGGCTGCGACTGGCTGCTGATCTCTTTTCCCAACGCCAATAATCATTTGGACTTGCGGCACCTTGCTCAAAGAGCGTCGCGTTATTCCATTGTATCGCCAGATGTTTGAACGGTTTTTTTTCACCACATCGCTAATCAACCTGTTGAGGTCTATCAACAGCGACTGGTTGTCAATATTGAGCCAATAGCGTCCCTGCTTCTCGGCCACAATGGACCGCCGTGGCTCAATACCCGAGTGTTGACGCCAGCGAATAATCTGCGGAAAGAGTTTTTGTACTTCCCACTCTGGCCGATTTGCCGGCAAGAGGGGAATGATTGCGTCATGCTGCGACAACTTTATCGTCACATCGCGATAAAGAATGAGAAATTCGGCGCTTTTCTCTTCGTATTGCTGCTGTAGAAAATAGGCTACCAGTCCGCCACTAGAGACGAGGGTGAGCAGTAACCAACCAACTATCTTAATCATACTTCAACCCTGTTCTGTGCTGAGGCCCTTACCCTTTCATACCATAAACCGAGTGTTCAGCTAAACCAGCCCGGGATTGGATTTGGGGTGATTAGGCACGGTTGAGGCTGCGAATGATGGCGCGCCTCCTGAGGGAAATTTAGGCCATATATCCTATAGTGGCGAGCTGGGATTTGAGTAGAATGCGCTGGGATCTACCTCTAATTAATTGAAATTGTTTTTTAAACTTTTCGCCGGGGAGTGTTACCAGTGCCAGAAAGCCGACTTTTTCCCTTTCTAAACCAGCCATGAGCACTCACTTTATTACTTCCACATGGTGAAATCCCGCTGGCTGGTTCTCACGCTGCCATTTCTGCTGGCGTCATGCGGCACCTTGTCTGAGATGCAGGTGAATGAGCACCCCGAACAGGTCAGGGAGCTGAGCTGTACCCGGAGTATTGATGGGATGGTGGATGGCTTGGTGCATCGCTATCTTCGACAGGAAAAAGTCAGCGGGCTGGCGGTGGGGATCATCCACCGCAACGGCCCGGCCAGAAGCTGGGGATATGGCTATACCAACGCGGTGAATGGCTACAAAATTGATGGTGAAACCCTGTTCGCGCTGGGATCGGTGAGTAAAGGCGTGACCGGCGAGGTGATTGCCGGGCTGGTGGATAAAGGTCAGTTGAAATGGAGCGATAGGCTGGTCGATCTCTTGCCGAAAAACACCCCGCTGAGTGCCGACGCCAAAAACATCACCCTGCTGCAACTCGCGACCCACACCTCCGGCTTGCCAAGACAAAACATGAATAGAGACATGCTGGAAAGCTTCCTCAAGTATCTCTATACCGGAGATAATTTTTATCGCGAGCTGGACAGCAATGCCGTGCTGAACGACTTATCTGCTTTCCGCCGCCCGGCCAGCATGCAGCCGCAATACTCCAATTTAGGATACGCCCTGCTGGGCTACATTCTGAAGCTCAAAACCGGCGAAGATATCCAGCAGCTCTCCTACGACTTTATTTTCAAATCACTGCAAATGAACAACACCAGCTTTGCCGCGACCAGCCTCAAAACTTACCCTTTCCGCGCCATTGGTCACGCTGGCGACCAGCCGAAGTTTATTCCTCGTGGCGACGTGGTGCCCGACTGGAACTTCTCCAACAACATGGTCGGCGCGGCCAGCCTTTATAGCAATGTTGATGATTTACTGAAGTATTTACGCGCCCACATCAGCGACAGCCACACCGGCGATCTGAACGCGGCGATTAACGTCACTGAGCAAATCTACTTCGTCCGAGACATCGAAGCGGCCAATATCGCCTGGGTTACCGACCACCAATACGGCCAGACCATCACGTATCAGGTGGGCTATATTGGCGGCTACTCCAGCTATATCGGCTTTGATAAACAGCATCAAAACGCCGTGGTGGTGCTACAAAACTCCTTCAACTGGAGTAATTACATCGGCCACGACCTGCTGCTAAGGATGGGCATGGCGGATGATTATCGCGGAAACTGTCGCTCCGCCTCTGCCAAGTGAAGGGCTAACACGTATAGATTGAATTGAATCAGCGCCACCCTGACGCCCAGAGTGGCGCGGCTAAAGACTTATTCCTGACTAAACAGCTTCACAATACTGGTCATGTTTTCCTGACTAAGTCCCTGCGCCATGGCCTGACGGAAAACGTCGCGCACGGCGGTGGTGGTCGGGGCGGAACTCAGCGAACCCGCTGCTTGCAGGGCATAGCCGAAATCCTTCTCGATCAGCTCAACCGGGAACATCGGCGAAAAGTTGTTATTCAGCATGCTGTTGGACATCACCGTGGCGACCGGCGACCACACGCTGGTGGCGGACATCGCCTTCAGGGCCTGTGCCGGGTCAACGTCATTGTGTTTCAGCAGGCCGATGATCTCCGCCAGCGCCGCCACCTGAATACCCAGCAGGGCATTAGTGGTCAGTTTAACCAGCGCGCCGTTGCCTAGGCCGCCGACGTGATGTACCGCCGAACCTAGTGTTTCAAGCAGTGAACGGCTGCGTTCCAGTACCTGCTCAGCGCCGCCCACCAGATACACCAGTTGGCCCGCTTCGGCCTGCGGACGCGAGCCGGACACCGGCGCTTCCAGCAGCGAAATGTCTTTCACTTCGAGACGCATACCCAGCTCTTTCACCCAATCAGGCGAAAGGGTCGTGCTTTCAATGGCAATAGCGCCCGGTCTCATGCTGAGGATGGCGCCGGTGTCGGCATCAAGCCAAACTTGCCGAGAAGCGACGTCATCGCGCAGCATGGCAATCACGAAATCCGCGCCCTCTGCGGCTTGTTTTGGGGTGAATGCCTGCACCGCGCCTTGACTGACCAAGGCTTCAGCAGCGGCAGGCGTGCGGTTCCACACCGTCACTTGGTGTCCGGCGGCGAGTAAATTAGCGGCCATGCGCGATCCCATCGCGCCAAGGCCGAGTACGGCGATATGACTCATAAATGATCCTATTGGCTAGGCTGATTAAACAGAGGGTGACGACGCTGGAAATTCAACGCCGGAAAGCGCGGCGCAGGCCGATAAAAACGCGTCCTGCAAATCCACATTGGCGGCGGCGGGGTGTGTCTTCGCCGGGCTTTGGTGATAGAAATAACCGCCAGTGACGTGGGTAGCGGGATCACTGCCTGCGGCAAGCCATGCCTGAGTTCGCGGAGCCAGCGAGAGGTCACCCGTGGCATTCGGCCCGCCCATTTTGGTGGCAACCCAGCCTGGCTCGACGCTATTGGCGAACACTTGCGGCCAGTGGCGCGCCAACGCCTTGGCTAGCAAAACCATATGCAGCTTGGAGTCCGAATAAGCCTGCGTGCCGTCCCAGCGTTGCTGTTCCCACGTTAGGTCTTCCAGCGACGGGTTGCCCTGATGATGCAGCACCGAGCTGATGTAAATCAGCCGCTGCGGGCGCGCCATCAGCGCGGTTAAAATGTACGGAGCCAGCGTGTTGACCGCCAAAACGTGAGGCAGGCCGTCAACCGTCACCAGACGTTCTGGCTCCTGATAGCCCACCGCCGCGTTGTGGATCACCGCGTCAAAATGCCCGCTGGCATTGAGCTTATCCGCTAACTGGCGGGTTTCGACGATGCTCGACAGGTCTGCCGAAAACACCGCTTCTGCCCCCGGCGCTTGCTGCATAGCATGCTCAGCGCGAGTCGCATTGCGGGCGTGTAACACCACGGCGTGGCCTTCGGCGATCAGCCGCTGGGCGGCCATTTGGCCTAAACCATCGGACGCGCCGGTGATCAGAATTCGTGCCATGTTCATTACTCCTTGTTGTAGCCAGCCCGGAAGAGGTGCGAAGGGCTGAGATAAGGTGGGATGAGGGGCGCATGGTGGTGCGAAGCTGTACCGAAGAATGCGTGGGAGAATTGTGGGCGGTTTGCCGCCGCTTTACGAGAGCACGGAAGTCATTTCATTTATGACTTGGAATCACTAATGACGGGGGGGAACAGGGGCAGAAAAACCAGTCTGATTGATTTCTGCACAGCAGGCGGAACTAACCCAAATTACTGTCCACTCAAATCTTCGTCATCTGAAGACAACTTTGATATTCATCATCGAATCGAATGGATACTCACCATGCCAAACCCATATAACTACGGAATGCCGAATAATAATTACATTTATCGGCCGCCCGAACCGCCTGCTCATCCGCAAAATTATATTTATCAGCAGCCCGCGCTGCCGAATAATCAGCAGATTTATCAACAGCCTAATAACGGAAGCTGGGGGCCGATGCCGCCCGCGCCGCGCCCAAGCAATGTGCCGCTGCCGCCGGTGCATGTTCCTATGCCGCCGCCGCCGATTAACAGTCTCTATGCGTCGACCAGCAATCATCGGCAGTACGACTATGTGCCGATGCCACCGCCGCCGCACCCGAAAATCATTCCGCTGCCTGCCTATGAGCCGCCGCGCCCGAATAATTTACATCCGCTGGCCCAGCAGGAAGTCAGGCGTAATCCGCTGCCTTCGACCAGCCGGGCACCTGCCCCGGCGCAAAGCACCTCGCGCCCTCGTGCCAACACTCTTGCCGCCACGCCGCCGAAGTTTGACGTGCGCGGCAATGACGTGGCTGCCACTCAGCGGGAATCGCGCTGGGCCGTGCATTTGTGGAGCAACATGAGCAGCAGCCAGTCCAGCCTGTTGGTCAACCATATGCATCAGATGATTGGCACACTGCGCTCGTGTGAAAGCCGTTTCGGCGAGTTCACGGCGGGGATGGATAAAGCCACGGTGTCCGAGCTGCACCGGGGTTTAAGGAAGGCCGGGGAGCTGGAGCGCGAGCTGAAAGAGTGGTCGCGTTCAGGCGAAAGCAGTCAGGTACTGGCGAACCGTTTACAGGGTTCTATCAAGCAAACCATCGACGTGCTGGGTAGCGCGATGAACTACTACAAGCCCGCCGTCTCCCAGCAAATTCGCTCCCAATCGGTGTTTACCGATCGCGGCAGGCAGAAGATTCGTTCCGACCAGGTGCGCAGCAGCAGCCGCGAAAACCGCCACGCGGGGATTGTCGACACGCTGAACCGACGCCCCTCCACGGAGAACTTTTTCCCGCAGCGCATCAACCATGCAAAATCGAGCAATGAGCGCATCCCAACCTCTGATACGGCCAAGCGCTTTAAGGTCAGCGGCACGCCATTTATCGCCGGTGCGTCGGGAACGGGGCAGTTTGTTATCTAGCATCTGGAGATGTCGAAACCCTTCGCCCAGTGTTCGTCGCAAGAGAAGCAAAGCCGGGAAAAAATCCTGATAATGTACGCCGCGCTGATGACGCTTTCCGGACATCACAGCGTTATGGAAACCCTGATGATCGGCAGAAAACTTGGCTATCTGGCGGACCTCCCCGATCCGCTGCAAGGCCCCGGCGGCTATGACAAATGCATGAAAGCCCTCGACGCGCGCCTGCGCAGCATGGGAATGGACGCCAACGTAAGATTGCGGGCTTAACAGTGGAGCAGCTTCGCGATGTGGGGAGCTGCCTTTTTCGCCATTTATCATCCCCTAACTACTTGTATGAGTATTGAAGCTATAGCCGATAGGTCATATTTTAGGCATATGAGACTTATAGGGAGAGGAAAATGGGGAACTTCAAACAACTCGTGGCGAAGCAGTCACCCGCAAGCCAAAAACGCATTGCAGAGAAAATGGAACAGTTGCGAAGTGAAATAAAAAAGGCGCAGTTTCCTGCGCCTCTGGCGTGACGTTGACTCTACTCGCTTCTAGAAACTCACCTTCACCCCGACCCTGGCAATGATGAGCCATCGGCTGTCAGATCAAGCCCTGAGCCAGCCATCGCAGTGACGGCCGCGTTATCACCGGAAACTAGCATATTTTTGAGCGGCAGGGATTGGCCCCGCTGCTGACTAAGATACCTTCGCATTACTGCCATTGACCACCACGCGGAATGTGGGATGAAAACACCCGGCGCGCCGCAAAGATGGCCTACCAGGTAGTGTTGTCACGCAATATAGAGAATGGAGATAACGTCGGCAGTCAGGCGCGTCCTACCTGCTTGTAGGACGCATCTGAAGATAAGGGAAAGGATGATAAATCGGTAGGAAAGTGCCGTTTAGGCGGATTTCTGACAGTGATGCACGCCAATGTAACGCTCAAACTTGGCAGTTTTGAGTTGGCTCAAATCCACCAAGACCAGCCCGTCAATGCAGTTATTGAACGCCGGGTCTGAGCCGAAGTCGATAAACTGCACGCCGCCCGCCTCGCACAGCTCGGTGTATTGCTTGTACAGCGGCGGAATGGCGCAGCCCAGATTGCTCAACATTCTTTTCAGACGCTGAAGGTCTTCTGCATAGTTATCACCGGAGAACTGCGCCAGCACGTCGGGCAGCGAGGCAGGGTAAGGGCGGCGCGAAGTCGCCAGCGGCAGCGTCGGGGCAAAGTAAATCCGGTAGAAGGCAATCAGCAGGTCGCGAGCCGCCAGTGGCAGGCCGCCGGAAATCGACACCGGGCCAAACAGATAGCGGGTTTGCGGATACTTCGCTAAATAGGCCCCAATGCCCAGCCACAGGTAGTCGAGGCCGCGTTTCCCCCAGTACGCGGGCTGGATAAAGCTGCGGCCAAGCTCAATGCCCTGGGCTAAAATCGGGTCCATCTGATGGCCGTAATGGAACAGGCTTTGGCTATAAATAGTATCGATGCCGTGCTCCTGCACGTGGTCGGCCGTCGGCATAAAACGGTACGCGCCAACGATTTCCAAATCCTGCGGATCCCACAGCACCAGGTGATAATAAGTGTCGTCGTAGCTGTCGAGGTCGCGGCGACGGCCACTGCCTTCACCCACCGCGCGGAAGGCGATTTCGCGCAGACGCCCCAGCTCGCGCAGGATGGGCACATAGTCCTCGCCGTTGCGGCGATAAAGATAGATAAGCTTGCCGTCCGGCGTCTGCCCCAGCTTTTCACTGCCTTCCAGCGCCCGTTTCAGCACGGCGCGGTCTTCGGCGCGGGCAATGGCCGACTCTGACTGGAACAGCCCCTCTTTGCCTTGCCCAAGGCGATAAACGTGGCGGCGAAAACGCTCGGCCAGATCATTAGCGTGGGTGTGTCCGTCGTGCCAGCTGGCATAAGGAATCCGCGCGCCAATCTGCAATTTCAAACTGTTGCCGCGCTGGCGGAACATTTCCCGCACCAGCAGCAGCGAAGAGAGCGGGCGATAAACCAGCGAGCTGAGATAAAACAGCGCGCTGTTATTGCCACTAATGTGCACCGGCACAATGGGCGCGCGCACCTTGGCGGCCATGCGAATAAAACCGGTATGCCAGCGGCCGTCGCGCACCCCTTTCGAACTCAGGCGCGACACCTCGCCCGCCGGGAAGACAACCAGCACGCCCTGGTTTTCCAAATGCTCTTGCATCGCGGAGACCTGCGAGCGCTGCGTGCGATTGCCCATATTATCCACCGGAATCATCAGGCTGCTGATGGACTCCACGCGCGATAACAGGCGGTTGGCCATCACTTTGACATCCGGACGCACCGAGGCCACGGCATGCAGCAATGCCAGACCGTCTAATGTGCCAATCGGGTGATTCGCAATCACCACCACCGGACCGTAGCTTGGGATCTGCTCCAAATCGCGTTCGGCCAGTTCACAGCGAATATCGAAATATTCCAGCACCTGCTCGACCATATCCATGCCTTTTAGGTGGCGATGCTGGTCGGCAAGCTGGTGGAAGTCTTTCTCGTGGAACAGAGTTTTCAGCAGGCTAAGCTGCCATGACGGGGTTTTACGCTGCGGGTCGAGATCCTGAAGTACGGTGTCCATGCTAAACATAGGCTTGTCCTCCGGTGAAGTTAACCAGACCATAAGCAGCACGGATGACAGTAAAATGGCAGGTAAGTGACAGAACGGGGAAGTTTGCCCTTTCTGCAAGGGCGGTCATCCACTTCTATACTTACTCCTCACTCACTGAATTCTGGAAATACCGAGGAGCAGAGATGAGCCAAGTTCAAAAAGCCTTATCGCCCGAAAACGCCGCTACCAATCGGCATATTGAAGATTTCCTGACCCAACTCAACAGCGCCGGAGGGAAACCGATGGAGCAGCTGGAGCCAAAAGAAGCGCGGCAGGTGCTGGTGGATGCGCAAAAGTCGGTGGAAGTGAACCTCAGTGGCATCGAAACCAGCGAAAAAGTGATTATTGTTGATGATCACTCGGTGACGCTGTCCATCGTTCGCCCGATTGGTCATAGCAAGAAGCTTCCGGCGTTTATGTTCTTTCACGGCGGTGGCTGGATCCTCGGTGACTTCCCAACCCATAAGCGTTTGGTCCGAGATTTAGTTGTCGGCAGCGGCGCGGTGGCGGTATTCGTTAACTACACGCCATCCCCCGAGGCGCA
>Ga0157370_10001523_pt1 | contig 28664 bp, 30 predicted proteins | sample C35metaG_FD_113463 | JGI IMG/M metagenome (GOLD analysis project Ga0157370, IMG submission 113463) | Corn rhizosphere microbial communities from Kellogg Biological Station, Michigan, USA - C3-5 metaG | ecosystem: Host-associated > Plants > Roots > Rhizosphere > Soil | place: USA: Michigan...
CCCAGCTCACCGCGCTCGGCGTGCCGCATCTCTTCCGGGAATGGCCCGGCACGCACAACTGGGACTACTGGCGCACGCACGTCGCGCAGAGTCTGGTGTGGATGGCGGGGAAAATCGGGTAGCTCACCACCCTCCCACCGCCCTCCCCTTGGGAATCGGCAATCTGCCTCTTCCCACTGCCCCGCCCGTGGGAATCGGCAATCGGGAATGGGGAATCGTGGGAATGGGGAATGGGGAGGCCGATTCCCTGCTTTTGATAAAATAGGGGCGCGGCGGGAGGGGGCGGATTGCCTTACCGATTACCCATTCCCGATTGCCGATTCCCAGGGGTGGGGCCGCAGGGAACGGCAGGCTGCCGATTCCCAAAGGTGGGGCGGCGTTGCCGCTAGCACAAATGCACGGCCATGGCCTTGAACATCGCGTAGGCCTCCGTGCCCGGCGCGAGGGCGAGCTCCCGCGCCGAGTGCGTGGTAAGTGCGGCAACGAGCGGCGTGCCGGCTACATCGAGCGTGATCCGCGTGAGCGCGCCGAGCGTCGCGATTTCGGTGATCGTACCGCGGAACTGGTTGCGCGCCGACGACGGATGTGGCTCGAGCGACAGCACCACTTCCTCCGCGCGGATGACGGCGTATCCCGGCCCGGGGGACGCATCGCCCACGGTGTACAGCGTCAGCGCATCGCTCCGGAATTCCAGCGGGTGATGTCCCCGGCCGGACGCCAGCGCTTCGCCGGGTGCCCAGTCTGGTGCGGCATCGCCCAGCACCCGGACCGTGCCGGCGAACACGTTCTCCGCACCGAGAAATTCCGCGATGTACGCAGAGGCCGGCTGGCGAAACACCTGCTCGGGCGGTCCGGCCTGGAGCACCCGTCCCGCATCCAGCAGCACGGCCACGTCGCCGAGCAATCCCGCCTCGGTGAAATCATGCGTCACCTGCAGGACCGTCATCGCGAGCTCGCGATGGAGCTCGCGTACCATGCGGCGCACGAGGGTGCGGCGGCGCGGATCGAGCGCGCCGAACGGTTCGTCGAGCAGCAGGATCGGCGGGCGCGCCGCGATGGCGCGCGCCAGCGCCACGAGCTGGCGTTCGCCGCCGCTCAGGCTCGTCACGTGACGATCGAACAGCGTTCTGGCACCCGCGCGCTCCGCGATGTCGCGCGCGAAGGCATGATCCGTGGAGCCGTACAGGATGTTCTGCTCCACGCTGAGGTGCGGAAACAGGAAACCGTGCTGATACACCATTCCGATGCCGCGCCGCTCCGGCGGCAGATCAGTGACCACCTGCCCTTGCAACCGCAACTCGCCCGCCCGGCTTGGCACCACGCCGGCGATGGTTTCGAGCAACGTGGTTTTCCCGGAGCCGGCCGGCCCGATCACCACGCCGTAGCCGCGTGCGGGAATGGCGAACGTGATGTCGCGCAGCTCGAAGCTCCCGACGCGCGCGCACACACCCTCCAGCTCGATCACGGTGCCAGCCCCGCGCTTCCCTCGGGACGCAGGGTGCGCAGGATGATGAGCGGTACGAGCGACAGGACCACGAGCACGGCGGCTACGGGCAGGGCTTCCTGAAGTCCGAAGCTGGTGAAGCGGTCATAAGTCAGCACACTGGCGACTTTCGGATTGTACGTCAAAATCACGACCGCGCCGAATTCGCTCACGGCGCGCGCCCACATCACCACGGCACTCGCAATGAGCCCGCGCAGCGAGAGCGGCAGCGTCACGCGACGGAACGCGCGCCAGGGCGGATCGCCGAGGGTCCGCGCGACGGCTTCGTAGCGCGGTTCCACGCGCGCAAACGCCTCGCGTGCCCCGCTGATGAAGAGCGGCGCGGACACGAACAGCATGGCGCAGACGATGCCGATCGCCGATCCTGCCACCTGCAGTCCGGCGTGCAGCAGCACGCGGCCAATCGCGCTCTGGCGGCCGAGGACCAGGAGCAGCGCGATGCCGGCCACGGGGTGCGGGATGAGCAGGGGCAGATCCAGGATGGCCGCGATCACCGCACGGCCCCGGAAGGCGCGACGGGCGAGCAGATAGGCCAGCGGCGTGCCGCCAAGCACGCCCAGCAGCGTCGCCGACGTCGCGGTGAGGCCCGTCAACCAGAGTGAAGCCCGCAGCTCGGCGTCACTGAACAGCCTGGGAACGCCGGCGGCGCCGCCGGAACCGATCAGACGGGCAATGGGCGCAACCAGGAAGAGCAGGAAGAGCGACCCGGCAAGCGCGGCGACAACGCTCGCGATGCGGGAGCTGCCCATTGAACGTTGTCGCGGCGAACCGGCGGGCGCACCCTCCATGGGTCAGCGCGCCACGGACTGCACTGTGTCCGGCACGCCGGAGCCGACGAGTACGGGCCGATCCAGCGCGTCGAGCTGCTGGGCGCGCAGCACGCGCCGGCCGTCAGCGGACAGGAGAAACGCGACGAACCGTTCGGCGAGCTCGCGGTGCGGCGCCGCGCTCGGAATGGAGAGCGCGTAGACGATGGGCTGTCCATGGAACGTGACCGTGTCCGTCGGCGTCTTCCCCCGAATGCCAATCGCCGCCGTGGCGTAGAAGGCCGAGTCGGCGGGTGATCCCAGATCAATGGAGTCCGGGAGCTGCACGTATTTCAGCCCTGCCGCCTGCGCGAGCGATTCATAGGACCAGATGTAGTCGAGTTCTCCCGCCTGGAGCACGCCCAGCAGATCCACTTCCTTGGGGCGCACGTTGCGTGCGGGCGCGGCAGCGAGCAGCCGGTCATACAGTCCGGACTGGCGGTAGTATCGCTCGGCGAGTTGCAGCGTGAGCAGCGTCCGGTAGCCGTTGGGATCCAGATCGGGATCGGCGCGCCCAACCTGGACACCAGGCCGCTGGAGAATCTGCCACCAGTTGGTCGTGTTGATCTCCGAGGCGAATCGTGAGGATGCCGTGTACGCGACAACCATCCGATTCCGCGCGAAGTCGGCGTACCAGGTCACGTACTTCGGCATGAGCAGTTGCGGGAACACCTCGTAATCCGCGAGCGCAATGACATCCGGCGTCTTGTGCAGATCGATGAGCTTGCGAGCCGTCTCCAGGCTGCCCGCATTTTCCTGCTCGACCCGCACGTGCGCACGGAGCGCAAAGCTGTCGAGTGCCGTGCGGAGGGGGCGGGCGAGACTGCCCGCGTTGAAGACGACAATGGTTGGCTGCGACGGAGCGCACGCCACGAGGAACGCGGCCAGCACCGCACACCGGAGCGAGATCGGTCGCGCGCGGCTCACCGCAGGTCTCGCGGGTCGAATCCGGAAGGTCGCATGGAGGAGGAATATCGCCAAGCTACGCCGGCCGCGAAACACCAGCAAGCATGCCCACGCGTGCGACAGGCCTGCAGGATCCGCATGCAGCACCCGTCATTCCCTGTTTCCCAGCACGGTCGCGTATATTGCGTCTGCCCCCGCACCGCGAACCCTCCCGTTTCTTCCCATGTCGGATTTTGCGATCGAGCTGGATCACGTCGTCAAGCGCTACGACCTTCACGTGGCCGTGCGCGATCTCTCGCTGCGCGTGCCTGCGGGCACCGTGTACGGTCTGCTCGGTCCCAACGGCGCGGGCAAGACGACGACGCTGCGCATGATCCTGGATGTCATCGCGCCCGATGAAGGAACGATCCGCGTCATGGGGCGACCGAACAGCGCGAAGGGTGCGATTGATCGCGTGGGGTATCTCCCCGAAGAGCGTGGTCTCTATCGGCGCATGCAGGTGCGGCGGGTGCTCCGCTTTCTGGCCGAGCTCAAGGGAATTTCGCGCGGTGAGGCGAACCGGCGCATCGATGCCTGGCTCGAGCGCCTGGGCCTCACTACCGCGGACCGGGACTGGGGCAATGCCAGGGTGGACGACCTGTCCCGCGGCATGCAGCAGAAGGTGCAGTTCATCGGGGCGCTGCTGCACGAGCCGGAGCTCATCATCCTCGACGAGCCATTCAGCGGTCTCGATCCCATCAATGCACAGGCGCTCAAGGACATCGTGATCGAGATGAAGCGGGCCGGGAAGACGGTGATCTTCAGCACGCACCTCATGGATCAGGCCGAGCGCATGTGCGACGCGGTGTGTATTCTGGCGCGGGGCGAGAAGGTGCTGGACGGTGCTGTGGCAGCGGTGAAGAGCGCGCACGGCGGGCGGCACATTCTGCTGGAGCTCGACTCGGGGCCATGGAACGGCGTCTCGGAAGTACTCACGGACCGGGCACTCGTGAGCCGCATGGACGACGCGAATCGGTCGCTGGACGTGGAACTGGCGGATGGCGCGACAGCGCAGCAACTGCTGCGGCGGCTGGTGGACGCGGGTGCGTCCATTCGGCGCTTCGAGCTGGCGCAGCCGTCGCTGCACCGGATTTTCATTGACCGGGTGGGCGCTACCGGAATCGAGGAGGGCATGACCGGCAATGGATAAGTTGCGCGTCGTCTTTGCGCGGGAGTATCTCGAGCGCGTCCGCACCCGCTGGTTTCTCATCGCGACGATATTCGGACCGCTGGTGTTCGGCGCGTTGATCTTCGTGCCACCATGGCTGGCGTCCCGCAGCAAGGCGTCGAGCGACGTGTCACGCATCGTGATCCTCGATGCGACCGGAACCTCGCTGGGCCGATCCGTGGCCAGTGAGCTGAACGGCGGCCTCCAGGGAGACACCTCGCGTACGGCGGTCCGCGCCGTGACGCCCGCCACGCTGGCCGCGGCGGAAAGTCTCGCCACGCGCGAGTCCATCTCGAACACGGTGTTGGGCTACCTCGTGCTCGATTCCGCAACGCTCGCCGGCCGGAGCGCCCGCTACGCCGGCACCAACGCGACCTCCAGCGCGGACATGGAGCGGCTGCAGAAAATCGTGCAGACCAAGGTTCTGGAGCTGCGCCTCGCGCAGGCTGGCGTGAATCCGTTTGAGAGTACCGCGCTCACGAAGATCGATGTGGACCTGAACGCCGATCGCATTTCACAGCGCGGCCGCGGTGGCTCCGCGAAGGTGAGCATCTACTTCGCGTTTGCGGTGGCGCTGCTGCTGTACACGTCAATCCTGTTCTACGGACAGGCCGTGCTGCGCAGCGTGATTGACGAGAAGCAGAGCCGCGTCGCCGAGGTGGTGGTGGCCAGCGTGCCGGCCCGCACGCTGCTCGCCGGCAAGGTCCTGGGCGTGGGAGCCGTGGGTCTGACGCAAATGCTCATCTGGGTGGCCGCCAGCTACGCTCTGGTGCGGCTCCGGGTCCAGATGCTCACACATATGGGGCTGCCCATCGGGCAGAGCATTCTGCCGGACATTTCCCTGTCGCTGGCCATCGTGCTGCTGCTCTTTTTCCTGCTCGGATACATTTTCTACGCCGCGTTGTTCGCGGCGGTGGGCGCGACGGTGAGCAACGAGCAGGATGCGCAGCAGGCGCAAATGCCGATCATCATGCTGCTCATCGTGAGCATCTTCGCGCTCACGCCCATTCTCACCGCGCCACAGAGCACGCTGGCGTACACCATGGGCTGGCTGCCGTTTTCGGCACCGATCGTGATGCCGCTGCGCATGAGCGTGGTGTCGCTCGAGCCGCTGGACATCGGGACCGCACTCGTGATTCTGGCCTGCTCGTGCTATGTCGCGGTCTGGCTCGCGGCGCGCGTGTATCGTACGGGACTGCTCATGTATGGAAAGCGGGCGTCGGTGCGCGAAGTGTTGCGCTGGGTGGGGCGGGCGCACTGAGGTGGCGCCGGGAACTACGGCGCCGCGACCACGCGCCGGCGCGAGACACGCGCGAGCAGCCAGGCGACAAGAGCCGGCATCTCCCCTTCATTGCGGCGGCGCAGGACCATGATCAGGCACGGCACGTACAGGAACATCACGATGACCCACGCCGAATCCGTGTAGAATGACGGGTGCGGCGGCTGATGCGGCATCGTGAACGTCGTTGCCTGTGCCACCCAGGAGAGCGCCGCCAGGAGGGCGCTCTCGCCCAGGGTGCCGGGGATGAGGAAGAGCGGCACCGTCATGTACAGAATGAGTGTTTGCGGGACGCACGCCAGCGCCACGAGCAGGCGCGCCTCGGGGCGCCGCCATCGCAGCAGAGCCAGGAGCAGCAGCGGGCCAAGGGGCGTGATCAGGGGCGTGCGCATGTGCGTCTCCTGATGCAGCATCTGGATCCAGTGTGCCGGCCATGCGGGCATCACGACCAGGCTCACCGCAACGAGGGCGACACCGCCCAGCACCGCGGTCCGGGACGGGAAGGCCACGAACAGTGCCGCACCCACCGTGGGTTTCGCGACGAACACCCATGACAGCGCCGGAAGCAAGGCGGCCGCGGTGAGCAGTGGCTCCCATTGCGACTTGAGCAGACTCACGCAGAAACCAGCGCTCAGGAAGAGCAACAGTCGATGGTAGTCGCGCCGGATGATGGCGAACGCGAGCAGCGTCGCCGACATCGAGATGAAGAGGGCCCGGGTGACCGATACGCTGAACCACGCGAACGGCATCGCGATGAGCGCCGCCGGCAAGGGATAGAAAAAGGGGAAGCGCCACTCGAACGCCCGCCCAGGCCCGATCGCGTCGTACGGATTATGCCCGTGCAGGAGTGCTCGCGCCGCCACCCAGCACTGGTCGAAGTCGCTCACGGGAAGCGCATGCTCCGCACCGACGACGACCAGGAGAGCGCAGAGCAGGCCGACGGCGAGCGCAATGGCGACGCGCAGCCGCAACGGCACGGTGGTGCGCCCCGGGGTGGATTCGGTCATGACCCCACATCCGCGCCACCGGAATGCGGTGTGGCCGGCACGGCGCTGCGACCACCAGGTATTGACGCACGCCACCAGCCGGCCATCCGATCGAGAGCCGTCTCCAGCACGAGGGGCAATTTGCCCTCGTTCGGACGCATCAACACCATCACGACACACGGGAGGTAGCAGAGCGCCAGGGCCAGCTTGCCGGAGAACGCCACGCGATCCGGCAGCAGGGGGAAGGGACCGGCAACGACTTCAATTCCCTGCACCAGCCACGTGAGTGCCACGAGCATCCACGATTGACGCCACGTGTTCGGAATGAGAAAGAGCGGAAGCACCTCGTAGAGCAATGTCGTTTGCGGCACGCACGCCATGGCGACGAGCAGCCGCGCTTCGGGGCGCCGCCACCGCGCGAGCGCGAGCAGCACGAGCGCGCCGCCGGGGTACGTGATGGGCGCCACGATGTGCGTAGCCGCTCCGAGTCCGGCAAGCCACTCCCCGGGCCAGCTCGGGCGGATGATCACGCTCAACGCCAGCACGACAGCACACGCCAACGCCGTCTTCCAGCTCGGCCGATACAACCAGATCGCGGCCCCTATGGTGGGCTTGGCCACGAAGAGAACCCCCAGGACGGGGAAAACCGCGGCGGCCACGAAGAGCGGCGACCACTGGGACACCGCGACGGCGTAGAAGAAGGAGAAACTCGCCAGGGCGGCCACGCGGTGAGAGCGCTCGTGGGTGAGCGCAAGGGCAAGTGCGCCACCGGAGATCGCGGAGAAGATGAGGCTCGCCATCCGGACAGGCACCGCGGTGAACGGGACGGCGAGCAGCACACCCGGCAGCGGATAGAAGAGCGGGAACTGCCAGGGAAAGGTGCGTCCGGGGCCCACGGCCTCGTACGGATTGGCGCCGTGCACCAGCGCGCGGGCACCATACCAGAGCTGATCGAAGTCGGAGGCGCGCACGACGCCGATGTGCGGAATGGCCAGGAACCCGGCCAGCAGCGTCATGGCCGTCACGATCAGCACGCGGTCTCCAATCGCGACTCGGCTTTCAGTCATGGCTGGGCAGCCGGAGCTGACGAATGCCGCGTGCGTCGCGCGATCCAGTCAACGACCGGCTGAACGGACGGGGGCACGTCGCCCTGATTGGGTCGCCGCAACACCATGTAGAGCACCGGCAGATAGATGAACAGCATCGTCATCCGCTCGGTGAGCGGCCACGTAGCCAGTCCGGACACGCCGAAGAGCGAGGGCTTCATCCAGGCGATCAGCGCCGGCCAGCTCGCCACGGACAGCAGCAGCGATGACCACCAGCGCCGTGGAATCAGCCAGAGCACGAGCTGATCGTAGAGCAGCAGCCGTTGCGGGAGGATCGCCATCACCAGGAGCAGCCGCCCCTCACGGGATCGGAAGCGCAGCGCGGCGAGCAGCAGCACTGGACCCAGGAACATTCTGAACGGCGCCGTGTGCGTGTGCAGTTGCGCAACGATGCGGCGCCACTCCCAGGGCCATGCCGGCAGTACCGCGAGACTCACGGCGAGAAACACGACGCATCCGATCACTCCGCGCCACGTGGGATTGTAGACGAGCGCCGCGATGCCAAGGTTGGGCTTGGTCACCGCGAGGAACTGCAGGCCGGGAATGAGCGTCGCGGCCACGAGCAGCGGAGACCACTGGGGAGCGAGGAGCACCTTGATGAAGGGCGCACTCACCAGAAGGGGCAGCCAGTGATACCCTTCGCGCGTGATGGCGAAGGTCATGAGCGCAGCAGACACGCCAACGAACAACGTGCCGGCCAGTATGGGCCGCAGCGAGGCGAAGGGAAGACTGGCAAGCGCCGCCGGCAGCGGATACAGGAAGTGATCGTCGAACGGATACGCGCCGGTGGGCTGAATGACCCGGTACGGATCCTGATGCGCGAGCAGTATGCGAGCCGCCCGCCACGGCCAGGTGAAATCGGCCGCGAGAACATGCCGGCCCGTGAGAATACCATGACACACGAACGCGGACAGGACGCCTGCCGCTACTGCCAGTCCGATGCGTATCCACAGCGATGGTCGTGCACCGGGCCGTTCGCCATCCGCTCCGCTCCAGCCGTCGAAGAGCACGCTCACGCGCGGTTCCCGACGGCGACCGGCACGACGTCCGCAGCCGTCGTGTTATCCCCGTGTTGCCGCCGATGCTCCGCTCTGGCTCTCATGCCGTGACGCAGTACGACGAGCAGTGCCGGCAGATAGATGAGCGCCAGGATGTACGGCGCGGCCCTGGGGCCATAGTTATCGCCCGGTTTCAGCAACGCCTGCCAGGCCACATAGCCCACGAGGCTCAGAGCGGTCAGCGCCAGAGCTTCGCGGCGTGTGCGCGCAACCAGCAGCAGCGGGAGCTGGTCGTTCCAGAACAGGAGCTGCGGGACGCACGCCATGGCGACGAGCAGCCGTGCCTCGGGCAGTCGCCAGAACAGCAGCGCCACGAGCACGAGGATCCCTCCAGGCACGGTGATGGGCGATCCATGCAGCGGCAATCGCTGCACGTTGTGCAGCCACTCGGCGGGCCATGCCGGGTACGCCACGAGACTCGCGAGCAATACAACGGTCGCTCCAACCGCCATGCGCCATCCCGGTCGAAATGCCGCAATGGCGAGACCCAGATTCGGCTTCATCACGATGAGAAAGCCGAGTGACGGAAGGAACGCCGCGGCACAGACGATGGGTGACCACTGGGCCTGTGTCGCCGCTGAAATGAACGGCGCGCTGACGAAGAGCGGGAGGCGATAGTAGCCGTCATGCATCAGTCCAAACGCGAGCAATCCGGTTGATGCGCTGAAGAAGAGTGCGGATGCGAGCGGCAGCGCGAGCGACGCCAGCGGCACGGTGAGCAGCACCGCGGGCAGCGGGTAGACGAACGGAGTGACGACCGGATATATCCCGCTCCCCGGAATCGCGAGATAGGGACTGTGCCCCTGCAGGAGCAACCGGGCGGCAAACCACGGATAGAAAAAATCACCGTAGAAATTGCGTCGGCTCATGTACAGGAATGACAACACGAACGCGCACGCGGCAATCAGGAACGCAATGACGATGCGACGTCGCGTCGGCACGGTGACCGCATCCGGACTTGGCGGCAGCTCCAGCGGCGCGAGCGCCGCCAGCACGCGTTGCAACGTCACGCGCCCGATCCACCGGAACAGGAGGCACGCGTCGCCGGCAACACGTGTCCGCCAACGACTGCCGCCTGCTCCGGAAATGGTCCGCGTCCTTCGTTCGCCCACCACGCACGCCGGACCCAGAGCCCGACCTGGCCGGCGCTATCCTGGTCCCCGCGGTCCCAGGCGACGAGCCCCCAGGCGGGGGAACTATCGATCACTGACGCGACGGTGAACCGTCTGGGCATGACGGCAATGTCCGCGGAAGACCAGGTGGTGAAGGTTCTGGGCGCGATCCAGCCGCTCGCCAGCGCCTCCACCTGTGCCACCGAGTCGGGAAAGATTCCCCGGCCGTCAATGGACGACGAGTACGCCGGCAACCGCCAGACGAGATAGCTGCCGTAATTGAACCAGGTGTAGATGCGGCCATGCGCGCCGGGAAGCGTATGGCACTGCAACCAGTCGGCAATCGGGTCCAGCGCCGGCGCCACGGGGCTTGGCAAGGTGCGCGAGAGCACGGTGCCCTCCTCTCGCCAGGCGGCGGCATTCTTCGCCACCAGGACGCCCGTGCTCAGCAGCGCCACCGCGTACGTTGCGACGCGAACTGCGAATCGCGGAGGACGCGGCGGTTCACTGCCACCGGCACTGGCGAGCGCGGCAGCGGCCGCGGGAAGCATGATGAGCCACCATGCCAGCAACAGCCGTCCGGCGAGCCCAAAGCCAATGAGCCCGGCCAGCCAGAGCGCGCCATACGCCAGCCGCTCCCGCTTCGACAGCGTTCCGCGCTGGATGACCCAGGGGATGAGTGCTAGCGCCGCCGCAAAGGCAATGCCCAGTGTGCCGGAGCTGAACCCGGGGCGGAGCTCAGCGATCGGCGACGGCTGGGCAAGGAGCGCGTTGTGGCCGAAGTTGAGCGCCAGTACCCGCGGCCATGCCAGCGCATAGGGGGACAGCAGCCACCCCGCCAGGATACAGCCGCACACCGCCCAGCTCCGCCAGCGATTCGCCGGTGGCCGAATCCAGCAGAGCACGACCGGAACGCCTGTGAGCACGAAGAACAAGTGCGTGTTCGCCGCCAACGCGCTCGTGGCAATGAGGCACACGACCGTCCAGCCGACTCGCTCGCGCTGGAGCATCTGGTACGTGAACGCCCAGGCCAGGGGCACGAGACTCAGCAGAAGGAGCTGCGGGCGCAGTGACGAAACCACCACCACGGCGACGCCAATCCCATAGCCGGCCAGGCAGAGCGACACCCAGGGCTTCCAGCGGGCAACGTGGCCGAGCAGCAGCACACTGGTACCGGCCGCGAGCATGATCAGCCCATTGAGCAGGTGCAGCCCAAGCGGCCCGACCCATCGCAGCATGAGGTAATACGGGACCTCGAGCGCCCACGAATACGCGAAGAACGGCGCACCCATGCGCGTCCAGGCAAACGGCTCGGTGAACGGGACCGTGCCGTGCCGAACGATCCACTCCCCCGTCGCCAGATGCATGGGGAGATCGGGATCGTTCAGCGGCTGAACGGCTCCCAGCAGAAAGACTATCGCACCGAGAATCGCAAGATCGAGCCACCACGTGCTGCCGTAGCTTTCACGCCACGAGGATCGGAATGAGGCGTTCGCACCAGGAGGAACCAGACCATCCGCCTCGCCCGACTCGGGCAGGCGTGGAGCCGCCACCACGCTCATTGCGGGCGGGATAGTCGCTGCAGGCGCTCGAAGCGGGGGCTCTTGATGATCGGCGCGAAATCAGGCAGTTGCAGGGCGGACCACAACGGAGCACCGGGCGGACCACTCTGCTCCAGAATGTCCAGCGCTTTCGATTGCTGCCCGGACGCTGTAAGCGCGATGGCAATCCAGGGACCGGCCCACTGTGCCGGATCGGTGCCGCGCGAACCGAATGCGCGGAGCAGACGCTTGGTGCGCACGCGCGCGGATGTCGTATCGCGAGCGCGGGCATCTACGACTGCGCCTATCGCGTCTCCCCATTCGGGCCAGCCCAGTCGACCCGCTGTCTCCGCATCGGCCCACGCGCTGCGGATGTCATCGCGCCGCGCGCGCACGAGTGCACGGAGCGCGTAGGGCTGCGCGGCGAGCGGATCCGATTCCACGGCGCTGTCGAGCACCGCGCACGCATCGGCGAAGTTCCGCTGGAGATAGTCGAGGTGCGCCAGATCGAACAGCACGCTGGCGCGCCGAGGCGCGAGGTCCAGTGCACGCCGCAACATGAGCCGGGCAGTCTGGTCGTCGCCACGCTCCATCATGATGCGACCGTACCACTGGTACACGTCAGGCATGCGCGACGTCAGTCGGCTTGCACGATCGAACGCATCGCGAACGCCCATGAATGAGCGAGGGTCCAGATAGGAGAGCAGTGCGCCCCGTGCGGCCCAGGCATCGGCCTGCGCGGAATCCAGGCGGAGCGCCAGGTCCACCGCGGCCAGCCCCTGGGCGATGAGCGCCTGACGCTGGGGCTCGCGGAAGTCCCACCACCCCCAGTACAGCTCGGAGGCGTACGCCATGCCGAGGCGCGCCGCAGCGGGAGCATAGGCGCTGTCGAGGCGTACGGCGGAGTCGTACTCCACCACGGCCTGGCGAAATCCCGAAGGAGTGGCCTGGGCGTGATAGTACGCTCCGCGCAGAAAATGGTCATACGACGCGGCGTTCGCATGCATCCCGACGACAGCCGCTGAAGGAGTGTCCTTCGCGGCGAACCCGATATTCCCCAGAACGCCACTGACGACGGCGGCCTCGACCGCGGGCAGATCACCTTCACTCGTCAGTCGCGAGAGCTTCCACAGCTCGGCGCCGGACTTGGCGTCCACGAGTCGCACCCGGACGCTGACGTCACCTCCGGTACGTCCAACCTGTCCGAGCACCAGGTATCGTGCGTGGAGCCAATCGCCAACCGCCTCGATACCAGCGGCACTCCTGTATTGTTCGACGCCGAACTTCCGCGTCTCGGCGACATCGAGCGTGCCGGTTGCGCGCAGGCGGTCTACGATGCGCCGTGAGAGTGCGTCGCCCAGGAAATCATCGACGCGCTTGGCGGCGGTGTTCTGGAAGTAGACCACGCCGACGGAGTTGCCGGCGGGATCGCTCACCACGTGCGCCAGCGCGGTGCGGAGCTGCAGCGATTCGTGGGCGCGGCAGGGTTGCGGCGGCGGCACGCTCGGATACTGGGCAGCAAGGGGCGACGAGATTGCCGTCGCCCCTGCAATGCCCAGAATGACCATCGACCAGCGTGCCTGGGATATCCCACCTCGCGGGAGCATCCGTCGCCACATATCTGAATCCCTGTTCATGTCCCTCCGCATGGCTCGCGTGAAGAGCCGAGTAGCTACTTCACCAGTACGACCTTTTGCAGCGTGGTATTGCCGGTCCCGACAGGTCCATTGTCCAGGATAGGCTGGAAGACACCGGTAATACCGACATCATTTCCGCTTCCACTCCAATTGATCAGCTTGAACGACCCAATGACAGCAACGGCTGCAGTAAACTTGCCCTCACCCTTGTTCGTGGTTTGCGACCAGAAAGCGGACTTGATGAGCGGATTGGTACCATCCGGCCCCAGGCACTGCCCGCTGCCTCCGCCCTGGGTACAAATTCCGTCCTGAACTCCCTGCCTGGTAGGACCAGCCATCTGGCCTGGTTCAGTCTGCAGCACGTCGCCAACGCCGACGTCATAACAGATCGGGCTGCCATCTACGGAGTCCTTGCCGGCGAGTGCGTTGCGATAGGCGCCGCCACCAGTGAGTGGATCCCCGTCCGTGCCGTCTGCATACTGCACCGGCGGAAGGTCTACCGCGTAGAAATTTCCTGGATTCAGCGTGTTGTCCTTCTTCGTGGTCGCCCCCAAAAACAGATTGAACGTGCGCTGCGCATCGCTCATTTCGCGTAGTGCCTGCAGGTCATCCTGGTTGAGTGAAGCTGTATCGGTCGTCGGGTTGATCGGAATTCCGCGATACGTGTTGATGGCCCGCCTCAGCAGCCCGTACCACATGGCCCACGGCTTCATGCAGTTGGTCTTGGAAACCGAAGGGCCCGCCCACGCGACGGAGCGCGTCGCGATTTTCTTTGGTGCCCAACCCAGGACATTCGCCATGAGATAGGACGAGCTATGCCGCACCGTGACCTGTACCGCATCGGCAGTCGTGGGGCTCGCTCCCGGAGTGAATACTCGCGAGGGACCGTTCCAATTGCCGAGCACCACATCCGTGTCATTCACCACGATGGTCGAGCCGAGCAGCGTATTTGCCGCCGCGTAGTTCTTTGACTGGGCGAGATAGTCAGTCTTGGGGGTGCGGAGCAGCTGCACTGCACCGGCGAGCGCCGCGGCATCCGCGGCGGTCTGCATCTGATTCCGCATGAACTGCATGCGCGAAAAATCCACGACAACCGCTATGATCGTGAGCAGCGCGAGAAACAGCAGCACCGTGAAGATGGCAATGACGCCCCGTCTGTTGCGCAGCGGACCCATGTGCTCCTCCTTGCTTTCGGCCCCGAGTGGCCGTACTGCGGGCGTGCCGAGTGGTTCGGCGCGCTACTTGACCAGCACCACCTTCACGAGCGTCGAGCCGCCGGGGCCCGACGGACCTTCATCCTGATCCACCTGAAACACCCCCGTGATACTTGCGCCCTTCTGGTCCCAATTGGTGAGTGAGAACGAGCCGATTGTCTTGATGGCCGCCATGAACTTCCCGCTTCCCTTGTTGGTTGCCTGCGTCCAGAAGGCCGACTTGATCACCGGAGGATTGCCGTTCGCATCCTCGCAGAGGGTGCCCACGACCTGATCGCACACGCCGGGCGACTCCACGCCCTGCCGCGTTGGTCCGACCATCGCGCCAGTCTCCGTCGCCAGCGTGTCGCCAACGCCAACCTGATAGCACACCGGGTTCCCATTGCTGTCCACGCCCTGCAGAGTGTTCTGGTACTGCTGCGCGCCGGGGATCTGGGGGTTATAGGTGTTGGTGGCCGCCGTGTAGTACGCGGGCAGATCCACGGCGTAGAAGTTGCCCGGATTGAGGTTGTTCCCGTTCGCGGTGTTCCCCAGGAACAGCGTGAACGTACGAGCCTGTGCTGACATCCCCTGCAAGGTTGTCAAATCTTCCTGGGTCAGGGACGTCGTGTCGCTCGGATCGAACGCCTTTCCCTCGGCCGTATCGAGCTTGGCGCGGAGTAGTCCGAACCAGAGCGCCCAGGGCTTCATGCAGTTGGACTGACTCGCAGACGGTCCGGCCCACGCCACCGACCGCACCGCGATCTGCTTGGGTACCCACCCGAGCACGTTCGCCATCAGGAAGGACGACGGATGGTGCAGCGTCACCTGGACAGCGTCCGCGGTGGTAATGCTCGCCCCGCCGTTGAACTTCCGGGCGATGGGATCCCAGTTCCCCAGCGCAACGTTGCTGTCACTCACCACCACGCTGGTGTTGAGCAGTTGATTGTCGCCGCCGAACGCCTCGGCCTGCGCCACATACGCGGAGCGCGGTGTTCGCAAAAGTTGCACCGCGCCGGCCAGCGCGGCGGCGTCCGCCGCGGTCTGCATCTGATTGCGCATGAATTGCATGCGCGCGAAATCCACAACGACCGCGATGATCGTGAGCATGGCCAGAAACAACAGCACCGTGAAAATCGCGATCACGCCCCGCCTGTTGCGCAATGCCGGCATCTGCCCCTCCTGGCTCTCCGAGCCGAGTGCCCTGCTATCCTCTTTCGTTCCGATTGTCCTGCTGTCTCCTTCGCTCAACTCCTTTCCAACAGCTCAGCCGCCGAAGCCGGTCTTGAACATCTTGCCGATCGTGATCACCGCCGGCCCCATCACGGTGATGAACAGCGCCGGCAGAATGAACAACATCAACGGGAACAGCATCTTGAGCGGCGCGGTCGCGGCCTTCTTTTCGATGGCCTGCCGGCGCTTTACGCGCAACGCTTCCGCGTAGACTTCCAGCACGTGACCGATGCTCGTTCCCCACTTTTCGCTCTGGATCATCGTGGAGACGAGCGCCCGAACCTCTTCCACGCCCGTGCGGTCGTAGAGTCCGCGCAGCGCCTGTTCCCGCGGTACACCGGCATTCGTCTTCCGGTTCACAATGTAGAGCTCATTGGCGAACTCGGGGTGCACGTGCCCGATGTCGCGCGCAACGCGCAACAGCGCCGCGTCCAGACTGACGCCCGCCTCGATGCACACTACCATGAGGTCGAGTGCGTCGGGGACGCTGTGCCGGATCGTCTCCTGGCGGTGGAACACACGATTGCCGAGAAACCAGACCGGCAATCCCCAGCCGGCGAGAAGCGCCCAGATGCCGATCAGCAGAGCCTTCCCGGTTCCCGCCCCAACGACAAGCGGGATCACCGCAATCAGGAGCCCCACGAAGAAGACTACCCGTAACGTCGTGTAGGTGAGCGACGCCGTCGGGGTGTCGTACCCGGCCCAGATCAGCTTCTTCTTGAGTGCCTCGCTCTCGCCCCATGACGCCGGCAGATGCTCACTCAGCCACTCGCCGAGCGAGTGCTCGTCTTTTCCCCCGAGACCGATCACCAGGTGGGAGCCCGTTACGGTTCCCTGCTCGCCGAAGGTGCGGCCAATGACTTCTTCGCGATAGCGCTGCGCAATCACCGAGTAGACGGCAACCGCGACGGCGCCGACGGCGAGGATCACCAGCAGAATGATCTGGACAGGCATGCGAAATCCCTCAGTAGTCCACGTCGGCGATCTGCATCATCAGGAAGTAGCCGATCACCACCATCACGGCGCCGACCATCAGCATGATGCGGCCGATGCCCGTCGTCGTGAGCGGCTTCACGTAGTCCGGCGCGATCAGGGTGAGCCCCAGGTACACCACCACGGGCAGCAACGACAGGATGCGGCCCGAGAGTTTGGGCTCGGATACCAGCGTGGCAATCTGCCCGCGCACCTGGACGCGCTCGCGCATGAGCTTGGAAATGTTGCCGAGAATATCACTCAGTGAGCCACCGGTCTCGCGCTGGATGAGCACCGCCGTCACCAGCATCTTGAAATCGAGGCTGCGAATGCGCTCCTGCATGGAGAGCAGTGCGGTCCGTACCTCCACGCCCAGCCGCTGTTCATCGTAGAACCGGGTGAACTCCGGGCCCAGCGGCTCCGCCATCTCCTGCCCGATGAACCGCATGGCCGCCTGGAATGAATACCCGGACTTCATGGCCGTGACCATCATGTCGATGGCTTCGGGCAGTTGCGCCTCGAACTGCTGGATCCGCTTTTTCCCCTTGCGACGCAACCACAGCCACGGCAACAGCGCGCCGATGACGACAAGCAGGATCGTGATCGGTGTACGCCCGAGCAGAAGCCCAACCACAAGGCCAACCAGTGTCGTGGCCAGTGTCAGCACCACGAATCCGCCCGGCGTCATGGGCGAGCCGGCCATTTCCAGCCGTGTGGCGAGCGAGCCCGCGAACGAGCGGCCAGCCATGAGGCGATTCAGCAGCGGGACATCGCTGACGCTTTCGTCCTTCAGGATGCCCCGGGCTGCCACGCTCTCCATTTCCGGATGCAGCCTGCGCCGCGCCGCATCGCCCGCGGACAACCGCCGGCGATTCACGAAAATGAACAGGCCAACAATCAGGCTCAGGGTGCCGATGAAGACGGCGCCGAGGATGAGCAGCGACATTCTTCAGTCCGTCTGAAAGAGCGAGATGGGCAGTTCGACGCCGGCCATCTTGAGGCGCTCCGAGAATGTCGGCCGGATACCCGTTCCCTCGAAGTTGCCAATGATCCTGCCATCCGGCCCAAGCCCCCGCCGCCGGTAGCGATAGATTTCCTGCGTGGCGATGACATCACCTTCCATGCCCGTCACCTCGGTGATGCTGATCACGCGACGCGATCCATCGGACAGACGGGACACCTGTACGATCACGTCGAGCGCCGAGGAGATCTGCTCGCGCATCGCCTTGTTGGGCAGGTTGGTGCCGGCAAACAGGATCATCGTCTCCAGACGCGCCAGCGCATCACGGGGACTGTTGGCGTGGATCGTCGTGAGCGATCCTTCGTGGCCCGTGTTCATGGCCTGGAGCATGTCCAGCGCCTCGGCGGAACGCACCTCGCCGACGAGAATGCGGTCCGGACGCATGCGCAGCGCGTTCTTCACCAGGTCGCGGGCAACGACTTCACCGCGTCCTTCCGCGTTGGGCGGCCGCGTCTCCAGCCGCACCACGTGCTCCTGCTGCAGCCGCAGCTCGGCAGCATCCTCGATCGTCACCACGCGCTCGGAGCCCGGGATGAAGGAGCTCAGCGCATTGAGCATCGTCGTCTTGCCGGAACCCGTTCCACCCGAGATCAGCATGTTGAGTCGCGCGACCACGCAGCCGGCCAGCAGGTTGACCATTTCCTCGGTCATGGCACCCGCCGCGACGAGCTGCGGCACGGTGAATCCGGCGCCGAACCGGCGGATGGACAGCATGGGGCCATCCAGCGCCAGCGGCGGAATGATCGCGTTCACGCGCGAGCCGTCGGGGAGGCGCGCATCCACCATGGGCGACGATTCGTCCACGCGGCGTCCCACGCGCGTCACGATACGGTCGATCACCGCGAGCAGGTGCGCGTCATTGCGGAACGACGCGTTCACGCGCGACAGCCGCCCCTTGCGCTCAATGAAGATCTCACGTGCACCGTTCACCAGGATGTCGCTGATCGTCTGGTCACGGAAGAGCGGCTCGATGGGGCCCAGCCCCGTGACTTCATAGATGATCTGCTCGACGATCTCCTCGCGCTCCGACTGACTGAGCGGTGTGGATTCCCCTCGCAGAAACTCGAACACCGCCTGCCGGATCTGCGCAGTGAGCTCGCCTTCATCCTTGATCTGCTCCAGCGCTTCGAGGTCGAGCCGTTCAATGAGCCGGCGGTGCAGTTCCACCTTGAGCTGGTCCACCGGGTTGAGCGATGTTTCCTCGACATTCCGGCGCTGGTACATGCTCGAGCCATGCCCCTGCGGCACCGGCACCGGCACCGGCGGCGGCGCGACCGCGGCCGCTGCCTGGCCGTCCGACTGCTCGGACGGCACCACGGCGGGGATGCTGCCGTTGGTCTTTCTTCCGGTGAGCCGGTCTCTCAACGTCATGGTCAGCTCCTCTTGCTGATGCCGAGCATCTTGCGCAGACGCGACGAACCGTGTTCGCTGTGACCGTTGGTGCGCTGGCCCGAGCTGGTGCCGCCGAGCTTTGCCGCAAGCTGCGAATAACTGTTGGCGAGTTTGGACGATGCATCGTACTCCGCCACCGGCACGCCCTTGGTGAGCGCAGCAGCCGAGGTGCGGTAGTCATTGGGCAATTTCCAGAACACGTCCCGCTTGAGCACCGAAACCGCATCCGTGGTGGACAGCACGTCATTCGCCTGAAAGCGATTGACCACGATGCACACCTTGTCGTCCGCGTAGCCGAGGCGCTGGAAGATGGAGAGCGCACGCTGTGCCGCCCGGAGGGCCGGCACCGTCATTTGCGTGTTGAGCAGCACGCGATCAGCCGCGTCCAGCGCCGCCAGCGTCCGCTCGCTGATGTGGTGTTCGCAATCGAGTACTGTGAAGGCGAAGTGGGCCCGCAGATGGTCGATGATCGTAGTGACCGTCGTGGCGTCAATGACTTCCTCGTATTCCGGATTGTCCGGCCCGGGAAGCGCCCAGACGCCACCCGCGTGCGGCGTGAGGAGCGAGTAGAGCAGCTCCGCATCCACGCGGTCCAGCTTCTCTACCAGGCTTCCCATGTCGTACGACGGCTTGAGATCCAGCATCACGCGCACATCGCCATTGGACACGACCAGATCGGCGAGTGCCACGCGCGATGCGCGGTGGTTCCGGGCCAGCGAATGCGCCAGGTTGACCGCAATGGACGTATTGCCCAGCCCGCCCTTGGAGCTGTAGACGGCGAATACCATTCCGCGCCGCTGCTCGGAGCGGTTCCGGCGCACCAGCCGGTCCACGGCCGCGGCGAGTTCCTTGGGGTCCGGCGGAAACACGAGGAACTCGTGCACTCCCGTCCGCATCGCGCGGAGAATGAGATCCGGATCCGTCTTGGCCGCTGTGCCAATGAAAAACGTGGAGGGAGACTTGTGGATCTCCAGGTCGAGCGAGGCGTGATGGACGGCGTCCATGTCGCCCAGTGGCACGATCACCAGATCGAAGTGCGACGTGTGCATGCGCTCGATCGCCGCGGCGAGGCTTGGTGCCTGCTCGGACTCGGCGAAACCGAAGCGCGCCAGCACCTCCTCGGTCTGCTCGACGGGACCGGCGGCCCCGGCTACGATCAATGCCCTCCGCTGCTTAGACTCCACGTCAACTCCTCATCTCTACGGGCGTACGATGTCGCCGCCGACTACCGGGGCGAAGAATCCCTGGGTGCCAGCGGCGCCACGAGCCGCGGCGCGATCGCGGGTCGCGCCGGCAGCGCCGTATCGGGCTGCAACTTGAGCGTGTCGTTGAACCGCGGGTGCATCGGGTCCACGACCACGGGTGTGACGATCACGAGCAACTCCGTCTGGTTGTTCTGCCACTGCGTGCTGCTGAACAGCCGGCCGAGAATGGGGACATCCATCAGGAATGGAATCCCGGTCTTCACCTCGCTCCGGTTGTCATTGAACATGCCCGAGATGATGAGGCTCTCGTCCCGCTTCACGTCAATGGTGGTGGATACACGGCGTGTGCTGAGGGCGGGAATCTTGAAGCCCGAGATCGTGAGCGCATTCGAGAAGTCGAGGTTCGAGACTTCCGGCGTCACGTTCAACTTGAGCAGGCTGTCGCTGATCACTTCCGCATTGAAGTTGAGGCGCACCCCGAACTCCTTGTACTGAATCCCGACCTGTGGCGTGCTCGTGCCGCTCACCGAGCTCACGACCGGGATGGGGATCTCTCCACCCGCCAGGAAGGTGGCGTTCTCCTTGTTGGCCGCAATGAGATTCGGCTCGGCGAGCATTCGTACCTTTCCCTTCTGCGACTGCACGTCCAGGAACGCGAGGAGATGGCGTGTGTCGAAATCCGTGAGCAGCGACAGGAACTGGCCGCCCGCCGGCAGCGTGATCGCTCCGGTGGTCTGATCAAAGACATTGTCGTTGTTCAAAATGCCGGTGCCCACCCGCACGTGGTCGTTGCGGAAGAGCAGGCTCGGATTCAGGTTGCTCAGCAGATTGCGCTGCACTTCCGCGAACTTCACGTAGAGCACCACCTGCATGCGATCAGCGGGCGAGTGCACGGAAACGCGATAGTGATGGCGTTCGCCATTGTCCAGCCAGATGATCGCGTCCGTTTCCCCCGCCCCTTTGGCGTTGATGACCAACTCCTTGTTGGTGATCACGACCACGTCGGCTACCTCGGGGCTCGCGATGGAGACGCGCGTGATGAGCGACGACGTGGTGATCGGATAGGAGCGGCCCAGCGGCAGGTCAATGCGCTGGACGACATCCTGCTGGGCGCGGACGGGCGCGGCAAAGGCCGCGAGCGCGCACAGAAGCGCGACCAACGCGCGTGGGAAGAGTGGACGGGCGAGCATGGAGTTCATCAGGGAGTCTCTGGCTTGGCGGTGGAGTCGGTCCTGCTGAACTTCTGCTGCGAAACCTTGTCGCCCCGGTAGACCTTGACCACCATCGAGTCAGGCGTGACCGGCTTGGGATCCGGCGCTGCAGCCACCGGCGTATGCTGAACCGGACGCGACACGTAGCGAATGCGTGGCGTGGCTCGCACTGGCGCGGGCGTAGAGAACCCGGTAAGGATGTCCGCGGGCGTCGCGCCGGCGGTCTTCACGCTGTCGGGGTCACCATAGCCGCGCAGCACGAGCTGAATGCTCCCCTGCGTGGTGGCAGCGGCGAGGCGCTCGGCTTCCTGTGGGGTGACTTCGAGCGTGGCGGTAGTCGCGTTGATTGGCTTGCCGTCGGCGCCGCGGTGTACCTCGGTGCCTACGGAAAGCACGCGCATGTTCTCCATGAACAGCTTGGAGATCTCCGGCTTCTCCTTGTCCGGACTCTTCATGGTGACCATCACGTCCACCCGGCTGTTGGGCTGGATGAGGCCGCTGATGCCCGCCACATCATTGATACGGATGGCCATGGCGCGCTTGCCCGGCGTGATTTTCACTTCCAGGCCGGGACCTGTGCCGTTCGGAGCAAGCCGGCCCGGGACGATCGGCTCTCCAGCGAACACCGCGACGCGCGTGACACGTCCAACCACGGAGTCCGGCGAGGAGAACGCACCGGCGGGGATGGTCGGCAGCGGCCACGCGTTGGTCTGAATGGACGTGCGATCAATGGTCGCCCCTTCAGGCATGTCCTTGAGCGCCACGACGACCGGCGCGGTCGCAACCCGGTTGGCTTCGCGAGTGCGCTGCAGCATGAGATACACGCCGTACGTGGCTGCGGCAGCGACAAGGACCGCCGCGTAAAACACCAGGGAATACCGTCTCTCCGCCATGCGATCTGCCCTCTGAGAACTCGAGCGATGAACTCCGGGTGACGCTGGGTCTGTCACAAAATGTGACGACCGAGCGCACAGAACTTAACATCTTCCCTCGACGCCGTGCTGGCGTGGAGCCAGAACGCGCGGCGCTACGCTTCGTATCCACTTCCGATTTCGCCTGCTCAGCTCCCGCCGCCGAACTCCCACCGGAATACTGCTTTCTCGGTCATGGGGATCGAGTCCATATTGATCATTCGCAGCAGGGGTGTGATGGGCCTGAACGTGTAGTTGGCGGTCACCGTCGCCGTTTCCGCGCCGGCATCGATGACCGACGTGACCTGCGACTTCTGGAGCGGGATGCCGCCGAACGTGAAACTGAAGTCAATGACCCGCTGCGACATCGAGTCGGACGCCCAGGCCGGAACGGGACTGGGCAGTACGGCGCCGTATCTGGCCCCCTCCCGTACCGCCGCGGCCAGATTGTTCATGGTGAAGTAGGCGCGGCCAAAGTCCACGATGCCAAACACCAGAAAGAACAGAATGGGGACGATGAGCGCGAACTCCACGATGAGCGCGCCCCGCTCGTCCGCTCTGAAATCTCGAATTCGACCCATTGTGGCTCCTCAGAACAACAGCGTAGGAAACCAGCCAGCGACGACCAGCCCCACCGTCAGCGCGAGACAGTACGGCAGGTGGCGTCGCGAGTCTCTGACCGTCCCCGGTGGACGGTCCAGGATTCGGGGATTCACCGTCGCGATGGCGAAAGTCTCCGCCGTCCGCCGCACTCCGTATTGCCAGAGCATCCAGCCAATGGACAACACGGCTCCCGCGATCGCGGCAATGACCGCCGCTTCCACCGTGTGCCAGCCGCCGAGCGCTGCCCCGGCCGCGCCGAACAACTTTACATCTCCTGCCCCGAGCCAGCGCAATAGCCAGAAGGGCAGCCAGATTCCCAGTCCGACTGCGATCCCGCCAACGGAATGCAGGAGGCCTGTGACGACAGTGGGCGCCGATGCTACTGAATAGAGAACCCCAACCGCGCCGACAGCCAGAACCAGCGGGTTGGGGATTCTCCGCGAGCGCAAGTCCGACACACAGGCCAGCCCAAGCAGAAGCGTGACGACGCTGCCGACGAACCAGCCAAGTGTTGAATTCGCGAACACGGTAACAGCCAGCGCTACATTCGGGCCGTGACGTTCGCTCAGCTGAGCGACGACACGTTGGCGCCAATCGTGGAAAACCACGTCGACACCCGGTCGTGAAATGCCATGAGTACTCCGGCCAACCCAAGCACCATGATCACGATGAGCATACCGTATTCGGTGACTACTGCCCCATCCTCTTCATGTGCAAATCGTACGGTGACGCGATGGAGTTGGTTCATCGGGTGATCCCGGTGCCTGGGTTGTGAGGAGTACGCTTAGCTCAGGCTCTGCAGGTTGGTGCCGATCGTGGAGAACCACGTGGAGACCTGCGTGCGGAAGGCCACGAGAACTGCAGCCATGCCGAGCACTACGATGACGATCAGCATGCCGTACTCGGTAACGAGAGCGCCTTCCTCTTCGCGAACGAAGTTCTGCGCCAGCTTCTTGAGCCCCTTCATGGAACCTCCTCGAACGGTGATGGAATGGGTGAACAACGGGACTGCACTACAAAACGAGTCGAACCGGGGAGACATCAACGCCGAGCCTGCTTGCAGTTTGAGCAACCGCATCACGCGGCTCAGCCACCAACTTGAAGATCGCGCTATGTTAACGGATTTTCACATTGACGCAAGGGGATCGAATTAGTCACGCCGTAAAGATTTCTATCTGCGCGTAGGCACTGGCCGGCTGAACTGCCCGCCCTACTGTCACCGTTCGTGCCACAACAGGAACCGAAGCAAGTCGGAGAAACGTGGGGAATTTGCGTAACCGGCATTGAGTGAACCGGTTATGATTTGTGTGCAATTGCTAATATTGCGTTCCGAGGGCGGCAGGGTAGCTCCATTCGGTTCGCAGCGCCGTGATAAATATCACGGTGTGCGCCGACTCTTGCGGTGGCAGCGCTACAGTTTGCTGCGTGACCGCCGCCGCACGCTGACAGGCCCCCCCGGGAAACCCGAGCGCGCCGAAGACGCCAGGGGCGCGAGCCCCGCCTGATGGCAGCCTCGCGCCCCTGGCCACTGCACTGCAGCAGTGGCTACTTCCGCCGAAAGATGCTTCCGAGAAGAACTCCCAGGCCAAGCGCCACCAGCAACGACCGGCCAGGGCGCGTTTTCACCTGGTGCTCGATACCGGCCTTCGCTTTCTCCGCATCGGCCGTCCGAACCCAATCCGCGGTGTTCTCCATTCCGGCAGCGACCTTCTGGCTGGCCTGCTCCAACTTGGCCCGTGTCTTCGGCGTCACGCCCGCCATCTCTGCGCTCGATACCCGATCGCGCAACTTCCCCGCGCCGGCTTCGAGCTTGTCAGCCACGGTCGCCTTGAGCTCCATCGCCCTGTCGTGTACCTGACCGATTTTCCGCTCCGTGTCGTCCGGCGCGGATAGCTGCACGCGCTTGGTGGGGTCCGTTGGTTCGGTTGGGCCATTGAGTTCGTCTGGCATGTTGATTCCTCCGTGAGAAAGACGCCTGGCGATCACCTATCGATCAGTCATCCCGGGTGCGCCTCCCGATTCAGGTCGACCGCTGACGGCTGATGACTGACAGTGTTCCTCGAACGCGCCTGCGAGATCCCGCGCGATGGCCTCCGCTGACCGGCCTTCGATCTGATGCCGCTCCAGCATGAATACCAGTTGGCCGTCCTTCAAGAGTGCAATTTGCGGGGACGACGGCCGATATCCCGTGAAGTATTCCCGCGCGCGCGCGGTCGCTTCGAGATCCTGGCCGGCAAAGACGGTGGTGAGATACTCCGGCCGTGTGGAGTTCCGCAGGGCCATCGCGACGGCCGGACGGGCATTTCGCGCGGCGCAACCGCAGATGGAGTTCACGACGACCAGCGTCGTACCGGTGGCACCCCTCAATCGTGTGTCCACCGCCTGCGGCGTGCGCATTTCTTCGACGCCGAGTCGGGTGAGCTCGGCTCGCATGGGAGCGACGAAGCGTTCATCGTAAGGCATGGGATCGAGTGCGCGAGTGAGAGTAGAATTAAAGAGTGCTAGGGCTCGACGTCGAGCTCGGGAGCGGAGTCCCGCACGAGCGCGAGGATCGCGGTTTGCGGCACGACGAGGTAGTGGTCCGACTCGAAAGTGATCTCGACCGCCGCCCGACGAAAGAAAAGCGCAAAGTCACCAACGCGAGCCTGCATGGGAAGAAAACGCGTCTCGCGCGGGCTCATGCGCCAGGGCTCATCGGTGGATTCGCCGGGATCGGGCATCGGCAGCCCTGGCCCGGTGGCGATGATCCGGCCTCCCTGCACCTGCTGATTGTCCACGGCGGTAGGCGGCAGATAGAGTCCGACCTTCGTGCGTTCCGCGCCTTCTTCGGGTGCGATGAGCACGCGATCGCCGACGACGATGAGTTTCTTGGGCATGGGTGAATGATAACTGCCGGGAAGCGGTCGCCGAAGGCGACCTGCGGGAAGCGCCAGCCTTGCGGCCGGCTGCGGGAAGCGGGCGGCTCCCTGTCGGGAGCGCCCTGCGGGAAGCGGCGGCCGGCCTGCGGCCGGCTGCCTGCGTGGGGAGTGACGGGCGGGGTGGCTGCGCCGGGCTATGTCCGACTGCTTCCCCCCGCTACGATTTCCCGGTGCTTGCGTCGCAGCATCTCCACGCGCACCCAATGAACCGTCACGCCGAGCAGCACGGAAAAAAGGAGAATCGTCACCGTCCGCAGCCAGGCGATGTTGCCAATGAGTGACGGCCAGTCGCCCCACGTGGCGTACTGCGTGCCGAGGCGCTCTACACCGGCGGCGATGAGCGCGGCGCTCACGACGGCTTCCGTGACGCTCTCCACCAGCGCGAACAGCGGCGCGCGCCAGATCCACTGCCGAACGGTGTAATTCGCCAGGTACATGGTGGCGAGACCCAGCAGCAGTACGGTGCTGACGATGAGCAGGAGCAGGAACAGCCAGATCGCCGTGCTGCGCCGCGTGAGGGCGAACCAGCGAAAGAGATGCACGAGAATGCCCGTGGTCACCGCCATGGCGGGCAGCGAGTACGTGAGCCGGCGCACCAGCGGCGGCTCCTCGAGCTTCCATTCAATGGTGTGACGAGGGAACAGCGCGGGCATGTCTCAAGATAGGTCCTGGCGCGCATGCTGCCAGTGCCTCGCGCGCCTCACACATCGGTCGATGTTGGATCGATGTGCTCCAATGTCGGATCGATGTCCTGCGATGCTGGATCGACGCGCTCACCGGCACGCTGCTGCAGCTCATGACTGGTGCGCTGCAATTCCCCGAGCGCATGCGTCGCGCGCCGCGCGGCATCGTCCAGCCGTGCTGCGTGCCGACGACGCCTCGCGATGACAGCCATCGCGCACAGCAGGCAAATGACCAGCAACAGTGTGATCACGAGCACGTTTCAACTCGATTCGTCACGTGCGGATCAAGCACTCGCCCCCTCGCATGCGGCTCTCGACCTGCGCCGCGGGGTAGAACAGTGAGGCGCATTCGGGCAGCAGCGCCGTATGGCGGTCGTGTTGCCTGACGCGCACTCGAAACGTCGCTCAGGATATCCCGCGCGCCGGTTCCAGCGCGATCCGGTCTCACGCGGCAGGCGACCTGGCAGGAGACGATCCATGGAGCAGAACGGCTGGCACGATCACGACGATTCCGGAAGCAGGCCGCCCAATGAACGGGGTTGGTCGCCAGAGGTGTCCCTGGGCGATCCGGACGCCTGGCGCGGTGAAGCGCATGCGCCGCTCGATGACAGTTCGTGGCGCGGCGAGGCTGAGCAGCGGTCAGGTGACGACTCGTGGCGCGGTGATGAGCACGGGGAGGAGTGGCCCGAGTGGAACGCCGGACCCGAGTACCGCATGTGGAAGCGGATTCAGGGGAAGGAGAATCCGGACTGACGGCGCACGCGCTCCGGCAGCTCAGCGAATGACGTGGCCGAATCGTCCCCAGCGAATCCGCCAGTCTTCGAAGTCAATCGAGATGTAAATGAACATCGGCTTGCCACGAATGTTCGCGCGGGGAATGAACCCGTAATAGCGCGCATCGACGGAGTCATACCGGTTGTCGCCGAGCGAGAAGTAATGACGCGGGGGGACGACCATGGGGCCCCAGTTATCGTGCGTGATCACGGCCGGCGGCGGGCCGAATCGCGATCCCTTCAGCTCGTATCGTTTCTGCCAGCCGAACGTGGGATCGGCCTCGTCCACGTAGCCGAACGGCTTTTCGCCCACGCCGAGCGGCAGCCGCTGCGCGATCCCGTTCACATAGAGCATCCCGTCGCGCATGTAGATCGTGTCGCCGGGAGTTCCCACGAGTCGCTTCACGACGATCGGCGTGAGATCATTGCGGATCTGCATGTTGGCCGGCAGCCGCGCCTGGTTCGGCGACTGATACACCGCGACGCTGCTCCGCCGGGGATCACTGAATGCGGGGAGATTCGTGGAGTCCGTGAACGGAACGTGCGCGCCGTAGATGGCCTTGTTCACGAAGAGAAAATCGCCCACCAGGAGCGTGGGCTCCATGCTGCCGGATGGGATGTGATACGCTTCGATGAGAATGGCGCGGAGAATGAGCACCACGATGATCGCGCCGATGAGCGACTTGATCCATTCCCAGCCGCGCGTGCGAGGAGCGCGCGGTCCTTTCGGGCTGCGCCGGGCTTCGGCCACGACGTTCCGGGAGCTGGCAGACTGGGGTTTGCGTTTCTTCGAGGCCACAGCAGCGAGGCAGGTTGAAATGCGAAGCGACAGCGTGGATCCGCCGAACGCCGGCGAGCACTGCCCGCAATATAAGACCGGATGATGAGCGAAGGGGGCGTCCCCGTATCCGGTGGCCCGCCCCCCTCGAAGCCCGAAGGTTCGCCTGCGTGAACTGCCTATTTCATATGCTTGTTCGCGAGCTTCGTCATCTCGAACATCGAGACCTGCTTCTTGCCGCCGAACAGCTTCTGCATCTTGTCGTCCGCGTTGATCATGCGGCGATTCTTGCTGTCCTGCAGCCCGTTCTTCTTGATATATGCCCAGAGTCGCTTGGTGATTTCCGTACGGGGCATACCGCCGTTGCCCACTACGGCGCCGAGCGTTTCATCCGGCATCATCGGCCTCATGAACGCCGGATTCGGGGCGCGCTTCTTCTTCGGGCCGGCCTTCTTCGCCGGCTTCCTGGCCGCCTTCTTCGCGGCGGTCTTCTTGGCACCCTTCCGGGCGCTCGCCTTCTTCGCGCTGACCTTCTTCCCTGCCTTCTTCTTCGCGCCGCCTTTCTTCTTGGTGGCCATCGATCGTCTCTCCGAATTGGTGAAGGGATCGCGTTCGACAGAGGGAAACTC
>Ga0157370_10001524_pt1 | contig 28657 bp, 18 predicted proteins | sample C35metaG_FD_113463 | JGI IMG/M metagenome (GOLD analysis project Ga0157370, IMG submission 113463) | Corn rhizosphere microbial communities from Kellogg Biological Station, Michigan, USA - C3-5 metaG | ecosystem: Host-associated > Plants > Roots > Rhizosphere > Soil | place: USA: Michigan...
CGAAACCGGATTTCAGCGCTCTTGACCGATTTAAAATCCAGGTCCGGCCTTACCCGCGGAACAAGTAAGGCCGCGCATAGCGCGTCTGTATTGTAGCATCGAGAGCGAACTTCCCGCGGTCCGGAACCGGCTCTCCAGCGGTGTAAACCAAGTCGTCTCACCGACAAAAACGATAGCTAAATATTCAGCGTCTTCAGATACTCGCGGAACGGCCCGCCAAGATCATGGCGCTGCAAGGCGAACTCGACTGTCGCTTTCAGGAATCCGAGTTTGTCGCCGGCGTCGTAGCGCTTTCCTTCGAATTTCAGCGCATAGAGCGGCCGCGAATGCAGCATGTGGCGCAGCGCGTCGGTAAGCTGAAGTTCCCCGCCCGAACCCGGTTCGATACGTGTCACCGAGTCGAATATTTCGGGCGTAAGAATATAACGCCCGATAATCGCGAGGTTCGAAGGCGCATCCTCCGGCTTCGGTTTTTCGACCAGATCGCGGATTCGGAAGACTGTGTCGCGGCTGCCATTGTGCGCTACCGGTTCGGCATCGAGGCAGCCGTAAGCGGAAATCGCCTCCCTCGGCACTTCCATCACGGCGAGCACCGGCGCGGCGAAAAATTCGTATACATCCAGAAGCTGACGGATACACGGCGTTTCCGCGTCGATCACGTCATCCGCAAGCACCACGGCAAAAGGCTCGGGCCCCACGAGTTCCTTAGCCCGCAGCACCGCGTGACCAAGCCCCAGCGCTTCCTTCTGCCGGATGTAAGAGACATCGATCATGTCCGAAACCTGTCGGACGATCGCGAGCAGATCCTTCTTATTTCGGGACTCGAGCAGGTTCTCGAGCTCGAAGCTCACATCAAAATGATCTTCGATGGCGGTTTTTCCGCGCCCCGTCACAATAATGATGTTCTGAATGCCCGAATGCAGCGCTTCTTCGACGCCGTATTGAATGATCGGCTTGTCGACAAGCGGAAGCATTTCCTTCGGCTGCGCCTTCGTAGCAGGGAGAAATCGGGTTCCAAGACCCGCGGCTGGAAAGACTGCTTTGCGAACTTTCGCTGCAGACATCGCCTCTTATCTTGCTCATTCCGGCGGCATTTGCGCAACCCCGGAAAGCGCCGATGAATACTTCCCGGCGCTGTACGACGGCGGATTCCATCCGTCATCGGGCATGTGTTACGTTGGTTCTTTCCTGACAATATGGCTTACGTTATTGCGGAACCATGCATCGGCACCAAGGACACGGCTTGCGTTGACGCCTGCCCGGTCGATTGCATCCATCCGAAGAAGGACGAAGCGAATTTCGCTGACGCGGAAATGCTTTATATCGACCCGGTGGAATGCATCGATTGCGGCGCCTGCGTGCCGGTTTGCCCGGTCTCGGCGATTTTTGCGTTGGACGATCTGCCCGAGAAGTGGAACGAATTTACGGAGAAGAACGCCAAATTTTTCGGCCGGTAGCCCCGCTACCGGATAGCGCAAGGCCGGTAAGTGGCTGACTGAATATCCGTTTCCCAGACTTTCACTTCCGCGATCTCGACCGGGTTGGACTGCTCGAAACCTTCCTGCATCTTTTCACAGATGTAACGAGCGATATTTTCGGCTGAAGGATTTTCCGTCCGGAACGGTTCGATATCGTTCAGGAACACGTGATCGAGCGGCTCGGCGATCGCGCGCAGCAGCTTTTTCAGCTCTACGAAATCGGCCAGCATGCCCGTCTCATCGAGCGTTTCTCCGCGCACGACTACCTGCACCCGGTAATTGTGCCCGTGCACGTTCTCGCACTTGCCCTTGTAATTCCGCAGGGCATGCCCGGCGGCGAAAGTATGTTCCACCGACACTTCAAACATCGAAAAACTTCTCCACGTCCGCGATTTTCATTGTGAATGAGTAATCCGGCAGGCTGTCGAAAAAGACCTGCCCGTAGCGCTGGCGAGTGATTCTTGAATCCAGCAGAGCCAGCACGCCGCGATCGGAGCGCGTTCGAATCAGCCGCCCGAAGCCCTGCTTCAGCGCGATCGCGGCCTGAGGAACCTGATAGTCGTAGAAAGGATTTCCCCCGGACTCACGTACACTGCGCATGCGAGCGTCGACTACCGGATCGCTCGGCACCGCGAAGGGCAACTTATCAATGATAACGCAGCTCAACTGCTCTCCCGGGACGTCCACCCCCTGCCAGAAGGACGCGGTGGCGAACAAAACGCAGTTGGGCGTTTCGCGGAACTCTTCGAGCAGCGCCATGCGCGGCCCCGTGCCCTGAATGAGAACGGGGTACTCGATCGCGAATGAGACCCGATCGTAAACCTGGCGCATCTGCTGATAACTGGTGAAGAGCACGAAGGCGCGGCCGCGGCTTGCATTCAGAACGCGGATGATTTCGTCGCTTGCGGTCCTGGCCCACGCGGGGCTTGATGGATCCGGCAGGTGTGACGCTACGTAAAGCAAAGCCTGCGATTGATAGTCGAACGGGCTGGGCGCAACAAGAGTACGCGAGCCTGTGAGGCCCAGCCGCGATTCGACGAATTCGAAGCCGCCGGAGACAGCCAAAGTGGCGGATGTGAGCACAGCAGCTTCGACTTTGCTCCAGAGACGCTCGTCGAGGACTTCGGCCACGTCAATTGGCGTCGCTTGAAGAAAGACGCCTCGTCCGCGCCGCTCGGTCCAGAACACGAAGCGGCGGTCGTCGGTTTCGATCAGGAACTGAATCGCCTGGCGTAACTCGAGGGCCCTCCGGAACAGCGGGATGATTTCCTGCGGCGCATCCTGGATCATTTTCAAATGTGTCGCGAGAAGATCGAAGGCCGCCAGCAGATCCAGATAGATCTCGTGGCGCTGTTCCAGAAACTCCGCGCGAGAGGTAAAGCTGGCGCGGCCTTCCCCGCCCGGCAGCGCATCGAAGAATTGCAGCCCGATTTCTTCAAGCCGAATCAGGATGCGATCCAGTTCTTCCGAACCGAATTTGCGGGCGCGAGAGATGGCGGCGACGTCTCGCCTGAGCTCCTGCACCCGGTAGTTGCTTGCGATGAAGCCGAAGTATTGCCCGGCGATATCTTCGATTTCATGCGCTTCGTCGAATATGACGGCGTCGTAATCGGGCAGGATCTGCGCCGCATCATCCCGGCGCACCGCGAGATCCGCGAAAAACAGATGGTGGTTGACGATGATGATGTCCGCTTCCGAGGCGCGCTGGTGCATCTGAGTGATGAAGCAGCGCTCGTATTGTTTGCATTTCTGCCCGGCGCATAATTCAGCTCGGGCATCGATTTTGACCCAGGCGGTGCTGGATTCCGGAAGCGTGCGAATTTCGGCTCGATCGCCGGTTTCGGTGGTCTTTTCCCATTCGCGGATCACCTGAAAGTCGGCGACTTCCTCGAGGCCGTTCAGTACGGGCGCGTTTTCGGCATCGTAGATTTTCTGGCGGCAGGCGTAATTGCTTCGACCTTTCATGTAGCAGACGCGCAGCTTTTCGCCGAGTACTTTTTCAAGGAATGGCACGTCGCGAAAGTAGAGCTGCTCCTGCAGAGCTTTGGTTCCCGTCGAAATGACGACGCGACGGCCGGATAATAGCGCGGGGACGAGGTAGGCCAGCGTCTTGCCGGTGCCGGTTCCGGCTTCGACGACGAGCTTGCGGCCGTCTGCCAGCGCGCGCTCGACCTCTTCGGCCATGGCGACCTGGCCCGGGCGCGACTCGAATGCCGGGTGAGCCTGCGCCAGAGGACCGTTTGGGCGGAAGAACCGGCGAACAGCGCTTGCTGAGGGCGGGACGCGGCGCGCTCCGATGGGCGAAGATGCCATCAGATACAGTTCAGCATACCGGGACAAACGAAGAGGCGCCGCGCAACCGGCTGTTAAGATTGGAATTTCATGCCGAACGAAACCCCCACGGTGGTGATCGTGGGACGGCCGAACGTCGGCAAGTCCACCCTTTTCAATCGAATTACGGGCCAGCGGAGAGCCATCGTTGGCGATGAGCCGGGGATTACGCGAGACCGCATTCACGGCGTCGCGAATCATGACGGACGCCGGTTCGAACTGATCGATACGGGCGGAATTGTCATCAGCGACGCCGAATATATTCCCAGCCAAATTTTGAAACAGGCGCAGGTGGCGCTGGAGAAGGCTGTTCACGTGATCCTTCTGGTGGATGGCCGCAGCGAACTGACTGCAGCGGACCGCGAACTGGCCACCATGCTGCGCAAACTGGGCAAGCCGATTTCGCTTGCGGTGAACAAGATAGACACCGGGGCGAAGGAATCGCTGATCCACGATTTCCATACGCTCGGGATTCGCGACATCTACCCGGTTTCCGCCGAGCACGGGCTGGGGGTGGACGATCTGCTCGACCGCGTGACGGAGGGGATTGAGCCGGAGCCCGAGGCGCCGCCCGAAGAAAAGACTATAAAGGTTGCGATCATCGGGCGGCCGAACGTCGGGAAATCGACTCTGCTCAACGCGCTGACGGGGGAAGAACGGTCCATTGTGTCGCCGGTTGCGGGTACGACGCGCGATGCAGTGGACGAGGCGATCGAGCACGAAGGGACGAAGTACGTCTTTATAGATACCGCTGGCATCCGGCGCAAAGGCAAAACGAAGCTGATGGCGGAGAAGCTGAGCGTGGTAATGGCGCGGCGGCATATCCGGCTTGCGGACGTGGCGCTGGTGGTGATGGACGCAAGCGAGGGCCTGGTCGGGCTCGACGCGACGATCGCCGGGTATGCGCACGAAGGCGGCCGCTCTTTGATTCTCTGCGTGAATAAATGGGACCTGGTTCCCGCGGCGAAACGCCGGGAATTTGAACAGAATGTCCGGGATCATTTGAAATTCCTCGATTATGCTCCGGTGGTGTTTATGTCGGCGATCAAAGGCGCCGGCGTGGAGAAGCTGTTTTCGCTGATCCGGCAGGTTTTTGAGTCGGCGACTTTGCGCGTGACGACGGGGGAATTGAACCGGTTCGTCGAAATGCTGCAGTTCGATGAACGGAAAATCCTCTACATTACGCAGACCGGCGTTCGGCCGCCATCTTTTGTTTTATTCACCGATAAGGCCGGCCCCCTGCATTTTTCACATGAGCGGTACCTGGTGAACCAGTTGAGGAGGCGCTTCGGGTTCAAGGGGACGCCGATCGAGCTGAAGATTCGCGGGCGGGAGAAGCGGAAGGACCGGAAGCCGTTGAAGTAGGGAGTGGAGGAAGCCAGATGTGGCCGCGGGTGGGTTCGTTCGGTGGCGCTGTCGGCCGGGATTGGCTTTGTTTTGTAATTTGCGAGGGTGAGAGCGCGGAGTTCGACCGCGTTGGGTTCGTTCGGTGGCTGTAGATTGGCTTCTTCCGAAAATACTCTGACGGCGGGAAGCAACGCCTTTGTTTTCTTTGGCGGGTTGCCACAGTGGGTTCGTTTTTTCGAGTGGCCAGGCAGCGGCGCGGAGCGCTGCGTTTTTCATCCCCGGGGATGAGAGCCGCCGCGAGGTGGCGCTCATGCAGGTTTCGTTCGGTAACGAGATTGGGTTTGTTCTGCAAGGCGCGGCGGACGGAACGGACCGCGGTGGGTTCGTTTGGTCGCCAGGAATTGGGTTTGTTTTGTAATTCCGGTTGGCCGCTCGGGTGGGTTCGTTTGGTAGTGGCGGATTGGCTCTGTTTGGCCGGCATGGGTGCGGCGAATTCATTTAGCAGAATGCTCTTTCCGAAGGTGAGCCGCTGATACGGACATCGCGGTGGAAGAGTAACACGATGTGTGAAGAAAAGCCCTGGGAAGTGCAGGAGATCACGCGAGTTGGACTGCGTGAACGGCGCCGCTGGCGAGGGATAATAACCGAACAGGGCAGGCGAAAAAAAAATTAGTCATACAGTCGATTTCGACAAGTTCCGTTCGACGAGTCTACGAAGTAGAAACTTCATAGACGGACTGAAAGGAAACACAAAATGGACACGAAGCCGACATTCGAACAAGCCCAGCTGCACCTCCAGGTTTATGATCAGCGACGCGAAGAGCGTCTGCGTAAAGCCCGGGACTGGTTTTTCCAGAACTACTGGCCTGAGTCTCTTGAAGACGCGATGAAAATCGCCGCCCCGGGCACCGAAGGCGGAACGTATCTCATGATGGTCGTGAGTTATTGGGAGCAGGCCTGTGCCCTGCTCGACTATGGTCTGCTGCACGAGGAGCTCTTCTTCGAGACCAGTGGCGAATTCTTCGGCGTGTTTGAGCGCATGCGGCCCGGACTGCAACAGGGTCGTGAAATGTGGAAGAACCCATATTTTTTAAGCCACATGGAAAATGCCGCCAAACGCTTTGAGGCGTGGTCGGAAAAACGCTCACCGGGCCAGATTGCCGCGATGCGCGGCTTTATGAGCCAAATCAAGGCGCAGCGGAGCAAAGAGGCTGCCGCGTAGCCGCTGAGGTTTGCGTTACTCATCGGGCCCATCCTTCCCACGCCACCGAGGGGTGGGCTCGCGATGATTCTTTCCCCCCCGATCCTCATCTACCGAGAAGCCGCAGCCGTGCAGGCCCTGCGGCAAAGCTCACACAGACGCAAGTCGCGCGATAGGATTGCACTGCTCTTCGAAAAGAAAGTATAGTCAAACAGAAAGAAGAGCAAACCGGAATGCCCAAAAGCCAGATCGCACGGGAGAGAATTCGCCGGCTGGCGAAAGCAATCGTAAGCGGCAGCGGCAGATTGATGAAGCCCGGGTTTCTGGCAGCGCTGTGCTTCGCTCCTCTTGCGCTCGGGCAGCAGTTGACCAACGCCAGCCTGGCGGTTTCGGTTCAGGCGCAAAATGGCACCTTCGAGATCGCGGCGCGATCCACCCCCTCTCACCCGATCCTGAAGGCCTGCCCGGGAGCGCGGATCGATAACCAATGGATCCGCTCGAGTGATTATCCGCAGCATCGCGCCACCGAATCCACGTTTCAGGACGGGCTTGGCTCCGGCCGGCAGCTCAGCGTGATCTCGAGCGGGCTCGCCGGAAAACCGGACCTGGTGTATACGCTGCAGCTCTACGAACGGAACCCCTATGCAGCGCTCCAGGTGGAATTGCGAAACCACGGAACAAGCGCGGTCAACGTAGAAGCCATTCGCAGCGTGGAAGCCGTCGGCCAACCTGTTGTCGGCCTCGAGGGCAACGAAGCCGCCGACCGCATTCTTTCGGATAGTTACAGCGAAGATTGGCCGCGCCTGTCCATCTACGACTTGAATGCCGGCCCGAATCACATGCATCGCGCCTCATGGAGCCAGGTCATTTACAACCGCGAAAGCCGGCAGAGTCTCTTTGTCGGCGCACTCTCGGCGAATCGGTTCCTCACCCTCATGCACCTGGCCTATGAGGGCTCCGGCGACAGCGCCAGAATCGCTTCCTATACGGTGGATGCCACAGGAACGACGGAACTGCATCGCGAAATGTCGCTGCGCCACGCTGACGCCGACTCGATCATCGATTTAAGCTTGCCTCTTGGGCCGGGCCAGACCATGTCCTCCGAGCGGCTGATGATCGCCGCCGGCAAGGATTACCACGCGCAGCTGACGGCTTATGGCGACGCTATTCGGCTCCTGCTCCATCCTCGCGTGGCGCCGGAGAACCTTATTGGGTGGTGGAGCTGGACGTCCTATTACATGGCCATCAATGAAGGCGCCGCTCTGACCAATGCCCACTGGCTCGCGGAAAATCTGAAGCCGCTCGGCTACGACTATTTTCACATCGATGAAGGCTACCAATATGCCCGCGGCGAGTACACCACGCCAAATGCCCGGCTGTTTCCGCACGGCGTACGCGCGGTCGGCGATGAGGTCCGCCACCTGGGCCTGACATTCGGCATCTGGACGGCGCCGTTCGAAGTGACCAACCGGGCTTGGGTCTACGAAAACCACAAGGACTGGCTGGTTCACACCAAAGACGGCAAGCCCATTTCCATCGGCGCTGCTTACGGCGACACCCTTTACGCTCTGGACGCCACGCATCCGGGCGCGCAGGAATACCTGAGGCAGACCTATCGTACGCTCACGCGCGAATGGGGCATCCGGTACATCAAGCTGGATTTCATGGACACCGCGTCCATCGAAGGCTACCGCTACGCGCCCAATACCACGGCGCTCGAAGCACAGCGCATCGGGTTGCGCGTAATTCGGGAAGCAGTGGGGGATGACGTCCTTCTGGACAAGGATGGCAGCCCGATGCTTTCGCCGGTGGGCCTGGTGGATACCGGCCGCATCTCCGCCGATACCGCCCACCGGTTCCAGACCACGAAGAACGTCGCTCCGGGCGTGGCGGCCCGGTTCTATATGAACCGCAATTATTTTCTGAGCGATCCGGACGCGTTCAATCTTTGCGCAACCTTACCCATCGTGCGTGGGCGACCGGGTTTCCGCGGACCACAAGCTCCGGTCTCGCTACCGGAAGCCCAGGCTTCAATTGTCCTTTCCGCCGTTTCGGGCGGCATGTACGAGATCGGGGACGATCTTCCCTCCCTCGGCGCCGAAAAGGATCGTCTGGACCTGGTGAGAAACCAGGACCTGCTCAACATGGCGAAGATCAGCCGGGCCGCAACGCCCGTCGATCTTCTCTCTTACGATTCCGAAGACGAGGAGCCCAGCATCTTCTTCCTCCGGGAAGACCCGCGTCAATCCATCCTTGCCGTTTTCAACTGGACCGAGCAACCGCGCTCGCATACGTTGAAGCTCCCGGATCTGGGTCTTCCGGGGGACCACCGTTTTGAAGCTACCGATGTGCTGAATCGAGGCGAACGCGTCGCGGTTACAGGAGGCGCGATTCACCTCGCGAATATGGAGCGCCACTCGGTCCGGGTGATCAAGTTGATCGATTCGGCCGTAGCGGCCGCGGCTCCGGAGATCTCCGCACAAGTACCCGCCCAAGCTCAGCCCGGCGAAAACGTTTCGTTTGCCGCAAAAACGCGGGAGACGGGCGTGCCGGCGCTTGCCTGGCACTGGAATTTTGGCGATGGGACCAGCGCCGATGGGCCGAAGGTCACGCACGCATTTACGCGGGATGCAGATTTTACCGTCCGACTGACTGCCGACGGGCTGGATGGGATGCCCGCGACCCGGACATTTACCGTGAAAGTGTCAGGTGTGGTTAAGGAAGCGCCCGACGTTCAGGGGAACCGGCGGTACGTTGCTCCATAGATAAGGAGCGGACTGGAAGGGGGCGGCGGATCGCGCCACCCCGGGATGGTTCAGGCCGGAAGTTTGGAGGAGCCCATCAGGTATTCGTCGACCCCGCGGGCGGCTTTGCGGCCTTCGGCGATCGCCCAGACCACCAGCGACTGACCGCGACGCATGTCGCCCGCCGCAAAGATGCCGGGGACGGAGGACATGTACTTCTCGTCGGTCGCGATGTTGCCACGCTGATCGAGGTTGAGGCCCAGGTCGTCCACCAGGCCGGTGCGAACAGGTCCGGTAAAGCCCATCGCGAGCAGAACGAGATCCACATCCAGCTCGAATTCGGTTCCGGGAATCGCCTCGAATTTCGGCGCGGCGCCGACGCGCACGGCATGCAGTTTCTTTACGTTGCCGTTCTCGTCGCCGGTGAAGCCCGTCGTTAAGACGCTCCAGTCCCGGAGACCGCCTTCCTCGTGCGAGCTTTCGACGCGCAACTGCATCGGCCAGAGAGGCCACGGAGTATGCGGAGCGCGCGTCTCAGGCGGTTTGGGCAGGAGTTCGAATTGTGTGATGTGAGCGGCGCCGTGGCGGTGCGAGGTGCCGAGGCAATCCGCGCCCGTGTCGCCGCCGCCGATGATCACGACGCGTTTGCCGGTGGCGAGGATCTGGTCAGGAACTGCGTCTCCATGACAAACTTTGTTGGCCTGGGGCAGGAACTCCATGGCGAAGTGAATGCCCTCGAGCTCGCGGCCCGGCACTTTCAGGTCCCGGGGCTGCTCGGCGCCGCAGGTGAGCAGGATCGCATCGAAGCCTTTGAGTTCGCTCACCGGCACGTTGCCGCCGATGTGCGAATTCGGTGCGAACCCGACTCCCTCCGCCTGCATCTGCTCAATCCTTCGATCGATCAGATGCTTCTCCATTTTGAAATTCGGGATGCCGTAGCGGAGCAAACCGCCGATGCGATCGGCCTTTTCAAAAACAACAACGGCGTGACCGGCGCGAGCGAGCTGCTGCGCGGCCGCGAGACCGGCCGGGCCTGAGCCAACCACCGCGACGCGCTTGCCGGTCTGAAAAGCCGGCGGTTCGGGAACGACCCAGCCTTCTTCCCAGCCGCGATCGATGATTGTCTTTTCGATGGTTTTGATGGCGACCGGCGGCTCATTGATGCCGAGCACGCAGGCCGCTTCGCAGGGCGCCGGGCAAATGCGTCCGGTGAATTCCGGAAAATTGTTGGTGGAATGCAGGACGCGCAGAGCTTCGCGCCAGCGGCCGCGCCAGACGAGATCGTTCCAGTCCGGAATGATGTTGGTGACGGGACAGCCGGTGTGGCAGAAGGGCACGCCGCAATCCATGCAGCGCGCGCCCTGCAGCCGAACCTTGTCTTCCGGAAACGGATGATAGATCTCGAACCAGTCCCTGATGCGCTCGGCCGGCGGGCGGCGCTCGGGCAATTCGCGAGGGTATTCGAGAAAACCTTTGAGCTTACCCATGGATCGCCTGCCGCAATTCACCCAGCACGATGTGGCTGGTCACGACCTCTTTTTGCGCCTTGCTCTTCATTACCCGTTTGAACTCGTGGGGAAATACTTTGACGAACTTCGGAAGCATCGCCGTCCAGTTCTCGAGAATCCACTTCGCCCGAGGACTGCCGGTGGCTTCAATATGACGCAACATCCACGTCTGGAGGAGGCGCTGGTCTTCCGGATCGAATACCTGCTCGAGATCCACCGACGCCCTGTTGCAACGGTAGTCCGAGAATTCGCCCGACTCATCGAGGATATAGGCGATGCCTCCGGACATACCGGCGGCGAAATTGCGACCGGTTTTCCCGAGAACGATGACAAGACCATTCGTCATGTACTCGCAGCCGTGATCGCCGGTACCTTCGACAACGGCGGTGGCTCCCGAATTCCGGACCGCGAAGCGTTCGCCCGCCACACCGTTGAAAAATGCCTCGCCGCTGGTCGCGCCATAGAGCACAACATTGCCGATGAGGATGTTCTCTTCGGGCACAAACGTGGAGGATTTCGGAGGATACACGATGACGCGTCCGCCTGAAAGGCCCTTGCCAACATAGTCGTTGGCGTCGCCTTCCAGCTCGAGCGTCACGCCCTGCGCGAGAAACGCGCCGAAACTCTGGCCGGCGGAGCCATTGAACTTGAACCGGATAGTGTTATCCGGCAACCCCGCCGACCCGTACTTCCGGGCAATTTCGCCCGAAAGCATTGCCCCGACTGTGCGGTGAATGTTTCTGATGGGCAGGCGGATATCGACGGACGACTGGTGATCGATCGCCTCGCGGGCGTGATCAATCATCTTGTAGTCGAGAGCTTCAGCGAGCCCGTGATCCTGGCTGATGGTGCAGCGCCGCGCGACGCGCGACGGGACCGGCGGATTGTAGAGGACCGACGAGAAATCGAGCCCGCGCGCCTTCCAGTGCTCGACGGCTTTGCGGACATCGAGCATGTCGACGCGGCCGATCATGTCTTCCATGCGCCGGAACCCGAGCTTCGCCATGATCTCGCGGACCTGCTCGGCTATAAAGAAGAAGAAATTGATGACGTCCTCAGGTTGTCCGGTGAATTTGGCGCGCAGCACCGGATCCTGGGTGGCGATGCCGACCGGGCAGGTGTTCAGGTGGCATTTGCGCATCATGATGCAGCCCATCGCGACGAGAGGCGCGGTGGAGAAACCGAACTCTTCCGCGCCGAGCAGGGCGGCGATGGCGACGTCGCGACCGGTGGAGAGCTTACCGTCGGTCTGGACGCGGATACGGCTGCGGAGGTCGTTCATGACGAGGACCTGCTGGGTCTCGGCAAGGCCGAGTTCCCAGGGAGCGCCCGCATGCTTGATCGAGGTGAGCGGCGAGGCGCCCGTGCCACCATCGTGCCCGCTGATGAGGACGACGTCGGCGTGAGCTTTGGATACGCCGGCGGCGACGGTACCGACGCCGACTTCGGCGACCAGCTTGACGGAGATGCGCGCCTTCGGGTTGACGTTTTTGAGATCGTAGATGAGCTGGGCCAGATCTTCGATGGAATAGATGTCGTGGTGCGGCGGCGGAGAGATGAGACCGACCCCCGGAACGGAGTGGCGCACGCGAGCGATCACGTCGTCCACTTTGTGGCCGGGAAGCTGGCCGCCTTCACCGGGCTTCGCGCCCTGGGCCATCTTGATCTGCAGTTCGTCGGCATTGACGAGATAGTTGGTGGTGACGCCGAAACGGCCGGAAGCCACCTGCTTGATCGCGCTGCGGCGGCGATCTCCGTTCGAATCGGGTTTGAAGCGGGCTTCGTCTTCCCCGCCCTCCCCCGTATTGGAACGGCCGCCGATGCGGTTCATGGCGATGGCAAGCGTTTCATGCGCTTCCTTCGAGATGGATCCGAAGGACATGGCGCCGGTGGCGAACCGTCTGACGATTTCACTCGCGGGCTCGACATCTTCGATCGGAATCGGATTTCCGGGTCTGAACTCGAACAGACCGCGCAGCGTGCAAAACTGGCGGTTCTGCTCATTCATCAGATCCGTGTATTCCTGGAAGGTTTTGAAATTGCCGTCGCGAACGGCATGCTGCATTTTGCTGATGGTGAGGGGATTCAGCAAGTGGTATTCGCCGCGGACCCGATAGGCGTAACTTCCGCCGACGGGCAGCTCGGTATCGCTGTCTGAAATGGGCTGGAAGGCGAGCGCATGTTTCAGCGCCGCTTCGCGCGCCAGGACTTCGAGTCCGACGCCTTCAATGCGCGAGGAGGTGCCGGTGAAGTAGCGATCGACGAGAGCTTTGTTGAGTCCGATCGCTTCGAAAACCTGCGCGCCGCGATAGCTCTGGAGCGTCGAAATGCCCATCTTCGAGAAGACCTTCAGGAGGCCCTTGTTGATGGATTTGACGTAGTTGTAAAGCGCCTTCTCGAAGGAGATGCCTTCGGGCAGATAGCCGCGGATGGAGAGGTCTTCGAGGGTTTCGACCGCGAGATAGGGATTGATCGCGCTCGCGCCGTAGCCGATGAGGAGCGCATAGTGCATCACCTCGCGCGGCTCGCCCGATTCGATAATCAGGGCCACCTGGGTGCGGCTGCCTTCTCGAATCAAATGGTTGTGCACGGCCGTAAGGGCGAGCAGGCTCGGGATTGGCGCCCAGTCCTGATCGACGCCGCGATCCGAGAGGATCAGGATCGTGTAACCGGACTGAATGGCGAGCGACGCGCGGCGGCAAAGGCCGTCGAGCGCACGCTCGAGACCGCGCTCGGCGTCCTCGACGGCGAAAAGCGCGGGCAGCGTGGTGGCGAGAAAATCTCCCTGGGAGACGCGCCGCAACTTTTCGAGATCGCGATTGGTAACGATCGGGTGCGGAAGTTTCAGGGTGTGGCAGTGCTCAGGCGTTTCGGCCAGAATGTTGCGCTCGGTGCCGATATAGCTGACGAGCGACATGACCATCTGTTCGCGGATGGGATCGATCGGCGGATTGGTGACCTGCGCGAAAAGCTGCTTGAAGTAGTTGAACAGCGGCTGCGGCTTATCGGAAAGACAGGCGAGCGGCGTGTCGGTTCCCATGGAGCCGATCGGCTCTTCGCCATTTGCCGCCATAGGGGTCATGAGCATGCGTACGTCTTCGTCGGTGTAGCCGAAGGCGCGCTGGCGCAGCGTAATGGTGGAGTGATCCGAGCCGTGCACGCGCGCGGGTTCCGGCAGAATGTCGAGCGTGACCTGATGCTGGGCCAGCCATTCGCGGTAGGGTCGCTGCCCGGCGAGCTGGGCTTTGATCTCGCGGTCGGATACGATGCGGCCCTGCTCGAGATCGACGAGAAACATCTTACCCGGCTGCAAGCGGCCTTTCTGCTTTACATTTTCGGGCTTGATGGGCAGGACGCCGGTCTCGGAAGACAGCACCACGAGACCGTCATGCGTGACGACGTACCGCGCGGGACGCAGACCGTTGCGATCGAGGGTGGCGCCGATTATGCGGCCATCGGTGAAGGTGATCGCCGCAGGCCCATCCCATGGCTCCATCAGCGAGCAGTGGTATTCGTAGAACGCCTTTTTGGCGTCGTCCATGTGCGGATTGCCGTCCCAGGCTTCGGGAATGAGCATCGCCATGGCGTGCGGAAGAGAGCGGCCGGACTGCACCAGGAGTTCGAGCGCGTTATCGAATGCGGACGAATCGCTGCCGTTTGGCTGAATGACAGGAAACAGCTTCCTGATGTCGTCACCGTACAGATCCGAAGCTAAAACGGACTGGCGGGCGTGCATCCAGTTCACGTTGCCCTTCAGGGTGTTGATCTCGCCATTGTGCGCGACGTAGCGGAAGGGATGCGCGAGTTGCCAGGTGGGGAAGGTGTTCGTTGAAAAGCGCTGGTGCACAAGACACATGGCGCTGGTGAGATCGGGATCGGAAAGCTCGATATAGAATTTCGCGATCTGGGGCGCGAGCAGCAGCCCTTTATAGACGATGGTGCGGGCGGACAGCGAGGGGATGTAGAACATCCAGCCCTCTTCCATGCCGGCCTTCGCGACCTCGTTCTCGGCGCGTTTGCGGACGACATAGAGCTTGCGCTCGAGCTGGTCGGTTGTCATGCCCGCGCCGCGACCGACGAAAATCTGCTGGATGTAGGGCTGAGAGGCGCGCGCGACCCGCCCTATGGCGTCAACATCGAGCGGCGTATCGCGCCAGCCGAGAACGCGAAGGCCTTCTTCCTGAACGATCCGCTCAACGATACCTTCGGTCTGCAGCCGCTCCTGGCGCTCGACCGGCATGAACACCATTCCGACGCCATATTCGCCCGGAGCGGGCAGAGTAAAGCCAAGCTTCGCGGTTTCGCGCGCAAAAAACGTGTGGGGAATTTGAATGAGAAGACCTGCGCCATCGCCCGTCTCGGGGTCGCAGCCGCAGGCGCCGCGATGGGTCAGATTGATGAGAATCTGGATCCCTTTTTCAATAATGTCGTGGGATTTCTGGCCTTTGACGTTGGCCACGAAGCCGATTCCGCAGGCATCGTGTTCGTGGCTGGGGTGATAGAGGCCTTGGGGAGCGGGAAGTCCGGCGAAGGAAGGGTCGCCGGAAGCGGCATTGGCGACAGCGCCGTCGCCGACGAAACCATCGCGGACGGTGGAATGGTTCATAGAGAGGCTACTCCGGGTATTAGTTCACGATGTTAGCAGATTTCGACAGTATCACGCAAACGAATTTTGCGTAGCCGACAAAATCAGAAAAACTTATGTTAGACTCAACCCTGGTGATCTTCGTCGATTGCAAGCTTTTTCGGGATGTGGCGCACGCGAAGAGTTTGAGCCGCGCGGCTCAACTCAATGGAATCAGTCAGTCCGCCGCCACACAGCACATTCAGGAACTCGAGAGGCGACTGGGGGTGGAGTTGCTGGACCGTTCCACGCGCCCGCTGGGCCTGACCGCCGCCGGAAAGCTCTATGCCGATTTATGCCGCGACGTGCTGCGGCGCGAGGAAGGCTTTTTCGCCGAGCTGGACGAAATCAAAGAGGAAGCGGAAGGCGCAGTGCGGGTCGCCTCTATTTATTCTATCGGACTGACCGAAGTGGGCCGGCTGAAGGACGAGTTTGCCCGGCGCTGTCCTGCGGCGCATCTGTATGTTGAATATTGCCGGCCAGAGCGGGTGTACGAAGCGGTGCAGGCGGATCAGGCCGACTTCGGTTTTATCAGTTACCCGGAACATCGCCGCGAACTGGCCGTGATTCCGTGGCGGGAAGAGGTGATGACGGTGGCGGTGTATCCTTCGCACGCGTTCGCCAGACGCGATTCGGTTTCCGCGAGCGATTTCAACGGCCAGGATTTCATTACCTTCGATGAGGAGGTTCCGATCCGCCGGGAACTCGACCGGTTTTTCCGCGAAAACCAGGTGGATGTCTCGATAGCCGCGCAATTCGACAATATCCATTCGATTAAGGAAGCGGTGGCGCTTGGATCGGGCATCAGCATCCTGCCGGAACGTACGATACTGCCTGAGATTGAGCAGAACCGTCTGGTATCCGTTCCGATCCGCGCCCCGGAACTGGTGCGCCCGACCGGCGTGATTCACCGGCGCCGGAAGAAATTCACGCGCGCGGCGCAGGAATTCCTACAACTCGTGACGCAGTGAAGCCGTTGTTCGTGCGGCAGGGCACATAGCCGACGTCGCATATCTCCGGAGTGATGCCCGATAATCGGACCAAGGGCTGACTCTGACAACTTCGCCAAGAGGCGCCTCTCAACGGGGTTCGGCGCCTTCCTTCTCCGGTAAGATCTCCGTCAATAGCGACCTGTTCCGTCTGCTGGTCCAAAGCGTGGAGGACTACGCGATTTTCATGCTGGATCCAGGCGGGCATATTATCAGCTGGAACGAGGGCGCGCAGCGGCTGAAGGGATATGCCGAATCCGACATCGTCGGCCAGCACTTCTCGATTTTCTATCCGCAGGCCGCCAGAGACTCGAAGTGGCCTGAATACGAGCTGGAAGTCGCGGCGCGGGAGGGACGCTTCGAGGACGAAGGGTGGCGCGTGCGAAAAGACGGGTCGCAGTTCTGGGCGAACGTCGTGATCACCGCAATGCGAGACGCCTCCGGCGAGTTGCGCGGGTTTGCGAAGGTGACACGCGACCTCACCGAGCGCCGAATGGTGGAAAACGCGCTTCGCGTGAGCGAGGAACGGTACCGGCTGCTGGTGGAAGGCGTTCGCGATTACGCGATTTTCATGCTGGACGAAAACGGCAACGTGAGCACCTGGAACCGTGGCGCAGAACGGCTGAAGAGTTACTCGGCGCAGGAGATCATCGGCTCGAACTTTTCCGTGTTCTATACCAGCGAAGCGAAAGCTGCAAAGAGTCCGGAATACGATCTCGAAAACGCCCGCGACCGGGGGCGTGCGGAAAGCGAAGGATGGCGTGTCCGCAAGGATGGGTCGATCTTCTGGGCGAATGTGGTGATGACCGCGCTCTACGACGACCGCGGCGGGCTGCAGGGCTTTTCGATGCTGACGCGCGACGTCACTGAGAGAAAGAAGTTCGAGGATGCGCTGCAATCACTGAACTACCAGCTGCGGGAGCGGATCGACCAGCTTGCGGCCGCGAATCGCGCGCTTTCCGAGAAGAGCCTTGAAATCGAGACGTTCGTCTACAGTGTCTCTCACGATGTGCGCGGGCCGCTGGTCAACCTGCAGGGTTTTACCCGCGAGCTTCAGCATTCCTGCGATGAGCTGGTGAATCTGGTCGAGAACGAACCCGGCATTCCGCCGGACATAAAGGAACGGGTGCAGCGCATCATCTCAGTCGAAATGGAAGAATCGACCGGGTATATAGAGACCGCGGTTCTGCATCTCGGCAACATTGTAGATGCGCTGCTGCGGCTTTCGCGGCTGGGCCGTGTGGTGTACCAGTTCCAGCCGGTGAATGTGCGGGTACTGGTGGAACGTAGCGTGATCGCGGCGCGGTCGTCCGTTCCCGCAGAGCAGGCGGAAGTGACCATTAAAAATCTTCCGACGGTGGTGGCGGATGCGACCGCACTTGAACAGGTTTTCGGGAACCTGGTCTCGAACGCGCTGCGGTATCGCGATCCGGCGCGGCCGTGCCGGATCGAAATTGGCGGATCGACGTCGGCCGATGGCCAAACTGTCACCTACTATGTTCGCGATAACGGTCTGGGGATTCCGTCGAATGTGTTGCCGGAGCTATTCCGGGCTTTCCGCCGGTTTCATCCCGAATCGGGTCCAGGCGAGGGAATGGGACTGTTGACGGTGCGGCGCATTGTGGAACGGCACCGGGGGCACATCCGAGTGGAATCAAGGGAGGGCGAAGGCTCCACATTCCTGATCGAGCTTCCGGCCAGCGGAGCTGCGGAACAACAATCGCAATGAGAGCAGAACCATTCACCATCCTGCTGGCGGAAGACGACGACGGCCATGCGGCTCTGACGCAGCGCAACATCGAACGCGCCGGCTTCGGCGGCGAAGTTTTGAGAATGCGCGATGGGCAGGAACTGCTGCAGTCACTGGACGAGGCGCGAGATCGCATGCTTGCCGGCCGCAGGCTTGTCGTGCTGCTCGATATCCGAATGCCGAAGGTGGACGGCTTCGAAGCCTTAAGCAGGATAAAAACCAACCCGAGGACACAGTCCATTCCCGTGTATATGTTCACGACAACAGACAACCCGGTTGAGATTGCGCGCGCCTTCCGACTCGGCTGCAATGCCTGGGTCACCAAACCGGTGGCTTACGAGGCGTTTGCGACCACAATCGCACTTCTCTGCAAGTTTCTGAAAATGGCGCAGGTTCCCGAGTGGATTCCTGAATCCTGACGATGGACGCCGCCGGGGCAATCCGAATCCTCATCGTCGAGGACGATCCTGGGACCGCGGTTCTGCACAGGCGTTCCGTGGAACGAGCGGGATATCAAGCCGTGCTTGCTGCAACCGTGGAGGATGCGGTACGAGCGATCCGCTCCGGCCCCATTCACCTGATTCTGCTTGATAATCGCCTTCCGGATCAGACGACCGGGTTCGATTTGCTTTCACGCCTGCAGACGATCGCGCCCGACATACCCGTGATCATGGTGACGGGTTCGAGTACCGAAAACGCGGTGATCCGTGCGCTGCGCCGGGGGGCGCGCGATTTCATTCGCAAAGATCGGAATTATCTGCAGAATCTGCCGCGGGCGATTGCAGCCGTGCTCGCAACGGCGCGGCTGGAGGCGCAACTGGAAGGCGAGCGCCCGGTCTCCGAAAACACGGTTGTGATTTTGAAACAGGCCGGCGGAAATTCCGAACAGCAGGTATTGCAGCGGGCAGGATTTCGGGTACTGATTGCGAAAACCCCTGAGGAAGCGCTCGCATTGCTGGCTGAACACGACGTTCGGGTGCTGGTGGCGGAGCACAACCTGGCGCCGGTGAACGGGCTCGAAGCTTATCGCCGAATCAAAGCGGCCGGACATGACCTTCGGGCCGTGCTGGTGAGCGACGGTTTGACCGAGGATCTGGTCGTGGAGGCGATGCGCGTCGGCTTCGTGGATTTCATTGTCAGGGACGGCGATTATGCGACGCGACTCCGCGAATCGCTTGACCGGGTAACGGCGCTGGTGAGCCTCGAAAGCCGGCTGGCGGAATCCAGAGCGCGGCTGGCGGGGATCATAAATTCGGCGCTGGATGCCATTCTGCTGTTGGACGATCAGCTTCGCGTATCCATGTTCAATCCCGCGGCGGAGAGCCTGTTCGGGGTTTCCGCGGATGAGGCGCGCGGCAAACCGGTATCGGAATTTATTTCCGGCCTGGACGCCAGCCGATTCGACGCGGAGGCTTCGAATGGTTCACCGAAAGAGATGGCCCGGCCTCTGGAAGCAGCAGGCCGGACCGCCCAGGGCAAGCAACTGGAACTCGAGCTGTCCATCTCGCAAATGGATTCCGAGAGCCGGCATTTCTTCAGCGTGATTGCGCGCGATGTGACCGAGCGCAAGGAACTGGAACGGCTGCTGCTTCAGAAGGACAAGCTGGAAAGCCTGGGGCTGCTGGCCGGGGGAATCGCCCATGATTTCAATAATCTGCTGGTTGGAATCATGGGAAACGCCAGCCTGGCGCTCGAAACCATCAGCACGAATAATCCTGCGCGCGCCATGCTGCGCGATGTGATGGTGGCGAGCGAAACCGCCGCCAACCTGACGCGGCAACTGCTGGCGTATGCCGGCAAGGGCCGGTTCGTGACCGAAGCGGTGGACCTTTCGGATCTGGTGCAGCAGATCAACTCTTTGCTGCAGACGAGTATGCCGAAAAACGCCCAACTACGCCTCTCGCTCGCGCAGCATCTGCCCTGCGTGGAGGTGGATACGGCGCAGATGCAGCAGATCCTGATGAACCTGGTGATCAACGCGGCCGAGGCGATTGGCGAAACACAGGGTACGATTCTGATTACGACCGGCGTGCAGCACGTGGACGAGGATTACATCGCCACGGTTCTGGCTCCGACGGTGCTGACGCCGGGTGAGTACGTCACCATCGAGGTGCACGACTCCGGCGCGGGCATGAACCAGGAGACGCTGGAAAAGATTTTCGACCCCTTCTTTACGACGAAATCGACGGGACGTGGACTTGGGCTTGCGGCGGTGCTGGGGATTGTACGGGGCCACAAAGGCGCCGTTAAGGTGTACAGCACGCCGGGCCAGGGGACGACGTTCAAGCTGCTGTTCCCGGCTACCGAGGATCAGGCAGCCAGGCCGGTGGCGCCGACGATCACCGAAGCGGCGAGCGGTGGCGAGGCCGTCATGGTGGTTGACGACGAGCAGATTGTGCGCCGCTCGGCGAAGACGATGCTGGAGCGCTTTGGCTATTCTGTCGTGCTGGCGGAAAACGGGAAGGAAGCCGTTGATCTCTACCGCATTCTGGCCGACAAAATCGACGTGGTGCTGCTGGACATGACCATGCCGCTCATGAACGGAGAGCAGGCATTCCGCGAACTGAAGACGATTCGTCCGGATGTCCGCGTGATTCTGAGCAGCGGATACAACGAGGGCGAAGCGGTGCGCCGGTTTGCGGGCAAGGGTCTGGCCGGATTCATTCAAAAACCTTACAGCGCGACCACTCTGGCGCAGAAGGTGAGAGCGGTCATGGGTGAGCCGCGCGCGGGCGGCGTGCGGGAAGCCGAATCCGGGCAGGATTGAACCGGATGACGCTCAGAGGCGCCCAGCGTTAATCATCATCGTCGTCGCCGTGGTATTTTTTGGCGGCTTTCACGAACGTACCGGGCATCATCACTTTGCTCTCGCCCGGGTAAGGACGCGTCCAGCCTGTGGTTGAATACCAGGTCACATGGTTCAGGAAGTTCGGGTCGACCGCGTCGGCTTTGTCGTACTTGCCCTTCATCACTTCCGCCGTGGCCTTGAGCCAGGCTTTCTGCAACGGAGTGTACGCAGCGGTTTTGTCCGCGGGCAGGTTGGGACCGCGATCGAGAGGAATCACGGCCGGCAGGTGATCGTACGGCGTCAGATCAGGCGTGTTCTGAAACGCATCGAACATGGGCGACGCCACGAGATCGAATTGGGTGAGCGGCTGCATGCCCAATATGTTCTCGATGGTGCGATTGATGTTCTCGGCTGTGTAGGTCGTATGGATAGCCTTGCCCTGACCAGGGGCCTGAGGAGCTACGGTATAGGGGCTGATTACAAAAACCGGCTGACGGTGCCCGTCCACGTGATCCACGCCCCCCTGGGAGTCATCTTCCTCAACGAAGATCGCGGTTTGCGCCCAGATTTTACTGTGACTGATCGCTTCCACAACGCGGCCAAGAGCCAGATCGTTGTCGGCCTGATAGTTGATCGGGTAAGGCTGGCCTTTCGTGGTTCCGGCGGTGTGATCGTCGGGAATCCACAGGATCGTCAAATTCGGAACCTGATTGGCCTCGACCAGGCGCTGGAACTCGGGTATCCAGTAATCCACGCGGTACTGGTCCGGAATAGTGAGATTGAACGGCGGATAGTGCGGATCCATGATTTTGGCCGCCGAGGGAATCGAAGAGGTTACGGTCATCGCATCAAACGGAACAATGCAGCTGGATCGGGGCGCTTTACCTTCCTTACATAGCGAGGTGTTGTAGTAATCGCTCCAGGTGTACTTTGCGGTGTTCGGCTGTTTTGCGCCCTTTTCGCCGTCGCTCCATTCACCGTACAGCCTTGCGGTAAGTCCCTTTGCCTCCGCGGCTGTCCAAAGAAAACCTTTCGGAGTATAGGTCAGAGCATCGTTCGCCGCGCCGCCAGGATAAGAGCGAATCCAGTCCGGCGACAGAATGTCGTTGGAGTAGAACGATCCCGACATGGCGATCCAGGGATGGCCATCGGCGGACTGGCGGCTGGGAGCATAGACATTGTCGAGGATCGGGAAGCGCTTGACGAATGCATGCTGGTTCGGAACTGCGGAGGCAAAGATCGCAAGCGAAGGGTCGCCGTTCGCCCACGGCACATCCCCCAGAATCTGGTCGTAGGTGCGGTTTTCTTTGATGATCAGAAAAACGTGCTTGATGAGCGACGGTTCACCGATGTGCCTGGGAATGGCTACAGGCGCAGCATGCGCATCGACATATTGCGGCCCCACCTGAATGTTCGTGGTGAGGTTCCAGTGGTTGTTGTCGAAGACCTGTTTGCTGTATCGGGCCAGTTGTTTCGCGTCCGGCAGAGGGATCAGGTTGACGATTCCGGTGTCCTGATGGGTGTTAAAGCCGGACACGCCCAGCGATTTAATTACCGCGCCCCGTGCTCCCAGGCCTTTGTCGTCAGCAATGACGAGTTGTTTTCGAACTTTGTCGTAAGCGACTGAGGTCGGGAAATAGCCGGTCGGTACGTATCCAATGACGGGGTGCGCATCCCGGCCCTGAAGGTTGACGACGGCGACTGCGTTGGCCTGGCCCAGCGTGACATAAGCCTGCCCGGCCTCGGTGACCGCGACACCATTCGGCCCCGAGCCGAAAACCCCGTGGGCAATGGGAACGCCGAGGTCGATGGTGCGGGTGACCTCATTCGTTTTCAGGTCGATAACGGAGAGGCTGTCGCTATAGGCATTCGCGACATAGAGCCTCGAGCCGGAGATGGTCATGCCGGCAGGGTGCAGGCCGACGTTGACGCTCTGTACCTCTTTGCCTGCCGAGAGATCCACTACCGACACGGTACCCGTGATGGCAAAGGCATCTTTGCGGTCCACGACGATGGACGTGCCATCGGAATAGTTGGTGAAGTCATCTTTGGTGGCAGGACGGCCGCCTTCGTTGCTGACGTAAGCATAGTTGCCGTGTATCGCCACGCTGTTCGGCGCATTGCCGACCGGAATCTGAGCGATGAGCTTTGCAGGAGAAGCCGCAAGGTCAATTACACCGAGAGTGTTGGCTGCGTTCAGCACGACATAGGCGCGCTTGCCGTCTTCCGAAACTGCAATACCACCCGGATTAATGGCGTTGGGTTTGTGATAGGGGCGACCATCCGCCGGAGGCGGGGGGAGCGACACGCTCTCGCCGTTTGACAGCACTCCCGTCTGCGGATTTACATTCGCTATGACGACGTGGTTATCGTCCTGGCTGAAGAACAGCTTTTTACCGTCCGCGGAGTAGGCGATGCCATTGAAGGAACCCGCGTTGCTGGAGGAAAATTCCGCGCCCTTCATAAAGGACGGAATAAAGCGCTGGAGAACTTGTCCCGTTGCTGTATTGAAAACGATGATGGGCTGGGGCGAGCCCATGAGCAGGACGGCGCCGCTGGTGCTGTTGCCGTTCGGGTTCAGAGCGACGGACTTGGCGCGCACGGGCGCGCCGAGTTCAATGATCTTTCCGGCGGGCGTCAGCGTCTGGTTGTCCGAAGCGACGATAGACCCATCCTTTTGCGGGCCGACGGTGCGGTTGGGATCGGCGGATGGCAGATTCTGGGCCTGAGCCAACAGCAGTGTTGAGCTGACGATCAGGAGAATCCGGAAAGTTCCCGGTACTGACCGGCAGATCTCATTCAGGAAAGGCTTTTGCATCGTTTCGTGTCCTTTTGTGGCAAGCCGGGACGCCAGTTGTTTCGTCCATGACGCTTTCCGGGCGGAACGATTCATTCTGCGCCGCGGCCGCTGCTACGTTGCCTTCGGGGAAAACTCATCATATCGCCTGATGTCAGAAGGCCACACAAGGCGGCGGTGTGGCGAATTCCGGTTTCAGCGGCGATGCGACTCGTCCTCTTTTTCGCCCCGGTTGAGAATTTTCTCCACCTCGTCATCGTCGTCCATCGTGATCGAACGCAGTTTGCGAGCCTGCCCGTAATCGGGATCTTTGGGGTCTTTGGCTTTCTCGGGATCGAAGATGCGCCGGTCTACGGGAACCACCGTGTACGGCCGGAAATCCGGGTGGCTGGTGAAGGCGTCGGAAAAATCGCTGGCGAGCGCATCGAACATGTTCAGGGGCGGAAGGCCGAAGATCTCGTAAAGGGTGCGATGCATGCTGAGGATGGTCGTGTGCCGATGCGATACGTACCCTCGTTTCACCCACGGGCTGATGATCAGCAGCACGCTTCTTTGGGCGTCCACGTGGTCCGGTTCCCCGCCCGCATCGTCCTGGGTGACGAAGATGGCCATGTTCTTCCAGTAAGCCGTGTGTGAAAGGAACTCAACGATGCGCCCCAGCGCGAGATCGTTGTCGGCCATCCAGGAAGCGAGGTACGGGTAGCCCTTCGTCGGTTTTGTATCCGTGCCATGGTCGTTACAAATGGCGATGTTGATGAAGGAAGGGAACTTCTTTCCGCCGCGCAGGAATCGCTTTTCCACATCCTGCATGAACCAATGGGCCCGATACTGGTCGGGAATATTCATGTTGAAGATGGGATACCCGAAATCGGTGTTGTCGAACAGAACCTTCGGCATCGGAACGTTCACCACTTCGCGCGCGCCGGTGGGGTGTTCGTCCTGGTCCTCCAGAACCCCGGGGAACTCGAATCCCTCGCCATAATTGCGGAAACGAATTCGATTACGGCCGAGATGCTCCCACATGGATCCGGCTTCCGGATAATCCTCGGGAATCAGCGAACCGTTTGAGCCCATGGAATAGCGACGTCCCGGGGCGGTGCTGTCCTTCCTGAAACCCCAGCCGAGCGAATAAGTCATTTGCATGAGGTTATTCGGCTGCACGCCTGCGAGCCAGCGATGGCCAACGCCCGAAGCTTCCGGCTCCATATAGAAGTTGTCACTCACGGTGAACGCGCGCGCCAGCGCATTGTGATTCACCAGGACTCCAACATCTTCCAAAGTTGGCTGGCCGTCCGCCTTGATGGTTTGATGCAGGCCCCAGCGCAAGAGCGAGGAATCATGGCGCGCGCCCGGAATGCGGTCGAAGATGGTGTCGTAAGTGTGATTCTCCTTCGTGATGAAGACGACGTACCTGATTTCGCGGGATGCGCGACCGGCAATGCCGGGGATAATCGGGCTGGACATGGCCGCGCGATCACCGTGACGGTCCACTATGCCGTTGTATTCGAGGACGCGTTCAGTCATCTGCTTCAGATCGTCATCGGAAGGAGCGGCGAAGATGCTGATGACACCCTTCATCCCGAGGAAATCGCTCTTCGGAATCTCCTTGCCCGCATTCGGTCCATTGCCGAAGCCTTTGAAGCTGATACAGGCGAGATATTTGCCGTCCGGCGATATGGCCACGCGATAGGGATACCAGGCCGTCGGGATGTGTCCCACGACGCGGAGTGTGTGGGCATCCAGGACAGCGATGGCGTTGATTCCGCTCTCCGCGACATAAAGTCTGGCTCCGTCCGGCGAGACCACCATTCCCGACGGCCCCACGCCCCGCAGGCCCGCGACCAGCGGAGACGGTACGATGCGCTGCCTGGCAAGGATCTCTCCGTTTGACAGGTTGATGCGCTGGATCAGGTCATTGTTGCCGTTGGAGACGAAAAGACTACCGCCGCTCACCGCCACATAATTGGGAGCGCTGCCGCCGACGGTGGCGCCGTTGTCTGATGGAGCGCCAATGAGCAGACCGGTCTTCCAGTGGCTGACTACTTTGGGCGCCTGCGGGTTCGAGACGTCCACGCCGGTTACTGAGAAAGATTGCGGCCCGTTGTTTTCTCCGAGCCCGGGGATTTTTCGGCCTTCGAACGTGACGCCGTCACGCGCCTCTTTGCTCGGGTAGCCGAACGGCGGCCGGGTAAGCCCGCGTGGATCGGATTTGCCATCGATCGGCGCAGGCACTGCGCTGTATTCGAACAGGCCGATGTTGGCGAGGAACACCCGGCTGCCCGAAACGGCGAGCGCATACGGGTACCGCCCGACGGGGGTGGAACCTGCGACACGCCGCTGCCCCGCATCAATGATTACGAGGCGGAAGTTCGTGACATCGGCGCAGTAGAGGTATCGGCCGTCTTCTGAAATCCTGAGGTCAGCAGCATAGCTGTCCTCAAACTTCTTCCCGGCGACTTCGACGTTGAGTGGAATCTCGGCCACGAGTCGAGCCGAGGCAGTATCGAAGACGAAGAGCGTGCCCCTGTCGCCGCTGCTCCAGTAAAGCAGCGAACCGTCTGGAGAGAAGTCGGCTCCGCCGGCGTTCAGGTGGCCCTTGCTATTGCCGGGCGGCTTCGGCGGGTTCAACTGGATAATATTCGGCGCGCCGGATTGCCAGTTCGTAAGAATCTGCCCAACACCATCGCTGGGCACGAATAGCTGCTTGCCATCGCGACTCATCGCGAGGCCGTGAGGGAATCGACTGAGCGGAAAGCTCCTGCCCTCAGGCCGTATGTAGCGGCCGTTGGGAAGTATGGTTATTCCGGCGGGATCGTGCTTCGCATATTTGTCCACAGCCGGCGCGTGCAGGTAAGGCTGGGCGCATAGAGCCGCCGTCCACAGAAACGCCGCGAATGGGGAGAGTCGAATCCGGAAATCCGGCGGTGAAGTGCGGCATTTCATCTGACGCATTGGTGGAGCGACGAGCTACCATCGTATCGCCGGGTGCGATTCCCCGGTCATGCGCAAATTCCGGGCGTTTGACGGCGGGAGCCGTCGGGCATATGATCACCAATTACACCATCAGCACCCAAGGAGCACCCCCATGGCCATCCGTTACCCCATTCTGACTGCGACAGCTGCATCCCTACTCGTGATTTCGAGCCTGCCTCGGCATGCGGCGGCACAGAAGACTACGCCCGACGGCATCCTCATCGAAAACGCGGTGAACAGACCAGACCGGCCCTATCGACAGGCAGGATCTTCGGACCCGCGAGACGCCGGCCCGCAGGTGGCGAAAGGATTCGGGAAGCGCGATCGGCGGCTTGTGTACGTGGCTCTTCCGGGCGGCTCGTCCGGCGGACAGTTCTCCTCGGAACAAAACGGAACAGGCATTGTCGTGCTCGACGTCGACCGCAATTTCGGTTTCGTTAAGCGCATCCCGACGTGGGACGTTCCCGCGAGCATGAGCCCCGAGGAAGTCTCGGGTATCGCAGCCAGCCCGGCGACAAACATGGTGTACATTGCCACGCGGGGACGGCTTGCCGCGTTCAGTCTCGGCACCGACAAGAAGGTCTGGGAGAACAGCTATGACGGGCCGTGCTGCGAACGTCCGGAAGTGACGCCGGACGGATTGACGCTCGTGGTGGGCTCTGACCTGAAGGATTTCTGGTATGTCATTGACGCAAAAAGCGGGGCGCTGAAAGGAAAAATCCAGGCGCCGAAGAGCAATTTCGCTCACAACATGGCGCTCAGCGCGGATGGCAAGACCGTGTTCATGGCGCCCAACGGCGTCACCATGACGGTAGGCGATGTTCCATCGATGAAGGCGATCAGGACGATTACGTTCTCAGATCACATACGCCCATTCGTGATCAATCATGATGCCACGCGAGTATACGCCAATCTGAACAATCTTCTGGGTTTCGAAATCGCTGATGTGAACACCGGAAAAGTCATCAAACGAATCGAAGCCCCGGCCGAATTATGGAAGGCGAAGTGGGCTGATGTGAACCAGCACTTTTTCGGACATGGTTGCCCCAGTCACGGCATCGCCCTGACGCCGGATGAGAGCGAGATCTGGGTAGTGGACAACATCAATTACGGAGTCCTTGTGTACGACAACACCGGAGAATGGCCCGTACTGAAGACCAGCTTCCCGACAACCGCTTCGGCCGACTGGATCACGATGGGAATAGGCGGCCAGTACGCATTCCTCTCGTCCGGGGATGTGGTTGATGTGAAGACCAAAAAGGTCGTCGCCCAGATGAAAGACGAGTACGGGAAGGCAATGCACAGCGAGAAGCTTCTGGAAATGGAGTTTTCAAACGGGAAGCTGATGAGGACAGTGAGCCAGTTTGGCGAGGGCATCCCTCGCGCTGTTCAGACGCGGCTGGGGAATCACACGCTCGCGGCGAATACAAAGTGACGATCATACGGAGCCCGCTGCCGCTGATTCGACATACTGCCGCACTCGCGATCTGCGTGACGGCTGTTGCGTTTGCGGCGAGTGCAGCGGACGACTCGACCGGGGAGTTGGACCATCAGGCCGTGCAGGCGGTTTGTGGGCATTGCCATACCGTTGACGTCTTCATGAATAAACCAAGATCCTGGGGCCGCTGGAACGATGTGTTTGCGGACATGACGCAGCGCGGCGCCACCGGATCCGACGAGCAACTCACACGCGTAACCAGATATTTCCTCGAGAATCTGACAATCGTGAACGTGAACAGTTCCCCGGCAGAGGAGCTGAAGTGGGCACTCGGAATCGGCGATGATGCGGTGCAGGCCATCATGGAACGCCGGCAACATCAGCCTTTTACCGATCTGGCGGATCTGCGCTCCATTTCCGGCGTAGATCCCGGCAAGCTGGAGCAAAGGAAAAGCCGGATTCTGTTCTGACCACGGGATCATTGAGCGGATTAGAGCGCTTTAAGCGGTGTTCTCCCGCTCCCGCTACTCTTCGCTGAGAGTCAGAAACATCAGCTTGCCGTCGCGTTCGACCTGAAGAACGAGCGGGTCTGTCGGTTTCAGCGCGTGGAGGCTGCTGCGGAGAGCGTCGAGCGTGGCGATCGGGGATCCGTTTACGCTATAGATTACGTCGCCCAGCTTCAGGCCGCC
>Ga0157370_10001525_pt1 | contig 28645 bp, 28 predicted proteins | sample C35metaG_FD_113463 | JGI IMG/M metagenome (GOLD analysis project Ga0157370, IMG submission 113463) | Corn rhizosphere microbial communities from Kellogg Biological Station, Michigan, USA - C3-5 metaG | ecosystem: Host-associated > Plants > Roots > Rhizosphere > Soil | place: USA: Michigan...
ACGAGAGCTTCGAGCGCATCCGCGTGCTGTCCGACCAGCTCGACATCCCGGTGCATCTGCACACGCACGAGACCGCGCACGAGGTCGAGGACGAAAAGGCCAAGAGCGGCCTGCGTCCGTTCCAGCGGCTGCAGAAACTGGGTCTGGTCAACGACCGCCTGATCGCGGTGCACATGACCCAGCTGACCGATGGCGAGATCGCCGCCTGCGCCATTGCTGGCGTGTCGGTGGTGCATTGCCCGGAATCCAACCTCAAGCTGGCCTCCGGCTTCTGCCCGGCGGAGAAGCTGCGCGCGGCCGGCGTCAACGTGGCGCTCGGCACCGACGGCTGCGCCTCCAACAACGATCTGGACATGTTCGGCGAGATGCGCACCGCCGCGCTGCTGGCGAAAGCCGTGGCCGGTGATGCGGCGGCGTTCGATGCGGCGTTTGCACTGCGTGCCGCCACGCTCAATGGCGCGAAGGCGATCGGGCTGGAAGCGAAGATCGGCTCGATCGAAGTCGGCAAGCAGGCCGACTTCGCAGCCGTGCGGCTGAGCGATCTGGAAACCCAGCCGATGTTCCAGGTCATCTCGCAGCTGGTCTACGCGACCGGCCGCCACCAGGTCAGCGACGTGTGGATTGCCGGCAAGCGCAAGCTGGCCGCACGCGAGCTGATCGGCATCGACATCGCCGTGATCATGGACAAGACACGCGCCTGGCGCGAACGCATCGCCGCGGCCTGAGTCGGAGCCTTCGATGAACCGTTATCTGGTGTTGCTCATGCGCCTGCCGCATCTCGATCCGGCAGTGATTCCTTTGCATCTCGCCTTTCTGGACGGCTTGCGGGAGCAGGGCCAGGTGGAACTTTCCGGCGGGTTCAGCGACAAGTCCGGTGGAGCGTACCTGCTGCACGCCGCGAACCTGGTCGAGGCAACCGCGATCGCGCACAGCGACCCGGCCCATGTCGGCGGCGGTTGGGATGTCACGGTGTACGAATGGCAGGCGCACTAGACTCCATGCTGCCGCTTGAGGATCCGACGATGCAGACCACGAATGCGAGTCCCTCGGACTCCCCAAAAAACGTAAGCCCCGAAGAAATTGCCCGCTTCGGCAGTCTGGCGGCGCGCTGGTGGGATCCGGATGGCGAATCGCGCCCGCTGCACGATCTCAACCCGGTGCGCGCGGCCTACGTCGCGGCGCGCGCCGACCTGCGTGGTACGAAGGTTGCCGACGTCGGTTGCGGTGGCGGCCTGTTGAGCGAGGCGTTGACGCGCGTTGGTGCCAGGGTCACCGGCATCGATCTCGGCGAGAAGGTGATCGAGATCGCGAAGCTTCATCTGCACGAGTCGAACCTCGGCGTCGATTACCGCGTGCAGTCCTCGGCCGATCTGGCCGTCGCCGAGCCGGCCAGCTTCGACGTGGTGTGCTGCATGGAATTGATCGAACACGTACCCGATCCGGTCGCGCTGGTGAATGATCTGGCCGCGATGCTGAAGCCCGGTGGTCGCCTGTTCATGTCCACCATCAACCGTACGCCGGCCGCATTTGGCGCGGCGATCGTGGGTGCGGAATACGTGATGCGGATGCTGCCGCGTGGTACCCATCACTACGCGCAGTTTCTGAAGCCGTCCGAGCTGGGCCGCCTGCTGCGCCATGCCGGGCTGGAACTGGAGGATGTCTCCGGACTGGGTTACAACCCGCTCAATCGCAAGGCCTGGCTGAGCAAGATCACGGCAGTCAATTACGTGCTCAGCGCGCACAAGCCCGCATGAGACCGCTCCCGCAAAACATCCAGGGCGTGCTGTTCGATCTGGACGGCACCTTGCTCGACAGTGCCCCCGACCTGTACGCCGCGCTGGTCGCGCAGTGTGCGGAAGAGGGCATTGCGCCGCCGCCCTATCCGCCGGTGCGCGAGGTGGTTTCGCGCGGTGCGCGCGCCGTGCTGCGCTGTGCGTTTGCCGAGCGCGGCGAAGCTGCGCTGGAAGCGCTGACGCCGCGTTACCTGCAGCTGTACCAGGACGTGATGGCGCAGCAGACGCAGGCATTCGATGGCGTCGACGACCTGCTGGCACGGATCGAGGCACACGGCCTGCGCTGGGGCATCGTCACCAACAAGGCGGCGTTCCTCACCGACGAACTGGTCAGCCGCATCGGCTGGGCCAGTCGCGCCAGCGCGGTGGTGTCCGGCGATACGCTGCCGGTGAAGAAACCCGATCTGGCGCCGGTGCTGCTGGCTTGCGAACGTGCCGGCGTGGAACCGGCGCATTGCCTGTTCGTTGGCGACGACCTGCGCGACATCCAGGCCGGCGCGGCTGCCGGGCTATACACGGTGGCGGTGAGCTGGGGTTATCTCGACGGTGGCAATCCGCATGCCTGGGGTGCCGACAAGGTGCTGGCTCATCCGGCCGAACTGGCTGAACTGCTGCAGTTGCAGCCGGTCGCCGCATGATCGAGCTGGTCGAACAACATGCCGTGCTGCAAGGCTTCATCGACAAGTGGCTGGCGGTGCAGCCGCAGCAGCGCATTGCGCTGGTGTTCGTCGACGGCCGGCGTTATCCCGGCCACGTTGCGCTGGCGGCGCTGGAGCAGGAACTGCTCGGCGCCGCCTACGGCATCCGCGAGCCGCAGGTGGCCGCGGCCAAGCTCAACTGGTGGGCCGAGGAACTGGCCGGTGCGGCCGCCAGCGGCGGGCGTCATCCGCTGACCCAGGTACTGTTTGACGACGAGCGTGCGCACGCCATCGCCAGCGACCTCTGGGTCGCGCCGGTGCTTGCCGCGATGGCCCAGCTGGAGCAGGGCACTGCCGCGGATTTCTCCGCCCAGCTCGATGCCGCGATGCCATTGCACGGCGCGCTGGCCACGCTGGAAACCGGTTGGTGGTATGGCAGCGAGGCGTCGCCTGCGCAGGCGGTGCGGGTCGCCACCCTCAATCACCTGCTGTACGCGCTGTTGCGGCTGGAGCAGGACGCCGAGCGCGATCGCCTGCCGTTGCCGATGGCCCGACTGGCGCGGCACGGCTTGAGTCGCGCGCAACTGCGCGTACCCGGCGAAGCGCGGCAGCAGGCGGTCAAGGCGCAGCTGGACGATCTGCTGGCCAGCTGGCGCGAGTCGGCTGCGCTGGCGGGGCCGCTCAGCGTGTTTCGCGCGCTGGAATCGCGTCATGGCAACCAATTGGCACAGCGCGCGGCACATACTGACGATGCACTGGCCGTGTTGCAGGCGGGACAGCCGCGCACCGGGCTGGCTACTGCGCTGCATGCGTGGCAGGCTGCCCGCGCGTGGCGCCGGCAACTGGCCGAGTCGAGCTGAGACGCAGCGTTTCCGTCACACCACTATTGCACGGTGACCTGCCTGCCCCAAGATTGTCTGCTTCGCGGCGACGCACATCGCCGATGTCAGGACCCCACGATGCCGAACCAGGAAAATACCGCCCGCCTTCTCCCCGACGTTGCCGTGCACGCGCAGCCGCATCTTGCCGGTGCGCTGGACTGGGTCGGCATGGCCGATATCCAGGTGCCGGTGCTGTTCGATGCCGGTGACGGCGAAGTGCAGCGGGCCAGCGCGCGGGTCGGCGCCTTCGTCAATCTGAACCGGCCGGACAAGCGCGGCATCCACATGTCGCGGCTGTACCTGCAGGTCGAGCAGGCACTGAGCACGCAGGTGCTCACTGCCGACTCGCTGCATGCGCTGCTGCGCGGCTTCCTCGATTCGCACAAGGACCTGTCCGATCGCGCCTGCCTCAGCATCCATTTCGAGCAACTGGTGCGTCGTCCCGCACTGCGCAGTGCCAACAGCGGCTGGCGCGCGTATCCGGTGTGCATCGAAGCCAGCCTCACCGGTGACGACTTCCTGCTCGAATTCGGCACCGAAGTGGTTTATTCCTCCACCTGTCCCGCCTCGGCAGCGTTGTCGCGCCAGCTGATCCAGGATCAGTTCGCCAGCGACTTCGACGCCGCCAAGCCGATCGATCACGCCGCCGTACTGGCATGGCTGGGCAGCGAGCACGGCATCGTCGCCACGCCGCATGCCCAGCGCAGCGTGGCGCGCCTGCGCATTCGCCCCGTGGCCGGAGCCGGTTTCCACCTGATCGATCTGGTCGACCGTGTCGAGCATGCGCTCGGCACGCCGGTGCAGACCGCGGTCAAGCGCGAGGACGAACAGGCCTTTGCGCTGGCCAACGGCGGCAACCTGATGTTCTGCGAGGACGCCGCCCGGCGCATCCAGAAGGCACTCGATGCGGACGCCGCGCTCGGCGATTTCCACATCCGCGTCGAACACCAGGAAAGCCTGCACCCGCATGACGCGGTGGCGTACGCCAGCAAGGGTGTCGAAGGCGGCTACGGGTCCGTGCCGTAGCAGCTGCTGCGCTGTCGGCCCTGCGGCATCCCCTCGGCAACCGTCTCGATGCGGCCGCGCAGGTAGGTCGGCGCGGCAAGCCAGTCACGAGGCATCGGGAGAGTCCCCCTGGCAACGGCAGCTGCGAAAATGAAAGTGCTCGGGCACCGGATCCTCGCCTCCTTCACACAGCGGTTGGCAGCGCAACAACCGCCAGGTGGTCAGCAGGCTGCCGCGCCAGGGCCCGAACCGCGTGACCGCAATCCGTGCATAATCGGAGCAGGTGGGGTGGAAGCGACAGCGCGTGCCAAGCAGCGGGCTCAGCCAGCGCTTGTACAAACGGAGCAACCACAGTATCAATCGGGTCAGGATGTTCACGTTGCCGGAACGGCGTGCGGCGTGTAGTGGTACAAGTATTCCAGAAACACACTTGCCGGTGGGGGGTACATCGGCTATAACACGCGGCCGTCACGGCCAACCACGGTGAAGGGATATGGCGAAGACCAAAGCGAGTTCGACCGCCGCCAAGGCGCACAAGGGAAAGACGTCAGCCAAGGCCTCGGCCGGGGCTGGCAAGTCGAAGGCCGCCGCGGGCAAGGAGCGGACCGTGAAGAGCGCCAGCAAGTCATCCGCCAGGACCCCCGCGAAGCCGGCTGCCAAGCGGGCAGCGAAGAAGGCGGCGTCCAGGCCGGCTGCCGCCAAGGCGCCGGCGAAGAAGGCAGCTTCCGCAAGGAAGGTTGCGGCAAAGAAGGCCCCGGCGAAGAAAGCACCTGCCAGGAAAGCCCCGGCGAAGAAGGTGGCTGTCAGGAAGGCACCAGCGAAAAAGGCGCCTTCGAAGAAAGTCGCCGCCGGAAAGGCAGTTGCCAGGAAGCCGTCGCCAGGCAAGGCTGTCGTCAAGAAGGCCGCGCCCAGGACCAGCGCCGCGAATAAACCGGCGGCAAAGCCCGTACCCAAGGCTGCCGCGAAGAAGGTCGCCAAGCCGGCGACGCCCGTACACAAGGCCCCGGCGAAACCCGTTGCCCAGCCGAAACCCGTTGTTGCAACGAGCAATCATCCCACGCCACCCGTGAGCAAGCTCTTCAAGGGCAAGGTGGCGAGCGCTACCGCCATGGTGACGCCCAGGACAGTCCCCGCTGCCGGGCATCATGCTCCCTCCCACAAGAAATCGAAGAATTCGTCGTCCTCAATGAATAAACTGGCAACAAAACAACTCGACAACGGCGTCACCCGTGAAGACGGGCGCTACGCATTGCCTTCCACCAGCAACATCAGCTTGCCCAAGGACTACCGCCCCTCCAGCGACGAGGAGTACATGAATCCGCGGCACCTGGCGTATTTCCGCAACAAGCTGCGCGATTGGCGCGACCAGTTGGTGGAGGAGTCGCGTCAGACCATGGACAACCTGCGCGAAGAAGTGCGTGATGTCGGCGACGAGGCCGAGCGGGCCACCCGCGAAACGGAGAACTCGCTCGAATTGCGCACCCGCGATCGTTACCGCAAGCTGATCTCGAAGATCGACAAGGCGCTGCGTCGCATCGAGGAAGGGAGTTACGGCTTCTGCGAAGAGACCGACGAGGAGATCGGCATCGACCGCCTCGACGCACGGCCGATCGCCACGCTGTCGCTGGATGCGCAGGAGCGTCGCGAACACCTGCAGAAGCAGATGGGCGACTGAGTCCCGGGTCGGGCACCTGCTATACGACAAGACCCCGCCATCGCGCGGGGTCTTGTTTTCTCGTGTAGCCTGGGTGGTGCGGTCACGACCGTACGGGCAAGGAGTTCGCGTGTCCCCTATGCGGCCGCCGTCGCCGCGTACTCCTTCAGCCTGGCCAGGGTCGCCGCCAGGCCGTTCGAGCGGGTTGGCGACAGGTGCTTGGCCAGCCCGATGGTGGCGATGAATTGCGGTTCGGTGGCCACGATCTCGCGGGCGGGGCGATCGGAATACACCCGCAACAGCAGGGCGAGCAGGCCGGAGACGATGGCCGAGTCGCTGGTTGCCTCGAAGTGCATTTTGCCGGCATCGCCGCTGGGCACCAGCCACACCATCGACTGGCAACCGTGCACACGGTACGCCTCGATCTTGCACGCTTCGGGGAACGGCGGCAGCCGTTTGCCCAGGTCGATCAGGTATTGATAGCGCTCGGACCAGTCGCCGAACAGCGCGAATTCCTCGGCGATGTCCTGCTGGGCTTGCTCGGCACCGGGGCTGACGGTTTCGTTCATTGCCGCATTATCGCGCAGGCCACGCCCATTCGTGAAACGGTGACCCGTGCGGTCATTGCTTCAATACGCTCCAGCGCGTGCCCTGCGCGCCATCCTCGATGGCGATGCCCATGTCGGCGAGTTCGTCGCGGATCGCGTCGGCACGCTTGAAATCGCGCGCGGCGCGCGCGGCGCGGCGTTCCTCCAGCAGGGCCTCGATCCGCGCGGGATCGACGGACTGCTGGCCACCGCGCTTGAACCATGCTTCCGGATCCTGCTGCAGCAGGCCGAGCAGGGCGCCTCCGCCAAGCAAGGCGGCTTTTGCTCCAGCGGTACCTGACTGGCGCGCTGCATCGGCCAGCACGGCAAGCTCGGCCAGGGCCTGGGGTGTGTTGAGATCGTCGCACAAAGCCGCCTCGACGCCTTCCGGCACCGGCAGGTCGCCGGTGGCCACCTCGACGTCGGCCAGATCGCGCAGTACCCGGTACCAGCCGTCCAGCGTGCTGATGGCCTGGTGGATGGCGGCTTCCGACCAGTCCAGCGGCTGCCGGTAATGGCCGCTGAGCAGGCGCAGGCGCAGTGCCTCGGCCGGCTGGGACTTCAACAATTCGTGCACCAGCAGCACGTTGCCCAGCGACTTGGACATCTTGCGGCCATCGAAGGTGAGCATGCCGTTGTGCATCCACCAGCGCGCGAAGGTCTTGCCGCCGTGGGCGCAGGTGGACTGGGCGATCTCGTTCTCGTGGTGCGGAAACAGCAGGTCGACACCGCCAGCATGGATATCGATCGTCTCGCCCAGCTGTGCGGCGCACATCGCCGAGCACTCGATGTGCCAGCCGGGGCGGCCACGGCCCCACGGGCTGTCCCAACCGGCCAGTTCGGGTGGGGAGGGCTTCCACAGTACGAAGTCGGCCGGGTTTTTCTTGTAAGGCGCGACTTCGACGCGCGCGCCGGCGATCAATTCGTCGGTGTCGCGGCCGGAGAGGGCGCCGTAATCCGGGTAGGACGCCACGTCGAACAACACATGGCCTTCCGCGGCGTAGGCGTGGCCGTCGGCGATCAGTGCCTGGTTCATCGCGATGATCTCGCCAATGTGCGCCGTGGCGTAGGGTTCGATATCCGGCGCGGCGATCCCGAGCCCGGCCATGTCGTCGTGGTAGGCCCGCGCGTAGCGTTCGGTGATGGTCGAGATCGGCACGCCTTCGCTGAGTGCGGCGGCATTGATCTTGTCCTCCACGTCGGTGATGTTGCGTGCGTACACCACCCGCGGGAAGTGCCGCCTCAGCAGCCTGGCCAGCACGTCGAACACCACCGGCCCGCGTGCATTGCCGATGTGCACGTAGTTGTAGACGGTGGGACCGCACAGGTACATCGTCACACGGTCGGGGTCGAGCGGAACGAACGGTTCGGTGCGACGGGTCAGGCTGTTGTAGAGCGAAATCGGCATCGGTCAAATCCGCAAAGGTTGCGTGCTGGCCGGGCGACGCCGGCGGCGCATCTTAACAAGCCGCAGCCGGCGCCGCGTTGCCGACCCGGGTGTGGGGCTTGGCCTGTCATGCCGTGCACCGGTACCGGCATCGGTCCCGGTTTGCACCGTGCGACGCCGCGCCGGCCGGTTTGGCGGCACCGGGACTGAACGGATCGCGGCACCCCTAAGCGTGTATTCAGAGTGAATTTGCTGGAATGCTGCCAGTTCGCGCATGGCGCGTCGGTTTTGCATCGAGTACGGGAGCGGGTCATGGTCAAGTTATGGGTTTCCGCACTGGCGCTGGCGGTGATGGCGGCGGGCGTGCATGCGCAGAATGCGCCGTATCCCAACAACGACGACAATGCCCATTACGGCTGGGCCGATGTATTGCGGGCCGATCCGGTGCAGGGGGTCAGCCGCACCAACGTGCCGCAGCAGCAGTGCTATGACCAGCAAGTGGTACGACGCGATCCCGGCAACAGCGCGGCCGGTACCGTGCTCGGCGCGGTGATCGGCGGGGTGCTGGGCCATACCGTGGGCAAGGGCGACGGGCGCACCGCCGCCACGGTGGCCGGTGCGGTGGCCGGCGGCGCGGTCGGCAACCATGTCTCCGATCACGGCGGAGACTACGCAACCACGCAGACCAGCTGCCGCGAAGTCAACGCGGTCAGCGAGCAGCGACGGATCATCGGCTATGACGTGGAATACCGTTATCGCGGCGAGGTCTACATGTCGCGGCTGGACTACGATCCGGGCGAGCGCCTGCGGGTTCGGGTGTCGGTCACGCCGGTGGACTGATCCGCGCCATGTCCCATGAGCCCATCGCCGCCACCAGGCGGCGATGCCTTTTTGGGGCCTGGATTGTCGCGGGCCGAAATTTTTTGTTGCACGGCAGCGAAATTCTCGCGATGATGACCACCAGTCACCTGGAACCCGAATGTCTTCAGCCGTCTATACCGCCACCGTACTGACCAGCGCCCGCGCGGCCGCTGGCATGACGTCGCGTGCGCGCCGACCGATGATTCGACATTCGGCCGGGTAGGCTGTCGCGCGCTTTTCAGGTGTATCGACGACAAGACCCGGCCATCGCGCCGGGTTTTTTTGTGCTTGAGGCTTGGAGAAAATGATGGCACCACGACATTTCATCACCACCCAGGACTACAGCCGCGCCGAGATCGACGCGTTGCTGGAGCAGGCCGCCGCGTTCAAGCGCTCGCCGCGCGGCCAGCAACTGGCAGGCAAATCCGTTGCGTTGCTGTTCTTCAACCCCTCGATGCGCACCCGCACCAGCTTCGAGCTGGGCGCGTTCCAGCTGGGCGCGCATGCGATCGTGCTGTCGCCGGGCAAGGACGCATGGCCGATCGAGTTCGAGGTGGGCAGCGTGATGGACGGCGACACCGAGGAGCACATCGCCGAAGTGGCGCGGGTGCTGAGCCGCTATGTCGACCTGATCGCCGTGCGCGCGTTCCCTAAGTTCCAGGACTGGGCGGTGGATCGCCAGGACAAGGTGATCAAGGCGTTCGCGCAGTACGCCACGGTGCCGGTGATCAACATGGAGACGATCACCCACCCCTGCCAGGAACTGGCTCACGCGCTGGCGCTGAAGGAGCATCTGGGCAACCTGCAGAACAGGAAGTACGTGCTGACCTGGACCTACCATCCGAAGCCGCTGAACACCGCAGTGGCGAACTCCGCGCTGCTGATCGCGACGAAGATGGGCATGGACGTGACCCTGCTATGCCCCACGTCCGACTACGTGCTGGACGAGCGCTACATGGCGTTCGGCGAGCAGAATGCGAAGGAGAATGGCGGCTCGCTCAAGGTCAGCCACGACATCGAGGAAGCCTACGCCGGCGCTGACGTGGTCTACGCCAAGAGCTGGGGCGCGCTGCCGTTCTTCGGTCGCTGGGAAGAGGAAAAGCCCATCCGCGAGGCGAACAAGCACTTCATCGTCGATGAGGCGAAGATGGCGTTGACCAACCACGGCCTGTTCAGCCATTGCCTGCCGTTGCGCCGGAACATCAAGGCCACGGACGCGGTGATGGACTCACCGGCCTGCATCGCCATCGACGAGGCCGAGAACCGCCTGCACGTGCAGAAGGCGGTGATGGCTTCGTTGATCGGCACGCACTGAGGACTGACATGTACATGCCAAAGGCTTTTCACGAGACGCGTACCGACGTGCTGCACGGGCTGATCCGTGCCTATCCGTTTGCCATCGTGGTGACCCACGCGACGGACGGGCTGAGCGCCAATCATTTGCCGTTCGAGCTGGTCGGCGATGTCTTGCATGGCCACGTCGCGCGGGGCAACGAACTGGCGCGGATGGATGGCGCCGAGGTACTGCTCATTTTTCGCGGCCCGGACGGCTATGTCAGTCCGAACTGGTATCCGACCAAGCACGAGACCGGGCGTGAGGTGCCCACGTGGAATTACGCGGTGGTGCATGTGCATGGCCGACTGCGGGTGATCGACGATGCCGATTGGATGCGCGGCCTGCTGGAGACGCTGACCGATCACCATGAGGCCGATCAGCCACAGCCATGGAAGATCACCGATGCACCCGAAGACCATATCGAGAAATCACTGCAGGCGATCGTCGGCCTGGAGGTCGTGGTCGATCGGATCGAAGGCAAGTTCAAGCTGAGTCAGAACCACCCGGCGCGCAACCGTGCCGGCGTGGTTGCCGGCCTGCGCCGGCGCGACGGCGATGGCGATGCGGAGCTGGCTGCACTGATGGCCGAACAGGAACCGAAATCATGACGCACCAGCATCGCTACCGGGTGGACGTGGAGTGGACCGGCAATCGCGGCAGCGGTACCGACGGCTATCGCAACTACGGCCGCGATCATGTGATCCGCATCGACGGCAAGCCACCGATCGACGGCTCGTCCGATTCGACCTTTCGCGGCGACGCCTCAAGGCACAATCCCGAAGACATGCTGGTCACCGCGCTGTCGACCTGTCACATGCTTTCGTACCTGCACATGGCCACCTTCGCCGGCGTGGTGGTGACCATCTATCGCGACGCCGCCGAGGGCACGATGGTCACCGAGGGCGATGGCGGCCGCTTCGTCGACGTGGTGCTGCACCCGGTGGTGACCATCACGGCGGCCAGCGACCCCGCCAGGGCCGAGGCGGCGCACGAAGCCGCACACCACGCCTGCTTCATCGCCAACTCCGTGAATTTCCCGGTGCGCTGCGAGCCGCGCATCATCGTTGAATCCGTCTGACCGTTCTTATTTCCAGGACCTGCAAGCCATGAGCAAAGACATCGTCCTCGCCTTCTCCGGCGGCCTCGACACCAGCTTCTGCGTGCCCTACCTGCAGGAGCGCGGCTGGGCCGTGCATACCGTGTTCGCCGACACCGGTGGTGTCGACGCCGAGGAGCGCGCCTTCATCGAGAACCGCGCAAAGGAACTTGGCGTGGCCAGCCACGTCACCCTCGATGGCGGCCCGGCGATCTGGGCGGGTTTCGTCAAGCCGTTCGTGTGGGCGGGCGAGGGTTATCAGGGGCAGTATCCGCTGCTGGTATCGGACCGCTACCTGATCGTCGAGGCCGCGCTGAAGCGCGCCGCCGAGCTGGGCACCAAGGCCATCGCGCACGGCTGCACCGGCATGGGCAACGATCAGGTGCGTTTCGATCTGACGGTGAAAGCGCTGGGCGACTACGAGATCGTGGCGCCGATCCGCGAGATCCAGAAGGAACACACCCAGACCCGCGCCTATGAGCAGAAATATCTCGAGGAGCGCGGTTTCGGCGTGCGCGCCAAGCAGCAGGCCTACACGATCAACGAGAACCTGCTCGGCCTGACCATGTCCGGTGGCGAGATCGACCGCTGGCAGGCGCCGGGCGAGGGTGCGGTGGGCTGGTGCAAGCCGCGCGCCGAATGGCCGTCCAAACCGCTGCGCGTGAAGATCGGCTTCGTCAAGGGCGAGGCGGTGACGCTGGACGGCGAGAAGATCGCCGGTCACATCATGCTGGCCAGGTTGAATAGCCTATTCGCCCAGTACGGCGTCGGCCGCGGCATCTACACCGGCGACACCACGATCGGCCTGAAGGGTCGCATCATCTTCGAGGCGCCGGGCCTGACCGTGCTGCTCGCCGCACATCGCGCGCTGGAAGAAGCGGTGCTGTCCAAGCAGCAGAATCGCTTCAAGCCCGAAGTGGCGCGCAAGTGGGTGGAAGTGGTGTACGAGGGTTTCTTCCACGATCCGCTGAAGACCGATCTGGAAGCCTTCCTTGCCTCCAGCCAGTCCACCGTCAACGGCGAGGTGACGCTGGAAACCAGCGGCGGCATCGTCAACGCGGTCGCGGTCGAGTCGAAGCACATCCTCAACGCCAAGGGCGCCACCTACGCGCAGTCGGCCGACTGGGGCGTGGAAGAGGCCGAAGGCTTCATCAAGCTGTTCGGCATGAGCAGCACACTGTGGGCCGAGGTCAACCGCCCGACGGGCAAGAGCTGAGATCGCATGGATGCCCTGCAAGTAACCACGGACAAGGATCGGCTCGACATCGGGCTGATTCATCGTTTCCTCTCCACCGAGGCCTACTGGAGCCGCGGCATCCCGCGCGCAACCGTGGAACGGGCGATTGCCGGCTCGCTGTGCTTCGGCGGCTACCTCGACGGGCGCCAGGTGGCGTTCGCGCGGGTGATTACCGATGGCGCCACCTTCGGCTATCTGGCGGACGTATTCGTGCTGCCGGAACGTCGCGGACAAGGCCATGCCAGGACACTGATGGCGGCGGTCATGGCACACCCGAAACTGCAGGGGCTGCGCCGTCTCAGCCTCGCCACCAGCGATGCGCACGAGCTATATGCCGCCTTCGGTTTCGCTGCGCCAACGCGGCCGCAGACCTTGATGGAAAAACTCGATCCGGACGTCTATACAAGAGCGCCAGGCACGCCATGAACCCGCTACTCCAATCCACGCTGGAACACCTGAAGGCGCTGGTCGCCTATGACACGCGCAACCCGCCGCGTGCGATCGACACCGGCGGCATCTTCGACTACCTGCGCGCGCAATTGCCCGGTTTCGACGTCAAGGTGACCGATTACGGTGCCGGTGCGGTGACGCTGCATGCGGTGCGCGGCCAGTCGAAATACCTGTTCAACGTGCACATGGATACGGTGCCGGATTCGCCGCACTGGAGCGCGCACCCGCACGAACTGCGGGTCACTGCGGATCGGGCGATCGGCCTCGGCGCCTGTGACATCAAGGGCGCCGCAGCGGCTTTGCTGGCGGTGGCGAATGCCACCGACGGTCCGCTGGCGCTGCTGCTGTCCACCGACGAGGAGGCGAACGATCCGCGTTGCATCGCCGGTTTCCTCAGCGGACCGCATGAGTACGAAGCGGTGATCGTGGCCGAGCCGACCCGGGCCGAAGCAGTGCTGGCGCATCGCGGCATCCAGTCGGTGTTGATGCGTTTCACCGGTCATGCCTGCCACGCTTCGGGTGAGCAGAAGCCCGGCGACAGCGCCTTGCATCAGGCAGTGCGCTGGGGCGATGCGGCGCTGGATTTCGTCGCCGCGCAGTCGCATGAACGCTTCGGCGGACTCACGGGTTTGCGCTTCAATATCGGCCGCATCGAAGGCGGCATCAAGGCGAACATGATCGCGCCGACGGCGGAAGTGCGCTTCGGCTTCCGCCCGCTGCCGACGATGGACCCGGACCAGTTGTTGCAACGGTTCGCCACCCTGGTGGAGCCCGCGCCGGTCGAATTCACCGAGACCTTCCGCGGTGCCTCGCTGCCGGCCGGCGCAGATTCCATAAGGGGCGGCGCGCGTGCCGAGGAGCGCCGTCTGGCCGCCCGCGACATCGCCGACGAGCTGGAGCTGCCGATCGGCAATGCGGTGGATTTCTGGACCGAGGCCGCGCTGTTCTCGGCGGCGGGCTATACCGCCTTCGTCTACGGCCCCGGCGACATCGCCCAGGCGCACAGCGCCGACGAGTGGGTCGCGCTCGATCAATTGCAGCAGTACGCAGAAACCATCTACCGGATCGTTGACAGTGGAAACGCATAAGCACACCCGCAAGACCATCGTGCGCCTGCTCTCGAGCATGGGCAGTGCGAAGGAAATCCAGCAGTACCTCAAGCGATTCTCCGAAGTCGACGCCAAGCGCTTCGCGGTGGTGAAAGTGGGCGGCGCCGTCCTGCGCGACGAGTTGGCCGATCTCGCCTCGTCGCTGACCTTCCTGCAGCAGGTCGGGCTCACCCCGATCGTGCTGCACGGTGCCGGCCCGCAGCTGGACGAGGAGCTGTCGGCGGCGGGTATCGAAAAACACACGGTGGGTGGCCTGCGCGTCACTTCGCCCAAGGCGCTCGGCATCGTGCGGCGCGTGTTCCAGCAGCAGAACCTGAAGCTGGTCGAGGCGCTGCAGTCGATGGACACGCGCGCCACCTCGGTGGCGACGGGTGTGTTCATGGCCAGCTATCTCGACCGCGATACCTACGGCATGGTCGGCAAGGTCGACAGCATCAACCTGGCGCCGATCGAGGCCAGCCTGCGCGCCAACTCGATCCCGGTGATCGCCAGCCTTGGCGAGACCGACGAAGGGCAGATCCTCAACATCAACGCCGACTTCGCCGCCAACGAGCTGGTGCGCGTGCTGCAGCCGTACAAGATCGTGTTCCTCACCGGCACCGGCGGCCTGCTCGACGAGCAGGGCAAGGTGATCGATTCGATCAATCTCAGCACCGAGTTCGATCACTTGATGGCGCAGCCGTGGATCAACGGCGGCATGCGGCTGAAGATCGAACAGATTGCCGACCTGCTGGCTGACCTGCCGTTGACCTCGTCGGTGTCGATCACCCGGCCGGCGGAGCTGGCCAAGGAGCTGTTCACCCACAAGGGCTCGGGCACCCTGGTGCGGCGCGGCGAGAAGGTGCTGACGTTCGACTCGTGGAAAGGCATCGACCTTGAGCGGATGCGTGTGTTGATCGAGTCCAGTTTCGGCCGCACCCTGGTGCCGGACTATTTCGAGCGCACAAGGCCACTACGTATCTACGTGAGCGAGAACTATCGCACCGCGATGATCCTCACCGAAGAAGACGGCTTGCCGTATCTGGACAAGTTCGCCGTGCTCGACGACGCGCAGGGCGAGGGTCTGGGGCGTGCGGTGTGGCAGGTGATGCGCGAGGAGAATCCCAAGTTGTTCTGGCGCTCGCGCCACGGCAACGCGGTCAACCCTTTCTACTACGCCGAGTCCGATGGTTGCCTCAAGCAGCCGCACTGGAAGGTGTTCTGGTACGGCATCCACGACTTCGACACCATCGCCCGCTGCGTGACGCATTGCGCGCAGCGGCAACCGACCTTGACGGACTGAAGCATGAGCACGAACAGGAAACGCATCGGCATCGTCGGCGCGCGCGGGCATACCGGCGCGGAGCTGATCCGCTTGATCGCGGCGCATCCGGCGCTGGAGCTGACCTTTGTCTCCTCACGCGAGCTGGACGGCCAGCGCGTCGACGCGCACGTGCCCGAGTACCGCGGCGAGCTGCGTTACAGCGCGCCGGCGCACGAGGACCTGCCGAAGCCGGGCGCCGATGTGGTGATCCTGGCGCTGCCCAACGGCAAGGCCGAGGTCTGCGTGGCGGCGTTCGATGCGGCGGGCGTCGATCCGCTGATCGTGGATCTGTCCGCCGACTATCGCTTTGATCCGCGCTGGTACTACGGCCTGCCCGAGCTGACCCGCGACCAGTGGCGCGGCGAGCGACGCATCAGCAATCCCGGCTGCTATGCCACCGCGATGCAACTGTCGATCGCGCCGCTGAAGGATCTGCTCGCCGCGCCACCGGTATGCTTCGGCGTGTCCGGCTATTCCGGTGCGGGCACCACGCCGTCGGACAAGAACGATCCGGACAAGCTGCGCGACAACCTGATGCCCTACGCGCTCACCGGCCACATGCACGAGAAGGAGGCTTCATTCCGGCTCGGCGTGCCGGTGGAGTTCATGCCGCACGTGGCACCGCATTTCCGCGGGCTCACCGTCACCACCAACCTGTATCTCACGCGTCCGCTCAAGCGCGAGGACGTATTGGCGCGTTTCCATGCAGCCTATGATCACGAGAAACTGGTGGCGGTGACGGACGAGGCGCCGTGGGTCAGCCGCATCGCCCATCGCCATCATGCCGAGATCGGCGGGTTTTCCCTGTCGGCCGACGGCAAGCGGGTGGTGATCGTGGCGACGCTGGACAACCTGCTGAAAGGCGCCGCCACCCAGGCCATGCAGAACATCAACCGCGCAATCGGTGTGGATGAATACACCGCCATTCCGCTTGGCCAAGCCGAGGACACACCATGACCCAGCCGCTCTGGCAAAAATCCGGCGTGCAGATCGACGCGAAGATCATGAAGTTCCTCGCCGGTGACGACGTGCTGCTGGACCGCGAGTTTTTCCTGCACGACATCACCGCCAGCAAGGCGCATGTGGAAGGGCTGGCGAATATCGGCGTGGTCAGTGCCGACGAAGCGGCGGCCTTGAAGCGCGAGCTGGATGTGCTGGCGACGGATTTCAATGCAGGCAGCTTCGTGCTCGATGAGCGCTACGAGGACGGCCATTCGGCGATCGAGGCGCGCCTCACCGAGCGGCTCGGCGATGCCGGCCGTCGCGTGCACACCGGGCGCAGCCGCAACGATCAGATCCTTGTCGCTACCCGGCTGTGGCTGAAAGATCAGCTCGCTGCGCTGCAGGTGCATTGCCGCGCGATCGCGCAGGTCTGCCTCGAGCGTGCAGCGCAACCCGCGTTGCCGTTGCCGGGCTACACACATCTGCAGCGCGCCGTGGTGTCGTCCACTGCAATGTGGTTTGCCGGCTTCGCCGAAGGCTTCATCGACAATGCGTTGCGGGCGCAGCAGACATCAACGTGGATCGATGCGAATCCGCTCGGCACCGCTGCGGGCTACGGCGTGAATCTCAAGCTGGATCGCGAGCACACCACGCAGGCGCTCGGCTTCGCCCGCATGCAGGTCTCGCCGATCTACGCGCAACTGTCGCGGGGCAAGTTCGAGATGGCGGTACTGGAAGCGATCGCCAGCGCACTGCTCGACCTGCGCCGGCTGGCGTGGGATCTGTCGCTGTTCACCACCGCCGAATTCAATTTCGTCCGTCTGCCGGACGAGTACACCACCGGCAGCTCGATCATGCCGAACAAGCGCAATCCCGACGCGATCGAATTGCTGCGCGCCAGCTACGCCAGCGTGGCCGCCGCGCGTACCGAGATCGAGCAGCTGCTGTCGCTGCCGTCCGGCTACCAGCGCGACCTGCAGTTCTCCAAGGGTTCGCTGTTCCACGGCGTGCGCCACGGCCTGGGCGCACTGGAACTGGTGCCCGATCTGCTGGCACGGTTTGAATGGAACGAAGCCGCGATGCGCGCCGCGATCGAGCCGGCGATGTACGCCACCGACGTGGCGATCGAGCAGGCTGCCGCCGGCGTGCCGTTTCGCGATGCGTACCGTGCGGCGGCGGAAGCCGCGGCATCGGCAGGGCAGGGGCGTACGCCGGAAAGCAGCCTCGCCGCACGCGTGTCGCCGGGTGCCGGCGACGACTTGCGGCTGGACGAATTGCGCGCGCGCTTGCGCGCACTCGACGACTGAGCGGAGATGCGTGCATGGCGGTGATCGACACGGAAACGGCGCGCACCGCTGCTCTGCCCGAACAGGCGTTGCCGCGCTGGCGCCGCGCCGTACTGAAGGTGGGCAGCAACCTGCTCGCCGCCGACGGCGGCGGCCTTGCGCCGCATTACGCCGAAGCCTTGGCTGCCTTCATCTGCGCCAGCCACGCTGACGGTCGACAGGTTGTGCTGGTTTCTTCCGGCGCGGTGGCGGCAGGGCGTGCCTTGCTGCGCCAGCATGCGAGCGGCAGCGGCGGCCTCGCCGCGCGCCAGGCGCTGGCCGCGCTCGGCCAGGCGCCGATGATCGCGTTGTGGCAATCGCTGTCGACGCGGCCGGTGGCGCAGGTGCTGCTGACTCACGACGACCTGCGCAATCGCCGTCGCTATCTCAATGCGCGCGCCACATTGCGCGAATTGCTGCAGCTCGGCGTATTGCCGGTGATCAACGAGAACGACACCGTCTCGGTGGACGAGCTGAAGCTCGGCGACAACGACAACCTCGCCGCCATCGTGGCCGCGCTGGTCGATGCCGACCTGCTGCTGATCGCCTCTGACGTCGACGCGCTGTATAGCGCCGACCCGCGGCATGACCCGACGGCCACGCCGATCGCGCACGTCGCCGCGCTGACCCCCGAGATCGTGGCGATGGCCGGCGACAGCGGTAGTACGGCCGGCACCGGTGGCATGCGCACCAAGCTGGAGGCTGCGGCGAAGGCGGCTGCGGCCGGCATCCCCACCGCCTTGTTCAACGGTCGCGAGGCGACCACGGTGCAGGCGCTGCAACGCGGGCAGCTGCGCGGCACCCTGATCGCCGCAGCCTCCACGCGCTTGCAAGCGCGCAAGTATTGGTTGCGCCACGCGCCGGCCTCGCCGGGCCGCATCCGCGTCGATGCCGGCGCGGCGCAGGCGCTGGGCAACGGGCGCGTCTCGCTGCTGCCGGGTGGCGTGCTTGGTGCCGACGGCGAGTTCCATCGCGGCGATCTGGTGGAAATCGTCGATATGCGTGGCGCCGCCGTCGCGCGCGGCCTCAGCCAGTACGGCGCCGCCGAAGTGCGCCGCGTGGCCGGCCGGCACAGCCGCGAGATCGGCGACGTGCTCGGCTACAGCTACGGCGACGAGGTGGTGCATCGCGACGACCTCGCCATCATCGATCGTCCGGTCGCGCCGGAGCAGGAGACCAACACATGAGCACGATCCGCGAACAGGCCCTGGCCTGCCGTGATGCCGCCCAGGTCGTGGCCGCACTCGGGACGGCGGGCAAGCGCGCCTTGCTGCGCGACATGGCTGCGGCGCTGGAGGCACGGTCAGCGGCGGTGCTCGCCGCGAACGCGGAGGACATGCGCCAGGCCGAGGCGAAAGGCGCGCAGGGCGCCATGCTCGACCGGTTGCGGCTGGATGAGGCGCGCGTGGCCGGCATTGCCGGTGCGCTGCGCGAAGTGGCCGAGTTGCCCGATCCGGTGGGCGCGACGACCCGTCGCGAGATGCGGCCGAACGGGCTGGCGATCGAACGCGTGCGCATACCGCTCGGCGTGGTCGCGATGATCTACGAGGCGCGTCCCAACGTCACCGCCGACGCGGCGGCGCTGTGCCTGATGGCCGGCAACGGCGTGATCCTGCGCGGCGGCTCCGAGGCGATCCACTCCAACACGGCGATCGCCGCGGCGTTGAAATCGGCACTGCAGGCGCACGGCGTGCCGGCCGCCGCACTGACCTTGGTTGAGGATATGCGCCGCGAGACGATGATCGAGTTGCTGCAGCTAAGCGACATCGTCGACTTGGCCATTCCGCGCGGCGGCGAAGGCCTGATCCGCTTCGTCGCCGAACACGCGCGCGTGCCGGTGATCAAGCACTACAAGGGTGTGTGCCATCTGTATGTCGATACGCACGCCGACCTGGACAAGGCGCTGGATATCCTGATCGACGGCAAGGTCTCGCGCCCGTCTGCCTGCAATGCGCTGGAGACGCTGCTGGTGCATGCGGACGTCGCCGCGGCGTTCCTGCCGCGTGCGGCAAAGGCCTTGCAGCGGCGCGGGGTGGAACTGCTCGGCGACGAGCGCTCGCGTGCGCTGTGTCCCGGGATGGAGTCCGTCAGCGACGACGATTTCGCCGCCGAGTTCCTCAGCCTCAAGCTGGCGGTGGGCGTGGTGGACAGTCTGGAGGAGGCCATCACGCATATCCGCCGCTACGGTTCCGACCACACCGAAGTGATCGCCACCGAGGATCCGGGCGTCGCCGAACGCTTCGTGCATGCGCTGCGATCGGCCGTGGTGATAGTCAACGCGTCCTCACGCTTCAGCGACGGTGGCGAACTGGGCTTGGGCGCCGAGATCGGCATCTCGACCACGCGCCTGCATGCCTACGGGCCGATGGGTGCCGAAGCGCTGACGATCGAGCGCTTCGTGTTGCGTGGGGAAGGGCAGGTGCGGCACGCCGATAGCCGCATGCGCGTGGACCACGCCAGGGCCCAGGACTGATTCGGTCGACCGGTCGCCAACTACGCGTTGCCTGCGGCGCGCCACCGTCAGCTTCTGAAGGCGCGCTTCCAGTGCAGCAGCGCGCCGGCGGCTACCAGCAGCCAGGCCAGCAGGCTGATGTAGACGCCGATATCCGACACCGGCTGCAGCAGGTCGAGGTTGAGGGCCTGGCCCAGCGCATGCGTGCCGACCGTGTACATGCCCAGCGGAAACACGATGTCCCAGTCGTCGACCTCGTAGCGCAGCCGCACGTGGCGCAACCCGTGGCGCCAGAGTTCGAGGATCGCCAGCAGCGGAATCCACCAGGTCGCGGTGGCCCAGAAGAACAGGGTGAAGCCCTTCACGAACGGCACCAGGTCGCCCAAAGGTGCCTGCGCCGGCGCATGCAGCACGAGCAGGGCGCCAGCCAGGGTGGTGATCGCCAGCGCGCCCATGTTGATCCAGTACGGTGGCGTGAAACCGCTGGCGGCAAGCGGCAGGAACAGCAGCCGGTAGAAGATCAGGGTGATCAGGATCAGGTACAGCGCCGCGCCGACCAGATACAGGCACAGCGCGGCGAACAACCAGCCGAGCGCGGGCACGGCACCACCGTGCGTCACCAGCAGGGTCAGCACCACGGCCAGCGACTGGGTCGAGACCACGGCCACCAGCCAGCCGCCGTTGATGCTGCGCCGGAAGCCGGGCTTGCGCTGCCCGGTGATCACGGCCAGCAGCAGCAGGTACAGCAGGCTGACCCAGCCGATGGCGCCGACCGCGGTCAGCACGGTCGCCCATGCCGGCCAGTGCACGACCAGAAGAAACTGGCTGGCCAGCACGCAGCTGGCGGCGACGAAGGTGAGGAAGCCCGCACCGCGCGCCGGATTGGTGAAGTCGTGCAACACCTCGCCCCCGGCCCGCAGCACCCGCCACAGGCTCAGCAACACCAGCACGCCATAGGCGGTTGCATTCAGGGCAAGCAGCGCCAGCGCCAGCATGGGCATGCCATGCTGGCTGGCATCGATGGAGACGATACCGGTGGCCATCACCAGCGCGAAGCTGCCCGGATCCAGCCGGCGCACGTTCGATCGGGTGAAGTTCGTCAGCGACATGGTCTTGCTCCGGCAGGCCGGCGCTCGAGCGTTTCGGGCGCGGGCGGTCCGCACGCGGATCGCCCGCCACGTCGTTGCGCTAGCTGGACTGGTTCAACAGCGCCGTCAGCCGGTCGAGTTGCGCACGATAGCCGTCCAGCACCTTGGCGGTGATCGCCGCGTAGCGATTGGCCTCATCCCAGTGCCGCGCCTCGATCGCCTCGCGCACGCCGGGAACGGTTTTCACGCCGTAGCCGGTGAGCATGCCGGGTGCATAGATGAAGTGCTTGAACCAGGGCCGGCCGGGCAGGCCGGCGGCATCGGTCAGCGCCTGTTCCATGTGACCCATCTGCTGGTTGATCCGCCCCTGTTGCGTGGCCGACAACTTGAAGCCTGCAGCGGCGCGCCTGGCGTACGCGGCCTGGAAGGCCTGTGCGCTCTTGTCCAGTTGCCTGGCCGCCTGGTCCAGCGGGGCGAGGTCGATCGCGGGCACGTCGGATTCGCGTGCCGGCGGGGCGAGCGGGCGGGTCGGGTCGGCATCCAGCGCGTACGCGTGCATGTCCAGCAGGCGATGCTGTTGCGTCGTAGCCTTGCGCGTGCTGTCGACCAGTCGGTGCAGCTCGCCGACGTAGCGGTCCAGCGTGCTGCTGAAATCGCCGAAGCGCAGCGGCAGCAGGTCGGCGTCGGCCATGCGCAGCACGATGTGGCCGGCCACCTTGGAGAGTGCCACGCCGTATTCGAACGTGGGATCGCCGAAGCGGATGTAATGGTCGAACGAGTCGTAGCGCGAATGGTAAATGCCGCCGTTGTCGTCCTCGCCGCCGAAGCCGAGGTCGAGCGTGGTGATGCCGAGATGCTCCAGGAACGCGCTGTAATCGGAGCCCGAACCCAGCGCCTCGATCGGCAGGTCGCCGCCGCTGGCGGCGAGCTTCGCGGCCAGCTTTGCTTCCGGCCGTGCTTCCTTGCCGCTGCCCTCGACCATCATGTGCGCACGCAGACGTTCGCCCACGCTGACATGGGTTTCCGGATCGGTCACCCCATCGGCGACCTGGTTGACCAGATGCTGCAGGGAATGGCTGCCGCCAGCGCCGAGAAAGCCGCGCCCGTTGGTATCCGAATTGACATACAACACGGCCTTGGCCTGCAGCTCCTTCGCATGCGTCTCGGCCCATTCGGTGGAGCCCAGCAGGCCCGGCTCCTCGCCGTCCCAGCTGGCATAGACCAGGGTACGTTGCGGCCGCCAGCCCTGCTTGACGAGGGTACCGATGGCCTTGGCCTCGGCCAGCAGGGCGACATTGCCGGCCAGCGGATCCCAGGCACCGAAGACCCAGCCATCATGATGGTTGCCGCGGATGACCCATTGATTCGGTGCGGTCGCGCCCTTCATCGTCGCGATCACGTCGTAGACCGGCTTCTGGCTCCAGTCCGACAACACGGTCATGTGCGCCTTGGCCGCGCTGGGCCCCACGTGGTAAGTCAGCGGCAGCGCGCCGCGCCAGCTGGCGGGCGCCACGGGCCCGCTCAGCGAGCGCAGCAAGGGGGTGGCATCCGCGTACGAGATCGGCAGCACGGGGATTTTCAGCAGGGTCTTCGCGTCCTTGATCGCCAGCCGCTTGGCGCCGGGGGTGGAGCCGATGCCGGGGGTGAGGGGATCACCGGGATACTGTTGCATGTCGGCCACGGAGCCGCGCTGCACGCCCTCGGCCGGGCGCCAGCCGCCCTCGGGATAGGCGTCACCTTGCGCATAGCCATCGTCGTGCGGGTCGGAATAGATCAGACAGCCCACGGCACCATGTTCCTGCGCCAGCTTCGGCTTCAGCCCGCGCCAGCCGCCACCGTAGCGGGTGATCACGATCTTGCCGCGTACGTCGATGCCGCGGCGGGCCAGCTCCTTGTAGTCGTCGGGCATGCCCTGGTTGACGTAGACCAGCTCGGCGGTGACGTCCCCATCGCCGCCGTAGACGTTGTAGGGCGGCAGCGCGCCAGGCAGGCCGGAGGTGGCATCACCGGGGATCGGCGGCTCGCGCAGGGTGGCGGTAAACGGATGCGGGCCGAGCAACTCCAGCGCCACCTTCTTCGGCGTGGGGTAGAGCACGCTGAAGGTCTCGATATGCGCGTCCCAGCCCCATTCGCGAAACTTCTTCAGCATGAACTCGGCGTTCGCCTTGTCGTGCGGCGAGCCGACCTGGTTCGGCTCGGACGACATCTGCTTCATCCAGTTGCGCTGGTCGGCGGGGTCGAGCTGGGCGTCGAAGCGCTGCTCCAGGCTTTGCTGAGTGGCGGCGCCGGTCGGGGTGAATCCAAGCATGTTGCGGTCGGCCTGGTTGGCCGGATCGGCAGCGGCAGCCGTGAAAGTTGCCAGTGCGCTGGCGATGGTCAGCAGTGCACGCAGTCTCGCTCGATTCATAGGAAGTTACTCCCCTTCGGTTACTGATGAGATGTGGTGCCGCCGGCCAGGCTCGCTTGCTGCCGACACGGAAGCACAAAAGAGTCGGTGCGGATCGCAATCTAACGATTGCATGAAGCTTGTGCCGCTTGCTGCGAAGCAGGACGGGGGCCGGCGGAAACACAAGGTTCGGCGGTGGCCGTCGACGAGTCGCCGGGATGGCCTGGTTGGACTTCCAGCGACGCGTCGCCCTGATCCTTGATCGTGATGTTCTGCGAAAAGAGCAAACTGCCATCCACATCATCGTAGGTCAGCCGGTATTTTCCTGGGCGCAGGTAGAGATCGCTGAATGGTTCCAGGCCGCCGCTGTTCAAGCGGTCGTTGGGTGTGGGTATGACGTTGAGGGGCACCGGATCGAGTACGACCCGGTCGGCAGGGATGGCATCGTTGCCTTCGTTCGCATAGCGGGCTTCGACGAGACACGGGAAGTGACGGTTGCAACGTCCGCCGTCGACGTAATACGGCTTGCGCTCGCCACCGAGACCAAGCCAGGTCGGCCGTCCACGGCGGATGACCTGGGGCGGGAACCACACGCTGACGTCGTAACCCGGTCGAAGCGACCATGGTTTTCCGGCCTTGCTGACGAAAACGAGGGGTTCTCCCGGGTGCAGTTTCTGCATGACCGGCCCGTAATAGGGATGATTGTCACTGCTGGAAGGATGCTCGTACAGCATGGTCTGTTCCACCGTCAGTGGATCGATGTGGATCAGTTTCTTCAGATGCTCGGCCATGGAGGAGCCGCCCAGGTAGACGCCCGATTCCTGGATGTGCGCATAACCGGCATCCACCACCAGCCTGGCATTCGGGTCGTGCTTGAAGACTTGCTGGTAGATATTGCGGGCCTGCTCTGCCTCGCGGGCATTGCCCGTGGCGTTGGAAAGCGCCTCGTAACCGATGACCTTGTAGCCGAGTCTCAGCGCCGTGCGCACCATTTCCGCGCAGATCGGCTCTTTCGTGTAGAAGCCGCTGTCCTTGGTCGGGTAACCGCGTGACTGCAATCCGGTGTCGGTCTGGTAGACGGTTTCCGCGGCAAAGTAGTTGAAGCCCTCGGCGCGCAGTTTGCCCAGCAATTGCACGGTCAGCGTACGGGTGAGCGGTATGTTGTGCGCTTCGTTGAAGAACACCGCGCGACGATTCCTCGCCAGTCGGGGGATGGCGGTCAATGCCGGTTCGGCGCCAAATTCGGGATTGTCCAGTGGCGACGGGCGATCATCCGGCAATGCCACCTGCCTGATCGAGAAGCTGGTTGCCGCGTCCTGGTAGTCGCCGATGAAGCTCTGGTACCAGCTCAGGTACTGGCCGAAGATGATCTGGAACGCGGGATCCTTGTTTCCGATGTACGCGTAGCGCATGACCTGGAACTGGGCCAGCAGGCTCGCCCGCTTGTTGGCGTCGAGCATGATGGCTTCCGACTTCTGCGCCGCCTCGACCTGCCGGGCCTGCCATTCTGCAGCCGACTGCGCATGACCTGCCGTGCACCGGGAGGCCAACCAGATGCAGCCAAGGACGATCAGGATCGGGGTAGGACGCACGGGACTCTCCGGTGATCTTGCGGGGCACCTGCGGAGTTTTACCGCAGCGAGACGCACACTGCACCCTTCACGGTACCCGAGGCCGCCAAGTTCGCCTGTGCCGGGCGACACAGTGCCATCGTCGGAAAACGGGAGCACAATTGCCGAGTCATGCCCGCCACTGGAGTACGCCATGCGCCCAACCATGCTAGCCCTGTTGCTGACCCTCGCCCTTCCTGCCGCCGCGCCCGCCCAGGTGGCGAATCTGCACAGTGGCGCGATCACTGCTGCGGTGCAAAAAGGTATCGACGACCCGGCCCGCGAGGCGGACAGGCACGACGATGCGCGGCGCAAGGTCGCCCTGGTGATGACGTTCGCCCAGGTCAAACCCGGCCAGAAGGTGCTGGAACTGGTGCCCGGCAGCGGCTACTGGACGCGCGTGTTCAGCGCCATCGTGGGGCCGACGGGACATGTCTACACGGTCTGGCCGGACGAGATGGCGAAATTCGCGACCAAGAGCCTGGCCAGCTGGCAGCAGCTGGTGACCACGCCGCACTATGCCAATGTCAGCCTGTTGCAACAGCCGGCGGCGCAGTTGAGCGTGCCGGCGCCGGTGGATCTGGTGTTCACCTCGCAGAACTATCACGATTACCACGATCCGTTCATGGGCCCCGTCGACATGGCCCGGTTCGACAAGCAGGTCTTCGATGCGCTGAAGCCGGGTGGCCTGTTCGTGGTGATCGATCACGTGGCTCCCGCCGGCTCCGGCATTGCCGACACCGACACCTTGCACCGGATCGATCCTGCCGTGGTCAAACGCGAAGTGGAGGCGGCCGGCTTCGTGTTCGATGGCGAGAGCAATGCGCTGCGCAATCCGGCCGATCCGCACACGGACAAGGTGTTCGACAAGTCGATACGCGGTCACACCGACCAGTTCGTCTACCGTTTCCGCAAGCCCGCGAAATAGCGACGGGCTGAACCGCGCGAAGGGCGCTGCGACATGCGGCAGGCTTGAGCTTTGCAGGCGCCGACGGCACCATCGGGCATGGAGGCGATCCCGTCGTCGCCTCCATCAAGCCACGCCGGACAGCATGTCGTGAAACCCAGCGTTCCCGCGCCGCCGGACGATGATTCGGCCGATCCCGCACCGCGCCCCCCGCCTGAGCCGGACGCGGCCGATTGCTGCGGCGAGGGCTGCGTGCGTTGTGTCTACGACGTCCATGAGGAAGCGCTCGAACGCTATCAACGCGCGCTGCAAGCCTGGCGCGCCCGCCACCCCGAATCGTGAGCACGTCGCAAAGCGAGCAGGAATCGTCCATGTGGAACGCCATCACCCGCGCCGTCAGCCCATCCCTCGACCGCTGCGAGCTGTCGCACATCGCGCGCACGGGCATCGACATCGCGCTTGCCCGCACGCAGCACCACGACTACCTGCGTGCGCTTGAATCCGCTGGCTGCCGCGTGACCGTGCTGCCGGAGGAAGCCGAGCTGCCCGACTCGGTGTTTGTCGAGGATGTCGCGGTCGTGCTGGACGAAATGGCGGTGCTGACCCGGCCGGGCGCCCCGTCACGACGCCCCGAAGTGGCCAGTGTCGCCGACCTGCTGCGCCACTACCGGCCGCTTGAAGCGATCGAGGCACCCGCCACGCTGGATGGCGGGGATGTGCTGCGCATCGGTCGCACGCTCTACGTCGGCCAGTCGGCACGCAGCAACCCGGACGGCATCGCGCAATTGCGCGAGTTGCTGGCCGCGCATGGCTACACGGTGGAAGGCGTGGCCATGCGCCACTGCCTGCACCTGAAATCGGCAGTCACCGCGCTGTCCGATGACAGCGTGCTGCTGCAGCCTGCCTGGGTGGATCGCGAGCGCTTCGCGGATTTCCGCATCATCGAGGTCGACCCGGACGAGGCGCATGCGGCCAACGTGCTGCGCATCGGTGACGCGCTGATCATGCCGGCCAGCTTCCCGCGCACGCGGCAGCGGCTGCTCGATGCGGGTTTCAAGGTGATCGCCGTCGATGTATCCGAACTGCAGAAGGCCGAGGGCGCGGTGACCTGCTGCAGCCTGGTGTTTCGTTCGGACCCATGAGGCCGCTGTCGTGCATCCGCTTTCGCCTGGGCCAGCCGCAGGATGCGCGCGCCATCGGCGAGTTGGCGCGGCGGACGACCCGGCGCTGGATCCTGCCAGGGCAGCCGGCCACGGCGGCGGCCCCCTTGCTGGCCGGCATGCGGGCCTGGGCGATACGCCGCGAGATCATCGACGGGCAGCGCTTTCATCTGGCCTGCCTGGACGGCGGGCGCGTGGTCGGGGTGGCGGCGATGCGCGACGACTCGCACCTGTTCCAGTTCTTCGTGAGCACGCGCTGGCACGGCTGCGGCATCGCGCGACAGCTGTGGCAGCGCACGTTGCGCGATGCGCGGCGGCGCGCGGGTACCCGCCACTTCACGCTGAATGCGTCGGCGATGGCGGTGCCGGTATATCGTCGCTTTGGTTTCGTGCCGAGCGGCCCGCTGAAGGCAAAAGACACCGGCCTGGTCGTGCAGCCGATGCGGCTGGACCTGCCTTGACGCCGTCGGTCTCTTGCGTGGAACAGGCGCGGCGGCCGGCTTCGCGCTGTTAGGGCGACCTTCCATCGGCGGCAGCGGGGTTTCGTCGGGCGGCCGGGGATTTCCCGTGCGGCGACCACTATTCTCGATCGCGATCCCAAACCAGCGGAACCGTCGCCGTGTTCAGAAGCCTGCTGTTCCATGCCCGCCTCATCATCGCCTGGTACCTGCTGGTGCTGGTGGCCTTCCTGCTGGTCGACTGGATCTGGTCGCCGCTGGGCAGGCTGGTGCAGTTGCTCGGGCTGGTGGCGATCATCTTCGTCGTGATCCGCGCACATTCGCACCTGGTGCGGGTGCGGATGATCGCCGGCAAATTGAGTTCCGCGGCGCTGGCCAGTCGGCAGCGACGGCAGATCGAGGTGCCGTTCGAGGCCGAGGAGGCGTTCGACCTGCTCGACGCCGCGATCCGCGAGCTGCCCGGGGTCGACCGCGTCGACAGCACGCGCAACCATCTGCAGATACGCGCGACCGCCACCTACGCCGACCCGTACGACCTCGCCCAACTGGGTCGTTACAACCCGATGCGCTGGATCGTCAGCCAGCGCAACCGGATCCTGGCAACCGTCAGCCGTGGCGACGGCAGCAGCAGTTTCAGCCTGGTCTGCGAACCGCAGAGTGCGCCGTGGAGCGACTGGCTGCAGGTCGACGACGGCGTCAACCTCGAGAATATCCAGGCGATCGCACGAGCCGTCACCCAGGGCGTGGCCTCGCGCCGCCGTGGCGAGCAGGCGGCGGCGGCGCAGACCGCGACGGAGAAAGAGCTGGCGATCGCCAGGCTGAGCCTGCTGCAGGCGCAGGTGGAGCCGCACTTCCTGTACAACACGCTGGCCAGCGCGCAGGTGCTGGTGCGCAGCGACCCGGCCGGCGCCGATGCGATGCTCGGCCACCTGATCCAGTATCTGCGGCACTCGCTGCCGCGTACCGACCGCGCACTGTCG
>Ga0157370_10001527_pt1 | contig 28638 bp, 29 predicted proteins | sample C35metaG_FD_113463 | JGI IMG/M metagenome (GOLD analysis project Ga0157370, IMG submission 113463) | Corn rhizosphere microbial communities from Kellogg Biological Station, Michigan, USA - C3-5 metaG | ecosystem: Host-associated > Plants > Roots > Rhizosphere > Soil | place: USA: Michigan...
AATTGGAAAATAGAGCAGATACTTTTTTTGTAGTCCTTAAGTAATTTTACATCAGAGAATTAAACTAATAATTTAAAAACTAAGAACTATGAAAAAGATTTTAAAATTGAGTTTAGTATGTGCAGTACTATTCACAGGAATGAGTACATATGCAATTGATGGCAACGAAGATTTTAATCTTCATGTAATTAAAGCTAACGGAAAGCTTATAACATTTGCACTTAACAGAGTACAAAAAGCAAACCTGGCGATTTACGACAAAGACGGATCTCTAATTTATTCTGAAACTGCTTCGGGTAAAGATGGAATTTTGAGAACATTCAGCTTAGAAGAATTTCCAGAAGGAACTTATTTCTTAGAAGCCGAAGACAATGTAAAAAAAGTGAGACATGAAATTACAATTACTGATGATACAACTGTATTATCTTCAAAAGCAGTTTCATCAGTTTATAAAGCAGGATTTTCTGCTAAAAATACAAGCGTAGCAGTGCGCTAAAAAAGTTATACTTCTCATAAAGTATAAAATAAGGTTAGATAGTTAGTAAAGTTAAAACTGTGATTGTTTTAAAAACAGCTCTTTGTGGTTATTGGGCTGTTTTTTTTTGCTCTAAACTGAGCTAAAATTTCTTCTTTAATTTTTTTTGAAAAATTATTCTTAATAAATCTAGATAGCTGATTTATACCACATTAAAAAATATCAAAAAAAATAAATCCGCAAGCCCTGTATTTACGTACATAGCGTAGGCAAAACACAGAAATAGTTTTAATTCAGCATTTTATGTATCAAAAAAGGTGATATTTTTGCAGAAAATTAAATTTCTATTTGTAGTTTTGACCGTTCCACATTTAGTAATAAACATTAAAAAAAACATGACAAAATTTACCAAAACAGGTTTAGTTGCTGCCTTTTTTTTAGCAACATTATTCACTTACGCCATTGATGGAAAAGGAGATTACATTTTACACATTCAAACCGGAAACGGAAAAGTAGTTAGCTTTACTTTAGACACGGTTGAAAAATCATCTTTTTCTATCTACGACGAAAATCACAATTTACTTTATGCGGGAGAATCTGCAGCAAACAAATTGGAAGTTTCAAAAACAATAAGCCTGGAAAGTTTTCCTGCCGGAACTTATGTTCTTGAAGTAAAAGCAAACGATAAAATTGCTAAACACGAAATTAAAGTTGCTGCTAAAAAAATGAAGACTGTAAAGTTAGACCAGTCAGTTAATGAAAGTCCATCTTTCCGTCGTTAATTTTTTGCCCCAAGAAAAATTAGAAAAAGCAGCTTCTGAATAAAGAAGCTGCTTTTTTATTTGTTGATCAAATTAAATACTAACTGTTTAAGAGTTTACTCTTTTTAAACGCAATACCTTTTCTAATCAAATAAGCATGATACGAACTTGGAATATCATGCTGCCATTTTGGTAAAATTAAAATGATCATAATAACATCTAAATGCGATATCAATCCCATTATAATTGCTATAGCAAATGGAAATCCGGTATGACCAAATCCAAAAATAGAAGTAAAAGCAGCAAGCAGGGTTAATCCCCAAATTTTTGAAAGAAAAGCATGTGTACAGGTTTCTTTTCCAAATTTAATAAAGCTGATTATATAGCATAGAATTTCCATACCAAAAACCAAACCTACATAATAAATATTTGAATTAATTAGTTCCGGATATATAAACCATGAACTAATTCCTATTGAAACCCAAAACAGCATATCGACCTGACTATCCAATCGGCGTAGTTTTTCAGTTGAAATATTTTGTTTCCTGGCAATTATTCCATCAAAAATATCACTAAATAAACCGATATACATAAGAATCAAAATTGCCAAAGCGCCATCTACACCAAATTTCCAACCAATAAATAAAATTACAGGAGACATTAAAAGCCTTAAAAGAATGAGTAACTGCGGAATATTCATGCGTATTTTTTATAAATAAATTCGTTCAAATATAATACTTTTTTAATATTATCTATAAAACAAAAACCTCCCATTTCCGGGAGGTTTTCTATAGGCTTAAAGGTCTATTATTTACCTTTTAATAATTGCTCTAAATATTCGATTTTGTCTTTTTCTGCCTGAAGCAAACGTTCGTAAAGCTTTTTATTTTCTTCTACTGTTTCCATTAATTTATCTAATGGATTGAAAGTGCAATTATTTAGTCCGAAATAATTGTTAGGACTTTCATTAAAAGTATTGAAATAATTAATTGCAGCTTCTTCCGAAAAATTCTTAATCGCTTCAACCGTAACACCAAGCGCTTTTGCAACTTCAACAAGTCTTTCTTCTTCTATGGTTTCGCTGTTTTCAATTGCCGATATTGTCTGCTGGCTTATTCCCAAAGCCTGCGCCAAAGCTTCCTGTTTCATATCACGAAGTTCGCGAATACGGCTTATTTTTCGCCCTATATGATTTGGTTTTGATAATGTGCTCATAATTCAAAGATAATAATTAAGTGTGAAAACTTCAACTGGTAAAAAACTTATTTAGGCGGTAGAATACCAGCCAAATGGGTTTGGTAAAATCCAATGTATTTCTTCCTTCGCCGAACCAAACAAAAGTACAATTTTTCTTATAATAAATTTATAAAAATCAAATTGTAAAGTAATTAAACACAATAAAATTATATGCCTTATGGAAACAAATGAAATTGAAATTGTAAAAAACCTAAAACGTTTAACTTCTATGCATTTTAGCACTCTAAAACCTGATCCCGACAATTCAAAAGATTATACCGTTCAAATCAAGATTTTAAATTATTTGGAGTTGGGATGCATTATCAGCGATATGCTAAAATTATGCATTCTCGCACTCGATCACGATATGCACAATGTTAAAGAAAAGAAAAACCACTCTATTAATGTGAGCCTTGTTCTAGAAACGATCTTGCAATTGTTTCCGTTAAACGAAATGGAGTTTTTGGGTTATGTGGAGGAAATGGTTGGGGAATGATATTTATTTGCAGATGCAAAAATTAAAGGTGTAATACTAAAAAATCTCGCAAAGGCGCTAAGTCGTAAAGTTTTGCACAATCTTGTCATTTCGACCGAAGGGAGAAATCACACAAGTAATTCTACAAAGATTGACGACTTAGATTGTCGATCTTCTAGTGCGATTTCTCCCTTCGGTCGAAATGACAAACTTTATGGATTTTTGTTGCGATGATGGTGTAATGAATTTTGAAAACGAACTCTTTTGCCATGAACGGATTAAAATCCATCCCTACAATATGTTTTGTTCCTTCGGAACTTTTATAGAACTTCATAGAAATAACCGCAATATTGTCATTTCGACCGAAGGGAGAAATCACACAAGTAATTCCGCAAAGATTGGCGACTTACATTGTCGAGCTTCTAGTGTGATTTCTCCCTTCGATCGAAATGACAAACTTTATGGAATTTTGTTGCGATGATGGTTTAATGAATTTTAATTGCGGAATTTCTTTGTCATGGACGGATTAAAATCCATCCCTACAATATGTTTTGTTCCTTCGGAACTTCTATAGAACTTCATAGAAATAACCGTAATATTGTCATTTCGAACGAAAGGAGAGATCTTCGCAAGTAGCTCCGCAACATTACGTGCTCAGCGCGTGGAGATTTCTCCTTTCGTTCGAAATGACAAACTTTATGTTTTTTTCTAGCGCGAGCGTTACACACGTGCATTACTTTGTGTTCATGAGCGAGAAAATTTTCAGATTTATTAAAAATCTAGCTCAGAAAATGAAAGTTTTTTAATCCCTCAAAAGTAGTTGTCTTATAAAAAACAAACTATATTTGAATACTCATATTCATATAAAATTATAATAGCAAAAATGGAGTTAAGGCAATTCAGTAATATAATTTTGAAACTTTCAGGTCTTTTTATAATTTATTCCTTGGTTTTCAAATATACAATAGGAGCCGTATTTAATATCAATAAAAGTAGTATAAATAATGGATTCTCTGGATATTCTTTAAATTGGAATATTATCTTCATTAGTATATTATGCTTTGTGATTTTAATTAAAAATTCAAATTTTCTGACTTACTTTTTTTATCGAAAAAATTATATTCTTGAGCTGAACGAGATAAATCAGTATCGATTTTTACAAGTTATTTTTATAACATTTAGCTCTTTTCAATTTCTTACTTGCTTCTTTACTCCTAGCGACACTCCCTTTTGGAGCAAATTATTATCTAACAGGTTAATTATATTATTCTTTTTATTTATATTTCACGGGATTATCATAAAATTTATGATTAAACAAATTAATTCTTATTCTGAAAAACAATCAACTTATAGTTTTGTTTTTTCTATGATTTCAATTCTTTTGTATTTTTATTTTTTCTGTGATTATGGTTTTGTTTCAATAAATCCTTTTGAATTAATTTTTCGCATTATCGTTTTGCTTATTACTTTAAGCTCTCCATTATTTTTTAGATTATTAGTAGATAAAGATAATTCGATTACGAGTAATCATTTTACCTATATCTTATTTTTCTGGATATTATTTCTATATAATTTACAAGAATTCTTATTGAAATTTCCTCATTACGAGCAAGATTATATATATCTTATTAAAGATTTGTCATTTCATGTAATACTTCCTTTATTCTTTTTAACTCTCCATTCATTCTTTGCGAAAATTAAAAACATTTCAACATTACAATTTGCATTCATTATAGTAGGTATTTTGTCAATTTTCTGTTCAATATTAAAACATTTGTATGGATTCCACTATGCAATTGAATTATATATAATAGGTGGAATTATAGCAATTGTCTTGTCTACAAAAACTGGTATGCTAGATAAAAAACTTGAAAAGTTCAAGTTTACAAACGAGGTGAGATCTATTGAGCCATCTTTACAAAATAGTTCTTCATTTTTATTTATAGCACTAATTTTTCTTACTATTTCAAAGATTTTCATTATTCTTTTTGACTATAGCTCAAGTTTTACTCTTAATGATTTAGCGTCTTTTAGTATTGAAATAATCCAATTGGTAATTATAGTAATAATCTTATCAAAAAAGAATTTAAAATTGGATAATGCAAATAGCTTCATAAATTTAACTCTAATGTTCTTTTTAATTTTAATATTCTGCAATAATTACTTGTTGCTTCTTAGTCGTTTACTTTTTTATAGAAATGTTGCTTTTTTTAATGTTAACACTATTGACATTATATATTTTATAGTTTTACTAATGGCAATACTATTTTCATCTTATTTGGCAAAGCTCATAAAAGTCATATTACCTAAAAGTTATTTCAAAAACTTTTCTAATTAGCCTCCATGTTATCTCTTGTGAATCTGCCACAAAATAAAATTAACAAACAAATACAAAAAAACCTCCCAAAAATCTTGAGAGGTTTTTCCATATCATTAAAAATCAAAAAGATTACATATTCCTTCTATACTGCCCACCAACCTCAAACAAAGCAGAAGTAATTTGACCTAAAGAACAAACCTTTGTTGCTTCCATTAAATGGTCGAATAAGTTTTCGTTTTTAATAGCGGCTTGCTGCAGATTATTTAAATGCTCGTTTACTTTTGCTTCGTGGAATTTATGCAGGTTATCCAGCATTGTAATTTGATATTGTTTTTCTTCTTCGGTTGCGCGAATTACTTCTGCCGGAATTACCGTTGGAGAACCTTTTGAGCTCAGGAACGTGTTTACGCCCACAATTGGAAAATCGCCGTTGTGTTTTAAGGTTTCGTAATACAAACTTTCTTCCTGAATTTTAGATCTTTGGTACATTGTTTCCATTGCGCCTAAAACTCCGCCGCGTTCTGTAATTCTGTCGAATTCCTGTAGAACCGCAGCTTCAACTAAATCGGTTAATTCTTCGATAATGAATGAACCTTGAATTGGGTTTTCGTTTTTCGCCAAACCTAATTCTTTATTAATAATCAGCTGAATCGCCATGGCACGACGTACAGATTCTTCTGTTGGCGTTGTAATCGCTTCATCGTAAGCATTGGTGTGTAGCGAATTACAGTTATCATAAATCGCATACAAAGCCTGTAAAGTCGTTCTAATATCGTTAAAATCAATTTCCTGTGCGTGTAAAGAACGTCCGGAAGTCTGAATATGATATTTCAGCATTTGCGCTCTTTCGTTGGCTCCGTATTTGTTTTTCATGGCTTTTGCCCAAATTTTACGCGCCACACGTCCAATAACCGAATATTCAGGATCAACTCCATTAGAGAAGAAGAAAGATAAGTTCGGACCAAAATCGTTGATGTTCATGCCTCGGCTCAAATAATATTCCACGTAAGTGAAACCATTTGAAAGCGTAAAGGCCAATTGCGTAATTGGGTTTGCTCCTGCCTCGGCAATATGATATCCTGAAATCGAAACCGAATAGAAATTACGAACGTTTTTAGTAATAAAATATTCCTGAACGTCGCCCATTAATCGCAAAGCAAATTCGGTTGAGAAAATACAGGTGTTTTGCGCCTGGTCTTCTTTTAAAATATCGGCCTGAACCGTTCCACGCACCTGCGATAAGGTTTTTACTTTTATTTCATTATATACTTCCAGAGGCAAAACCTGATCTCCGGTAACACCCAAAAGCATTAAGCCTAAACCGTTGTTTCCTTCTGGTAAATCGCCTTGGTATTTTGGTCTTTCGATACCTTTGGCAGCATATATTTTTTTGATTTTAGCGTCAACTTCTTTTTCTAATTCGTTGGCTTTAATGTACAATTCGCATTGCTGATCGATTGCAGCATTCATAAAGAAACCAAGCAGCATTGGCGCCGGCCCGTTTATTGTCATACTTACAGATGTTAAAGCATGGACCAAATCGAAACCTGAATATAGTTTTTTAGCATCGTCTAAACAACAGATTGAAACTCCGGCATTACCAATTTTCCCGTAAATATCCGGACGCAAATCTGGGTCATTTCCGTATAATGTAACGCTGTCAAAAGCCGTCGAAAGTCGTTTTGCCGGCAAGCCCGCACTTACGTAATGAAAACGTTTATTGGTTCTCTCTGGTCCGCCCTCGCCCGCAAACATTCTCGACGGATCTTCGCCTTCACGTTTAAACGGATACAATCCTGATGCAAACGGAAATTCTCCGGGAACATTTTCCTGTAAATTCCAACGCAGGATATCGCCCCAGCCTTCGTATTTAGGCAAAGCAATTTTTGGGATTTGTAAATGCGATAAACTTTCAGAATGTGTTGCAATCTTGATTTCTTTATCTCGAACTTTAAACGAGTAAACCGGATTTTTATATTTGGCTACTTTTTCATCCCAATTCAGAATAATTTCCCAATTGTACGGATCTAAATCCATTTTTACTTTATCAAATTGATTCAGTAAAAGATTTAAAAAGATTCTGTTTTCGTCGTGTGGTTCGGCTGCGCTTGGTAAAACAGTCGAGTCATCGATTCCGGCTTTATTAATTTGAGGAACTTTCCCAGAAACCGATTCAATGGTTTTGAAAATCCCGTATAATTTCTGTGCTACTTTTTGCTGCGAAACGGCGATTTCGTCATAACTGCGGTTATTTTCTGCAGTTTCAGATAAATAACGTGTTCTGTGAGGCGGAATCACGAAGATTTTCTCACTCATTTCTTTTGTAATCTCAAAAGTCGATTTCAATTCAGAATCGGTTTTTTCGACCACTTTATCCATAATTGCTTTGTAAAGCGTGTTCATTCCCGGATCGTTAAACTGCGAAGCAATGGTCCCGAAAACAGGCATTTCGTCTGGATTTCTATCCCATAAATTATGGTTACGCTGATATTGTTTTTTTACATCGCGCAATGCATCAAGTGCACCGCGTTTATCAAATTTGTTTAAAGCCACTAAATCAGCAAAATCAAGCATGTCGATTTTTTCTAATTGTGTTGCGGCTCCAAATTCTGGTGTCATTACATATAATGATACATCAGAATGATCCATAATCTCGGTATCAGACTGGCCAATTCCTGAAGTTTCCAGAATAATCAAATCGTATTTAGCAGCTTTCAAAACCTGAATCGCTTCGGCTACATATTTAGACAAAGCCAAATTCGACTGACGCGTGGCCAGCGAACGCATATATACACGAGGATTGTTTATGGCATTCATACGGATTCTGTCTCCTAAAAGTGCTCCTCCGGTTTTTCTTTTTGAAGGATCGACAGAAATTAACCCGATTGTCTTCTCAGGGAAATCAATTAAAAATCGACGAACCAATTCGTCTACCAAAGACGATTTTCCGGCACCTCCTGTTCCTGTAATTCCCAAAACAGGAATTTTAGAACTTTCGTTGCTTTCGTGAATTTTATCGAAAACTGGTTTTGCAATTTCCGGGAAATTCTCAGCAGCCGAAATTAAACGTGCAATTGCCGTTGGAATTTTATTTTCGATATGATCGATTTCTCCATTTAGTTTATCTCCTATAGGAAAATCAGATTGTTGAACCAAATCATTAATCATTCCCTGAAGCCCTAGCGAACGGCCGTCATCTGGAGCGTAAATTCTCGTAATACCATATTCATGCAACTCTGAAATTTCGCTTGGCAGAATTACACCGCCTCCGCCTCCAAAAATTTTAATATGTCCTGCTCCTTTTTCGCGAAGCAAATCATACATATATTTAAAGTATTCATTATGTCCTCCCTGGTAAGAAGTCATAGCAATAGCATTGGCATCTTCCTGGATTGCGGTATTAACCACTTCTTCTACACTTCTATCATGACCAAGGTGAATTACCTCAACTCCCGTTGACTGTATAATACGGCGCATAATATTTATGGCTGCGTCATGTCCGTCAAAAAGCGAAGCAGCGGTAACAATTCTTACTTTATTTTTAGGAATATATGGTATTTGTTGTTCCATTTTATGAATATGATAATTTTATGAGGGCAATTTACAAAATATTTTAATATTTGTTTACTCCCGAAGCTTTATGTTTTTAAAAAATATATCGATTTCGTAATTTAATAGGGTAACAATTTTACTAACTATTTGATTTATACTATATAAACCTACAACATGGCAATTTTGAAAAATCTAAATTGAATAAAGCAACTCATTCTCAGCATCCTAAAGTAATTTAGCAATGTAGAAAAGGCCCCAAATTTTTACCAAAACTTTCGAATCTAAGTAGTAACGTAAAAATTAAAATGAAAATGAAAACATTATATCCACTAAGCTTAATTTTAGCTCTTAGCTTTAGTATTGTATCTTTTAGTAAGTATGAAAATATTGAATCTAAAGAGCGCACCACTCCAAACACCCTGACATTTTACACCAACGATAATGATGATGTAAAAAACAATGTTTCAAATGAATTCTTCAGAAAATATACTGATTTAAAGAAGTACAAATCTGATGTAATGTCATTATACAAAAATCGTTCTCTGGGAACTATTTGGTACGACGAAGACCAGATTAATGAATTTGGTACTGTATTGTACGAAAAAGCAAAAAAAACAAATGATTTGGTTATTCCTTATCAAAAAGAAATAGAGCAGCTTATTAATTCTTCAGAAACCAATCTTTCGAGAACGGATGCCGATATGCTTTTAAGCTCTCTATATATTGTATACGCCAAAAAAACCAATTCAGATTCTAATAAAAAATTGTCTTATGATGCTATGTTGAAAGATTTCTTAAACTATAGCACAATCGAAGAAGCTTCTGCATCAACAACTACAGCAGACGTTAAAGTAGAATACGATCAATATTATAAATTGCAGGACGTTCTAAAAAAATACAAAAAATTAGACCGTTCTAATAAATGGAAACCTATTATTCCAGAAGAAACGCCTTATAAAGATTTACGCCCAGATGCTGTTTCCAGCACGATTGCCCAGGTTAGAACTCGTTTATACTTATTAGGAGATTTAAAAAACGATTCTAAAAGTAATGTTTACGATCGCGAATTGATGGATGCTGTTATGAAATATAAAGTTCGTAATGGTTTTAAACCTAACTATATTTTATCTGAAGAACACATTAAAGAAATGAATGTGCCTCTTGCTGATAAAATGGAAACGTTAAAACTTAATATGGAAAGATGTCGTGCTATCTCGGCTCAAATTGCCAATAGCGATGAATATGTATTAGTAAATGTTCCTTCTTATGAATTGATTTATGTTAAGAACGGAAAAATCGCGCTGACATCAAATGTATTTGTTGGAGCGCCTTTAACTAAAACAACTATTTTTAACGGCGAAATTGACAGAATCGTTTTCAGCCCGTACTGGACCGTTCCTCAAAGTATTGTAAACAATGAATTGAAATCTAAAATTGCCGCTGATCCAAATTATCTTGCAGAAAAAAATATGGAAATCGTAAATGGTCAGGTAAGACAAAAACCGGGTCCTGGAAATTCATTAGGATTGGTTAAATTCATGTTCCCTAATCCAGATGATATTTATATGCACGATACACCGTCTAAAACTTTATTCGATTTTGAAAAAAGAACTTTCAGCCACGGTTGTATCAACGTAAAAATGGCCAAAGAATTAGCCGTTGCAATGCTAAAAGATTATCCGGAATGGACTCAGGCTAAAATTGATAAAGCGATGGAAGGTAAAACCGAAAACAGTTTTAAATTAGCCAAAAAAGTACCTATTTATATTACCTATTTTACTTCATTAGTAAATGAAAACGGAGAAATTGGTTTCTTTCAGGATGTTTATGAAAAAGATACTGATTTAACTAATACTGAAAAATCTGTTACTGTAAATTAATTTATTTAAAATCAAGTATAAATCGGGAACTCATTCAGTTGGGTTCCCGATTTTTTTTGTACCAAAAAAAACCTTAATATATTATTCTTTAAACTTTTAAGTCTAATAAAACATTCAAATCCTGCCGACCTTTGCTTCATAATTAATACCACTAATTTTTATTATCATGAAAACTGAGAATATTGAAGGATTAACCCTTTTCGAAATTAATTTATTGATACAACAAGGCGGAAAATTTGTAATGTTTCCTAATATAATGTCTAAACTTAAAAGTATTTATTTTGTACGTCCCGAAGAAAAAACATTCAAATATGCCTTAAAACATTTCTTAAAAAATTTATCGCAAGGATGGCGAAATTTCCCTTTAAGACCTTTTTATGTTTCTAAATCTTTATTTTATCTGGCAATAGGAGGTAAAGATTATACACACAATATACTGGCCGATTTAAATCGAATTAATCCAATTTACAACCCAAATTTATATTGCCTGCAATACGTTTAAAGCCTTTTTTGTCCCAAACAAAAAATTATAATACTTCAAGGCAAAAGAGCAATTTAACACCTACAATTTAAACAAAAAAATTGCTCTTTGCGCTTGTCATCGCTTAATCTAAATCATCTTATATCTTTTATAAGGTGATTTTTTTATTTTAATAAATGTCTTACATAAAAAACACAAAGAGTTTCTGTTTGATTAGAAAATTAATATCTTTCTGCAAATTAACCGAATCAAAAAAATCATCTTCTTTATTATGCAGAGCGATCCGTATCAACCTAAAAAGAATTGGTGGGACAGAAACTGGAAATGGTTTGTTCCAACGGGCTGTTTAAGCCTTATTATTATTTTTGGCCTTTTCGTTGGCGGCCTTTTTTTTGGCATTACTTCTATGATGAAAGATTCAGATGCTTATAAAGAATCTATGACAGCGGTACAAAACAATAAATTAGTAGTTGAAAAACTCGGAAATCCAATTGAAACTGACGGAATGATCTCTGGCAGCATCAGCACAAGCAATAATACCGGCGAATGCGATTTGCAAATTCCGCTAAAAGGCCCTAAGGGAAAAGGAACTTTATTTGTAATTGGTTCCAAAAGAGGAAAATGGAAATACGAACAAATGTCGGTTTACATTGATAAGACTGATGAAGAAATAGATTTACTTCAAAAACAATAATCTATTAAACCAATACTATTTTTAAATGAAATTTACTTTCTTTTTGTTCGCAGGATTTTTTCTGTTTACTTCTTCATTTGCCCAAACTGCGGGAAATTATCAAATTTATGCCGATAAAATTAAGCAGTTCTCCAAACCTTCGAGAATACTGCATAGTAATGTTGATGCGCAGGGAAATGGTTATATTGAATTTACTAACCCAAAAAATCAGGTGCTTCGTTTTCGATTAAATCATAACAAACCTCAAAAAGTATCTTGCAATATTGTTTTTGAAATCTATTATTATAAAAATAATTATCTGAGAAAAATTGAATCGCTTGACAGTAACGGAAATTTAATTGGATGTAATCTAAAGTTAAACGGAGAAGCGGTTACAGAATACACAATTGAAAAGCCGGATTTGTACTTGAAAAAGAAAAAATTAATCGATGATGCCGAAGGAAATATTGATATGAAGGATGATAGCAAAGAAAAAATCATCCGCGTTCAATACTTTGATATAAATAATAAGCCAATAATACAGTCGCAGCCAGCTTATATTTCGAGCAAAACGTATTACGATTATACTGTTCGAATGGCGTGGCCGTAATATTTGAGACGAAAAGTTTTTAAGATACTAAGCCGCTAAGTTCCCTTATGTTAAGTTTACAACAAAATGTTATGTGTGCTTAAATAAAATTGTGGCTTTATTTTTGAATATGTAGTATTTTTGAAACTTAATAAAACCTACTAATGAAAAAGATTTTAATTTTATTGCTTATGTTTTCTCTTAGCTCTCAAGCTCAGGTAAAAGAAACTCTAGCTCAAAAACTTGCAAAGCTATCAACCAAAATTACAGGTTCTAGCGGCGTTGACATCGCTTCCGGATTAAAAGAAGCTCTTAATAAAGGAATTACTGACCAAGTGAGTAAATTAACCGCAGTAGATGGTTTTTATAAAAATGAAGCCGTAAAAATTTTAATGCCAGAAGAATTACAAAAAGTAGACGCAACGTTACGTAAAGTAGGTTTAGGTTCTCTTGCTGATGAAGGTATAAAAGTATTAAACCGTGCAGCCGAAGATGCTGTGAAAGAAGCAACCCCAATATTTGTTACGGCAGTAAAAAATATGTCATTTACAGATGCTAAAAATATTTTATTAGGCAGTGAAAATGCAGCAACTACTTATTTACAAAATGGTACTAATACGGCTTTGTACGCTAAGTTTAATCCGGTAATTAAAAGCTCTTTCGAAAAAGTGGGCGCCGATGTAGTTTGGAAAAACATCATCAATAAATACAACACGATTCCGTTAGTGCGAAAAGTAAATCCAGATTTAACAGATTATACTACGAATCAGGCTTTATCAGGAGTTTTTAAAATGATTGCTGTTGAAGAAAAAGATATCCGTACTAATATTAATGCAAGAACAACTCCTTTATTGCAAAAAGTATTTGCTATGCAGGATAAAAAATAATTTTTCTGCTAAGGTTCAAAGGTTCAGAGCAACAAAGGGACAAAGCATCCTTTGCTTCTATGAACCTTTGAACCTTTGTCACTAACCCAAAACCAATTAACCAAAATGCAAAAAATAACCATTCTGATTCACTGTAAAGACCAAAAAGGTATTATTGCCGCAGTGACTACTTTTATTGCAAAAGTAGAAGGAAACATTACTTACATCGACCAGCATGTTGATGTAGAGCAAAACGTATTTTTTATGCGATTGGAATGTGAATTCACCAATCCGAAAGTTACAATTGAATCCCTAAAAGAAGAATTCGACAAAACACTCGCCACCGATTTTAATATGTCGTGGGATTTGTACAATCAGGAACAAAAACCAAAAATGGCTTTGTTTGTTTCTAAGTACGATCACTGTTTGTTTGATATTTTAGGCCGATACAGCGCTGATGAATTAAATGTCGAAATTCCGGTAATTATAAGCAATCACAACGAATTAAGATCGATTGCAGAACGCTTTGATATTCCGTTTCACTGTGTGCCTTTTACAAAAGATAATAAAGAAGAAGGCGAAGCCAAACAAATTGAATTATTAAAACGATACGAAATCAATTTTATCGTTTTGGCGCGTTATATGCAGATTATTACACCTAAATTAATTTCGCTTTACGAAAATAAAATCATCAATATCCACCATTCGTTTTTACCGGCTTTTCCGGGTGCAAAACCGTATCATTCGGCTTTTAAACGAGGGGTAAAGATTATTGGAGCAACAAGCCATTATGTTACCGAAGAATTAGACGAAGGGCCAATTATCGAGCAGGATATTGCCAGAGTTTCGCATATCCACTCCGTTGAAGATTTTATCATGAAAGGACGAGATCTAGAGAGAATTGTTTTAGCAAGAGCAATAAAACTGCATGCAGAACGCAAAACAATGGTTTACAGCAATAAGACAGTTGTTTTTTCTTAGTTACTAAGGGACTAAGATACTGAGGTACTAAGGTTTTGCCCACGAATAAAACGGATTAAACGGGTATTCGCTGGTTTATTTTTAATTTGAATGCCTTTTAAATCTGAAACTAACAAAACGATTGTCATCCTGAGCGAAGTCGAAGGCTTGCTTTACGCAAAAGGGCTTCGACTTCGCTCAGCCTGACAATTATAAAAATAACAAACCCGACAGGTTTTTGAACACCTGTCGGGTTTAATTTTAAGTTATAATAAGACCTTTGCTGCTATGAACCTTAGTTCCTCAGCAACTTAGCATCTCAGAACCTTTTTATCGAACTACTATGTTCAATCTAGGATCTTCAAAGGCATCTACTTCAGCCATTGTTAGACCTAAAGCGTTTGCAACTCCTTCTCCGTAAGCAGGATCAGCTTTAAAACAGTTTCTAATGTGACGAATCTGAATGAATTTTTGCGCGCCGCCTACTTGTGCTGCCGTATTTTTAAACAACAATTGTTTTTTCTCCGGAGTTAATAAACGGAATAATAAACCTGGCTGCGTAAAATAGTCATTATCATCATCTCTAAAATTATGTGCCCAGGCATCGCCATGAAGTTTTAAAGGTGGTTCTTTAAATTCTGGCTGTTCTTGTAATTCTCCAAAACTATTTGGTTCGTAGTGTTTCTTCGATCCGTTGTTTCCATCTACACGCATTGCTCCGTCTCTATGGAAAGTATTATACGGACATCTTGATGAGTTTACCGGAATTTGGAAATTGTTCACTCCCAAACGGTATCTGTGTGCATCTCCATAAGAGAACAAACGAGCCTGAAGCATTTTATCTGGTGAGAAACTAATACCAGGAACCACATGCGCCGGATTAAACGCAGCTTGTTCTACTTCGGCAAAATAGTTTTCAGGGTTTTTGTTTAATTCGAATTCTCCAACCGGAATTAATGGGAAATCGCTTTTTAACCAAACTTTGGTCAAATCAAAAGGATGGAAACGATAATTATCAGCTTGTTCTTCGGTCATGATTTGAACGAATAATTTCCATTTTGGGAAGTTTCCTTCTTCAATAGCATCAAATAAATCTCTTTGGTGGCTTTCTCTGTCTCCTCCTACTAATTGAGCCGCTTCTTCATCAGAAAGGTTATCGATTCCTTGTTGGGTTACAAAGTGAAATTTCACATAATGTCTTTCGTTTTGATGATTGATGAAACTAAAAGTGTGACTTCCAAATCCGTGCATTTGTCTGTATGATCTCGGAATTCCTCTGTCGCTCATTACAATTGTAACCTGATGCAGCGCTTCGGGTAATAATGTCCAAAAATCCCAATTGTTATCAGCACTTCTTAAATTGGTTTTTGGATCACGTTTTACAGCGTGATTTAAATCAGGAAACTTCATTGGGTCTCTAAAAAAGAATACAGGCGTATTATTTCCTACCAAATCCCAGTTTCCTTCATTAGTATAGAATTTTAAAGCAAAACCTCGAATATCTCTTTCGGCGTCTGCAGCACCTCTTTCTCCTGCAACAGTAGAAAAACGCGCAAACATTTCCGTTTTTTTACCAATTTCCGAAAACAAATCGGCTCTTGTATATTTTGTAATGTCATGAGTTACAGTAAAAGTTCCGTAAGCTCCAGACCCTTTAGCGTGCATTCTTCGTTCCGGAATTACCTCACGGTCAAAATGAGCCATCTTTTCTAAAAACCAAAAATCTTGTAATAAAACAGGTCCGCGAGGCCCGGCTGTTTGAATGTTTTGATTGTCTGGAACTGGAGTTCCCGTTGCAGTTGTTAATTTTTTGTTCGAATCCATATCGCTGATTTTTAATGTTTTATCAAATATACAAACTTATTCGCAGCATATTCATAAACAAAATTGATTATTATTATATTTTGATAGCCAAAAATTATTCAACGCTGCAGAAAGCTCAAAAACAGGTTTCAACAAATCTTAACTTATGGTCAACAAAGTAATAACAAAACCTTAACAGCTTAAGATTGATATATGTCGGACATTTGTAATGTAATAAACTGGTTATTTATTATTTTGGTTTTGGTTAGTTAAATGATGCCGGCGTCTTCGAGATGCCGGCATTCTTTTTTTATAGAATTTAGAGACATTAACTTATATCCAACAAAGTAATAACAAGATCTTAACAGCATAACATTGATATATGTCGGATCTTTGTAGTGTAATAAACTGGTTATTTATTATTTTGGTTTTGGTTAGTTAAATAATGCCGGCGTCTTCGAGATGTCGGCATTCTTTTTTTATATGAACTTGGTTTGGTTTAGATTTTAGGTCACTTTTCTTTGATATTAATTTAACCGCAAAGAGCGCAAAGTTCGCAAAGTTTTTTTGCCACGAATTACACTGATTTCACTAATTCAATTCGTGGTAATTCGTGCAATTCGTGGCAAATAAATTAAACAACAAAAGTTCGCAAAGCTTTATGAAAAAAAACTTTGCGAACTTTGCGTTCCCGATAGCAATCGGGATAGCGCTCTTTGCGGTTAAACTATGTTATATTAATTCTTCAATCTTTCCTGAAGTAATTTAAAATAAGGAAAAGCCTTTAATAATCGGCTGCCGTGCCAGGAGAACATTTCGCCGTCTACGAAAATGGTTTTGGCGTGATGTGTAAACCTTCCAATCTCAAAAGCATCTTCTTCTTTAAAAGGATAAGGTTCTGACGAAAGAAAAACAATATCCGGATCGCCTTCTAAACGCATTTTTTTAAGTTCGATTTCAGGATAACGGCCTTTATCTTCGTAAATATTTTCAAAATGATTCAGCTTTAGCAGCTCATTTATATAGGTATCTTTTCCAGCGACCATGTATGGATTTTTCCAGATGAAATAAGCTGCTTTCTTTATTTCGATATTCTGAATGTATTTTTTGAAATCGCTCAAGGCAAAAGTTAATTTGTCATTCCACTTTTGCGATTCGGTTCTGCAATTGAACAATTGTCCAAAATCTGCAATCATCTGAAAATTATCTTCAACAGAAACAATGTTCGTAACCCAAACCGGACAGATTTCCTTTAATTGGTTTACAATTTCTTCTGTGTTTTCTTCTTTGTTGCAAATAATAATGTCCGGCTGCAGTAGTTTTATTTTTTCGAAGTGAATTTTCTTTGTACCTCCTACAACTTTTTTGGTCGATTTTAAATGATATGGATGTACACAAAACTTCGTAATCCCAATGATCTTATCTTCTAAACCCAAATCATATAATAATTCGGTTTGAGAAGGAACCAGCGAAATAATTCGTTTTGGAGCTGTTTCAAAAGAATGCAAAGTTCCTAATTGGTCTTTAATTTGTTTCATGTTTGCTGGGGTGTTTTTTAGCGCAAAGTGCGCTAAGTTTTTTTCGCAAAGGTCTCAAAGGTTTGTATTTTCGTTGAATTAAGGTTTTTTAAGTTCTCGAAGCTTAAAACAAAAAACTTATACACTTTGCTTTGAGAACTTAAAAAAAAACTTTTATAAAACTGCAGCTAATTTCTTTGTGTCCTTTGCGAAAAAAACTTAGCGCACTTTGCGTTAAAATTATGTTCAAAGTAAACTTGAAACTTTAAACCTGAAACTTTAAACGAATAATTTCTGCCATTTCTTTTTGAACTGACAAAGCCTCTTCTCTGGCTTTTTCTGCAAAATCAGTTCCTTTAGAAGCGTAGATAATAGCTCTTGCCGAGTTTACTAATAAACCAATTTTATCGTTCATTCCGTATTTGCAAACTTCTGATAAGCTTCCGCCTTGAGCGCCAATTCCAGGAACTAATAAAAAGCTGTCAGGAACAATTTTTCTTATGTCGGCAAAATATTCTGCTTTTGTAGCGCCCACAACATACATTAAGTTATGGCTGTTTTTCCATGTTTTAGAAGTTTCTAAAACCTGTTTGTATAATTCTGTTCCGTTTGTATTTAAAGTCTGAAAATCGAATGCGCCTTCGTTTGACGTTAAAGCCAGCATAATCGTATGTTTGTTTTCGAAAGCCAGAAAAGGTTCTACAGAATCTTTTCCCATATAAGGAGCAACGGTTACACTATCAAAATTTAAATCTTCAAAAAAAGCTTTGGCATACATGCTCGATGTGTTTCCGATATCGCCGCGTTTAGCATCGGCAATGGTAAAAATATCAGGATAATTTTCGTTGATGTAATTGATTGTTTTTTGCAGCGACATCCATCCTTTTATTCCGTATGCCTCAAAAAAAGCCGTGTTAGGCTTGTATCCAACTGTTAAATCGTGAGTAGCATCGATTATGGCTTTATTAAATTCGAAAATAGGATCTTCGGTTTCTAATAAATGCGCCGGAATTTTATCTAAATCAGGATCTAAGCCTACGCATAAGAATGATTTTTTTTGAAGAATTTGTTCGTGTAGTTGTTGTGTTGTCATATTGTGTTTTACTAGTGCGGCAAAATTACAAATAATATTAATGGATTTTTACCGCAAAGCACGCAAAGTTTTTCTGCCTAGATTATGTTCAAAAACACAAAGTTCGCAAAGCTAAATGTACACAAAGCTTTGCGAACTTTGCCATTTCATAAAGCTGTAGAAAAGCATTGCGCTCTTTGCGGTTAATTTTTTTATATAGTTTCTAAACTACATTGAATTCATATAACAACTTAGAAAAATTGTGTAAGAAAAAAAGTCATGTCCTTTTCTAATTTTGGAATAAACCCTTAATCAGACAATTATGACTCCAAATATCGGAATATCACAAGCCAACTTAAAAAAGAGCTCCTCTATATTAGCCACGATTTCATCTAACGAAATGACACTTTATGTAAAAACCAGAAAGTTTCACTGGAATATTTCAGGAAATAGTTTTATGGAACTACATAAATTATTTGAAGAACAATACCGAATTTTGGAAGCCCAAATTGACGAGGTTGCAGAAAGAATTAGTCAGCTTGGCGAAAAAACGATTGGAACCATGAAAGAGTTTATCGAAAACTCAACCCTTAAAGAATCTCCAAAAGAATATACTTCGCAAAAACACATGCTGGAAGAACTTTTAGAAAACCACAAACAATTGGTTACAGAGTTTAGAAACTACATTCCAATTTTTGAGGATGAAACCAAAGATGCGGGTTCGGCAGATTTCGTTACCGGACTATTGCAGGAACACGAAAAAATGGCCTGGGTTCTTAGACGATATCAAGCTTAAAAAAGAGAAAATGTGAATTATGCAGCGTTCTTCGAAATTGATGTAACAACAAACAGCGACAGAAAATGCAACTTTACATAACTATTAATACAAACAAAAAAACACGATCATGAATACTACAGAGATAAAAGGAAACTGGAATGAGTTAAAAGGAAAATTAAAGCAAAAATATGCTGAATTAACAGACGACGATTTGATGTTTGCTGAAGGAAAGGAAGACGAAATGTACGGAAAACTACAGCAAAAACTGGGAAAAACTAAAGAAGAATTTCATCAAATGCTGTCAGATCTGTAAACCTTCTGACTCAATCAGGAAATACCGTCTAGTAAATAAATATTAGACGGTATTTTTTTGAAGAATCTATTTAACGGCCTAAATGTTCCATAATTCTAAAAAAACATTAAACGCTGTAAGCCCAAATAAATTAATTATCTTTAACCAAAATTTTCTATAAAATGAAACTATTTATAAAGTTCGACATTAACACCATTTGTTCACTTTATCTAAAACAAAATCTGGAACAAAATAATATTAATTTTACCAGTTTAGGTTTTGGAGAAATTGAAATTGATGATAATATAGACGCTCAGGCGCTCGAAACTTTAAAAAATAATTTGAGCCCGTGCGGCTTTGAAGTTGTTGAAAATCAGAAAAGTGTTTTAGTTCAAAAAATAAAAGATGCTATAATTGAGCTTGTCTTTATGGAAGACAGCAACAATTATAAAAGTTCTGTATTTTTGGCTGAAAAACTTAACCATAGTTATGGTTATTTATCTAATGTTTTCTCGGAAGTGACGTATTCGTCTATCGAAAACTTCATCATTTTACAAAAAATTGAAAGAGCAAAACAATTAATTATTATCAACGAAATGAGTTTGACTGAAATCGCATTCTTACTAAATTATTCTAGTGTTGCGCATTTAAGTACACAATTTAAAAATACGACCGGAATTACCCCGTCGGCATTTCAGAGAATAATTAAGAAACGTAGAGAAAATTTAAAATAAAAACCCAAATACCACACTAAAATGCAAAAAAACGCATTATATATTTTATTAGCGGATGATGATGAAGATGATCGTCTTTTCTTTAAAGATGCTTTTGAAGAAATAAAAATACAAACTAATGTAGAATTTGTTCACGATGGAATGCAGTTAATGGATCATTTAATGGATCCCGAAACTAAACTTCCGGATATTTTGTTTCTGGATTTAAATATGCCGAAAAAGACTGGTAAAGAGTGTTTGATTGAAATTAAAAAAACAGAACATCTTAAAAATATTATTATCGCTATTTACTCTACTTCTTCATCTGAAGAAGATATTGAAGATACTTTTATTCAGGGCGCAAATATTTACATCAAGAAACCAAGTGATTTTAATACGCTGAAAAAAATAATTAATGAAGTCGTGACCGTAAACTGGCACTATCATACCTCAGGGTTAAACCGTGATAATTTCTTGCTGCGACTAAAATAAAAATAATAGTATACCACGATGAAATGGATACCAAATTTTAATTCTTCAAACTCTTTGAGAGTTATTTTTGTAATCGCAGTTTTCATTCTGTTATTTCTTTCTTCAATTGCTTACAAACATAACCAGGACTTGAACGAATCAAGTAAAGTGGTTATGCATACGTATGAAATAAACATTCAGCTGGAACGCTTAATGTCGGCCATAAAAGATGCCGAAACAGGACAAAGAGGATATATTATTACCCGAAATGCACGTTTTTTAACTCCGTATATTTATTCGAGAGACAAAGTAAACACGTCATTCATTACATTAAAAAAATTAACTGCAGACAATCCCGTACAGCAGGAAAATCTTCGAAAGTTGTTTAAGCTTATTATTCAGCGTTTTGTTTCTTTCGAAAATTGTTTAAAATACAGCGATCCCAAAACATATGATAAACGAAAACTGGATAATCATATGTTTGGGGGACGAATCCTGATGGAAAACATTCGTTTTAAAGTAGACGAAATGAACGACATCGAGAAAACGTATCTTAAAAACAGACTTAAAATTTACGACGACGAAATTTCGTTAAGTCCGCTTTTCTCTATTTCTCTATTCTTAACGGCTTTATTTTTTATTCTGTTAGCTTACAGACAAATCAGTAAAGATTTTCAGCGTTTGAAAATTTTCAACAAAAAACTTTTAATTTCAAACGGCTTAATTGCAGAATCTGAATCGATTGGTAAATTCAGCACCTGGCAATGGGATTTAGATGCTAATAAAATCGATTATTCAGACAATCAATATCGTTTACTGGGCCACGAACCGGGTTCATTTGTTCCGGTAAAAGAAACCTTTTTAGATTTTGTGCATCCGGATGATAAAGAAAATGTAGCTAATTCTATTGAAGGTATTTTAAAACACAGACAATTACCTTTTGTTTATTATAAAGTACTCCTTCCGACCCAGGAAATAAGATATTTTAAATCTACAGGAAAATTAGTAACAGATCAGCAGGGAAGTAAAATTTTACTAGGAATTAATTTTGATATTACTGATGAGCATCTGCTAAATATAGAATTGCAGGAACGTAATAAGGAATTGGAAAAAAGCAATAAAGAACTGGCCTCGTTTAATCACGTTGCGAGTCATGATTTGCAGGAACCACTTAGAAAAATCCAAACATTTATTTCCAGAGTTTCAGATGCCGATAAAGCGGTTATGTCTCAAAGTGCACGAGATTATATTGCTAAAATCGAAGTTTCGGCAAAAAGAATGCGCGTTTTAATTGATGATCTGCTTTTATTCTCCAGAACAAATACAACCAAAAAAGAATTCATAAAATCGAATTTAAATGAATTACTGGAAAATGCCGAATCTGAACTAACTGAAATTATTGAAGAAAAAAGTGCCGTTATCATGGCTACAAAACTTCCAAAACTTTTGGTTATTCCGTATCAGATAGAACAGCTTTTCATCAACTTGATTGGAAACTCTTTAAAATACAGCAGACCAAATACGATTCCTGCTATTACAATTGACTGTACAAAAGTAAACTCATCTGATTATCCTGAATTGGACCAAAATATTAAAAAGTTTCATAAAATAACTTTTACTGATAACGGAATGGGATTTGACCCTCAGTTCAAGGAAACGATCTTTATTTTGTTTCAGCGTCTGCATTCAAAAACAGATTATCCGGGAACAGGAATTGGCTTGGCCATTTGTAAGAAAATCGTCGACAATCATAAGGGTTATATTATGGCCGACAGTGAGCCGGATAAAGGATCTGTTTTTACGATATTTCTTCCGGACTAACTCTCGCAACACCTTAAAACACTACATCTTAAACGTTATATAAATTCATTATGGGAATTATATAACGTTTCTTTTTTATGCTGTAAAGCAAAACGTTGTATTCGTTAGCATCTTTGTAATGTAATACTTCAAGAAGTAATAATGAAAGAAATTCCCGTACTAAAAGCTGCGATTTTTAGAGTACTTATTTTATCATTTATAATGTGTGCATCATCATGCAAAAAAAATAATTCGATAGAAAATACATTCAAAAAAAATGAAGCTTTTACAAAAAATGAAGAAGAAGAAAAAGTAGCCTTTTTTTTTATTGAAACGGCAAATCTTGGAAAAACAATTATTTCGAAAAGTCATATTGCACAAAAACAAAGTTCAGAAAATTCAATAGTGATTTTAGGTAAAAAAATCGAAAACAATCAAAATCGACTGCTACAGGAAATAACAGAATTGGCCAATAAGAAACTTATTATAATATCTGAAATTAATGCAGCACACAGAAGAGATACTTACGAATTGATTACCGCAAATCCGGCGAAATTCAACAGAGTTTATTTGAATTCTATGAAAGAATGCCTCGAAGAGCAAATTAAATTATTAGAAAACGTCTCGAAAGACACCAACGATAAAATAATTTTAAAATTAGTATTGAAGTATTTGCCTGAACAATTTGATCTCTTAAGAGAAACGGAGAGAACGATTAAAGAAAGAAATTAAAAAACGATTATTAAAAGCCCAGATTACTAACTAAATTATTTTATTATGAAAATGCAAACTAATTTTTTATGCGCCTTAACCCTTTTTATTTCAGCTTCATTTGGAATGCTGCACGCTCAGGACAATAATGTAAATACCGAGTTTGGTGTAAAAGGAGGATTCAACATGTCTAACCTTTACAATAGCGGAGACGATGTAGACGACAACAACATTTTATACGGTTTTAATGCCGGTGTTTATGCCACATTGCCTATTTCAGATTTTATTGCCATTCAGCCGGAGGTTTTATTTACAACAAAAGGTGCTGAATTAGAATACAACAACGCTCTTGTTTCAGGAAATGCGAAGTTTAAATTAAACTATATCGAAGTTCCTTTATTAGTGAGAGTTAATATTACAAAAAACTTTAATGTTCATGCCGGTGGATATGCATCGTACCTGGTAAGTTCTAAAGTAAAAGGAAATGGTGATTTTGATTTTGATGAAGATATCGACACAAACGATTTAAACAAATTTGATGCAGGTCTTTCTGCTGGTGTAGGTGTAGATTTTAGTCCGTTAAGCATTGGTGTACGTTACAATTACGGTCTTACTACAGTTGGAAAAGAAAGAACAGTTGCAGGAACAACTTATACGTTTCCAGATGCAAAAAACAGCAATTTGTCTATATACTTATCGTATAAGTTGAACTAACTGATTTATTAACCATTAAATAAAAAACCATGTCAAACCTATTATATACCATCGCAGTAATACTTGTTATTCTGTGGGCTCTTGGGTTCTTTGTTTACAGTTTTGGAAGTATTATTCATATACTGCTTGTAATTGCAATTATTGCAGTACTGCTAAGACTTATTAAAGGCCGGGAGGTTTAAAATTAATCAACATTAAATAAATATATTAATCTATTAAAAATCAATATTATGAAAGCAAGTAACACAATTTTAGGAATCGTAGGAGCTGCAGCGGCAGGAGCATTATTAGGAGTTTTATTTGCTCCGGACAAAGGTTCAAATACTAGAAAAAAAATCAAAGATAAATCAAAAGATTACGGAGATAATATCAAAACAAAATTTGATGGTATTGTAAGCACAATCTCTTCAAACGGTAAAGACATCATCGAGGAAGGAAAAGCAAAATTCAACCAGGTAAAAGATGATTTCAATGCAGTTAAAGATGAAGCTAAAACTGTAAAATCGAACTACTAAAAAAAGTGATTTTTTCAAACCATAAATACCAAATATCATGGAACCAAATGCAACAACAAACGAAGATTTAAATCTATACGAAAAAGCTGAAAACTATACAAAAACGAGTTTAGAACTACTAAAACTTAAAACTGTATGTTCAGTTGCCGATGGTGTATCATCATTAGCGTCTAAGATCGCAGTTGGCGTTGTTGTTGCATTTTTTACCTTGTTCCTTAATGTTGGCCTTAGTTTATGGATTGGGAAAGAACTCGGAGAGTATTATTTTGGATTTTTTATCATGGCACTTTTCTATTTAATTGTTGCCATTATAATACACAAATCACATCATAGACTTATTAAAACTCCTATTGGAAACTCGATTATTTCGAGTATTCTAAAAGAGAAATAAAAACTGATTTAAAAATTAATAACTAAAAAAGACTAATCATGGAGCCTATTTACACTATTGATCAATTAAATCAGAAAATAAAATTGTTAGAAGATCGACAAGATACAGAATGGTGTGCAATTAAAGATCATATTGAAGATCTTAAAGATAATTTAAAACCCATTAACCTGATTCGGAATACGGTTGAAGAAATCAACGAAACTGTAGGTTTTAAAAGTCATCTGGCACAATCTGCAATCAGCATTGGAATTGGATACATAGCCAAAAGGTTTATAGTAGGAAAAGGCGATTCTATGTTTAAAGGAATTTTAGGCTCAATCGTACAGCTTATTGTAACGAATCTGGTTTCTAAACCAAGCGAATCTTCTCATGAGACTTCACCAGAAGAATCATCACAATATGAACCATCTAGAGAGTAATTTGTTTAACAGAAATTTTAAACATTATGGAAAAATTAAGCCACATAGTATTAAAAAATGGTGTATACATGTACTCTAATCTATATAAATGTTTTGAATACACACGAGTATTTTTCGGTATCTAACTCGTTTATACGTTTCAACTAAAACAAACGGTTAAACAGTTAATACTTCACTATATTTTTAAGGTTCTGAGCTGCTGAGGAACTAAGGTTCTAAGTTTTTAGATACTGTGTATCTAAGCAAAAGGTTCAGAATCGAAAAAGAGATTGTCTCACACAAGTGAAACAATCTCTTTTTTTTTAGCTTCTATTTTTTTAGATACTAAGCTATTAAAAGCACCACAAAAAACCTTAGCCCCTTAGTACCTTAGCACCTCAGAACCTCTACCTATAATTTTGATAAATCGGCAATTTCAAACCTACGTACAAATTACTCGCTTTTGATTTATTCGAAAACAAATTAGAAACCAAAGATCCGGAACCAATAAACAACGGACCAGCTCTAAAACCAGCTCCAAGCTGCGTACCGCTATACTCCATATACGTTACCGGAAGGTAAAAACTAAACTGCCTTGTTTCATATCTTGGCGTAAAGGTAACCGAATTTGCAATCGCAGTTCCATTTACTTTTTTGGCATCAACTAATCCAAAATCTGTACTTAGATTTAGATAAAACCTTTGATTGATATTCCAGTCAAAATTGGTGTGCAAAGCCGTTGGCAAGTTTGCCTTTACTCCTTTTCTCGAAGCTATTTTTGTATAATTGTTATTAAAGAATTCAAAAATATCATTCGCATCGTCAATATCATTCTGAGAAACACTTCCAGTTAAATTATAGGTGTTTTCGGTAACATCTTTATAATTAATTTTACCAATATCTGTAACCGAAGCTGCTACTTTAAACTTATATCTGTTTCCCATACAAGTATGACAATTGGTACGATATTCATAAGTAAATCCCAAATCAACGCCGACACCAGCCGAAGTCATATCGAACTTAGGATCTTTCCCGTTTTCATAATCATAACTTGCCGCAGTTTTTACCGTTCCTGTCGAAGTGTATTGGCTTAAAGCCGGATTAGCCTCATTTTTAGTAAAAGCAACGCTCAAATTACTTCCGTTAATATAGCCGTTTACGCCCGCCATTAAATATTTAACCGTAATACCGCCTTTAATAAAATGCTCATCGCGATCTAACAAAACCGTTCCGTAGCTCGCTCCTATTTCTGCCCAGGAATTCGTAACTCCATTTGGGTTTCCGCCCGTAATTAAAAAGCTTTTTGAAGCACTTATATCCTTATTAACCTCATCTACAAGTTCACCGTTTACACCTACCATATTTGTTACACTGCGTACACGAGTAAAAATTCCAATACTATTCACAGGGTCAATATTCAGCATAAACGAAGGACCTAAAATATCGGCATTAAAATTCCCTCTGTTATTCGATTTAAAATTTTTACTTGCGTCTTTGTCTAAATCGTAATCTCCGCTTAAAACTTCGGCAAAATTAACTCCATAGAGATCATTTTGGGCAGATCCGCTTGCCGAAAAAATAGTTACATCGGCTCTGTATTTAGAATCAACAATCGCAGACGGATTAAATAACACGCCCTGAATTCCGGCATAATTATCGTCCCGAAACCCAAAATACGACTGCCCGCTGGCATAAAAAAAGCTTCCAAAGAAGCTGCATAATAGTAAAGTTTTCTTCATAGAATTAATTTGAATTGGTTGATTAGCATTTTTGCCTTTTCCTGATAAAGGCACACAAATATTAGACAAAAAATATCAAAAAAAAACTTTTTTTTAAGGTTCTTAGGAGCTAAGATACTGAGGTTCTGAGTTTTTAAGAAAAGCTTTATAGTTGGCAGAGGAATGTGGGTAAAAAGGGGTACAAAGGGTTCAAAGGTTCAAAGGTACAAAGGTACAAAGGTTCACAGGGACAGAACCTTACCTAAATAAAAAAGCCGAACATAAGTTCGGCTTTTTATCTATTTCATCGTCCAAAAGAAAACCTTTGAACCTTTGTATCTATGTCCCTTTGAACCTGTACGATTAGTACACCTCCGAAGCTTCTTTCAATTTCTCCATATTGTTTACCAATTGTAATTCGGCAACGATTTTTTGGATATCACCATTCATGATGTTTCCTAGATCGTAAAGGGTTAAACCAACTCTATGATCGGTTACACGACCTTGAGCATAGTTGTAGGTACGAATCTTAGCCGAACGGTCACCAGAACTAACCTGAGAAGTACGTTTTGTAGCATCTTCAGCTTCTTTCTTAGCCAATTCCATTTCGTATAAACGAGAACGTAAAACCGTTAACGCCTTATCTTTATTTTTATGCTGCGATTTCTGATCCTGACATTGCGCTACTAATCCCGTTGGAATGTGCGTTAAACGTACTGCCGATTTCGTAGTATTTACAGATTGTCCTCCAGGTCCAGACGAACAGAAGAAATCTACACGAACATCGTTCATATCGATCTGTACATCAAACTCTTCTGCCTCTGGTAAAACCATAACAGTAGCAGCCGATGTATGCACACGACCTTGCGTTTCAGTCTGAGGAACACGTTGTACACGGTGAACACCAGCTTCAAACTTCAAAGTACCGTAAACATCCTCTCCCGAAACCTCAAAGATAACCTCTTTGAAACCGCCGGAAGTTCCTTCGTTCATATCCACAACAGATGTTCTCCATCTTTGTGCCTCGCAGTATTTCGTATACATTCTAAATAAATCCCCTGCAAAAATACTAGCTTCATCCCCACCCGTTCCGGCACGAATTTCCACCATTACATTTTTAGCATCTTCAGGATCTTTAGGAATCAACATAAATTTGATTTCCTCCTCCAGTTGAGGCAAGCGTTCCTTTGCTTCGTCCAGCTGCATTTTGGCCATTTCCACCATATCAGCATCGCTTCCGTCAGCAATAATTTCGTTTGCTTCGTCAATATTTGCTAAAACAAGAATGTATTCTTCTCTCTTTTCAACCAGTGCTTTTATGCTTTTATATTCCTGGTTAAGCTGCACATAACGTTTTTGATCAGCAATAACATCCGGCTGAATAATCAAATCCGAAATCTCATCAAAACGCTGCTTTACATATTGAAGTCTATCTAACATTTTCTAATTCCTTTTATTGGACTGCAAAATTACGAAA
>Ga0157370_10001529_pt1 | contig 28617 bp, 27 predicted proteins | sample C35metaG_FD_113463 | JGI IMG/M metagenome (GOLD analysis project Ga0157370, IMG submission 113463) | Corn rhizosphere microbial communities from Kellogg Biological Station, Michigan, USA - C3-5 metaG | ecosystem: Host-associated > Plants > Roots > Rhizosphere > Soil | place: USA: Michigan...
AGCCCGCGTCCCCTGGAGCGAATCCAGGGCCCCCGCTCGCACCAGGCTCTCCATCACGCGGCGGTTGATCGCCGTCATGTCCGCGTGCTCGCAGAAGTGATAAATGGAGCGGAACCTGCCGACCTCGCCCCGCGCTTTGATGATGGCTTCCACCGCGTTCTGCCCGACGTTCTTGATCGCCCCCAGCCCGAACCGGATGGCGTCGCCCTTTTCGTCGCGCACCGGCGTAAAACTCCAGGCCGAGGCGTTGACGTCCGGCGGCAGCACGCGAATGCTCATGTCGCGGCACTCGTTGATGTACTTCACCACCTTGGCTACGTTGCCCGTTTCCGAAGTCAGCAGCGCAGCCATGAAGTCGACCGGATAATGCGCCTTCAGATACGCAGTGACGAACGCCAGGTACGCGTAAGCAGCCGAATGCGACTTATTGAAACCGTACCCCGCAAACTGCTCCATCAGGTCGAAGATCTTTTCGACCTTCTTCGGCGGGAAATTGCGTTCGAGCGCGCCCTTCACAAAGCGTTCGCGCTGTTTCGCCATCTCCTCCGCCTTCTTCTTGCCCATCGCGCGGCGAAGGAGGTCGGCATCTCCCAGTGAGTAACCGGCGATGCGGCTCGAAATCTGCATCACCTGTTCCTGATAAAGAATGACGCCGTAAGTCTCTTCGAGAAGCTCGCGCAGCTCCGGCAAGTCGTAGACGATCGCTTTGCGGCCGTGCTTGCGCTCAATGAAGTCGTCAAGCATGCCTCCCTGTATCGGGCCGGGCCGGTAGAGCGCGTTCAGCGCCGTCAGGTCTTCAATGCGGCTCGGCTGATACCTGCGCAGAATGTCCCGCATGCCGCCGGATTCGAACTGGAAAACGCCGCTGGTGTAGCCCTTGCAGAAGATTTCGTAAGCCCCGGCATCATCGAGCGGAAGTTCTTCCAGCACGAGCTTCACGCCGTGTCGCCCCTCGATCAGTTTGAGCGCGTCGTCAATGAGCGTGAGCGTAGTCAGGCCGAGGAAGTCCATCTTGAGAAGCTGCAGCTTCTCGAGCCCGGACATATCGTATTGCGTGACGATTTCCTCGCGGTTCGTGCGCGAGAGCGGAACCAGATGCTTGAGCGGCTCGGGCGAAATGACGACGCCCGCCGCGTGAACCGAGGAGTTGCGCGCAAGCCCTTCGAGACGCAGCGCCACATCCAGCACTTCCTTCACGCGCGGATCCTTGCGGGACAGTTCCTCAAAACCCGGCTCGGCGGCGATGGCGTCCTTCAGCTTGATGTTGAGAACGTTCGGGACCAGCTTCGTAACGCGGTCCACATCCGCGAAGCTCATGTCGAGCACGCGCCCCACGTCCTTGATGGCGGCCCGCGCGCCGAGCGTGTTGAAAGTGATGATCTGCGCTACCTGTTCGCGGCCGTATTTTTCCGTGACGTACTGAATCACTTCGCCGCGCCGGTTCATGCAGAAGTCGATATCGATATCGGGCATGCTCACGCGCTCGGGATTGAGGAACCGCTCGAACAGCAGCCCGTACTGCAGCGGATCGATGTCGGTAATCGACATGGCGTAGCCCACGAGACTTCCGGCGGCCGATCCGCGTCCCGGTCCTACCGGGATGTTCTTCGATTTGGCGAAGCGGATGAAGTCCCAGACGATCAGAAAGTATCCGGAGAACTTCATCTTCTGGATCATTTCGATCTCGCGATCGAGGCGCTCAATGTAAGCCGGCAGATCGAATTTCAGCTGCCCCAGGGCGCGCATGGCTTCGAGCCGCGGCCGCCGTTTTTCAAATCCCTGGCGCGCTACGTACGCGAAGTACGAATCGGTGGTGTGCTCGGCGGGAATTTCAAAACGCGGGAACGGATCCTTGATCTTGTCGAGCTTCACCTCACAGCGTTGCGCGATTTCCCATGGGCGATTGATGGCATCTTCGAGTTCGCCGAACAGCGCCATCATTTCGTCCCGCGTCTTCAGATAAAACTCGGGGTGGTCCCAGTGCATCCGGTTGGGGTCGGTCATCGTCTTGCCCGTCTGAATGCACATCAGGATTTCGTGCGCGCGGGCATCTTCGCGCCGAAGGTAGTGAGAATCGTTGGTCGCCACCAGGGGAATGCCGGTCTCGATCGAAAGCCGGTTCACCTGCGGGGTCAGCCGTTTGTCCTGTTCGAGTCCATGGTCCTGAATTTCGAGAAAGAAGTTGTCTTTCCCGAAGATTTCGCGATACGAATACGCGAGACGCTTCGCCTCCTCGTACTTGTCCGCCAGAATGGTTTCGTTCAGGTCCCCGCGCAAACAGGCCGAAAGGCAGATCAGCCCCTTCGAGTGCTGCGCCAGCAGATCCTTGTCGATCCGCGGCTTGTAATAGAAGCCTTCGAGAAATCCCGTTGACACCAGATTGATGAGATTGCGATAACCCTCCTGGTTTTCGCAAAGCAGCACCAGATGGTTGTAGCGGTCCGTATCCGAACGGGTTCTCAGGCCCTGCTGCGAAACGTAAACCTCGCAGCCGATCACCGGATGGATGCCGGCGGCTTTGGCCGAATTATAAAACTGTACGGCGCCGAACAGATTGCCGTGATCGGTCATGCCGACGGCCGGCATTTTCTGCGCGGCAACGATTTTCATCAGTTGATCGATCTCGCAGGCGCCGTCGAGAAGGGAATAATCGGTGTGGTTGTGAAGGTGTACGAACGGAGTTTCGGCCATAGAAAGGGCGCTCGCGGGGTCGCGGCGCGGGCGGGGGAGACTTCTATTCTAGCGAAAGAGATTCGAGCTCCAGCCGGGTCACGGAATGGCCGAAAAGCTGCCACAAAAGAAAAAGCCGGACGCCCTGCGGCGATCCGGCTTTTCGCTCCAGCTTCGCTGAAAGTTATTCTTTCGCGGTCGGGTTGGCGGACTTGCGCTGGGCTTTCAGCTTCTGTGTATCGAGAGCTTTCTGCATCCAGTTATCGGCTTCCTTGGAATCCGCCATATACTGCTCCTTCGTATCCTGCAGATCCGCCCGGTAACGAATCAACAGGTTCATGTATGACATTGCGTTCTCGTACTCGGGATCGATCTGCAGCGCCTTCTTCTCATACTCGATGCCCTCGGTGAGAGGCTGCCAGTACTGAGCTTTGAGTTCCTCTCTTACCTTGGCATCCTTCAGCGGCCCCGGATCCTCCGGCTTCATGCCCATCTTGCTGCGGGCTTCGCGGTCGGGCGCGATGAAGTTCGTCCAGGCGATGACCCCCAGCGTGTAATAAGCTTCCTTGTTCTTGGGATCAATCTCAATAACCTTCTTTTCCCAAGCGGCCGCGTTCGGAAAATCCTTCTGCTGGTAATAGAGGTTCGCAATCGATTGGGTCGCCAGAAGTTTGTTTTGCTCGTCCGGATTACTCGAGAGAACGGTCTGGAACTCCTTCATCGCCGCGTCTGCAAACTTCTTGTTGTCCGGAGTATCGGTCCCGGGAACGTACTGCTGCACATAGGCCGTTGCGAGATAAACTCGGGCCGACGGCAGGTTTGGATCCTCGTCTATTGCGAGCTTGAAGTGATCCGCCGCCTGCGAATAGTTTCCGGCTTTGAAGGCGACGACGCCCTGATTCAGATTGTCGCGCGCCTTCAGCTTGTTGCAGCCCACCGCCGTAAACGCCGCCGCAATGGCGGCGCCGGCGAAGGCAAACGTTCGAATGTGGCGCATCGGGTTTGCCCCCATTACTGGCCGGCCTCCACTTTAGGCGTCATCAGACCAACCTTGTCGATACCGGCGGCGTGCGCAATGTCGATTGCGCGAGCTACCGTCTGGAATTCCAGATCCGGATCGCCCTTTACGAAAACTACCTTTTCCGCGCGCGTCTTGAAGATATCGACGAGACGGTCCTCGAGTTTGGGCCAGCTCGAATCTTCCTGATTGATCTTCACGTTGCTGTTTTTGTCGATCACGATGACCACGGTGCGATCATCGGCATCGTTCTGCTTCTGATTCGGTGGCGGCGGCTGGGGCGCAAGGGTATCAAGCCCGTGCGGAGTCACCGGCGAAATCGCCATGAAGATGATCAGCAGCACGAGCAGAATATCAATCATCGGCGTCATATTGATACTTGACTGCGGGCCGCTGCCGGACCCGCCCACTGCCATTGCCATACCTGTCGCTCCTTAAATTTCTTCTTCTAGCTGCGCGCTCGTCTCAATCAGAGTCCGCCGCCGGCCTGGGGGGGCGGCAGTTTCGTGTTCTGCGGAATCTCTTCGGTCAACAGACCGAGTTCATCCACGCCGCCGGCGCGCAGATTATCGACCACATCTTCGACCGTCGAATATTTTGCGCGGGCGTCCGCTTTGATGTAACAGAGCTTGCTCGGCCGGTTCGAGAGCAGATCCTTCACCTTTGGAGCAAGATCTCCCGGCTCGACCTTCTGCAATCCAGGGCTCAGGAACGTCTGTCCGTCCCGCGTCACCGCGATGATTACGGAATCTTCCTTGTCCGCGTCTGGCATCGAAACCGAATTGCGCGTTTGCGCAAGCGTCACGGGGATGCTCTTCGACAGCATCGGCGTGATGACCATGAAGATGATCAGCACGACGAGCATCACGTCGACCATCGGCGTAACGTTGATATCCGATACCGGAGGCGGCGCCTTTTTCTGCTTCATTTGAATCTCCTGTTCGCCGAGAGAAATCCGCCGCGGCGGACCGGAACGTCCGCCGCGGACAGAGCATCAACTCGCTCGAGTTTCTCGCTTCCGCCTACTTGCGAACGCCGGCGCGCGCCTGGGTCCGCTTCAGGAAGTAGTCCACCAGTTCCGAACTCGAATTGCCCATCTCCACATCGAACGCGTCAATGCGACCGGTGAAGTAGTTGAACATCCAGACGGCGGGAACGGCGACGAACAGACCGATAGCGGTGGTCACGAGGGCTTCCGAAATACCGCCCGCGATCGCGCCAATGCCGGGCGTCTTCTGTGCGGCCATGGTTTTGAACGCATTGATGATGCCGACGACCGTACCGAACAGACCGACGAACGGCGCTGTGGAACCGATGGTGGCCAGAGCGCTGACGCCGCGCTTCAGTTCCGCGTGAACGATGGCTTCGGCGCGCTCGAGAGCCCGCTTTGAGGCTTCGATCTCTTCACCGGAAATCTCCGTGGCGCCCTGGTGAGCCTGAAATTCCTGCAGACCAGCCACGACAACCTTGGCGAGATGGCTTTTCTTGTACCGATCGGCGATCTTGATCGCTTCGTCGAGTTTGCCTTCCCGCAACGCGCCAGCGACCGCCGGAGCAAATTGCCGGCTCTGTTTGCGCGCGGCGTTATAAGCCATCAGACGATCGATCATGACGCCGATCGACCACGCGGACATGAGGAACATGACCACAACAACGCACTTGGCGAGCGTGCCCATCTGTTCCCAGAGGTGACGAAAGTCCCATCCTGGCGCTCCGGCTTCCTGCAAAAGCATGAATGCCCATACCTGCATCTGTAAAAGCATCTTGTGTTCTTCTCCTGCGAGTTGATGTTGGTTCTAAAAACTGACCAGGCCGCTCGACACTACTGACTCAGAGTGAAGTTGACGTCGATGGTCGTGATAACTTCCACGGGTTCGCCGTTCAGAAGCGTCGGCTTGTACTGCCACTGTTTCACCGCTTCGAGGGCAGCGTTCACCAGCAATGGAGGACCGCTGACTACTTTGAGATTCTGAATGCTTCCGTCCTTGGCGATCACCGCCTCGAACTTGACCGTGCCCTGCACGCGCGCAGCCTTGGCCAGCGGCGGATATTGCGGCCGGACCTGACGGATCAGGTTGGCCTGCTGCACGTTTCCGCCAACTCGAATGGACTTGGGCGTGACCGGCTTCGGAGGAGGTGGCGGAGGCGGAGCAGCCGACGGCAAGCCGCCGATGATGCCGCCGAGCACGCCGCCTGCGGTGCCGCCCGGTACGCCACCAGGTACGCCTCCAACGACTCCGGTCGCAGGAACGTCCTCTTCCTGAATCATCTTGACTTCCTTCGGAACCGTCTTCGGCGCAACCAGCCTGTCCATAACGAACTGCTTCGGAATCACTTTGACCACCTTCACAGCCTGGGGCGGCGGCGGTGGTGGCGGCGGCGGCGGAGGCGGCGGAGCCACAAGGAATGTGGAGAGCTGCGCCTGCGGCAACGCATCAAAGTAGATTAGCGGAATAATTACGGCGATTGCGATCAGTACCAGCTGAAGCGCGAAAGACAACAGAATCGTGTAAGGCCTTCTTGTCTTTCCTACGCCGTCGACGAAAGTTTGCTCGAACATTTATACCTCTCTCTGAACCACGCGCCCGCTCGAGGGCCCGCGTCACGAACAACCCGGGCAGCCCCGGAAAACCGCGCCACCCCGATCGCTTTTACTGCTCCGGACTTCGAGGATCCGGCATCTGCTCCATCCATCTGCGCGGCGTCTGAGATCGCGGTAACGACTACGCCGCCATCACACCGTCACGCGGGCCGCTTGCCTGCGACCCGAACCGAACTCCTGGAACCTTGCTGCCTCGTGGCGTCCGAACGGGGCGCGGTCGAGACCGGCGGGGCCGTTTTCTTTCCGCGGTCCGCATAGTTATGCCAGAAGAGCACGATCGGACTCGCTATGAACACGGAAGAATACGTCCCGATAATAATACCCACAACCAGAGCAAAAGAAAAACCGTGCAACACCGGCCCACCGAACAGGAACAGGGCTAAAACCGTCAGAAACGTCAGCCCCGAAGTCATAATGGTCCGGCTGAGCGTCTGGTTGATGCTTCTGTTGATCACCTCTCCCAGCGGCTCCCGCCGGTTCAGATGAAGATTTTCACGGATCCGGTCGAAGATGACGATCGTATCATTCATCGAATAGCCCACCAGGGTCAGTATCGCGGCCACTACGGTCAGCGTGATTTCCTTGTTGAACAGCGAGAACAGACCGATGGTGATGATGGTGTCGTGGAACACAGCGATGACCGCGCCGACGCCATAAATCCATTCGAATCGGAACCAGATATATACCAGCATTCCCGCGAGCGCAAGTAGTGTGGCATTAATCGCCTGGTGGGTCAGATCGGCCCCGACCTTCGGACCTACCGTTTCAAAGTTCCGCGATGCCGTATACGACGATGCGTAACACTCCTGTGAGATCACATTCATCACCTGCGGCGTGACGCCCGGTAACGATCGCAGGTCGTTGATGTTCGTAATAATCCCGCCGTGCTGGTCCCGGTACGCCGCAATCGACGCGCCCAGTTGATCCACTTGAGGATCGGATAACGCCGCCCCGGCCTTCTGCAGCGGATCCCGCAGTCTGTTGGCGATTTCGGAAGCGCCGGAGTTATTCACGTCCAGCTTGCCATTTCCGGGCTGGCCATACGTTTTCGCCAGCGTCGCCAGAACGATGTCGCGGTTCTTCGCGAGCACCCCCTCATTCCCGCCTTCGGTGCCGATCTGCACTTCGTTCGAGCCGTTCTCGAAGGTTTCCACGCTCGGTGGATTCGGCAGCGCTTTGGTCAGCACGGAACGAATCTGCTCCAGATTCGGAGTCCGGGCAAATTTGACAGTCATCAGCATGCCGCCCTTGAACTCAATGCCGTAGCGCGGGCCGCCCCTCACAAAGAGGCTGCCAATGCCGAGTGCGGTCAGCACCAGTGACGCGCCGATAAACGGCCATTTCCACTTGAGGAAGTCGAAATTAGTGTTTTTGAATAATTCCATCGATCACTGCCCGCCCGGTCTCCCGAGCCGAACCGTGCCATAGGCTAAATGACACCGGTGTTCCACAGATTGTTCCCGAGCTTTGCGCAATGAATGCGTCTTGAGCATCGTCGTAGCCCGTTCAGATGCTCAGATGGGCGATTTGCCGTCGGCGGGAAAGTTCCCAGTCGAAGATCACACGCGACACCCACACCGCCGTGAACACATTGGCGAAAAGGCCGATCACCAGCGTGACTGCAAATCCCCGCACCGGCCCCGTCCCGAACAGGAAGAGGAACAGACAGGACACAATCGTTGTCACGTGAGTATCGACGATAGTCCACCAGGCTTTGCCGAACCCGGCATCCACCGCCGCGGGAATCGTCTTGCCGGCCCGCAGTTCCTCTCGAATTCGCTCGAAAATCAGCACATTCGAATCCACCGCCATACCAACGGTCAGGATCACGCCGGCAATGCCCGGCAGGGTAAGAGTCGCGCCGAAATAGCAAAGCGCGGCCATCAGAATGATCGTATTGAGCAGCAGCGCGAGAACGGCATTGACGCCCGCAGCTTTGTAATACACGAGCATCACAACGATCACGGCGATCAGGCCGGCGATTGCGGCGTAGATCCCTTCGCGAATCGAATCCGCCCCAAGCGAAGGACCGATCGTGACCTCCTGCAGATACTTGATCCCGGCCGGCAGCGCCCCGGTCCGCAGCACAATGGAAAGATTCTCCGCTTCCTGCTGGCTGCCCAGCCCGTTGATCCGTCCCTGGTCGCTGATCGCATTCTGGATAGTTGCAACGCTTTGAATCTGGTTATCCAGTACGACCGCGAGGCGATTGCCGATATTCGCGGAAGTGTACTTTTCGAAGCGGCGAGCGCCGTCCTGGGAAAGCGTAAAGGCCGTCTCCCAACGCCCCGGACTGTCGGGGTCGGTCTCCTGCCGCGCGTTGCGCACGTCCTGCCCCGTAATCACGGGAGTACGACCCACCAGAAACCACCCACCCGAGCCGTTGCCCACGCCCGCCGGCCAGTTCAGCACCTGCGTATTGATCGGAAGAATGCCGCCTTTCGAAGCCAGCGCTTCCTCCTGTGATTTGAAGGGACCTTCCAGAACGTTGGTGATTTTGAGCTGAGCGGTAGCGCCAATCAGTTCCTTCACGCGCGCTTCATCCGTCACGCCGGGCAACTCGACCAGAACTTCGGACTGCGTTGTCGGATCGCCGTGCTCCTGCACTGTCGGCTCCGTCAGGCCCAGCGCGTTGACGCGACGCTCGATTGTCTCTACCGACTGCTTTACCGTATTGCGCTTCAACTCGACCAGCGCGGACGGCTTCATATTCATCCGGTAGTCGCTCGCATTTACCGGCGTCAGCGTCCAGTCAGGGAATTTATCCGCGATGAGATTGCGAAACTGCTGCGTTTTCGAGGGATCGATTCCGTGAATGTTCACCTGAATCGTGTTGGTCTCCTGAATCGTCTGGGGATCGTTGCGATCTACCCCGCCCAACCCGATGTTCGCGGTCTTCAGGTAGTCGCGCAGCGACTCGATCACCTGATCGGCTTCGGTCTTGGCCGCATCCTGCGCTTGCACCTGCAGCACCATGTGGCTGCCGCCCTTCAGGTCCAGACCGAGACGGATGTTGCGCGCCAGATTCGCCTCGAGCTGCGCCGCCGATGTGGGGAATCCTATGATTCCGAAGATGCAGATCAGAATGGTCGCGACAATCACAACCGTTTTGATCATGAGATTCCGTTGCATTTCGATTTCTGCCTTCCGACGAGTGAGTCTACTTCGAGCCTTCAGGGTTTACTACGGTGCTTACAGCAGAGCGGGCAAACTGCAGCTTGAGGTTGTCTGGTTTGATTCTCAGCACTATTGTGTCACCATCCACGGCCGTAACGGTACCCATGATTCCGCCCGACGTGACCACTGTGTCGCCCGCCTTGAGCGCGCCGATCATCTGCTGCTGGCGCTTCTTCTGCCGTTGCATCGGCATAAACAGGAGGAAATAGAACACGATCGCGATGAGCACATAGGGCGCGAAGAGCGCGATCGGATTCGATGGCGACTGGCTCTGCTGAAGCAGAAAAAAGGACAAAAGCACGGATGATGTCGTTTTCAGACCTGCCCGGGAACGGTAGACGTGAGGGTATGCCGCTCCCGCGTGGCCCGGAGATATTGGGGGAATTGACCCAATAGGATAGACTGCCTGATCTCCCTCATGATGTCAAGGTAGCGCTGCAGATTGTGGCGCGTCGCAAGCGACGCGAACAGCATTTCTCCGGCCTGAAACAAGTGACGCAAATAGGCCCTTGAATGGTTTCGGCAAGCGTAGCACTTGCATTTCGGGTCGAGCGGCCGCGGATCGTCGCGATGCGCCGCGTGTTTGATCACCACCCGGCCTTCCGACGTGAACAGCCAGCCGTTCCGCGCATTCCGGGTCGGCAGAACGCAGTCCATCATGTCGATGCCGCGCGCCACGTATTCCGCAAGCTCATGCGGCATCCCAACGCCCATCGCGTACCGCGGCCGGTCCCGCGGCAGAATATCTTCGGTGGCTTCCACCATCTCCATGCTGAGCGGTCTCGGCTCGCCCACGGATAGTCCCCCTACGGCGTAGCCATCGGCGTCCAGTTCCACCAGACGCCGGGCGCACTCGCGCCGAAGATCTGCAAAGAACGAACCCTGCACGATCGGGAAAAGCGCCTGCGGCCGGTGCGAAGCCGCAATTCGGGTCCTGTAGTGCTCCACGGCCTCGTGCGCCCACCGCACTGTCCGCTCCATCGACGCGCGAGCGAATTCGTGCCCCGCCGGATAGGGCGGGCACTCGTCGAGCACCATCATGACGTCGCTTCCGAGCGCAAGTTGCACATCTACGGTCGACGTGGGCGTGAACCGGTGCGTCGCGCCATCCAGATGCGATTGGAAAGTGACCCCATCCTCGGTCACCCGGCGCAATTCCGAAAGGCTGAAGACCTGGTACCCGCCGGAATCCGTAAGAATGGCCCCCGGCCAGTTCATGAACTGGTGAAGTCCGCCGAACTGCCCGATCAGTTCATGCCCGGGCCGGAGATAAAGATGATAAGTATTGGAAAGAATGATAGGCGCCTGAACATCTTCCCATAAATCCCGTTGGCTCAGTCCCTTAACTGTGCCCTGAGTACCCACCGGCATAAAGATCGGCGTGGGGATATCGCCGTGCGCCGTGTGCAGAATACCGGCGCGCGCACGGGTTTCCGGGCATTCAGCCTCGAGAGTGAACGAAATCTGGCGGGGCAACCTCGATTGTATGAAGGCTCTGGGCCTGAATCCCCCGGAAGCAGCACTTCTTCATGTATACTCATGGCTGGAGCAAGCGGGTTGCTACGCCTGCTCCGGCATGGGGCTTCAGTTCTTTTGGAACGTGACCCCGGCGCTGTGAATGCAAAGCCACGAGCCTGATCAGAAATGATCGGACCCGAACGAAGAGGGTTAGCCGCAAAGGCGTCACCTCCTTATCTGCTCCATGATTTTAAGGCGCGGCCCGGCAGCTCGATACTGCCGGGCCGTTTGTACTTGAGGAGCCCGGAACTCTCTCATACAAACAGCAACTTCCCTGAACCGGAAACAGACTTCTCGACCGTATCAGGACTCCGGTTCAATTTCCTATATCTCCGCAGAGTTTTGAACGGGATACCGCCTGATTTTCGAATGAAATAATGATAATTTTCCCGCTCTCCTGCTACTCTTTCGCTGATGACCGAAGCGGAAAAGCGGAAAGCAATTGATCTGGCCCTGGTGGCCATGGACAAGCAGTTCGGCAAAGGCGCCGTGCTGCGCCTTGGGGCGAATAACGTTCAGCCGGTTTCGGTCATTCCGTCCGGTTGCATTTCGCTTGATTCCGCGCTCGGCGTCGGTGGATTTCCGCGCGGCCGCGTGGCTGAAATCTTCGGTCCGGAATCATCGGGAAAAACGACGATTGCCTTACAGGTCATTGCGCAGGCGCAGAAGATGGGCGGCTCGGCCGGATTCGTCGACGCCGAACACGCGCTCGATCCGGTCTATGCCCGAAAACTCGGCGTCGATGTCGATAATCTGCTGGTTTCGCAGCCGGACCACGGCGAGCAGGCGCTCGAAATCACCTCGGCCCTCGTTCAGTGCGCCGCAATCGATGTCATCGTCGTCGATTCCGTCGCCGCGCTCGTTCCCAAAGCGGAACTGGAAGGCGAAATGGGCGATAATCACGTCGGCCTGCACGCCCGGCTCATGTCTCAGGCGCTTCGCAAACTCACCGGCATGACGGCCCGCACCAATACCTGCCTCATCTTCATCAACCAGGTGCGCGAAAAAATCGGCGTCATGTTCGGAAATCCCGAAACCACCACCGGCGGCCGCGCCCTGAAATTTTATTCCTCAGTGCGCGCCGAAGTTCGCCGCATCGCCGCAATCAAAGATGGAGACACGGTTACTGGAAATCGCACCCGGGTCAAGGTGGTCAAAAACAAGGTCGCGTCGCCCTTCCGCGAAGCCGAATTCGATATTCTCTACGGCGAAGGAGCCTCTCGCGAGAGCGATTTGATCGATCTCGGCGTGTCGAAAAACGTCCTCGAGAAATCCGGATCCTGGTTCAGCTACCGCGGCGAGCGCATTGGGCAGGGTCGCGAAAATTCCCGGCTATTTCTGAAAGAACACGCCGACCTCGCCGACCGGCTCGAAGCGGATGTCCGCGCCGCGCTCGGCATTGTCCCGCCCGCACGGGCAGCCTGATCTCCAGGCTCAGCAATTCAGTTCTGTTCCCAATCCAGCCGGCTCGCCGCGTCACGCTCGGCGTCCGGCCGGTTCATCACGAATGCGGCGATTGCCCGGTTGCCTTTCAGCCACCATGCGCTGAAGCTCGTCGAGTTCACATCGCCCTTGTATTCGGTTCGTTCCGCCCCGCTCGTATCGCCCCAGAACTCGTAGGATAAATCGAAGATATCGGAGAAAAAGTACGGAATGTTCTCGAAACGTTCCGGGTGGCCGGACAAATGCCGCGCCACATATTGTCCCTGCTTCACCGCATTATCCCAGTGTTCCACGCGGCGCCGCTTCCCGAACAGCGCGTCCGGATAGTTCGCGACGTCGCCCGCGGCGTAAACATTCGTGGCGCTGGTCTCGAGAAACTCATTCACCACAATCCCGTTCTGCACGTCAATTCCGGCCGCCTCCGCGAGCTGCGTCACCGGCGTAACTCCGATGCCGGCCACCACCAGATCCGCTTCCGCCTTCCCTCCGTTCGATAACTCAACCGAGTTGCCGCGAACGGATTCGATCTTCGTATTCGGCGCAAAATGGACCCCGCGGTCCTCATAATATTTCTGAAAAAAACGCGCCATTTCAGGCGTAAATAACTTCTTCATAACGTGCTCTTCCGGAAACGCCAGCGTGGTATCGCAGCCCAGTTGCGCGCTCTGCGATGCGACTTCCATTCCGATAAAGCCGCCGCCGACCACCAGCACCTTTTTCGAGCTCTTCAATCGGTCGCGCAGCCGCGCGGAATCGCTTAACGACCGCAAATAAAGCACGCTGTCGCTGTCCGCTCCCGGCGCATTGAGCGTTCGCGGCGTGGCGCCCGTCGCCAGCACGAGCTTCTGAAAACGGAACTCCTCACCGCCGGCCACCAGCCGCTTTCCCGGAACATCGATCCGCTCGATGTTTACGTTCAGGTGCACGCCGATGTCGTGCTCCCGGTAAAATCCCTCCGTGCTGATCAGAACGCTCTGTTCGTTCTCCTTGCCGGAAAGGAAGCCTTTGGAGAGCGGAGGTCTCTCATAGGGAAGGGCGCTGTCCGCCGAAACGATGCCCAGTTGCCCGCCTTTCAGCCCCGCCTCGACAAACTCTTTGGCGGCATAACCTGCCACCATGCCGCCACCCAGGAGTATCGTCCGATATTCGCGCATGTTCACGAGAATATACCGACGCTGCAATTGCTAGCCTTGGAACAGTCCCAGGAAGCAATTTTGCTGTTGCTGGCTTCCGAATCGCGGACCGAAGGAGGACGGCGGCAGGAAAGCGAGGGCATTTTCCCAGACGCTGGCGGACGATTCGGTGTGGACCAGGGTTCTTGCCGTCTCCCCTGCTTGTGGTAGCTCCGTGAGCGGTAAAATCGTTCACTTCGAACAGCGCGGGGCGCCGACACGAGTGCAACCGGATCGTCCCCATGTACACTCCTGATTGCCATGAGCACGGTCCAATTCATTACGGCCATTCCCTGGAACGTGCGGCGTGGCAGCGGATGCTACGTCGGAACCCGTACGCTCGCCAACGCGCTGCGTCAGGCTGGCATCGATGTCGACCTGGTGACTCCTCGGGTGACGACGCCTGTCTACACAGCCACGCGAGTCTTGTTCAATGAAACCTTGCGATGGCGGCATTTCAGCGGTGATGTAACCATCGGCATCGATGCAGACGGTTACGCCATCGCGGGAAGAAGCACCCGATACACCGCTCGGATTCCTCACATCGCCTGCATCAAAGGAGTTCTCGGGGACGCGATCCCCTTTGAGCAGGGTTTCACGCGCGCGAGCATGGCGTTTCAGGCCCGGCTCGAGGCGAAACATGCCCGCCGCGCCGACCTCGTAATCACCATCAGTCAATATTGCGTCGAGCGTCTGCAGGAACTCTACGGTGTACGCAGCGCGGTGGTTGTCCCGGAACTGATCGATCTGGATGGATGGCGTCAGCTCTTCCGGGCGAATCCGGCCGTTCCCGATTCCCGCAGGTTCACCATCCTGTCGGTCTGCCGATTCTACCCGCGCAAACGGCTTGACGTTCTGCTGCGCGCAGCCGCGCTGTTGCGCGATGATGTTCCGCAACTTGAGGTTCGCATTGTCGGCGGCGGGCCGGAGTACCCGCGGCTGCGGCGGCTCTCCTCCGAACTGCGCCTGGGATCGCTGGTGCAATGGGTTGGCGACGTCAGCGTGAATCAACTGGCGGCCGAATACAATCGGTGCGATATGTTCTGCCTGCCAAGTGTACAGGAAGGCTTTGGCATCGTCTTTCTTGAAGCCATGGCGGCGAGGAAGCCGATTGTCGCCGCGCGCGCAGCCGCGGTTCCTGAAGTCGTTCGCAGCGGCATTCTGGTCGAGCCCGAAAATCCCGAAGCGCTCGCCGACGGCATCCTTCGCCTTTATCGCCAGCCCGGGGTGCGGCAATCTCTCGCAGCAGCCGGGTCGCGCGATGTAGAGCAGTTCGGAATGCATCGTGTCGCGCAGCGCTTCATCGGCGAAGTCTCGAAAGTCGCGCCCGCCATTAAGATCTCCCGAGTCGCGAGAGCCGCTCATGAACAGGGATAAACTCCGGGGCTGCAAAGGTCTGCTCGCCGGCGCCGCGGGCGGCCTGATTGCATCATTTGCAATGGGCAAATTTTCCGGGCTGTTCACGTGCGGCAGCAATTCAGACCAGAGCCAGGAAGATTCCACCGTACTCGCCGCTTCCGCCATCTCGCGGAAGCTTTTCCATCACGACCTCACGCCCGAGCAGAAAACCATCGCAGGGCCTGCGATGCATTACCTGTTTGGCTCCACAATGGGCGCGACCTACGGTGTTCTCGTAGAATTTTGGGACGCGGCGCGGCTGGGATGGGGTCTGCCTTTCGGCGCGGCGGTGTGGCTGGGCGCGCACGCGATCGCGGTACCCGCCCTGGGCCTTTCCGAACCGATTACCCGCAATGCCCCGGCCGCGGAAGCCATCGAAGGCGCGGCACACCTGGTGTATGGTGCGATGCTGGAGGCCGTGAGGCGCTCAATCAGAAATCCGTGAGCGAACCACGTTTCCCGGAATCGCTGCGTTACCTCCGGCGTGTTCTACTGATCTCGTATGCGTGACGAAAACGATCCGATCGAAACCGGTCCGAATTCAGCCGGCCGCTCCGGGGACGATCAGGGCCTCCCGGACACCCCGGGCGCCGACTCCGAAAGCGTGAGGGAACTTGCGGATGAGGGGCAATACTTCGAAGCAGGCGTAATTGAAGGTGTTGAAAATGCGCCTGACCCGGACGTTTCCGAGGTCCGAACACGGCAGGTGCCCGAAGACGACGTACCGCAGGAGTATCTGGATGAGGAATGATCATTCCCCGCCCGAGCCCCTCGAAGATTTCTGCGTGTAACCCGCACACCGCAGCACGGGCAGCCGTGGATACTTCGGAAACTCCTCCGGCCGGGTCAGCGCCAACCGGCACAGAATGAAGAGGCTCCCCCGATCGCTCCGAATCTCCTTCTTGTGCTCGCAGGTCGCGCACAGGCCGGCGGGCGTCATCACCCAGTACCCTAACACGCCAAACCTTTGACACTGCGGAACTTCGGTAAAATATAAGTTCACCGTGAATTCCGCCGAACTTCGCCGGCAGGCCTTGGCCCGCCGGCAGGCATTGGAAAATGCCCTCGCAACTCGTATTCTCGTGCTGGATGGCGCCATGGGAACCATGCTCCAGGCCCGCCATCTCAGCGCCGCGGATTTTGGCGGAGCGGCGCTCGAAGGCTGCAATGAATACCTGAACAAGACCCGGCCGGACGTCATTGAAGACATACACCGCGCCTATCTCTCCGCCGGTTCGGACATTATTGAAACCAACAGCTTCGGCGGAACCGCCCTCGTGCTCGCCGAATACGACGCGGCGAGCGAAGCCGCTGACCTCAATTTCCGGGCCGCGCAACTGGCCCGCAAGGCTGCGGACGAATTCTCCACCGCCGGGAAGCCCCGCTTCGTCGCCGGCTCCATTGGCCCCACCACCAAAGCCATCACCGTCACCGGCGGCGTAACGTTTCCGGATCTGGTCTCTTATTTCCACGATCAGGCGAAGGCTCTCGTCGAAGGCGGAGCCGATATCCTGCTTGTCGAAACTTCGCAGGACACCCGCAATGTCAAGGCCGCCCTGCTCGGCATCGGTCGCCTCGGGCATGCGCTCGGCTACAAAATCCCGACTATGGTTTCCGGCACCATCGAGCCCATGGGAACCATGCTCGCGGGCCAGAACGCCGAAGCCTTCCTCGCCTCCATCTCCCACGCCGACCTGCTCTCGGTTGGGCTCAACTGCGCCACCGGTCCCGAGTTCATGACGGACCACATCCGAAGCCTCTCCGAAATGGCTTCCACGCGCATCTCCTGCTACCCGAACGCCGGCCTGCCGAACGACGAAGGCAAATACCTCGAAACCCCGCAATCGCTGGCCGAGCAGCTCGAGCGCTTCGCCAGGAACGGCTGGCTCAACATCGTCGGGGGCTGCTGCGGTACCACGGACAAACACATCGCAGCCATCACCCAAATGGTCGAAGGCAAAAAGCCGCGCGAACTCAAACCGCCCTCGCACCGCGCTTACTATTCCGGCGTCGAGCTGGTGGAAGCCGAGGAAAGCAACCGCCCGCTCATAGTGGGCGAACGCACCAACGTCATCGGTTCCCGCGCTTTCAAGAACCTCATCGCCGATGAAAAGTGGGAAGAAGCCGTCGAGATCGCCCGGCGTCAGGTCAAAAACGGCGCCCACGTCGTCGATGTATGCCTGCAGAGCACCGATCGCGACGAGCTCGAGGACATTCCGCCCTTCTACGAAAAGCTGATTCGCATCGTCCAGGCGCCGATCATGATCGATACCACCGATGCGCGCGCCATCGAGCTCGCCCTCACGTACTGCCAGGGCAAAAGCATCATCAACTCCATCAATCTTGAAGATGGCGAAGAAAAATTCGAGCGCGTCTGCCCACTCGCCAAAGCCTATGGCGCGGCGCTTATCGTGGGCACGATTGATGAAGACAAAAAGCAGGCGCAAGCCTTCACGCGCGAGCGCAAACTCGCGGTCGCCCGGCGCTCCGTCGATCTTCTCACCACCAAATACGGAATCGCGCCCGAGGACATCATCATCGACCCGCTGGTCTTCCCCTGCGCCACGGGCGACGCGAACTACATCGGCGGCGCGGTCGAGACCATCGAAGCCCTGCGTCTCATCAAGACCAACATTCCTTATGTGAAAACCGCCCTTGGCGTCTCGAACATCTCCTTCGGTCTGCCCCCGGCCGCGCGAGAGGTCGTCAATTCAGTCTTTCTCTATCACTGCACCAAAGCCGGCCTCGATCTCGCCATCGTCAATGCTGAAAAGCTCGAACGCTTCGCTTCCATACCGGAAGAAGAGCGCACGCTCGCCGAAAATCTCCTCTTCAACACGCCGCCGCGCGAAATCCCCGAATTAAGCAATGCCCCGGCAGATTGGCGGCAACAAACCGAACAACAGAAGATCGCGATCAACCAGCGCCACATCGCGAAAATTGCCGAATTCTTCCGCGGCCGCGCGAAAAAGGAAAAAACCAAAGCCGCCGACCTCCCGCTCGATCAGCGCCTCGCCAGCTACATCATTGAAGGCACCAAAGAAGGCCTCATTGCAGACCTCGATCTGAAGCTCGCCGAAGGCGTCGCCCCGCTTGACGTCATCAATGGTCCGCTCATGGCAGGCATGGCCGAAGTCGGCCGCCTCTTCAACACCAACCAGCTCATAGTGGCTGAAGTTCTCCAGTCCGCCGAAGCGATGAAAGCCGCGGTCAGCTATCTCGAAAGCTTCATGGAGAAATCCGAATCGAGCGCGCGCGGCAAAATCGTCCTCGCCACCGTCAAAGGCGACGTTCACGATATCGGCAAAAACCTGGTCGAGATTATCCTCTCGAACAACGGCTACACGGTCGTGAACCTCGGCATCAAAGTCCCGTCGGACCAGCTGATTCAGGCTTTCCGCGAGCACAAGCCGGATGCTATCGGTCTCTCAGGGCTCCTCGTGAAAAGCGCCCAGCAGATGGCCGTAACCGCTGCCGATCTGCGCGAAGCGGGCGTGCGCGTGCCCGTGCTCGTCGGCGGCGCCGCGCTGTCTGAAAAATTCACCGTCAACAAAATCGCGCCCGCTTACGGCGAAGCCGTCTGTTACGCCCGCGACGCCATGACCGGTCTTCGCCTGATGAACCAGCTCATGGACCCGGCCGAGCGCGAAGCCGTCCTCGAAGCGAACCGGAACCTGAGCCCCGGCGCATTTCAGGAACAGCCGGTCGAGGAAGTTCCCGTGCCGAAGTCCGAAGAGCGCAGTTCAAAGGTCCGGATCGATATTCCGATCCCGCCCGCGCCCTATCTCGATCGCAAAGTCCGCGATGTCCCGCAGCTCACAGAGCTCTGGAGCTACATCAACCCCTACATGCTCTTCGGCCGCCATCTCGGCTATAAGGGCAACTTCGAAAAGAACCTCGCCGAAGGCGAAGCCAAAGCGCTCGAACTGAATGACATGGTGGCGTCGCTCAAAGCCGAAGCCGCGAAATTCATGAAGGTGAAAGCCGTCTGGCAATTCTTTGAGGCCGAACGCGACGGCAACTCGATCCACCTGTTCGAACCGGATGCCGCGGCGCCGCTCCACACCTTCCACTTCGGCCGCCAGCCCCGCGCGAATGGGCTGTGCCTCAGCGATTACATCCTCCCGAAGCAGGAGGGTCGTCGCGATCATCTTGCAATCTTCGTCGTCACCGCCGGCGCCGGCGTCCGCGAACGCTCGGAAGAAATGAAGCAGCGCGGCGAATACTTCCTCGCCCATGGTCTGCAGGCTCTCGCCATCGAAACCGCCGAAGGCTGCGCCGAATGGCTGCACCGCCGCATCCGCGAAGACTGGGGTTTCCCCGATGCGCCTTCCATGACTATGCAGGAGCGCTTCACCTCGCGATATCGCGGCAAGCGCTACAGCTTCGGTTATCCGGCCTGCCCCAATCTCGACGACCAGCAGGGCATCTGGAAACTGATCAACCCGGATGACATCGGTGTCCAGCTCACCGAAGGCATGATGATGGAACCGGAAGCCAGCGTCAGCGCGCTCGTCTTCCAGCACCCGGACTGCACGTACTTCACCGCATCCGACGCGCGCGAAGCCGCGGCGGACTAACTACCAGGTAACGGTCTTACCCGGCGTCAGCTCCCACACTTTCGTGTCCTTCACCAGATCCTGCAACTGATTCGGTCTCCCGATCAGCGGCGGGAACGTCGCGAAGTGCATCGGGACCACCGTCTTCGCCTTCAACAGGCGGCAGGCCAGCGCCGCCTCGCGCGGGCCCATCGTATAGAAGTCGCCGATCGGCAGAAAGCACAACTCCGGCTGATACAGATCCGCGATCAATTGCATGTCGCTGAACACGTTCGTATCGCCCGAAAAATACACCGCGCGTCCGTCATTGAATCGCAGCACGTACCCCGCCGCCTCGCCGCCATAAATGATCGAGCCGTCGTCATCCTGAATCCCGCAACTGTGGACGGCATGAGTCATCGTAATGCTCACGGAACCGGCTTTTTGCGTGCCGCCCTTGTTCATTCCGCTCGTATTTTCCACGCCCTTTTTCCCGAGCCACAAGGCGGTTTCGAAAATTGCGATCACTTTCGGGTGAAATTTCTTCGCCAGCGGAACCGCATCGTGGATGTGATCGAAGTGTCCGTGGGAAATCAGCATCGTGTCGCAGCGCTTGATTTCATACTCCTTCGGATACATCGGGTTCCCGTCCGTCCACGGATCGAGAATCAGCGTTTCGCCGTCGGGCAGCACGAACTGGAACGTGCCGTGGCCAAGCCAGGTGATCTCCATGTGAATACTGTAGTCACGCCGCGGCGGTCAGCAGGATCGGCTCCGTCTTCGTAATCACAATCGTGTGCTCGAAGTGAGCGGTGAGCGAAGAATCCGCCGTGCGGATCGTCCAGCCGTCGTCCGCAACATGCGCGCTGCCATTGCCCGAGCAAACGATTGGCTCGATCGTAATCACCAGCCCCTCGGTCAGTCGCGCCCGGCATCTCGCGTCGCGATAATTCGGAACGCATGGCTCTTCGTGAATCGTCCGGCCGACTCCGTGTCCGGAAAGTCCGCGCACCGGCTCGAAACCGGAACGTCGAGTTTCGCGCTCGATCGCGCGGCTCACTTCGTATACCGTATTCCCCGCCCTCGCCGCTCGCGCGCCGTGCCGGAATGCGCTCTGAGCGCAACGGGCGAGAGCATGAGCCGTGGCCTTCGCCTCACCTGCGATTACCGTAACAGCGGCATCCGCAAAATACCCGTCTTTTTCCGCGACCAGATCGAGCTTCACCAGGTCGCCTTCCTGAATCACTCGCGATCCGGGGATGCCATGAATCGCTTCCTCGTTAATGCTGATGCAGAGCGCGCCGGGAAATCCGTAAACTTTCGGTGGCGCGGATTCAGCGCCATGCCGCGCCAGAACGCGCGCGCCGATCTCACTGAGTTCCGCCGTCGTAATTCCCGGCCGAACATCGGCTGCTGTTACGTCCAGCGCTTCGCGAACGATTCTTCCGATCGCTCGCAACAACTCGAATTCCCGTGGCGTTCGAATCGACATTATTGGTCCGTCTCGTTTTCGAATTGTATCGAGGAATCGACATCCGCTTTACGGAAATGATCCGCGCTGGCGCTGAACGCGATGGTGCGCGCGTACATAAAGAAGATACGAAGCTTCATCTCGCCGCCGCAGCTCACCGGGAACCAGACGTCGTTGTCGAAGCGCCGGAATGCGATTTTCGCGCCAATGTGCTGGACATTGATCCCGAGCAGTGCTTTGACGGCCATCGGCACCTTGCAATCCCAGCTCGAGGTAACGAGCACAGGCTGAAACTCGCTCCGTTCAATCAGCGCCTCGCCCGTCCAGCAACCATCGTCGTCGTCCCAGCCGCGCTTCTTCGGCCGATAGTCGATGCGCCAGACGTCGTAATCGTGATATTTTTCCGTGCCATCGAGAGTGAAGACGTAATGATCGACTTTGTCTTTGTGCATCGGAAACCAATCGATCTGTCCGTCTTTTTTCCAGAGCAGATCATGCGCGAACGAATCCGTGAGTTCGCCATCGATATCAATCTTTTTAGTGCGGAACTTCGGGTCAGAATACGGGATCTCTTTCTTGCCTTCAACTACCTTCCCTTCCAGCTTCACCAGCTTCCGTTTCGCGCCCTTTTCGCCGGGCACAATCACGTAATCGCGGCTCTCTTCGCGCGCGGTTTTGCCATTGGCGCGTTTCATGCGCACGAAGACGTTCTGGTCGTAGACGTAAAGCGCGCGCTCGGTTTGCGCGCGGTCCATGTTTTCGGCCGTGCGCCGCATGATTTCGGCGGCCGGGAGCGGCGGTTCTTCGGCCGGCGCCCGGACTGCAAACAAGATCAGCACAACCGCCGCATACTTCATTTCGGATGATTCGGTGGCTGCTTCACCGCCTCCACCCGGACAGCGACGAGGTTCATGCGGACGTCGCGCTCGGCATCCACGTTGACGTGGTCACCGTTTTGGAAGTCGCTGAGCTTCACCGGTTTCCCATTGCGAAAGTATTTCGTCGAGTGCGTGACATACATTCGCATGGTTTCGCCGCCCTCCACTTCGACTACAATGCGGCCGTGCTCGGCCGTCTTGAACGTACCGGAGAAGCTGGCGGGAATGCCGGTTGGCTGCGGTTCCTGAAGAAGCAGGGCGGTTGCAAAAAGGATGGCGTAAAAAGCGTTCATTCGTCTTTCTTCCCGTTTGCATTCGATTTTGACGCGCCGCCGGTTCCATGCTTCAGGACGTCCGGGTTCGGAATATCCAGACTGCCGCTCAGCTTCGCGACATCGGCCAGCGAAATTGGGCCATCGATGTATACGATGGTCAGTTCCCGGCGCTCGGCGGAGATAATGGCGACGCCGCCGGACTTGCCCGCGTCGTCCGATTTCAGGAAAATCTCGGAAAGTTCACCGTCCTCTTTGACTTCGACAATCTTCGGCCACTGCGCGGCCCGCAGATAAGCCCGGAACGGCTCGAGGTCGGCGGCGTTGTACATTCCGTCGCGCTCAAATTCCCAGGACCGGACGTAAATGCCTTTCAGATTCGCAACCAGCGATTTCAGCGACTGGTTGTTCTTATCGTTGCCGAGGAAGTTGGACGCGAGCTTGAGGTTGTCACCCTCGAGCGTGATATTGGTGACGTCCTTCGCGTTCGCGCCTAATTTGTCGAGCGACTTGAAGTCAAACCCCTGCTGGGCTGCGAGCGGGAGCGCCAGTGCGAAAAGAAGCCAAAACCCTTTCATGAGGACCGTCTCGTATTTTTGTGAATCATTTGCTTTGTGCGGCGGAGCGTCGTATTCGTGACCCGCAACGCGGTGAGGAGCTGATCGCGGGCCGCAATGCCGCGCCGATGCCGGTTTTCCACAATCACGGTCGGGACAACGGCCGCAACAATCACGGCGAGCGCGAGCGCCAGCGACAGGCGGCGATTCCACCAGAAGATCGAAAGGTTCTTTTTCGCCGGAAGCGCCTGCATCACCTTGCGCTTGAAATCGGCTGGCGCCGGTTCGCGTTCCAAAGCTTCCCGGAGCCGGTCTTCAATGTTCACGAGCACGCCTCCTGTTTTGCCGTCGCCCGGCCGAGCTTTTCCCGCAGCACAACGAGCGAGCGGTGGAGATGGCTTTTTACTGTGCTGACAGGCATTTCGAGCAGGGCCGCGATCTCCGACGGATCGAGATCCTCCTGATACCGCAAGAGCACGATCATTCTGGGCATATCGGGAAGAGCGGACACAAGCCGCCGCAATCTTCCGTTCAGCATGGCGTCAGGCGCGGAGGTCTCAGCCCTCGGCTCCGGTATATTCTCGAGGCCGACGCGCGGACGCAGCTTTCGCCGCCGCGATTCATCGATCGCCCGGTGACAGATGGCGCGGCGGAGCCAGAATGTAGCATGTTCCGGGGTCTCGATGCGATCGAGCTGCCGGTAAAGCTGTAGAAACACGTCCTGTGCAATCTCCTCTGCGGTCTCGGGGTCGCGCAGATAGCGCTTCGCGAGGCTGACCACCATCGACTGGTTGTCGTCCACAATCCGGGCGAAATCAAGCCCCACAATGGCTATTACGGATCAGGAGGGGAAGAGAACGCAAGCAATTGTCAGGCTCGCGGCATCTACGTTCTGACGCCGCCGGCGATCAGGTCCAGTTCGGCGACTGTCTCTTCCGGGAGTTGAAGGCTCGCGGCCGCGAGATTCTCGCGCAGATGTTTGACCGATGATGTGCCGGGAATGAGCAGGATATTCGGCGCGCGCTGAAGAAGCCACGCAAGCGCGACCTGCATCGGGGTGGCTCCGAGTGAGGCCGCCGCACTGTCGAGCGCCGCTGATTGCAGTGGCGTGAATCCTCCCAGCGGGAAGAACGGCACGTAAGCGATGTCCTGTCGCGCGAGCTCGTCGATGAACGCGTCATCGTCACGGTTGGCGACGTTGTACATATTCTGTACACAAATGATCTCCGAGATTCGCTGCGCCTCGGCCAATTGCCGCGGCGTAACGTTACTCAGACCGAGATGCCGGATCAGACCCTGACGCTTCAGTTCGGCGAGCACGCTGAGAGGTTCTTCGATCGGGGTCTCGGAGGGCTTCATCACATCGCCGACTCGCAGATTCACGACATCGAGCTGGTCAATGCCCAGATTTCGCAGATTGTCATGTACTGCATCGATCAGCTGCTGGCGTGAAAGAGCGTGAACCCAGGACTTATCGGCGAGCCGGCGCGCACCCACTTTTGTGACGATCACCAGCCCTTCCGGATAAGGATGGAGCGCCTGCCGGATAATCCGGTTCGTCACATGCGGGCCGTAGTAATCGCTGGTATCGATATGGTTCACGCCAGCTTCAAGGGCCTCGCGTAGAACCCTGACGGCTTCATCGGGGTCACGCGGCGGCCCCCACACCTGCGGACCTGCCAATTGCATCGCGCCATAGCCCATGCGGTTCACAGTCAGTGAACCGCTGGTGAACGTGAAGGTTCCACCGAGATTGTTCGGTGTGGTCATTTTCTTGTCTCCTGTCTGGTTTCGAAATAAATCGGCCGGTCGATATCGGCAATCAGTGAAGGTTGCATCGCGCGCCATCCCAACTGTTGTTGGGTCCTGGCGCTGGAGGCCGGGCAATCGAGACCCGCGAAGTTCGCGAACCAGCCAAAATGATCGGCCGCCTCTTCGGGCGATTTGCTGGCTACCGGGATATTCAGGCGCCGGCCGATCACCTGCGCGATCTCGCGGAACGGTACGCCTTCATCTGCGACCGCATGATAGCGGGAAGCCGAAGAGTCCTTCTCGAGGACGAGCCTGTAAAGACGGGCGGCATCCAGCCGGTGCACAGCGGGCCAGCGATTCATGCCATCCCCCACATAAGCCGAAACACGCTTCTCCCGAGCGATGCCAATGAGAAGCGGAACGAAGCCATGGTCGCCATCGCCGTGGACGGAGGGGGAAGGCGCAGCACCGAAACATGCGCGCCCTGCGCCGCAACCGAAGCTGCGGCCTCTTCTGATTTGCGCGGAAACCCGGAATCGGGCGCGTCCTCTTCTGTCGCGATGCCGCCTGCCGCGGCCAGCGCTGTCCCGGAGGTAACGATGAACCGCCGGCCGGAACCTGCCAGCGCGGCAGCGGCATAGTTCGAGAAATCGTGATGGAAGCCCGCATGGATCACAGCATCGGCGGCAGCCGCGCCATTTCGCAAACTCTCCAGATCGTCGAGCGAACCGCGCTGTGCCTCAGCTCCCGCCTTCGTCAGGGATGCGGCGGCCGCATCCGAGCGGGCGAGTCCGCGCACCTGATGGCCCGCATGGACGAGTTCCGGAACAATCGCGGAACCAATAAATCCTGTGGCGCCGGTCAGGAAAATACGCATTCTGGCTTTCCTCCTGATAAACGGAGATGATCTCCGCACATTTCGGATTTCCGGAGGCGCCCTCCGGTTGCAAACTTTTTGTGCCGTCCAGACCGGAGTCGCGGCAGCGCGCCGCATAGCGGGGACTCTTCTGGAGTCATTCTTGCGCGGATGTTCCGGTTATGGGTTCCGATCAACCTGGCGAGATCACGCGGCGGGAAGCAATTTCGACGGTCGGCGCGGTGACGGCAGGGCTTGCCATCGGCATTGTTGAAGAAGCGACAGCGGCGGCCCCGCCGGCCAGCGAGAACACGGTCGACCTGCATTTGCAGATCAACGGCAAACCGCTTCGCTTTGCACTTGACCCGCGGGTAACTCTGCTCGATCTTCTGCGCGAACATGCCGGGCTTACAAGAACGAAGAAAGGGTGCGACCACGGACAGTGCGGCGCGTGCACGGTTCTTGCGAACGGCCGACGCATCAACAGCTGCCTCTCGCTCGCGGTGACCCATGAAGGCGACGAGATCACGACTGCGGAAGGGCTCGCCGCGAACGGCGAACTGCACCCGGTACAGGCCGCGTTCATCGAACACGACGGTTTTCAGTGTGGGTATTGTACGCCCGGACAGATCTGTTCGGCGGTTGCGCTGATCTCCGAACTGAAGCGCTGCGACGCCAGCGTGGTAACTCCGGACCTGGCTCATACGGGGACAGAAAAAGAGCTGCTGACGGATGACGAACTGCGGGAGCGAATGAGCGGCAATATTTGCCGTTGCGGGGCTTACCGGGGAATTGTGGCCGCAGTGAAACAGGCGGCTTCGGCGACATAACGGGAGATTGCGATGAATCCCTTCCAATACCAGCGTGCGGCGGACGCGGCCGGGGCGGTGCAGGCGCTTTCGCCGCACGCGAAGGTTCTCGCCGGCGGCACGAACCTGATCGATCTGATGAAAAATGGCGTCGAGCGCCCGGAGAAGCTGATCGATATCAATAAGATTGCGCTTGCCAGCATCGAGCCGCTCGCGAACGGCGGCTTGCGGCTGGGCGCGCTCGCCCGGAACAGCGACACCGCGAACCATCCTCTGGTGCGCGAGCGTTATCCGCTGCTTTCGCGCGCGATTCTTTCGGGCGCCTCGCCGCAGTTGCGGAATCTGGCGACAAATGGCGGGAATCTGCTGCAGCGCACTCGCTGTCCTTACTTCATGTATTCGGAGTTCCCGAGCTGTAACAAGCGGGCGCCCGGTTCGGGCTGCGCCGCGATCCATGGCACAAACCGGATGCATGCAATCCTGGGCGCGAGCGAGAGTTGCGTGGCGGTGCATCCCTCCGATATGTGCGTGGCGCTCGCGGCGCTCGATGCGACAGTTCGCGTGCGCGGGCGAGCCGGGGAGCGCGCAATTCCCTTCTCCGAATTTCACCGGCTGCCGGACGATACGCCGCAACTCGATACCAACCTGAAACCGGATGAACTGATCGTGGCGATTGATTTGCCGCGTTCGCCCTACGCCGCGCACTCGGATTATTTGAAAATTCGGGACCGGGCGAGCTACGATTTTGCGCTGATCTCCGTGGCGGCCGCCCTCGAAGTGGATAACGGGCGAATTCGCAGCGCGCGAATTGCGCTGGGGGGCGTAGCTCATAAGCCCTGGCGCGCGGAATCCGCGGAACGCGCCCTCGCCGGACAGAATCTGAGCCGCGAAAATTTCCAAGCGGCGGCAAACGAGGCGCTCAGCGGCGCAAAGCCACTGCGCGAGAACGGCTTCAAGGTCGAAATGGCGAAGCGGGCCATCGTAAGAGCGCTCACGAGCGCGGGAGGAATCGCATGAGCACCGGAACTGTTGCGATTGGCGATCCGCTGCCGCGAGTGGATGGCCCGGCCAAGGTCACCGGACAAGCGAAGTTCGCGGCTGAGTTTCCGGTTCGCGGCCTCGCATACGCGAGTCAGGTTGTGAGCACGATTCCGAGCGGCCGCATTGCCGCTCTGGATACGGCGCAGGCGGAACGGGCGCCGGGCGTGATTGCGGTGATCACTCCGAAAAACGCTTTGAGGCTTGCGAAGCCGGAGCGCCGGTTGACGGTTCTGCAGGATGACCAGGTGTTCTATCAGAATCAGCCGATCGCGGTGGTGGTGGCTGAAACGTTCGAGCAGGCGACATACGCCGCTTCTCTGGTACGCGCGGAATATGAAACGACTCCGGCGAAGCTCGATTTCGTGGGCGGGTTTCCGACCGGGCATCCTTCGCAGCACACCGGTGAACCGGGGGACCAGAGCTGGGGCGATGTGGAGGCCGGGCTGGCTGAAGCGACGGTAAAAATCGACCAGGTTTACACTACGCCGATCCACCATCACAACCCGATGGAACCGCACGCGACCATGGCGATCTGGGATGGTGACCGTGTCACGCTGCACGATGCCACTCAGCACATCAGCGGAGTGCAGGAGAAGGTCGCCACCATTTTCGGCATACCGAAAGCAAACGTCCATGTGAACTGCCCGTTTACCGGCGGCGGTTTCGGGTGCAAGGGCCAGGTGTGGTCGCACGTGATTCTGGCGGCGCTGGCGGCGAAGCAGGTGAAACGCCCGGTAAGGCTGGTGCTCGAGCGGCCGCAGATGTTCGGGCCGGTGGGCGCCCGGCCGATGACTCATCAGCGAGTCACCCTGGGTGCGAACAACGAAGGCAAGCTGACCGCGATGCGGCACCAGGTTTACACAAATTCGTCGCTGATCGAGGACTATCTGGAATCCTCCGCTTTTCCCACGCGCGTGATGTACGCCTGCCCGAATATTTCGACGACATCGCGGGTGGTGGATCTGAATCTCGGGACGCCAACCTACACGAGGGCGCCCGGCGTTGCGACCGGCACGTACGCGATCGAGGTCGCGATGGACGAGATGGCGTATGCGCTGAAGATGGATCCACTGCAGTTCCGGCTTCTGAACTATGCCGAGAACGATCCGCACAGCGGAAAGCCGTTCACGGAGAAGAATCTGCGTGAGTGTTACAAGCGGGCGGCGGAGCGGTTCGGCTGGTCGCGGCGCAACCACGAGCCGCGATCGATGGCGAAAGGAAATGAGCTGATCGGCTGGGGCATGGCGACCGAAACGTATCCCGGCAAGAATCTGCCTGCTGCTGCGCTGGTGCGAGTGCAACCGAACGCGCGTGTGCTGGTGGCTTCGGGCACCCAGGAGATCGGCACGGGGAATTACACGATGATGACTGAGGTTGCCGCGGACGTACTCGGCGTACCTCCATCGCTGATCGACGCGCAGTTGGGGGATACGTCGCTGCCGCCC
>Ga0157370_10001531_pt1 | contig 28596 bp, 26 predicted proteins | sample C35metaG_FD_113463 | JGI IMG/M metagenome (GOLD analysis project Ga0157370, IMG submission 113463) | Corn rhizosphere microbial communities from Kellogg Biological Station, Michigan, USA - C3-5 metaG | ecosystem: Host-associated > Plants > Roots > Rhizosphere > Soil | place: USA: Michigan...
AGGGCGCGGCACGGGAGGCGGCGGCTTAGCGTCAAGGCGCCTAGTGGCCGCTACGGGGCCGGTCCGGGTTTGGTTCGAACGCGTAATGATACCTTATAATTTCGACCTATTTGTAGTAAACGGACGGTCCTTTTTGCCGTCCCCGGCCCGATGTTCGAGGGCCCGATCCGATGCCCTAACCCCCTGGCGCAACACTGTTTTTTCGCGTTGCGCGCAGCTCCTAGCTTCCGGTGAGACGCATGGCTTTGACCCTGACCGATGTGAAACGCATCGCCCATCTCGCGCGGCTCGAATTGGCCGATGCCGAGTGCGGGCATACCCTCGCTCAACTTAACGAGTTCTTCGGACTCGTCGAGCAAATGCAGGCCGTCGATACCTCCGGCATCCCGCCGCTCGCGCACCCGATCGAGCAGATCGAAGACGTCGCCCTGCGGCTGCGCGAGGACGCCGTGACGGAGGCGGTCGATCGCGAAGCCAATCAGCGCTGCGCACCCGCGGCGCAAGAGGGGCTTTATCTGGTCCCCAAAGTGATCGAATAATCGTCTTCGCGTCGCCCGTCACGACCAGGATCCACGGAAAAAGTAACCGACATGTACGAGAAAAGTTTGAGCGAGCAGGCGAGCGCGCTGGCCGGCAAAGCGATATCCGCCGTCGAGCTCGCGCAGTTGTATCTGCAGCGAATCGAGGCCGCGCGCGGCCTGAACGCCTTTATCGAGGTCGAACCCGAGCGTACGCTCGCGCAGGCCCGCGGGGCCGACGCGCGGCTGGCACGTGGCGAGGGCGGCCCGCTCACGGGCGTGCCGGTGGCGCACAAGGACCTCTTCGTCACGCGCGGCTGGCATTCGACGGCCGGCTCCAAAATGCTCGCGAACTACGAGAGTCCGTTCGACGCGACCGTGGTCGAGCGCCTGGCGGGAGCGGGCATGGTGACGCTCGGCAAGACCAATATGGATGAATTCGCGATGGGTTCGTCGAACGAGAATTCGGCGTTCGGGCCTGTGCGCAATCCGTGGGACCCGCAGGCCGTCCCGGGCGGATCGTCGGGCGGCTCGGCCGCCGCCGTGGCAGCGCGTCTGGCTCCGGCCGCGACCGCGACCGATACGGGCGGCTCGATTCGTCAGCCCGCCTCGTTCTCGGGCGTGACCGGCATCAAGCCCACTTATGGGCGCGTCTCGCGCTACGGGATGATCGCGTTTGCCTCGTCGCTCGACCAGGGCGGCCCCATGGCCCGAAGCGCTGCCGATTGCGCGCTGCTGCTCAATGCGATGGCCGGCTTCGACGAGCGCGATTCCACCAGCTTGCAGCGCGCCGACGAAGATTACACGCGCCATCTCGGGCAAGCGTTCCGGGCCGATGCCCCTGCCGGCAAGCCGCTCGCGGGTCTGCGTATCGGCCTGCCCAAGGAGTATTTCGGCGCGGGCCTGGCCGATGACGTGCGCGCGGCCGTCGATGCGGCGCTCAAGCAATACGAGGCGCTCGGCGCGACGCTCGTGCCCGTGTCGCTGCCGAAGACGGAGCTCTCGATCCCGGTCTATTACGTGATCGCGCCGGCCGAGGCCTCGTCGAATCTATCGCGCTTCGACGGCGTGCGTTACGGCCACCGCGCGAGCGAATACCGCGATCTGCTGGACATGTACAAGAAATCGCGGGCCGAGGGGTTCGGCCCCGAGGTCAAGCGCCGCATTCTCGTGGGCACCTACGTCCTCTCGCACGGCTACTACGACGCCTACTATCTACAGGCGCAAAAGATTCGCCGCATCATCGCCCAAGACTTTCAAGAAGCCTTCAAAGCCTGCGATTTCATCATGGGTCCGGTGGCGCCGTCGGTCGCATGGGACATCGGCGCCAAGGGCGACGACCCGGTCCAGATGTATCTGGCCGATATCTACACGCTGTCGGTGAGCCTCGCCGGCCTGCCCGGCATGAGCGTGCCATGCGGCTTCGGTGCGGGAAGCGGCGCGAATCGCCCCGTGGGCCTGCAAATCATCGGCAACTATTTCGACGAAGCGCGCATGCTGCAGATCGCCGACGCGTTCCAACGCGCGACGGATTGGCATGCGCAAGCGCCGCAAGCGGCTTCGCGGGAGGCATGAACATGGAGTGGGAAGTCGTTATCGGTTTGGAGACGCACGCGCAGTTGTCGACCGTCTCCAAAATTTTCTCGGGCGCTTCGACGCGCTTTGGCGCCGAGCCCAATACGCAGGCGTGCGCGGTCGATCTCGCGCTGCCGGGCGTGTTGCCCGTCATGAACCGCGGCGCCGTGGAGCGTGCGATTCGCTTGGGCCTTGCCATCGGCGCGACGATCGCCCCGCGCAGCGTTTTTGCGCGCAAGAATTATTTCTATCCGGATCTGCCGAAGGGCTATCAGATCAGCCAGTACGAGATTCCGGTCGTTCAGGGCGGCACCGTCACGATCCAAGTGCCCGGCAGCGAGAAGGCCGGCACCCCGGCCTACGAGAAGACGATCCAGCTCACGCGTGCGCACCTCGAAGAAGACGCGGGCAAGTCGCTGCATGAAGACTTCGCGGGCATGACGGGCATCGACTTGAACCGCGCCGGCACGCCGCTGCTCGAAATCGTGACCGAGCCCGACATGCGCAGTGCCGCCGAAGCCGTGGCCTATGCGAAGTCATTACACGCGCTCGTCGTCTGGCTCGGCATCTGCGACGGCAACATGCAGGAGGGCTCGTTCCGCTGCGATGCCAACGTCTCGGTCCGCCCAGTCGGGCAAAAAGAATTCGGCACGCGCGCCGAGATCAAGAACCTGAACTCGTTCCGTTTCCTCGAAGAGGCAATCCAATACGAAGTGCGCCGCCAGATCGAGTTGATCGAAGACGGCGGCACCGTCGTACAGGAGACGCGGCTGTACGATCCCGATCGCCGCGAGACGCGGTCGATGCGCAGCAAGGAAGACGCGCACGATTACCGCTACTTCCCGGATCCGGATCTGATGCCGCTCGTCATCGACGCTGCGTGGATCGAGCGCGTGAAGGGCGAGCTGCCCGAGTTGCCGGCGTCGATGCAGCAGCGCTTCGTTGCGCAATACGGCCTCACGCCTTACGACGCGACGGTGCTTACGTCGAGCAAGGCGATGGCCGGCTACTTCGAGGCGGTCGTCGCGAAGACCGGCCCGGGGCAAGCGAAGGCGGTGGCCAACTGGCTGATGGGGGAAGTGTCGTCGCAATTGAATCGGGACGGGCTCGAGATCGATGCATGCCCCGTTACCGCCGCGCAGTTGGCACTCGTTTTGCAACGCATCGCCGACGGTACGATCTCCAACAAGATCGCGAAGGAAATCTTCCTTGCGATCTGGGAGGAGAAAGCCCGCGACGAAGGCGCAGCCGATCGCATCATCGAAGCGAAGGGCTTGAAGCAAATTTCGGATACCGGTGCACTGGACGCGATCATCGACGAAGTGCTCGCCGCGAACCCAAAATCGGTCGAGGAATTCCGTGCCGGAAAGGAGAAAGCCTTCAACGCGTTGATCGGCCAGGCCATGAAGGCGACCAAGGGCAAGGCCAATCCGCAGCAGGTCAACGAGTTGCTCAAGAAGAAGCTTTCCTGAAGTCGTGGTAGGACCGCTCGTCGAAGCGGCCGGCGTGCGTCGTGAGCGAGCGCCGGCCGTTCGAACACGCGGCTAACGAAGAGGCATGAGACGGCATGGCCAAGCGCACGCAGTTGGACGACTTTTGCGTCCCGTTCCATGAGGACGGCAAAGCGGGCAAGGACTTTTCGCTCGCCGATTTCAACCCGCAGGACAAGCCCTTTTCGGCTGGCTCGAAGCGGGCCGACCGCGAGCGCCTAATCGCCTATGCCGGCAAGCTGGACGAGATGCAGGAGCGCCTGCACGCTCAGCGCCGTGAACGCGTCTTACTCGTGCTGCAAGGCATGGATACGAGTGGTAAGGACGGCACGATCCGCGCCGTCTTTCATGAAGTCGACCCGCTCGGCTTGCGCATCGCGACGTTTCGCGCGCCAACGCCCGACGAAGCCGCGCATGACTTTTTGTGGCGTGTGCATCGGCAGGCGCCGGCGGCCGGCGAGTTGACGATCTTCAATCGCAGCCATTACGAAGACGTTTTGGTGCCGCGCGTGCTCGGCGAGCTCGACGACGCGCAGCTCAAGCGGCGGTATGCGCATATTCGTCACTTCGAAACGCTGCTTGCCGATTCGGGTACGGCCATTCTCAAATGCTTTCTGCACATCTCGAAGGACGAGCAGCGCGAGCGGCTTCAAGCGCGCATCGACGACGAAACGAAGCACTGGAAATTCGATCTCGCCGATATCGAAGCGCGTCGCAACTGGGACGACTATCAGGCCGCCTACGCCGATGCGCTCGCGGTGACATCGACGCCGCACGCGCCGTGGTACGTCGTCCCGGCCGATTCGAAGTCGCACCGAAATTTGATGGTGTCGGCGCTGCTGCTGCGCGTATTCGAAAGTTTAAATCTCGAGTATCCGCCCGCGAAAGAATCGCTAACGGGGCTCACGATTACCTGAGCCGCTGCGGTGCCTACGGCGGCGCGTCGCTCGGCATCCCTGGATATCGCTGACTATTGAAACTGAGAACGACAAGGACGACCCATGCTGCGAGTGATTACGGCCAACCTGAACGGTATCCGTTCGGCTGCCAAGAAAGGCTTCTTCGATTGGTTCGGTAAGCAAGCCGCCGATGTCGTCTGCGTGCAGGAAGTCAAATGCTCGCAGGACGACATGACGCCCGAGTTCATGGCGCCGCACGGCTTCACGGGCTACTTCCAGCATGCCGTGAAAAAGGGATACAGCGGGGCCGGCTTGTACACGCGGCACGAACCCGACGACGTGATCATTGGCTTTGGCAGTGACGAGTTCGATCCCGAAGGCCGCTATGTCGAGGCGCGCTTCGGCGAACTGTCGATCGTCTCGGTGTACGTGCCCTCCGGCTCGAGCGGCGAAGAGAGGCAGCAAGCCAAGTTCCGCTTCATGGACGAATTCATGCCGCACCTTGCCGAACTGCGCCGTGTGCGCGAGGTGATCGTCTGCGGCGACGTGAACATCGTTCATAAAGAGATCGACATCAAAAACTGGAAGAGCAATCAGAAGAACTCCGGCTGTTTGCCCGAAGAGCGCGCCTGGCTTACGAAACTTTTCGACGAAGTGGGTTATGTCGATGTTTTTCGGCGGCTCGATCCGCGGCCCGAGCAGTACACGTGGTGGAGCAATCGCGGCCAGGCCTACGCGAAGAACGTGGGCTGGCGCATCGACTATCAAATCGCGACGCCCGGCATCGCCGAAACGGCGAAGGGGACGTCGGTCTTCCGCGATATCAAGTTCAGCGACCATGCGCCGCTGACCGTCGACTACGGACACAGCCTGATCTGACGGCAACCGCCACCGCGCGAGGCTGCCCGGCTCGTCACCGCCGGTGGGTGGGCAGCAGTGGATTTTGCTCGTGATACCGGCGTAGGAGCGCATGCCGCGGCGCGTCGGAATCGGTGATGGTTTGCGTGGTTACGGCGATCTGCTGGCGCAGGATGCCGTCGCGCGCTTCGCGCGAAGCCGGCCACTCGGGCAGCGACGGATCGTTCGGCGTGCCCGTTTTCACGAAGTGGGCCACATAGCCGGAGAAGATGCGCGATACGGCATGGTCCTCGGGCCGCCAGACGAATCGATTCGATAGCCCGAGCGTGCCCAACGCATACTTGATTTCGCTGCTGTGCACGGCGCCGAGTTCGGGCGATTGCCCCGGTTCCGGCGTGCGCTTCGGCGGGCGCTTATGCGTGTAGTAGTAGAAGTAGACGGACGAGCCGCCGGTTTGCCGATGGGCATCCACCCAGCGGCGCGTAGCATGGCTGATAAATAGGTCGCTCGCCAGCGCGGTACCCGAACGACTGACTTCATCGTTGTCGTTACCGGGATAGAGGGCTAATACGTCGGCCGCGTAGGGGCCGAAAATACGCTTGAGTGCAACCCGCCAGTGTTGCGGCGTGGGGGGCTGCCGACCGAGGATTAGGGTGTGCGGTGCTTCGTGCGAATTGCTGCCGACGAGCAACGGCACGTGCGCTTGCGCACCCGCTTCGTAGGTTGCCTCGAGCGATCGGACGAGAAAGTGGCCGTCCACCGACGGCCAAAAGAGGAACTCGGGTTTTTCTTTCGGGCCCGTGCCGGCGAGCAGCGCGTCGGCCGGCATCGCGCGAAGCGCGCTCAGCGATGTCGCTTCCATCTTCCGTTGGTACAGCTTCGACGCCGTTTGCGCATCGTCTGGCGTCCACACCGTTAATGGGCCGAATGCGCCGCCGCTTTGGCCGATGGCGCGGGCGAACAGCCCACGCGACAGCGGCGAGGCCATATGCGCGCTGACCGCGATCGAGCCGGCGGACTCGCCGCCGATCGTCACTTTATCGGGATCGCCGCCGAACTGGGCGATGTGTTCTCGCACCCAGCGCAGTGCGGCGTATTGGTCGAGCATGCCGTAGTTGCCGGCAGCGCCATGGGCTGATTCGCGCGCCATTTCCGGCAGCGCTAGGAAACCGAACACGCCGAGCCGATAGTTCACGGTGACCGTCACCATGCCGCGCGAGGCGAGGGCCGCACCGTCGTATCGCGGCTCGGAACTGTCGCCCGCCGCAAACCCGCCGCCGTGGAAGTAGACCAGCACGGGCAGCTTTTCGCCGGCCGTTTGCGCCGGCGTCCATACGTTCAAAAAAAGGCAGTCCTCGTTCATGTCGCGCGAGCGAAACTGCATCGAGAACAGCGGCAACTGCATGCAGCGTGCGCCGAATTCGGTCGTGCGGCGCACGCCGGGCCATGCGGCGACGGGCTGCGGCGGCTTCCAGCGAAGCTCGCCGACAGGCGGGGCCGCATACGGAATGCCGCGGAACACGCGCAGTGAGGTGTCTTGAAACGAACTTTTCGCGCCTTCGATCGCGCCCGCCCACAAATCGACGCGCGTCGACGGCGAATTCGCCGCGGCGTGGAGCGTATCGGGCGCCAGAGCAGCGAGCGACGCGGCGACGAGCACGGCGGCCGCGGCGCGGCTGCGCGACGGGTGCTGGGAAGCAATGCGTTGGGTAATCGCCATTTGAATCTTCATGATGATTCTCTCCCGTCATAAAGGAATGAATATGAGTCGCATTTCGCATTGAAGGCGCGAATAACGCATCGACACTACGAATCGATGACGTAATGAGAAGGATGTTTAATTGAATTGAGTAAGCTCGATGCAATGAGATGTCGAGCTGCTGCCGACACTTCGGGACGAGGTGAGGGCATGCGAGGGATATTGATGTAGATTTCGCCGGCAATTCCCGCTATTTTTTCAAATAAGACGGAGAGAATTGCGGTCGGACTTATTACCCGCCGGCGCAGCGTGCAATACAGAAGCGCTTATCGAATCGTGCTTGTATGCAAAAAGGGTTGTGCACGCGAGCCGCGGGCCCTAGTTGTTGGTTCGCCAAGGAGCGATCTTCGGCAATAGCAGCATGCCGGGCGCGGCAAGCACCGAACAGACGAGAAAGTAATCGAACCAGCCGATCTTCGCGACGACGAAGCCGCTTGCTGCCGAAGCCAGCGTGCGCGGCACCGATGCGAGGCTCGTGAACAGAGCGAACTGCGTGGCCGTATAGCGTGGGTCCGTCGTGCTCGCAATGTAGGCCGTGAACGCGGCGAGCGTGAGACCGGTGGCGAACGTTTCGAAGCCGTAGATCAGCGCGAGCGCTGCCGGCGATGGGCCGATCTTCGCAAGCCAGGCGAAACCGAGCGTCGAGATGATCTGCACGAAGCCGAAGATCCACAGCCCCCGCGCGATGCCGATCTTCACGAGCCAAGCACCGCCGATGATGCCGCCCGCCAGGCTCGCCCAAAACGCGGTCGTCTTCGCGATGACGCCAATCTCCGTCTTATTGAAGCCGAGGTCGAGGAAGAACGAGGTCGAGAGCGTCGTCGCCATCGTATCGCCGAGTTTGTAGAGGAACACGAACGCGAGCACGAGCAATGCGGCGCGCAACCCGTCGCGCGTCACGAACTCCGACAGCGGCAGCACGATGGCGTCGCGCAGGTTCTTCGGCGGCGTGCCATGAACTTGCGGTTCGCGCACGACGAGCGTCAGTAGCAGACCGGGCAGCATGAACGCTGCCGTGACGGCGAATACGGCTGTCCAGGGCAGGTGATCGGAGAGAATCAGCGAGAGCGACCCGGGCACGAGTGCCGCGATCTTGTAGGCGTTGACGTGCACGGCATTGCCGAGGCCTTGCTCGGTGTCCGCGAGCAACTCGCGCCGATAAGCGTCGATGACGATGTCCTGGCTCGCCCCGAAAAATGCGACGAGTGCCGTCAGCGCGGCGACCGTCCAAATCGCGTCGCGCGGCGAGACGAACCCGAGCGAAGCGATCGCGCCGGCCACGAGCAATTGCGTGGCGAGCATCCAGCCTCGCCGGCGGCCCGGGCGCCAAAACGGCAGTCTCGGAATGTAACGATCCATCAGCGGTGCCCAGACGAATTTCCATGTGTACGGAAATTGAATCAGCGCGAATAGACCGATTTCCTTCAGATTGACGCCTTCCGAGCGCAGCCACGCCTGCACCAGATAGACGAGGGTGAACAGCGGCAAGCCCGACGTGAAGCCGAGGAACACGCAAATCAGCATGTGCCGGTTGAGGAACGCACGCCAGCCTGGGTGCGCCTCATGAGCGCTTAAGGCGGCGCTTTCGTGCGGCGGGGGCGGGATGTCTCGTTTGATGGTCGGCCTCGACGATGCGGCGCGTTCAACCGGGGGTGGGCCCGTTCGTGCTGCGCCTGACGCGGTAGACCGCAAGACTACCACGCCAGTTCGCCCCCCACCGGACGGCGCGCCCGCCGTGCAGCGCCACGCGGTCGAGGATCTCGATGCCGACCTCGGGTGCGAGCGCCTCGAAGTCGCGGATCGTCAGCACGCGCACATTCGGCGTGTTGTGCCACTGGTGGGGCAGCGATTTCGAGACGGGCATCCGTCCTTGCAGCACGGAGAGCCGGTGCGGCCAGTAGCCGAAGTTCGGGAACGACACGATGCACTCTTTGCCCACGCGCACCGTCTCACGCAGGATCGCGGCGGTTTGGTGGATCGTCTGCAGGGTCTGCGAGAGGATCGCGAAGTCAAAACTGCCGTCTTCGAAAAGGCGCAGCCCGTCTTCGAGGTTCTGCTGCATGACGTTGACGCCTTGCTTGACGCAGGCGAGCACGCCCGCGTCGTTGATTTCGATGCCGTAACCCGTGACGCCGAGCTCTTCCGAGAGCAGCGCGAGCAAGCTGCCGTCGCCGCAGCCGAGGTCGAGGACGGTCGCGTTAGGCTCGACCCAGCGGGCGATGGCCCGGAAATCCGAGCGCGTGGCGAGCCAATCGATGGCGGCCTGGTTCATGCGCGTACCTCCTCGGCAATGCGTTCGTAATAAGCGCGCACGACGTTGTGATAGCGCGCGTCGTCGAGCAGGAAGGCATCGTGCCCGTGCGGTGCGTCGATTTCGGCGTAGGTGACGCGCCGCTTGTGATCGAGCAGTGCCTTGACCAATTCGCGCGAGCGCGCCGGCGCGAATCGCCAATCGGTCGAGAAGCTGGCGATGAGGTACTGTGCGCGCGAGTGCGCGAGCGCGGCCGTCAGGTCGCCATCGAACGCCTTGGCCGGATCGAAGTAATCGAGCGCACGCGTGATCAGCAGGTAGGTGTTCGCATCGAAATAGTCGGCGAACTTGTCGCCTTGGTAACGCAAATACGATTCGACTTCGAACTCGACGTCGAAGCTGAAGCGATAATCGTCGCCGCCGTCGCCTGCCTTCGCTAGCTTGCCGCCGGGCCGGCGTAGGGCACGTCCGAATTTGGTGGCCATATCGTCGTCGGACAGATAGGTGATATGGCCGATCATGCGAGCAACGCGCAGGCCACGCCTCGGTTTGACGCCGTGCGCGTAGTAGTCGCCACCGTGGAAATCGGGATCGGAAAGGATCGCGGAGCGCGCCACCTCATTGAAGGCGATGTTCTGCGCCGAGAGCTTCGGTGTCGACGCGACGATGACGCAGTGGCCCACCCGCTCGGGATACATGAGGCTCCAGGCGAGCGCCTGCATCCCGCCGAGGCTGCCGCCCATTACGGCAGCGAAGCGCTCGATGCCGAAGGCGTCGGCCAAGCGCGCCTGCGCATGGACCCAATCCTCGACCGTTATGACGGGAAAGCGCGCGCCGTACGGCTTGCCCGTGGCCGGATCGAGGCTCATCGGGCCCGTCGAGCCGAAGCACGAACCCAGATTGTTGACCCCGATCACGAAAAAACGGTTCGTATCGAGCGGCTTGCCGGGCCCCACCATGTTGTCCCACCAGCCGACGTTCTTCGGTTCGTCCGCATAGACGCCCGCGACGTGATGCGAGGCGTTCAGCGCGTGGCATACAAGCACGGCGTTCGAGCGGGCGGCGTTGAGCGTGCCGTACGTCTCGACCATGAGGTCGTAGCTGGAGAGCGAGGCGCCGCTTTGCAGCGCGAGCGGCTCGTTGAAATGCATACGTTGTGGAGCGACGATGCCGATCGATTCCATATGTTCCGCCTTCTGACAGGGCGGCTAAATGGTGTCGGCGGTGCGCGGGCGGTGACAGCGCGCGGCTGACGACCTCTTTAGCCGCATTTATAGTGAACCCCGCATGGGCTGCCGGGGTTCGCGCGCCCGCAATCGAGTCGACAAATCGGCGCGCCGCCGTTAGCGATGTCGTCCATAGAGCCGGATCGGCCGCCCCTCGAAAAACGAAGGAACGTGTTCGCTTAAGGCAATTGAACGGCAAAGGATAGCTGAAAACCCGATAACGCGCTATCGGCTACTGGAGAATCAAGCGCAACTGGGCGTCCGCGTGCTCAGCCGGCGCACGCGTGAAGCCGCTGCGCGCATAGCGGTGCCAGCGGCCTACGACGTAGCTGACGAGCAGATTTGCACGAACCCCGGGATCGTAGTCGGCCGGCAGCGGTCCGGCCGGGCTCGCCTGCTGTGCGGCCTCGGCTTGATGCGCGTCCATCAGCGCAATGCGCAGGCTTTGTTTGACCGAGGCTTCGACCCGCTCGAGCATTTGCGAGACGCGCTCGGCGAGCCGCGCGTGCTCGCCGACAAGCGCCTCGCCCGTCAGAACCCGGGTCATGCCCGGGTTCTTGGCGGCGAAGTTGAGCAGCATCATGCCGATCGCGCGCGCTTGCAGCACCCCGTTCGGTTCCTTTTCGGCGATTTGGTTGATGAGGCCGAAGAAGGTGCCTTCGATGAACTCGATCAGCGCCTCGAACATTTGCGCTTTGCTCGCGAATTGGCGATAGAGAGCCGCCTCCGATACGCCGAGCCGGGCGGCGAGCGCGGCCGTCGTGATCTTCTCGCTCTTGGGCGCCTCCAGCATGGCTGCGAGCGTATGCAGAATGTGCACGCGCCGCTCGCCCGGCTTCATGCGCGCGGCGCGGGCGATGGGCGCCGGCTGCGTATCGCGGGTTACGTCCGGGTCCTGCTCTCCAATCGGCTCCATCTGCGCCCCGCTTTTTGACCTGGTCCGAGCGATTTTAGCGAACGAATGCGACGATCGACATAGTGCGGCCGTCCGCTGCCGGGCATGCGCGCGGCTCGCCCGTCCGTGGGCCGCGGTACAGCAAGGTGTCCGACGATCCAGACGGTCCCGATGCCGAGCCGCCGGTAATGCTTCAAATGCGAACGTGTGTCTTCGACAAGGATAGCCTGCGCCATCGAAACGCCGGCCTCGCGCAGCACACGCCGCAGCATGGAGAGGTCGGGCTTGGCGTGCCAGGACCCGCGCCGACGCATGTGCTCGATCGCAATGACGCGCTCGAACAGCCGCTCGATCCCGAGTTCTCCGAGCACCGCGCGCGCGTAGGTCTCGGGTGCATTCGTCAGAATCATCTTGCGGCCGGGCAGCGCGGCGATGAGCCGGGCAATCCCCCGCTCGGCCCGTACCATGGCGGGCAAATCGGGAAAACTATGAACGACCTTCAGAAAATCGTGCGGATCGATCGGATGATGGCGCGCGAGCCCGAGTAGGGTCGCACCGTAGCGTTTGACGTAGCGCAGCCGCAGCAGGTCGGCTTCGGCTGTGTCGACGCTAAGCGCGTCGACGATATAGCGCGTCATCGCCGTGTTGATCGCGGGAAAGATGGCGTGCGACGCGTGATGCAGCGTATTGTCGAGATCGAACAGCCAGACCGGGCTGCCCGCGCGCGGACGCACCGGGGCTCGCCTGCGGGGCATCGGCAACGAGGACATCTAAATCGAACCTCCGTAACGGCGCCTTGGGCGGTAGCATGGCCGCCCGGCCCGGGTGTCCGGGCACTCAGTGCGAGCGGATCATCGTGCCGAACGGCTGCTCGGTCAGAATTTCGAGTAGCACCGAGTGCTCGATGCGCCCGTCGATGATGTGGACCGAACGGACACCGCTCTTGGCCGCGTCGAGCGCTGAAGCGATTTTCGGCAGCATGCCGCCCGAGATCGTGCCGTCCTCGAACAGGGCGTCGATCTCGCGCGCCGACAGATCGGTGAGCAGATTGCCCTCTTTGTCCATGACGCCGGGGATGTTCGTCATCATGACGAGCTTTTCGGCGTTCAACACGACGGCGAGTTTGCCCGCCACGAGGTCGGCATTAATGTTGTAAGACAGGCCGTCTTCGCCGAAGCCGATCGGCGAGATCACGGGGATGAATGCGTCGTCCTGCAGCGCGCGCACGACGGCCGGGTTGATCGATTCGACTTCCCCGACTTGGCCGATGTCGACGTACTGCCCCGGGTTGTCGCGATCGGGCAGCATCAGCTTGCGCGCGTGGATGAGGCCGCCGTCCTTGCCGGTCAGGCCAACGGCCTGGCCGCCGAAGTGGTTGATGAGTGTGACGATGTCTTGCTGCACTTCGCCGCCGAGCACCCATTCGACGACTTCCATCGTCTCTTCGTCGGTCACGCGCATGCCTTGAATGAACGTGCCTTGCTTGCCGATCTTCTTGAGCGCCTGATCGATCTGCGGGCCGCCGCCGTGCACGATGACGGGGTTGATGCCCACGAGCTTGAGCAAAATGACGTCGCGCGCGAAGCCTTGCTTGAGGCGCTCCTCGGTCATTGCATTGCCGCCGTATTTAATCACGACGGTCTTGCCGTGATATTGGCGGATATAGGGCAGAGCCTCGGCCAGAATTTCAGCTTTCAGCGTGGGCGGCATCTGGGCGAGGTCGAGAGGCTCGGACATGGCGGCAAGCTCGGGCAACGGTTGAAACGGGGGGCGGGCGAAAACAGGCGCCAATTGTACAGGACTAAGAAACGCGGCCGCGGTTTTTGGTCGCAGGGCGGGTATGACGCGCCGGTTCTTTGATCAAGATGCATGCGGTGCGCCCCGAACGCTGGCATCATGGGCTCATCGCCTTGTTTTTACGTCATTTTCGGCCGCGATTGCGCTCGATGGTTGGCGATGTTTGGCGATCGTTTTGGTCCTTCGTTGTTGCGCGTAATGGTTTCGTCGTCTATGGATGTGCCCGATTCCCCACCGCGGTCCCCATCGAGCGCGCGCTGTCCGCGTTGCGCTTGCGTCTTCGACTGCGCCGGCGGGTCCCAGCCGTTTGAGTGCTGGTGCGCGGCAATGCCGGTGCTGCCGGTGCGGCAGGGCGACGCCTCGGCCGCGCCGCGCTGCCTGTGCCCGGCCTGCTACGCCGACGCACTCGCAGCTTCCGACAGTCCGGGGGCCACGCGCGACCACTCCACTTATTGAATGATCGTATGGCGATGCACCGGATGACGAACACCGGCCGGGTCAACCTCGGACACCTTTTTTGGCTGCGCTGCCTCGCAATCATCGGGCAGCTCGTCACGATCGCCGTTGTCCAGCAGTTCTTCGGCGTGCATCTGCCGCTCCCGGCGATGCTGATGGTCATCGGGCTCGAAGCGATTTTCAACGCGGCCACGTGGTTCCGCGTCGCGAGCGCGCGGCCCGAAACCGATTTGGAGCTGCTCGGGCAGATCTGGGTCGATCTCGGCGCGCTATCGGCACTGCTCTTCCTGTCGGGTGGGACGACGAACCCTTTCGTGTCGCTCTATCTGCCGTCGCTCGCGATCGCCGCCGCGGTGCTGCCCTGGCGGCACATGATTTGGCTGGCGATTTTTGCGATGTGCTGCTACGTCGCGCTCGGCTTCGATTCCGTGCCGCTGAATATGGACAATCCCGCGAATCTGTTCGATTACTACCGAACCGGGATGTGGGTGAACTTCATGGTGAGCGTGGGGCTCATTGCGTGGTTCGTCGCGCGCATGTCCAATGCGCTACGCCAGCGCGATGCGGCGCTAGGCGACGCCCAACAGCGGCTCTTGCGTGACGAGCGGGCCGTGGCGCTCGGCGTGCAAGCGGCGACGGTGGCCCACGAGATGGGCACCCCGCTATCGACGATTGCCATGGTGACCGAGGAATTGCGCGAGGCGGCGCGGCGCGACGCCGCGCTCGCGCCCTACGCTGACGATTTCGCCTTGCTCGAGCAGCAGATGACGCTCTGCACGTCGGCGCTGGCGCGGCTGCGCAGCCGCGCATCCGTGTCGTCGGCCCGTGAGCGGCTCGATACTTGGCTCGCGAGTTTCTGCGAGCAGTGGCGCTTGCGTCACCCACACGTGAAGTTCACGCGGCTCGGCACAGCGGCCCACGACGCGTGGCTCGACGAGACGGCGGCCGTCGGACAGATTTTAACGATCCTGCTCGACAACGCGGCGCGCGCGAGCCGCGATTGCGTCGCGCTTGCGGCGAGCGTAGCCGACGGCTTTATCGAATTTGAAATCTGCGATTCGGGGCCCGGCATTTCGCCGGCGCTGCGCGCCAAGCTCGGCAGCGCGCCTGTCGACAGCACCCAAGGCGGACACGGGGTGGGGCTTTATCTGGCATTTGTGGCGGCCGCGCGCTTGAACGGATCGCTCGAACTGCAGGATGCGCAACCGCGCGGCACCCGCGCCGTACTGCGCGTGCCGGCGGCGAACGACGTCGGACCACCGCGCCGCGCTGCGCTTTCTTTATCGAATAGGGAGAACGAACGATGAGTGGCACGAATTTTCTCGTCATCGACGACGACGAAGTCTTTTCGGGCATCCTGGCGCGCGGGCTCGCGCGCCGCGGCTACGAGACCCATCAAGCGCACAACGCCGAGGAGGCGATTGCGCTCGCGAATCAGAACCGGTTCGACTTCATCACCGTCGATCTGCATTTGGGCACTGATTCGGGTTTGAGCCTGGTCGCGCCGCTGCGCGACCTGCAGCCCGATGCGCGCATGCTGGTGCTCACCGGTTACGCTAGCATCGCCACGGCCGTGCAGGCGGTGAAGGACGGCGCCGACAACTATTTGGCGAAGCCGGCCAACGTCGAGTCCATTCTGGCTGCCCTACAAAACGAGGCGAGCGAGGCGCAGGCCGAAGCGGCGATCGAGCATCCGGCGCTGCTGTCGGTAGCCCGGCTCGAATGGGAACACATTCAGCGCGCATTGGCCGAGAACGGCGGCAACATCTCGGCAACCGCCCGAGCGTTGAATATGCATCGGCGCACGCTGCAGCGGAAATTGGCCAAGCGGCCAGTGAAACAGTGAGGCCGGCGCGCGCAGCCTACGCGCGCCGGTAGGAGTGGCAAGCAGGCCGGTTAGCGGGCAGCCGGCGCGTCGGTGTCCCACACGGACTGTGTGTTTTCGCCAATCACTTGCACCAACGTTCGTTGGTTTTCGACTCGCAAGGCAGGCCAATCCGGCACCGACCCGGTGTTGCGCGGCGCGGCATCGCCCGCGGCGCCGTCACCGGCCAGCGTCGTGCCGTTGGGGTCGCCTGCCTTCACGAACTGTTCGACATAGCGCGAAAAGATGCGCGAGACGTCGTAATCGGCAGCCGTCCAAGCGTAGCGCCGCAGGTTATCCAAGTTGCCGAGCGAATAGGCAACCTGGGCATCGTGCGCGGCACCGAGCGCCGGTGGGGCAACGGGCCCGGTAGGCGCATCGAACTCGCGCGGTAGCTGCTGCGTGTATCGATAGTAGAAGACGGGCGCTTGCCCGGTTTGACGATGCAGATCCGTCCATCGCCGCGTGCTGTGGCTAACGCGCTCGTTGCCGGGGTAATGCGCGAGTTGGACGTCCACACTGTCGCGGAAGGTGGCCAACTTCTCCTGGAGCGTCGTGAACCGATTTTCCGGCACCGGTGCGGCGTTTTCGGAGGCCGTCTGCTCATAAGCGTTCGATCCCAGCAGCAGCGGAACCTGCGTTTGTCCGCCGCGCGTGAAGACCTGCTCGGGCGACTCGGTCAGGAAATAGCCGTCGACGTGCGGCCGAAATTTCATGGGCTCGTATGAACGCTGGGCCTCGGCCGCTGCCGTCAGCAGCGTCCGCCCCGGGAGCGAGCGCAACTGCTGCAGCGATGCTGCGCCGACGCGTGCCGAGAACGCATTGGCTGCGCGTTCGGCGTCTTCGCGCGTCCATAAGTCATTCGGCGCAAACGCTCCGCCGCTCTGGCCGATCGCGCGTGCAAACAACCCGCGCGAGAGCGGCGAGGCCATATGCGCGCTGACCGCCACCGCCCCGGCCGAATTGCCCGCAATCGTGACTTTGGACGGGTCGCCGCCGAATTGAGCGATGTTCTCGCGCACCCAGCGCAGCGCGGCGACTTGATCGAGCAACCCGTAATTGCCGGACGTGCCGTGCGACGACTCGCTTGCCGCACCCGGCGGGGCGAGGAAGCCGAACGCGCCCAGCCGGTAATTCACGGTGACGGCGACGACACCGCGGGCGGCGAGATTCGCGCCGTCATAGCGAGATTCGGAGCCATCCCCGGAGACGAACCCTCCGCCGTGGAAGTAGACCAGCACGGGAAGCTTGGCGTCCGCGCCGCTGGCGCTCGTCCAGACGTTCAGATAGAGGCAATCTTCGCTCATCGCCGTCGAACGGAAGTCGAGCTTGCCCGCCACAGCCGTTTGCATGCAGCGGGGGCCGAACTGGCGCGCATTACGCGCGCCGGTCCAGCGCGCGACCGGCTGAGGTTCGCGGAAGCGGAAATCGTCCACCGGCGGCGCCGCGTAGGGAATACCGCGAAATACGCGCAGCTCCTTATGCTGGCCGCGCATCTTCACGCCTTCGACGATGCCGTCTGCGAGCTGCACTTGCGGGGCCAGCGGCGCGCGCGCGGCATGTGCGACGTTTGCGGCGAGGCCCAGACACAATAGCGATGCGGTGGCCTTGATGGCCGCCGCCCCATGATGCTTTGCTGCGCGATCGAATGAAACGGTCACGGATTTGCCTCCTTTCCGAATGAACAGCGGATTGACAGCCCACCGTGTGGTGGGAGGCTCATCTTCGATCGCGAAATGCGTCTCGAATCGCGTCGCTCGTTCAAATCAGACGGGATGCCGTGTCTCGTACACGCATCGCGGTGTCACAGCTTCACAGCACGATCAGAGCACGTATCGGGACAAATCCTCGCTTTGCGCCACTTCGCCCAGGGCACGATCGACGTAGGCCGCATCGATCGTCACCTTCTGTCCGGCATGATTGCCGGCCGCGAACGAGACATCTTCGAGCAGCTTCTCGATGACCGTATAAAGCCGGCGCGCGCCGATGTTTTCGGTACGCTCGTTGACCGAGAACGCGATCTCCGCCATGCGTTTGATCCCGTCGGAGGCGAACTCGAGCTCGACCTCCTCGGTGGCGAGTAGTGCTTGATACTGCTTGACGAGGCTCGCATCGGTCGCGATCAGGATCGACTCGAAATCCTCGACCGAAAGCGAATCGAGTTCGACGCGAATCGGAAAGCGCCCCTGCAACTCGGGAATGAGATCGCTCGGCTTCGATAGATGGAAGGCGCCGCTTGCGATGAACAGGATGTGATCGGTCTTCACCATCCCGTAGCGGGTGTTGACGGTCGTGCCCTCGACGAGCGGCAGTAAATCGCGTTGCACGCCCTGGCGCGAGACTTCCGCGCCGCCCGTCTCGCTGCGCGAAGCGATCTTGTCGATTTCGTCGAGGAACACGATGCCGTTCTGCTCGACGTTCTGCACGGCTTTCGCTTTGACTTCCTCGTCGTTGAGCATCTTCCCGGCTTCCTCGTCGGTCAGCAGCTTCAGCGCTTCCTTCACCTTGACCTTGCGGCGCGCTTTCTTGCCGCCGCCCAGATTGGCGAACATCGAGCGAATTTGCTCGGTCATGTCCTCCATCCCCGGCGGACCCATGATGTCCATGCCGGCTTGCGGCAGCTCGACGTCGAGTTCGATCTCCTTATCGTCGAGCTGGCCTTCGCGCAGACGCTTGCGAAAAGTCTGGCGCGTCGGGTTGTCGGCGCTGGACGCCTCGCTCGTCGCCCCGGCGCCAAAGCCCACCGGGCGAGCGCTCGGCAGCAGAATATCGAGGATGCGGTCCTCTGCTTGGTCCTGCGCCGTCGAGCGCACCTTGCGCATCTCCGATTCGCGGGTTTGCTTGAGCGCGATTTCGATGAGATCGCGCACGATGCTGTCGACGTCGCGACCGACGTAGCCCACTTCAGTGAACTTGGTCGCCTCGATCTTGATGAACGGCGCATCGGCAAGCTTGGCCAAGCGTCGCGCAATCTCGGTCTTGCCGACGCCCGTCGGTCCGATCATCAAAATATTCTTCGGCGTAATTTCCTGGCGCAGCGGGTCGGCCACCTGTTGCCGGCGCCAGCGGTTGCGCAGCGCGACGGCCACGGCTTTCTTGGCCTTGTCCTGGCCGATGATGTGCTTGTCGAGTTCCGAGACGATCTCGGCGGGAGTCATGGTGCTCATCGGTTCGTTACCTCGCTTACTCGATCGTCTCGATGACGCGGTTATGGTTCGTGTAAATGCACATGTCGCCCGCGATCTCCAGCGATTTCTCGACGATCTCGCGCGGCGACAATGCGGTGTTTTCGGCGAGCGCGCGCGCGGCCGCCTGCGCATAGGCGCCGCCTGAGCCGATCGCGCAAATGCCGCCCTCGGGATCGAGCACATCGCCGTTGCCGGTGATGACGAGCGTCGTTTGCGCGTCGGCTGCGATCAGCATCGCCTCGAGCCGGCGCAGCATGCGGTCGGTGCGCCAATCCTTGGCGAGCTCGACCGCGGAGCGGGTCAAATTGCCCTGGTGCTTCTCAAGCTTCGCCTCGAAGCGGTCGAGCAAGGAGAACGCGTCGGCGGTGCCGCCGGCGAAGCCCACGAGGACCTTGCCGTTATAGATGCGCCGCACTTTTTTTGCGCCGCCTTTCATGACGATGTTGCCGAGCGTCACTTGGCCGTCGCCGCCAAGCGCAACTTTATCGCCGTTGCGCACGGAGACGATCGTCGTGCCGTGAAATTGCTCCATGGTGCATTCCTCGAGGATACGGAAGGGGCTCAGCGGCACGGTGCCGCGCAAGCGGAAAAACGGGTGGCGCGCGCCGCGCGTGGCGCTCGTCTATGCGCGCACATTGAACTCATTTTAGGGCGAGCGCGGCTTTATCAAGAGGGCAGCGCAGACGGTTCTCGCACGCAGGCGAGCGCGCGGTAACGCCAACCGCGCCCGGCGGGTTGCCAGGGGCGCTATCGGTAAGCTTTGCCGGGATAGCGGCGGGTTGGGTTTGGCGCCGCGCTGAAGTCGTGTCGAGGCCGGGCTTGAGGCCATGCACCGCGCGCGGCGGCTGGCGGCGGCCGCTAAAAAACAAAAAGCGCGCGGTAGACCGCGCGCTTCCCGAGAAGCAGCGTGAATGCGCGCGGCGCCTCCGGCCGCGCGGCGGGTGCATCAGTCGCCGAACAGCTTTTGGCGCAGTTCGCGGCGCTCTTGCGCTTCGAGCGACAAGGTTGCCGTGGGGCGCGCAAGCAGACGGGGGATGCCGATCGGCTCGCCCGTTTCCTCGCACCAGCCGTACTCGCCCGAGTCGATTCGCGCCAGCGACTGCTGCACCTTCTTCAGCAGCTTGCGCTCGCGATCGCGCGTGCGCAGCTCGAGCGCATGCTCTTCCTCGATCGTCGCGCGATCGGCGGGATCTGGGACGATCACCGTTTCGCGCAGGTTCTCGGTCGTTTGCCCGGCGTTGCGGAGAATCTCCGCCTGAAGCTGTTCGAGCCTATTCCTGAAGAACGCGAGCTGATCTTCATTCATGTAATCCTTGTCGCTCATCTTCAGGATTTCGGCTTCAGTCAAGAGTCGTTTCGTCGTCATCTGCGTGCTTCTTCAATGTGAGGCAAAACCCATACATATTGCCCGCACTTTCGTATTGCCCGCAAGCGGTGCCTGTGGAAGCGCCGATGCCCGCGGCCGGTGGCCGTCAAGACGCCGTCGCGCCGATGCGGGGCCGAACTCCTCTGGAAACCGATCCTCGGGGCTCCTAGCCATTAGATACGGCATCGCAGCATGCGAGCCTCGCGCGATGCGAATCTCGATGCGGCGTCTTTCGGTGTCTCGCTTCTTTTGTTTCGGCTTTGCCCGGATAAAATGTCCCGGCGCCTTCGCGTTACTCGTGTTACCCGCCGCCCTAGCGGCGGGGACGTATTGTAACTGAATCGATCTCGCGCGCCGCAACAGAGAAAACCCTGCCGGCGCGCCGCCAATATCCTGAAAATATAGCGCGCCCTCGTGCAAAAAGCGAACCCCAGGATTGGCGCATGCGTGCGGCGCCCCACCTCCCGGCTGCGTCAAGCCAGACAGGCGTCTAGGCCGTCCGTAATGAGGTCCTGCGGCAAGTCGATCCCGATGAAGACCATTTTGTTCGTCTTCTTCTCGACCGGTAGCCATTTGGCGGCGAGATCGCTTCCCATCATTTGATGCACGCCCTGGAATACGACTTTGCGGTCCACGCCTTTCATATAGAGCACGCCCTTGTAGCGCAGCAGACGCTCGCCGTAGATCTGGAGCACGCCGCCGAGGAAATCCTCGAGCTTGTTCGGATCGAACGGGCGGTCGTTGCGGTAGACGAACGACTTGATGCGATCGTCATGATGCGCATGATGATGGTGATGCGCATGCCCCTCGTGGGCGCACTGGCCGTGGTCGTGATCGCAGTGCTCGTGGTCGTGGCCATGATCGTGTGCGTGATCGTCGTGCGCATGATCGTGATCGTCCTCGGCCAGGAAGTCCGGATCGATCTCGAGCTTCGCATTGAGATTGAAGCCGCGCAGATCGAAGATTTCCTTGATATCGGCTTCGCCGAAATTGACGACCTTGATCGTCGCTTTTGGATTCATGTGGACGAGACGGTGCCGCAGGTCGGCGATCACGGCTTCGTCGACGAGATCCGATTTCGTGATGAACAGGCGATCGGCGAAGCCGACTTGCCGTTGCACGACTTCATGCTCGTCCAGTTGCGCATTGGCATGCTTGGCGTCGACGAGCGTGATGATCGCATCGAGCAGGAACTCGTCGGCGATCTCGCTATCGATGAAAAAGGTTTGCGCAACCGGCCCCGGATTGGCCAAGCCCGTCGTTTCGATCACGATGCGGTCGAACGCGATCTCGCCCGCGCGTTTGCGCGAAGCCAGATCGCCGAGCGCGCGCGCCAAGTCGCCGCGGATCGTACAGCAAATGCAGCCGTTGCTCATCTGCACGATTTGCTCGGCTTGATTCTGCACGAGGATCTCGTTGTCGATGTTCTCTTCGCCGAACTCGTTTTCGATCACGGCGATCTTCATGCCGTGCTTTTCGTTCAGGATGCGCTTGAGCAGCGTGGTTTTGCCGCTGCCGAGGAAGCCGGTCAAGATAGTGACGGGGATCATGTTCAATCGCCTTTGGGTCGAAAATCAGGGACGGTTCAGAGATCGGCCGAACCGGCCACGAAAAAGTTGAAGCATACCGGCGAGCGCGCGTTCGCGCAGGGCGCAACCCTGTAATCGGCACGAAGCGGTCCTTGCGCCGGCGGCGCCGCGGGCGCCGAACCGAACCACCACTGGGGGCAATCGCCCCAGCAAATGGGGGCGTTCATAGGATTTGCAACAGCAAACCCTTCAGGTATTCCCCTTCGGGGAACGCCGCAAGCAGCGGATGGTCCAGGCCCGGGCCGAGGCGCTTAAGAATACGCGCGTCGACACGCGCATCGGCTGCCGCGCCGGCGACGATCTTTTGGAACAACGGCGCATCGATCGCGCCCGAGCACGAGTACGTAAAGAGCAGGCCGCCCGGGCGCAGCAGCCTAAAGCCCGACAAGTTGATGTCCTTGTAGGCGCGCGCCGCCCGATCGACATGCTCGCGTGCGGGTGCGAACTTCGGCGGGTCGAGCACGACGAGATCGAAACGCCGGCCTTCGTCGACGAGTGCCCGCAGCGTGCGAAATGCATCGGCGTCGAGCCACTCGGCACGCTCGGCGTCGAAGCCGTTGGCCGTTACGTTCGCGCGCGCCAGCGCGAGCGCGTCGCCCGACGAATCGATCGAGACGACGCGCGCGGCGCCTCCGCCTAGCGCCGCCAGCGAAAAGCCGCCCGTGTAGCAAAAGCAGTTCAGCACCTCGCGTCCGGCCGCGTACGTTTGGACCAGCGCGCGATTCTCGCGCTGGTCGACGTAAAAGCCGGTCTTGTGCCCACCGCGGATGTCGACGTGGTACCGCACGCCGTTTTCCCGCGTGATGAGCGTGTCGGGCGGCGCGTCGCCGGCCAACACGCCCGTCGTTTGCTCGAGCCCTTCCTTCTCCCGAATCGATACGTCGGAGCGTTCGTAGACGTTCGGGCATCCCGTCGTGCCGACGAGCGCCGCGACGATCGCGTCCTTCCAGGCCTCGACGCCGGCGGCCATGAATTGACAGACGAGTTGGCCGCGGCCGCTTGCCCCGTCCTTATCTTCGACGTAGTGGTCGACGATCAAGCCCGGCAGGCCGTCTGCCTCGCCGAAAATCAGCCGTACGGCGCCGGTGTCGTGCACGAATGCCTGTCGATGCGCGAGGGCGTGCTGCACACGCCGCTTGAAGAACGCATGGTCGATCGGCTCGCCTTCGTCGAAGCTCCAAACGCGTAGGCGGATTTGCGAGTGCGGGCTATAGGCTGCCCGCGCGAGAAAGCGGCCGTCGTGCGCACGCACGAGAACAGTGGCGCCAAGCGCCGGCTTGCCCTCCACGTGGTCGATCGCATTCGCGTAGACCCACGGGTGGCGGCGCAGCAGTGACCTTTCCTTCGACGGCTTGAGCGTAACGATATTCATCTAGTGGTTCGAAAAAGCGAAGTTGAGCGCGATGAGAGCGGTGGACGGGGACGGCCGGCCCGAACTGGCCGATCAATCACGCTTCTTGGCGCGCGGATGAGCCGTATCGTAGATCCGCGCAAGATGCTGAAAGTCGAGCGAGGTGTAGATCTGCGTCGCAGCCACGCTGGCATGGCCGAGCAACTCCTGCACCGCACGCAGATCGCCGCTCGATTGCAGCATGTGCGTCGCGAAGGAGTGGCGCAGCACGTGCGGGTGGACGTTGGCCGGAATGCCCGCGGTGAGGGCTGCGCGCTTCACGCGCTCGCGCACGGCATTCGGCGACATACGCGCGCCGCGTGCCGACAAGAACAGCGGGTGCGGGTCGGCCTTGACGAACTGGCCGCGCACGGCGAGCCAGGCGGCGAGCGCCTGCATGGCCTTGCTACCGACCGGTACCGTGCGCCTGCGCTTGCCTTTGCCGAGTACCGTGACGTCGGCCGAGCCGATATCGAGCCAGCCGGCCGAACGATAACCGTCGCGTTCGGCAAATACGGCGTCGAGCCCGACGAGTTCGGATAGCCGCAGCCCCGACGAATAGAACAATTCCAGGATCGCGTGATCGCGCAGGTCTTCGGCGCCCGTTGCGGTTCGTGCTTCCATCAGGGCGTTTGCATCGTCGACCGACAGCGCTTTGGGCAGGCGTTTCGGTTGTTTTGGCGCCCGCACCGCCGCGACGGGGTTTGCGGCAATCTCGATGCGCTCGCCTAGCCAGCGGTAGAACGCGCGCCAAGCCGACAGGCGATGTGCGATCGAGCGAGCCGACAGACCGCCGGCATGGGCCTTGGCGACGGCGCCGCGGATGTCGGTCGCCGATAGGCTTGCGAGCGGCCGATCGTCCGCCAACAGTATGAGCATCTCGAGCTCGTGCGCGTAACTGCGCAGCGTGTGCTCGGAGAGCCGCCGCGCATGCGCGAGGCTTGCAAGGTACTGGGCGATTAGGTCGGAATCGGCCGGGGGCACGGGGACGGCGCGCTCGTTCGGGACTTGGACTGTGCCGGCGTTATCGCGCGAGCACGCGGGAGAGCGCCGCGCTTGCGAGGGTGCCGATCTGCATCAGGAAATCGGTGGCCATGCCTTCATGGAAGCGACGCGGATCGGGCGAGCCCATCACGAGCAGGCCGAACGCGGGTGCGGGAGGGGGCGGCGGTGCGTCGGAGGCGGCCGGTGCGCCGCTTTCCTCGGTGCCGCGGGCGGGCGAATCGTCGTTCAAGCGCGGTTCGCGCAGGGCCAGCAGCGCGATCGACTGAACGGCGCCGTTGGCATCGGCTACCGCGGCGGGACCGTCGCCGACTGACGCTACGCTCGCGTAGTCGCCCGCGGTGAGCCACTGCGCCGCTTCGAAGCCCGTGTTGGCGCCGCAGTAGGGGGCGTCGAGCCCGTTCGCGAACAGACGCACCTCCTCGCCCACCTGACGTGCGAAGTCGGCTTCCCGATAGGTGTCGGCAACGTCCCAGACACGCAGCGCGGCTTGCGGCACGTCGAACACTTCCATGAGGCCTTGCGCGACCGTGCGCGGCAGCGCATGAGCGTCGCGCTCGGCGATGACGCGTGCCGTCCAGCGGTTGAATTTCGCGGCGATGCTGTCGTTCTCGTGGCCGTAGCGCAAAAGCTCGGCCAGGCGCCGTTCCAGCAGCTTGCTCTTGTCGCGCAGCATGTCCATCTGGCGCTCTTGTAGCGAGACCGCGGCCTTGCCGTGCGGATTCGCGAGGCGGATGGCAGCCAGCAGCTCGGCGTGCTGCACGAAGAATTCGGGGTTGGCGAGGAGGTAGTCGGCGACGTCGCGTTCGTTCATGGGGTCGGCAAAGGAGCGGCTAAAGCGGGTGGACGGGAAGTGGCGGCATATCGAGTCCGATCAGTCGGCGAGTTCGATCTCGCCTTCGAAGACGGTCGTGGCGGGCCCCGACATCATGAGCGGGGCGGATTCGTCGCGCGCGCCTTCCCAGGCGATCGTCAGCGTGCCGCCGAGGGTATGGACCGTCACGGGCGAATCGAGCAATCCGCGGCGAACGCCGGCCGCGACGGCTGCGCATGCTCCTGTGCCGCATGCCAGGGTTTCTCCCGCGCCGCGCTCGAAAACGCGCAGCACGATTTCGTTGCGCGAGCGCACCTGCATGAAGCCTGCGTTGACGCGCTGTGCAAAGCGCGCGTGGTGCTCGATCCGCGGGCCGTCGAGTTTGACCGGATGCGCGTGGACGTCATCGACCACTTGCACGGCGTGCGGATTGCCCATCGATACGACCGAGACCCACTGCGTGGCGCCGTCGATCTCGAGCGGCCACAGCGTATCGGCACCTTCGCGGCGGCCTGACAGGCCTTGCACGTCGAATGGCACGCGCGCGGGGTCGAACACGGGCCGGCCCATGTCGACGACGACTTCGCCGCTCTCTTGCATCGTGAGCGTGATGAGGCCGCCGTGCACCTGCACGCGCACGCTGCGCTTATCCGTCAGGCCCTTGTCGAGGACGAACTTGACGAAGCAGCGCGCACCGTTGCCGCAATGTTCGACTTCGCCGCCGTCGCAATTGAAGATGCGGTACTTGAAATCGGCGCCTGCGACCGTGGGCCGCTCGACGAGCAGCAACTGATCGGCGCCGACGCCGAAGTGGCGATCCGCGAGCGCGCGCGCCTGCTCGCTCGTCACGGATAGTGGCCGGCTATAGGCATCGAGCACGACGAAGTCGTTGCCGGCGCCCTGCATCTTAGTGAACTTGAGCTTCATGATCCGGCTATTGTAAGGGAGGTCAGGCAGCCGGACACGATTGCGCCGCTCAATCGTAGACGCTCGGCATGCCGGGCGGCCGCGTCTTGAACCGCTTATGCACCCAGTAATACTGCTCGGGGATCAGCGGAATCTGCTCTTCGAGGAACGCATTCATGCGGCGGGCGTCGGTATCGTCGTCCCCGGTCGGATAGTTGTCCCACGGTTTGAAGACTTTCAACCGATAACCCTTGTAGTTCGGCAGCACTTCGCCGATGAACGGCAGTACTTGCGCCTGGCCGACTTTCGCGAAGCGGCCCACGGCGGTGAGCGTACAGGCCGGGACGCCGAAGAACGGGACGAAGATCGAGTTGCGCAGCCCGTAATCCATGTCGGCGCCGAGCATCACGGGCTTGCGCTCGCGCAGCCAGCGCAGCACGATACGGGCGCTCTCGGCGCGGCTCGCCATGTCGGCGCCGAAGCGGCCGCGTGCGTGTTTCGCGACTTCGTCGAGCTCGGGATTGGACATCGGCTGGTAGAGCGCCGCGCATTGGCGTTGCAATGCGACGTTGATGAAAACCGAGCCCGCCTCGATGCCGACGAAGTGAAAGCCGAGCAGCAGCGTGGGCGGCATGTCGGGATCGGTCAGATCAACCTCGCTATCGACTTCGACGAGCTTCTCCAGCTTCTCGAGCGAGGCGAACCATTGCACGCTGCGCTCGACATAACTGCGGATCGCGTGACGGAAGTGCTTGCGCGCGACCTCTTCGCGTTTTTGCGCGCTCCACGCGGGAAAGCACAGCGCCAGATTCGCATGAACGACACGCCGGCGGCTGCTCGGGACTTGATAGAGCAGCCAGCCGAGGCCGTCGCCCAGACGGGCGACGAAACCGTACGGCAACATGGCGAGCAACTTGAGCATGCCCACCGCGAGTTTGGTACCGAAGCGCGTCAGCATGCTCGCGCCTCCGTCGAGCAGGGGCGTCGCGCCAGTACCGCTCGGCCGAACCGCGGGAAGGCCGCACCATGCAACGAATAAGAGGGGTAACGCACGTCAATCCGCTCTGTGACATTTCCGAGAAGCCGCTATAATACGGTCTTCGCCGAGTTAATAGACAACTTGCGGGGCGAAACTGCCGGGCGCTAGCCGCGTTCGGACAGATAAGGAAATCCGCTAAAGCGTCGCCGCTTCAGGCTCCCGAAGTTGGCTACGTGAACTCAAACACTGTAACCAAGGAGTCTGCAACGTGGCAAACGACTATCTCTTCACGTCCGAATCCGTTTCCGAAGGCCATCCCGATAAGGTCGCCGATCAAATCTCGGACGCGATTCTCGACGCCATCCTGACGCAAGACAAATATTCGCGCGTCGCCGCCGAAACGCTCTGCAACACGGGCCTTGTCGTGCTGGCGGGTGAAATCACGACCACGGCCAACGTCGACTACATTCAGGTCGCGCGCGATACGATCAAGCGGATCGGCTACGACAACACCGATTACGGTATCGACTATCGCGGCTGCGCGGTGCTGGTCGCCTACGACAAGCAATCGCCCGACATTGCGCAGGGCGTGGATCGTGCGCACGACAACAATCTCGATCAAGGCGCGGGCGACCAGGGCCTTATGTTCGGCTATGCCTGTGAAGAAACGCCCGAACTGATGCCGCTGCCGATTCACCTGTCGCACCGCCTGGTCGAGCGCCAGGCGAGCCTGCGCCGCGACGGTCGTCTGCCCTGGCTGCGTCCCGATGCGAAATCGCAGGTAACGGTGCGCTACGTGGACGGCAAGCCGCATTCGATCGACACCGTGGTGCTGTCGACGCAGCACTCGCCCGACATGGAACTGGCCGCATTGCGCGAAGCCGTGATCGAAGAAGTGATCAAGCCGACGCTGCCGGCGGAGCTCATCAAGGGTGACATCAAGTTCCTCGTGAACCCGACGGGACGTTTCGTGATCGGCGGCCCGCAGGGCGATTGCGGCTTGACGGGCCGCAAGATCATCGTCGATACGTACGGCGGCGCTGCTCCGCACGGCGGCGGTGCATTTTCAGGCAAGGATCCGTCGAAGGTGGACCGATCGGCCGCCTACGCGGGCCGCTATGTGGCAAAGAACATCGTGGCGGCGGGGCTCGCGTCGCGCTGCCTGATCCAAGTGTCGTATGCGATCGGTGTGGCGCAGCCCACTTCGGTCATGGTCAATACGTTCGGCACGGGCCGTGTATCGGATGCGACGATCACGGCGCTCGTGCGCGAGCATTTCGATCTGCGCCCGAAGGGCATCGTCCAGATGCTCGACCTGCTGCGCCCGATCTACGAGAAGACGGCAGCCTACGGTCACTTCGGCCGTGAAGAGCCGGAATTCTCATGGGAAGCGACGGACAAGGCGCTCGCGCTGGCTGAGGCGGCCGGCACGGAGCCGGTAGTGGCGGTGGCGTAAGCGCATCGCTCGCCGCCGCGCTTTATCGAGCCCGCGGCATCGACATCCAGCAAACCCCGGCATCAGCCGGGGTTTGCTTTTATGCGTGACCGGTTACGCGCTTGCATGCTCCAGCTAACGCAAGCCGACGCTCACCTCACGCCGCATGCCGCCGATACACGGCAAGCGAGCCGGCAAGCGCGATGAGCATCGCGATGCCCACGAAGGAGACAGCGGCGAACAGAAGCAGCGTTGTTTCATGCATCGCGGCGATCCTCTCCGATTAGCGGGTTGCTACCGCTAGCGAGTATGTCGAAGCGGATCCCGGCGATGCGAGGG
>Ga0157370_10001532_pt1 | contig 28591 bp, 16 predicted proteins | sample C35metaG_FD_113463 | JGI IMG/M metagenome (GOLD analysis project Ga0157370, IMG submission 113463) | Corn rhizosphere microbial communities from Kellogg Biological Station, Michigan, USA - C3-5 metaG | ecosystem: Host-associated > Plants > Roots > Rhizosphere > Soil | place: USA: Michigan...
CGACGAGAGCGTCTTCGTGATGGGCGAGGACGTCGCCGTCTTCCAGGGCGCCTTCAAGGTGACCGAAGGGCTGCTCGACGAGTTCGGCGAGCGGCGCGTCCGCGACACGCCGATCTCCGAGAACACGATCGTCGGGATGGGCGTCGGCGCGGCGATGAACGGGCTGCGGCCGATCGTCGAGCTGATGACGGTCAACTTCAGCCTGCTGGCCCTGGACCAGATCGTCAACCACGCGGCGGCGATCCCCTACATGTTCAACGGCCAAGCGCAGGTGCCGCTGGTGATCCGGATGCCGGGCGGCGGCGGCCACCAGCTCGGCCCCACCCACTCCCACAGCTTCGAGGCGCTCTTCCTGCAGGTGCCGGGCCTGCTCGTCGCCTGCCCCTCCACCCCGGCCGACGGCAAGGGCCTGCTGAAGGCGGCGATCCGCGACCCGAACCCGGTCGTCTTCATCGAGCACGAGAGCCTCTACGGCGCCCGCGGTGAGGTGCCCGACGGCGACGCCGAGCCGCTGCGCTTCGGCGAAGCGGCGGTGCGGCGCGAGGGCGAGGACGTGACGATCATCGGGGTGCTGAAGATGGCCCAGGTCGCCGAGAAAGCAGCCGAGCAGCTGGCGGGCGAGCACGGCGTCGGGGCGGAGGTGATCGACCCGCGCACCCTGCGCCCGCTCGACCTCGACACGATCCTCGCCTCGGTCCGCAAGACCAACCGCGCGGTGATCGTCGAGGAGGGCTGGCCGCACGGCGGCGTCGGGGCCAACCTCGCGACGCTGATCACCGAGCAGGCCTTCGACTACCTCGACGCCCCGGTCCAGCGCGTCACCGGCGCCGACGTCCCGATGCCGTACTCCAAACGCCTCGAGCAGGCGGCGATCCCGCACGAGGAGCACGTGGTGAGCGCAGCGCTGGCGACGCTGCAGGGCGCCCGCTAACAGGTCTTGCGGGCGCCCGTCACCGCGTTCCAGGCGCGGCCGACGCTGAAGTCGGCGTCGACGCGGAGGACGCCGGGGTGGGCGGCGCGGGCGACGGTCCAGTCGCCGTGGCGGAGGATGCAGCCGGAGCCACGGGAGATCGACCAGTAGGGGGTGAAGTTGACCCGGACCAGGAACTCGCCGGGACGCTTGACGTCGAGGGCGAAGCCCTGGCGACCGAACCAGAGGGTCTGCGCCGCGGCGGCGCCGAGCGGCGCGACGAGCTGCTTCGGATCGCGCACTTCGTAGATGCGCCAGTGTTGGTCACGGAAGCGCAGGTTCAGGTAAGAGGGATGGCTGAGGATCAGGCGGCGCTCTTCGACCGAGGAGTAGTCGAGCGGGGCGTCGGGGAGGGCGACGTAGGAGATCGCGTTGGAGCGCAGCCAGGCTCCGTAGGTCGCCGCGGTCAACCGCTCGTCTTCGTCGTAGAAGAGGTCGTCGCGGGTGGTGTCGAGCTGGCGCAGCCAGCCGCGGGCGAGCTCGAACTTCGGTGCCAGGTAGGCGGACTCCCAGTGGTTGGCGGTCGGCGGCACCTCGATCCGGGCGCCGGTGGCGCCGTGCGCGCGCAGCCAGCGGGCGGCGGGGGTGAAGTAGGCCGCGCTGGTCGAGGGGTCGCCGACCGAGCGGGCGATCTGGGCGACGCTGGCGCTCAGCTGCCAGTAGAGGCTGCCGGCGATCGCCAGGGCGAGGAAGGGGCCGAAGATCCAGATCGGGACCGTGGGGCGAGGGCGGCGCGCGAGCAGGGCCGCGGCGAGGACCGGGCCGCCGAAGAGGGCGCCGAGGCGGACCGCGTTGCCGCCGAGCGCGTTGGGGACGAGCCAGATCAGGGTCGAGGCGAGCAGGTAGCCGACGAGGATCCGGCGCAGCTGCCGCTCCTCGTCGCGGATGCCGTGGGTGAGGATGAGGGCGCCGGCGCACCAGAGCGGGATCGCGACGTAGGAGGAGAAGGCGAAGGGGAAGTGGCCGGCTTCGGGGAAGGCGACGTTCGGGGCGACGGTGATGAAGAGGGCGAGGGCGGCGGCGGCGAGCACGAGGCGGCGCGGGCGGCGGCGCGGTTCGAGCACGCCCAGGATCAGCACGCCGGCGAGGAAGGCGCCGGCCACCGGGCTGGCGAGCGGGCAGGCGGCGGCGGCGAGGAGCGCCGGGGCGCGGCGATCGAGCTGGAGGCAGCGCAGGGCGGCGAGGCCGAAGGCGACGCCGAGGGCGAAGGTCAGCTGCCCGTCGGCGAGGAGGGTGACGACGCCGGCCGCGAACCACAGCGTCGCCCAGCGCGCCTCCGCTCCCCAGCGGTCACGGACCAGGCGATCGAAGAGGTAGGAGGAGGCGATGACCGCGGCCATCCCCACCAGCTGCGGGCCCAGCAGCGCCGCCAGCGGCGGGAAGAGGAGGCTGTAGGTGAGGGTGTAGTGGCCGCCGTACCAGCTGCCGTTCCAGATCGCCAGGCCCGCCTGCTGGAACAGCTCGGTCCGGAACACCTGCGCCGCCAGGTCCCCCACGGGAGGGCTCCAGATCACCATCAGCAGCGCCAGCAATGAGCTGAGCGCCACGGCCGGAAGCCATTCGGGGCGGAGAACCTTGGACTGGACCATGGGCGCACCCAGAGTCTAGGGCGGCCAACTGCAACGATTCGTAAATGTCCGACGAGCTCCTCGTCAAGCGCCTCGGCACCGTCCCCTACCTGGAGGCCTGGGAGCTACAGAGAGAACTGGCCGACCAACGCCGCCGCAACGAGATCCCCGACGTCCTCCTCCTCCTCGAGCACCCCCCCACCTACACCCGCGGCCGCCGCTCCAAGCCCGAGGAGCTCCCGATGGGCGTCGAGTGGTACGAAGCCCAGGGCATCGAGGTCCACGACACCGACCGCGGCGGCCTGGTCACCTACCACGGCCCCGGTCAGCTGGTCGCCTACCCGATCGTCGACCTGGGCGCGTACGGCGACGACGTCCACGCCTACGTGCGCGGCTTGGAGCGGGTGATCATCGGCTCCCTGGGTGAGGTGGGCGTACCGGCTCAGACGATCGACGGCCTGACCGGAGTCTGGACGCAGGGTGAGCCGCCCCCGACCCTCTCGTCGAACCGCGCCCGCAAGATCGCCTCGATCGGCCTCCACGTCAGCCGCGGGGTGACGACCCACGGCCTGGCGGTGAACGTCGACAACGATCTGCAGCCGTTCGAGTGGATTGTGCCGTGCGGGATCGAAGGGGTGACGATCAGCTCGATCGCCCGCGAGCTGAACTGGGAGCAGGATCCGAACGCCTTCGCGAGTCTTCTCACCGAGGCCTACGCGCGTGAGTTCGAGCGGCGGCCGCTCGCGGCAGCGGACTCACGCTCCGTCACTGGCCCTGGGCGGTAAAGGAGAGGGCGCCGAGGGCTTCGCCGGCGACGAAGACGTCGCTCTTTCCCTGCGGCTTGGCGAAGGCTTCGTTGAACGAGGCGGCGGTGGCGGCGTCGAGGGCGAGGCTGCCCGAGACCGCGACGGTTCGCAGCTTGGGATCGGCGACCGGAGGGGCCGCAAAGGCGAGGCTTGCCACCGGCGCTCGATCGAACTGGCCGGGCCGGGATTCGGAGCCGGCTTCGACCTCGAAAGCACCACTCGTCAGGTCGACCCAGGGTGCGCGCCAGAAGATCTGACCGCCGCCGAGCTGTAGGGCTTCGATCGCGCCTTCGGTTTCGATCACGCCCTGGGAGGCATCGGTTGCGATCGCGCCGCCGAAGACCGGCAGCGTGAACACCGGGCCGGAATGTTCGGCCGGGAAGATCGGGTTGACGGCGACGAAGAGGGAGTCCAGCTTGGCGACGATCCCCGGGTCCAGGGTGAGGGTGATCCTGCCCTTGGGCAGAACGGTGACCGTTTCCGGATCGGCGCGGGTGACCGTCCTGCCGAGCGGCAGGCCCTGCTTGAAGACGTCCCTGAGGCGGAGCTTCTTGCCCAGGCGCGTTGCCACCTTGGCGCTGATCGCCAGCGAGCCGACCGTGACCTTGCTGTCGAAACCGGTCCTGGAGACGTCCATCCGCCCGACCGTCGCGAGCTTCAGCTGTCCGCCCCCGGCTTTGACCGAGAACGGTGAGTGGCGAACGGTGGTTTTGAGCTGCAGGTCCTTCAACGGGACCTTGCGGCGGCCGTTCCGGAAAAGCAGGGCGCCTTCGTGGTCCACGGTGCCCTTCGCGCTGAGCGGATCGAATTTGCCGCCGCTGACCGGAAAGGTGACCGTGCCGCCGCTCATCTTCGCCGGCGGGACCGCCCTCAGCTTGACGCCGTTCTCCCTCATCGACGCGAGGAACGAGGGGTCGAGGATGAGCCTGGTGAGGCCGGAACCGAGCGGGTCGTAAGCCGCCCGGGTCAGGGCCGGAGCAGCCAGGGCGAGGAGGAGCGGAAGCGCGAAGACGAACAGGGCCCGGGGGGCGGGACGGCGGATGAAGGCGGCGATGGTCAACTTTTCACCCCACAGGCCTTCTGCACCTTCAGCGCCACCGGCCGGTGGTCGCCGAAGTAGAACTTCGCCAGGGCCAGCGGGAAGCTGACGAACCGGGTCTGCCGGGGGGCGGGACAGCTCGAGTTGAAGTAGCTGAGCTCCTTGCCCCGGTAGGCGTATGTGCGCCTCAGCGTCAACTTGATGCGGTCGACGTAACCCCATTCCCCGAGGGTGCTGGGCAGCTCGGCGGTGAGCTCGGTGCCATAGGGACCGTCGTGGATGCGGCGGATCGAGAAAGTGATCACGAACGAGGTGGCGAAGGGGGTCCTGGTGTAGATGTGGGCGAAGAGCGCCGGCTTGCCGGCGACCCTGCCGTTGAAGATCAGCAGGCGGCCTCTGGTCGGGTAGGGGCTCTGGTCGGGGAAGACGACCGAGGCGTAGAACCTGCCCGAGCCGACGAGCGCGTCGCCGCACTGGGCGAGCGCCCTCTTGTCCGATGCCGGCTGCACTTCGTCGATGGTGCAGGCGGGCAGCCCGACCGAGCTCAGGAGACCGTGGCGGTTTACCTCGATCACCATCTTCTGCAACTGCGGAGGCGTGGCTCCGGAAGGGGTGGCGATATGGCCGGCGAGGAAGACCGCGATCGGGCTCGGCTCGACCCGCGACAGCTTGAAGGGCTTGATCTGCGCGAGGACCGTGATCCGCAGGCCCTGGTCCTGAATCACCGCCCCGCCCGCGTAGGCGGCGAGGATGGCGAGGGTGACGCCGACTGCCAGGAGAGTGAATGCCCTCCTCCCCCTCTGCCGCCTGTTCGGCCGCCTCACCTAACGGCGAAGCTTCTTCGCATGATGCTTCGTGGACTTCTTGCCGCAGCTGGTGACTTTGAGAACCGGGCGGGTGTCGTAGACCTTGCCGTTCTGGCCGACGAAGTGGGAGATCGCGCGATGGGTCTTCTTGCAGAGGTCGGTGCTGTTGACGAACAGGCTCTTTTTGCCGCCCCGCATCTGCAGCGAGAACTGGGTCACCGGCGCGTCGGGAACGTCTTCGAAGGAGACGCGGAGTTGCCCCTTGACCGAGTCGACACGCCCGTCAAGGGCGATGTTGATTTTGCCCGAGTTGAGGGCGGCCACCACGTCAGGGAGCGGGTGGTTGGAGGAGCGCAGGAAAACCGGCCCCGCCAAGGGTTCGTCGAGTAGCGGCGTGGTGGCCTTGACGAAACCGTAGATCGAGCCGGGCGGGCATTTTTCGCCGTTGCCTCCGCCTTCTTTGAACTGGACGCGGGTGCAGATGGTCTTGAAGTGACTCTGTTCGAGGAACTCGGAATGGGGAAGGGTCACCTGCGATTCACCGATGTTGGCGTCGCCCTTGCGGGCTTTCAGAACCGCTTCGAGTGCCGGGGTGGCACCGCGCCTGGTGCCGCCTTTGAGCGAGAGGGTCAGTTTCGGCTTGAAGTCCAGGTGAGCGCAGTCGGCGGCCTGGAAGCGACTGGTGACGGTGATCGGGTTGTCGTCCAATGCCGAAACGAAGTCGAGGCCGGAGCCGAGCACGGTCGACGCCGTCGAGGTGGGGGTGCAGTTGGTCGGGTTGAGCATGAATTCCGGCCGGTCGACGTAGACACGGAGGTCGCGGATGTGGGTGGCAATCCCGTCGACGATGTGGGGAATCGGGTCCGAGCCGGTCGCGTCGATGAAGATTTCGGCGGTTTCGGGATCGATTTTGATCGCCTGACGAACGACAATCGTGCCGATGTCGAAGGGTCCGACGACGCCGGAGGTGATCGCCACGATCGAGAGGGCGGAGCCGTTGTAGGGACCGGCGAGGTAGACCTTGCCGGGGACGTAGGTGAGGACCGAGCCGACCCCGGATCCGACCAGGGTGCGACCGATTTCGGACGCGGCCGGGCAAGACGGGCTCGCCTGCTCTTCCCTGCCCCCGCCCAGGCGTTCGCGCGCCTTCGCCGCGGCGATCGCCGCGTCCGGGCAGAAGGGGATTCCGGCCAGCTTGCCGACGACTCCCGGCGGCAGCTTGATCGAGAAGTGAGTGAACTCCTGTTCTTCGTCGCTGCGCAGGAGGCGCAGGTAGAAAGGCGAGTACTGGCCGGCGGCGTTGTTGATGGTGCCGGCGAGCAGGCCGGGATGGAAGGGGGGCAGGCCGCCCGTCGGGCAGGGACCGCCACCGACGCCGCGGGTGATCTCGACAGTCGAGTGGACTTCCGCGGCTTCGTCGGGTGAGGAAGCCGACCAAGGCGTAAGCCGCGCCGTCGTCACCTCCGGTCCGCAGCTCGAGGAGGAGACCAGCGGTGCCCTCCCGCCTTCGCGGAGGTGGAGGCGGAAGTTGGTGAACGGCAGCTGAGGCAGATTGTCGAAGATGGTGGTGATCTGCCCGGTAGACGGATCGGTTTCGATCTTGCCGGCCATCTTCACGATCACCCCTCGTTCGACCGACCGGATCACCAAGTAGGAGGCGAGCAACGAGTCGAACGGATTCTCCGCTCCGGGAGTGGTGGTCGCGGGATCGTCGGGCTGCGCCAGGAACAGCGAGCCGGTGACGGCTTCCCCTTTCGGAAGCAGCGGGGTTTCGATTTCGACCGTGCCCAGCTTCGAGGCGTTGGGACAGCCAGCCCCCGGAGGCGTTTTCACCTCTTCGCTCTGGTACTGAGCGAAGGAGCAGGCACCGAGGCCCTCACCGGCTGAGGGATTGAGAGTCACACCCTCGGGCAACTTGACGACTGCCTTTTTGAGGTCGGCCTGGCCAATGCCTTCCGGGTTCTTGATCCCGGCTTCGGGCAAGGACATCGAGAAGTCAAGTCCCGAGGCGGTGCTGGCGCTGTCGCTCGTCGTACCGCCGGCGATAGTGGGTTCAAACGGCACGCGATCGCAGCGAGTAACTTCGAGCAGATTGCCTTCAGGGTCTCTGGCAGAGACCGTCGTGGAGTCCTTTTTCCCGGACCACGATTCGACTCCGATGCCGAATGGCAGGGGTCCAGCGCTGCAGTCAGTCGGCAGCCGCAGGAACGGCTTCAAGGGAGCGTCGCTGCTACAAGGTGGTCCTGGTGAGCCATCAGCGCATTCATGCGATTCGAGGTTCCCCCGTTCACCATCATGTTCGGAGCTCGCGGGAACCCCCCAGAAGGTGACTTTGCTAGTGGTCACCGGGACGGACTGGTCGATATTCGATGCGATGACGTCAAACCCGTAATCGCCGTCGCTGCGCACCTTGGGGACGAGGATCACCACCGCGAGAGTCACCTTGAACCCGAACAGCGCCGGCTGTCCAGGCTCTGGATCAAGGTTGTAGAGAGCAGTGCGATTGGGCTGGTGCAGTCCGTTCAGGTTGAATTCGTTTAGCACGACACCGATCTGCGAGCTATCAGGGCATTCGGTTTTCGTCGTTCCGTCCGCGACGAGCTCAGCCAGCGTGCATCGCGGGACCGCGGTCGGATCTCCTAAGAAGCCGGGGGGCACTTCCACGGTGGCATTTCGCAAGGGGCTTTCATCGGATATCGGCAGACCAAAATTCTCGTCATGGATAGGGTTCGGAACCGTTTTCAGGTTGATTTCCGTCACGACGCCGTCGGGATGACCTCCCGCCTGAGTGAAAGTCGTGCCCCCTGCGCCGGCGATCACCACTTTCACGCCGCCTTTTTTCAGGCCAAAGGAAGCGTAGGATCCTGCCGGCATTACGCAGGCAAGTACGACGAGTGCTGCGAAAACAATGGCCGCTCTCCTCATGCCAACCGTGGACAGTCTCGAACCGGAGCCACGACTCATCTTCTTTGCTCTCCCCTCAGAGTTGCCGTCAACCATGGTTCCCGCCGTTCTTGTTTCGGACGTGCTTATGGCCCCGCTTCTTTTTGCACTTGCCGTGGCGGCGTACCTTGCCCTTCGGGCATCGGCGGGCGGTGCTACTTCCCACGTTGCCCGGGCCAACGAAGCTAGAGCTCGCAGGGGTGGCGTCGTTGGGCACGACCGGCGGCGGCTGGCAGGAATCCCCCTCGCACGCCGGCGGCATGGGCGGAGGTTCGGGAAGGCCACCACCGACGCGAGCGTCATAGGCGTCGTATTTCGAATCTTCGTCCCAACCGACGAGACGGTCGCGGGTGTCGAAGAAGACATCGTTGCCGCTGGCGCTGGCGTCGAGGAAATAGGAGTCTTCGGTACCGCTGCCGCCTGAGATCAGGGAGAGTTCGCCGTTCTCGAACTCATAGACGTCGACTTTGCCGTTGGAATCTGCAGGAACAAGGCCGCGACTGGTCTGGAAGAACACCTGGCCACTGTCGGAGACGTTCCGCGGCAGGTGGTTTATGAGGTTTGCGCCGATTCTCGTCTGGTCGAAGCGGATCGATCCTTCAGACGGAAGGCTGTCGGAGCTACAAGACACGCAGGTAAGCGCCTGCGCTTGCGCGTCGTAGCGATAGACGTCGAGCTGTTCGTCCTGATCGGCTGGCGTTAACTCGGCCGCTGAAATGAAAGCAATGAAGCGCCCACTGGCACTAATTCGCGCTGGCTTGATGATGGCGCTTTCGCGTACGCTCGGACCTTCCCAGGTTTTGGCATCACCTGGCGCGAGGGTGCCGATGAAGTGCACTTCGGGCGTGGCACCGGTGTTATCCCATATGTATAGCTTCGGGCCGGGAGCGTTCGGCTCTCCGGGCAGGATCTGGTTGTCGGCGACGAAATAGACACGATCCAGTTCGCTACTGCGAGCCAGCACACCGCCGGAACCCGGAATTTCGCAGGTAGAGCAATTGTCCACTGCGGCCCCTTCCGGGGCTTCCGGATTTCTGTCTTCGGAGATCAGCGTCAGGCGTTCGCCTTCCGGCTTACTCCAGTCGTAAAGATAGAGATCGTTCGTTTCATCGTTGTCGGCATTCACCAAGGATCGGCGGGTGGTGAAGATCACCCTGTTGCCGTGAGCCCCTTCAGCACCCTGAAAGAACACTTGCCCGCTGGTTACACCCCCCGGAAGGGTTCGCTCCGAGCCGGACACCAGCGTGGTTTGGGTGCCATTTTCACGCGCATACAGAGCGACATCGGTAGAGAAGAAGACCCGCGACCCGTCACGGGACACCGCGTTGTCTACATTTCCATTGCCCCCTCCCGCTGAATATGCGCCCTGTCCGGCTCCGATATAGCCCGTGGTCGGTTCTCCGTTGGGCAACACAGAGGCCAGCCGAAGGGTGCCATGGTCCCATTCGTAAGCACAAGGGAGGGTAACGGTGCAATGCGCATCGGCCGTAAGCTTGTTAGGAGTTTCGAAACCAATCTTTCCGAAGTCCGCGGAAGCCCAGCCAAACTTGAATGGATTCGCATCGTGGAGCGTTCCATTGATGAGGGTGAATGATCCGGTGCTTTCGTCCCGAAGATACTCGTTCAGTCCTGGAAAGGCGCCAGGAGCAAAGGTGCCGGACGGGGTGTCCTCCATCCACCGTATGACGCCGTGGGAAAGGTCTTCGGAGAACCCCACATAACCGTTCGCGACGTACACCCGACCGTTAGGCATCTGGATGCCTCTGGTGCTCCAGCCGTTCGGACCCCGTCGGCTCAGGTAGGAAGTTTGGAACTGACCGGTAGGTTGCCCAGCGAAGCTGCCGTCCGAGGTGAACACGAGGCCATTTCCGTCGAACGCGGCCGCCATGCCGTTGTTGAACCTGACGTCTGCTTCGTTCTTGTCTACCGGTGAAACCTGCTCGTAGGCCCGGCCATCGGGTAGCGGATGTTTGCCGACTTCCCCCGATGAGGATGCTGCTCCGAAAATCGCGAGGACAAGCAGGCAGCAGCTAGACAGGGTAAAGACCAGACCGTATTTGCCTTTAGGCCGATCCGTCATGCGAAGGCGCTCCCCAACGCCCCCGCGCCCACTGAAATTCGAGAACATCGACCCCCCTGTCATATCCGTCCTCCCCCGGGAAGAGCTAGGCCATCCCCGAGCCCACCGACAGCTTGTACCTAGAGCCAAGCAGTCGGTCAAGGGAACCTGCGGAGTCCTTGGTGGCTGATAGCGAGGAAAGTCCCTGCTTTTAGGCGGTTTCTTAGATCCCGCTGGGGTGACAGAAGTCGCTCGGAAGGCCTTTGAGCAGACCCTAGGCCCCCCAGGCTTAGGAAGGTGGAGACCAAAGCTTCGAGTAGCGCTTGTCGGGTGACAAAAGTCGCCTCAGCCCCCTGGCACTGGGTGACCGAAGGGGCTACATTAAAGATCGGCGTGTACCCAGTCAAATATGCGCACGCGTTCTTTAGGGAAAGGACAGCCGATCGCTACGGAATCCAAGAAGCTCGCCGGGGCGGAGACGTCGGTCGCCGAGATGCTGAAGTTGCTCGGCAACGGGGCCAACGGGCCGATCCTGATCGCCCTTGGGCCGCGATCGCTGCGCACGAAGAAGCTCACGGAAAAGGTGCCGATGTACGCGCCGCGGACCGTGTACAGGCACGCGCGCAAGCTGGCGGAGCTGGGGCTGATCGACCGGGAGGAGGTCGCCGGCGTCCCGTCCACGGTCATTCACAGCCTCAGCCCCGCAGGCCGCGACCTCTATCGCCTGGTCGAAACCTTCGCCGAGGCCTCTCTTCCTTGGGTCAAGGGACCCGGTAGCGGCGAAGGGATCTGGACGGTCTGCGGTCTGCTGGGGGAGATGTGGACACACGGCTGGTTCGAGGAGCTCGGGCATGGAGGACGCTCGGCCACCGATCTGGCTGAGGCCACCGCCAACATGACCTTCCATCAGGTCAGCCGCCGGACCCACCAACTGATGTCGTGGAGCCTGCTTTATGAGAGCGCTGGCCGGGGCCAGCGCAAGCGCTACCAATTGAGCGACCAGAGCCGGCACGCGATGGCGTTGATCATCGGGCTCGGCCGCTGGCGACAGCAGCACGTCGACGGCGATGGGGAAAGGGGGTTGACGGTCGGGGAGATGGCAGCCGCGCTGCGAGCCTCCCTGCCCCTGCTGCAACTGCCCGAACACCAGGAGCGGAGCCTCAAATTCGGGATCGTCGGCACAACCGGGCTGGACGGGCAGCGCGGTTCGGCGACCCTGACCATCCATGTGAGCCCTGGCGGCGCCGTCCGCTGCGTCAAGCAAAAGTCCGCAGAGGACGCGTGGGGGATCGGGACCGTCGATACCTGGTTCGCGGCGGTCCTCGACGGCGACCACAAGCAGATGCGAACCGGCGGTGACGATGGTTTCGTCGACGACTGCCTGACGTCGCTGCACAAAACCCTCTGGGCCGCGCCGGCCGAAGTGGGTGCTCGCTAGGCTCAACTGAGCCGATGAGCGAGACCGCCGAGCGCATCCACGTCACCCGCTCCCGCGCCAAGCCGGGCGGCACCGCCGCCGGCGACGAGGGGACCGTCCCCTTCCGCCGCGCCCGCAAGCCGCCGTGGCTGAAGGTGCCGGCGCCGGGCGGGCCGAACTACCGGCGGCTGAAGGAGAAGATCGGCTCCGACAACCTTCACACGGTCTGCGAGGAGGCCAACTGCCCGAACGTCGGCGAGTGCTGGGAGCGCGGCACCGCGACCTTCATGATCCTGGGCGACGTGTGCACGAGGCGGTGCGGCTTCTGCAACGTGCAGACCGGCAAGCCGAGCTGGAACGACCCGCTGGAGCCGCTGCGCGTCGCCAACCAGGTGAAGGCGATGGGGCTGCGCCACGCCGTCGTCACCTCGGTCGACCGCGACGACCTCCCGGACTACGGGGCGAGCGCCTTCGTCGGCGTGATCCGCTCGATCCGGATGCTGGCGCCCGAGTGCAAGGTCGAGATCCTCACCCCGGACTTCCGCGGCCAGGAGATGCCGCTGGCGAAGGTGATCCACGAGCGGCCCGACGTCTTCAACCACAACGTCGAGACGGTGCCGCGCCTCTACCCGGTCGCCCGTCGCGGCTCCCAGTTCCTGCGCTCCGCCCGCGTCCTGCGGATGGCGAAGGAGATGGGCGGCGACGAGGTGGTCACCAAGTCCGGTCTGATGGTCGGCCTCGGCGAGTCCTTCGAGGAGATGATCGAGACCTTCGGCCTCCTGCGCGAGCACCGGGTCCAGGTCCTCACCGTCGGCCAGTACCTGCGCCCGACCGAGAACCACCTCCCCGTCGTCCGCTACTGGCACCCCGACGAGTTCGCCGCCCTCGAGCGCGCCGCCTACGACCTCGGCTTCGAGTCCGTCGCCGCCGGCCCCCTGGTCCGCTCCAGCTACCACGCGGATCAGAACCTGCCCGAGGGCAAGCGGGCCGAGCAGCTGATCGCCTAGGCGAAGCGGCCTACAATCACCGCTGCGGGGCCATAGCTCAGTTGGCAGAGCGCCTGCTTTGCAAGCAGGAGGTCGCCGGTTCGAACCCGGCTGGCTCCACTGCCTCTAGTCGTCGAAGTCGAAGTCCTTGGGGGGCTTCTGCTCGAACCAGAGCTCGTCGTCCTCGGGGGCGTCCTCGAGGAAGTCCGGGGTGTCCTCGAGCACGTCCTCGTGGCCGGTGTCGGGGTCGTAGTCTGGGCGCGGGGCCTCGTCCTCCTCGTCCTTCTCGTCCTCCTGGACGAGGGCGGAGGGCTCGGCGACTGGCGCCGGAATGTCGTGCTCGTCGGTGAGCGGGGAGAGCTCGGGCTCCTCGCTGAGCGGCGCCTCGAGCGCCTGGTCGAGCTCGTCGGAGAGGCGCTGGTCGCTCCAGAACTCCTCGTCCTCTTCGTCCTCCTCGTCGGCGAGCGGGGCGATCGGGGGCTCGGTGCGGGAGGCCTGGATCTCGGCTGCGGGCTCGGCCGGGGCGTCCTCGGTCCCCATCTCGGCCTCGATGTCGAAGAGCTCGGTCGGCTGCTCGGCGATCGCCTGGCGCTCCCGGGTCTCCTCGCCGGGGGCGGGCTCGGTGACGATCTCGTGCTCGATCGCCGACGGCTCGTCCGCGACGGGCAGATCCTCCTCGGCCGGCGGGGCGGCCTGGCCTGCGTCCTCGGCGGGCGCCAGCGGGGCTCCGGCCTCCGGCTCGATCGCGGACGTCGCCTCCACGTGCGGCTCCTCGCGCTCCTCGACCCGCTCCGGCGGGGGCGGCTCCTGCAGGTCGGCGACGTTGATCCGGCGTCCGCCGCTCGCCTCCTCCGGCTCCGCAGCCTCGGCGGCTCCGGGCGTCGCCATGAACTCGGTCGGCGCCTCGGCGAACGGGTCGGGCTCCTCCGGCCGCCCCGGCGGACCGAAGGCCTCGTCCTCGAGCTTTTTCAGCTCGGCCTCATCCGCGCCATGGGCGCGCTTCAGTTCCAGGTGCTCGCGAATTGCGTCGTCGAGGATGCTCATGCTCGCCACTCCCGCAGGAGGCTGTCAAAGACTATGGGGTTATCCTGTCGCTTGCGAGGCAATGGGAGCAACTTCCCATCCCGCAGAGCCCGGGGCTATAGCTCAGCTGGCAGAGCGCCTGGATCGCACCCAGGAGGTCGGCGGTTCGAATCCGCCTAGCTCCATCGGAGGAAGTGCCTGCACGTCGCGAGATCGGTTTTTTGGCAGTCGTTTAAACCGAGACCCAAATTCCGCTTTCGATCAGGCAGAAACTGCCTGATCGGGGCCAGATATGCGGCGATTGCCCGCGATTGCCCTTGATTCCGCTCGCTTTGGCCGGCGAACGGAGCTAGATGTCCTATTGGCATCCTCCGCTGCGCGCAACGGACTCAGTCGAAATCGATGAACCCGCAGCCAAGGCAGCGGCAAGAGGCGTCGTGTCCGGCTCGGGCGCCGCAACGGGCGCATTGGTCGGGGACCCGATTTCCTGCCGGGACCGGGACTTGAACTGACGCGGGCAGCTCGGCGTTCAAATAGGAGCTGATCCGGGACATAGTCCAGCGGCTGGATAGATTGGTCCTTACGGTCCCGTCGATCAGCGGCGAGAAAAGCGCTCTCAGCCCTGAGCTATCCCGCGTCATCACTTTGACCCCCGTAAACCAGGACGCCAACGCCCCGACGGACCACGCATCTGCCGCCGCCGTTGCGCTCGCCGGCTGCAGATGAACCTCTGGGGCTGAGAACCAGGGGGTCCCGAACTTGGCTTTCGGCGAGGTCCTTATTTCGTCGAGGCCCGTGGCCTTCACCAGGCCGTAGTCAGAGAGGACCCAGTGTCCGTTGCGCAAACGCATCAAGTTCACTGGTGAGACATCGCGGTGAACGAAGCCGTTGGCATGGCTGTGCATCAGCGCGCCGCTCAGCGAGCTGAGCACCACGCGCAGTTCCTCCCAATCGAAGGGGTCGCGCTCGTACAGGTCGGCTAACGAATAGTCGGCAAGCGGCATTGCGTACCACCGATGTCGCCGGTCGATCTCCAGAATCGGCATCACATGCGGGTGGTCGAGTCGCTGCAGCACCTCGATCTCGCGCAGAAAACGCGGGGCACCCAGCGGGCCACCCTTCGGCACCTTGATCGCAGCTTCCCGACCGCTCTCGCGATGAATACCGAGATAGACGCGGGCCATTCCCCCTTCACCCAAGAGGCGCTCAAGATCGTAGGGAGACCCGTCCACGCATCGATGGTACTCCGGTCCAAAAAAGCAAACCGCTGCTGGCGGTTCGGATTCCCTACTCCGAGTCGGCCTCCGCCTCCTCGGCTTGATCAAGGCTGCGCTGAATGTGCTGGGCGATGATGTCTGGGCTTTGCAGGAGGCAGACCGTGTCCCCCTCGCCGAGCCGGATCAGTCTGCCCGACATCGTCTCCAAAGCAATGAGCTTGCGGGTGAAGTCTTGGTATTCAGGCAGCTCCTCGCGATAGCGGTCCTGCCATAGCGATCGGAACGCGACGACATCTCCACTCGCCTCCTTCTGCTGGCGCTCCCAAATCAACTCGAGAAGCGTCTTTTGGTCGAAGTGCTCAATTGGGTTGGCGAGTTCCTCGATGCGTTTGCGCTTCTCCTCGGGAGGCTCGATCTCTTCGAGGACGGGAAGGATCAGCTCCAACGGGTACGACCAGCGGTGGACTGCCTTGTAGAGCGCCTCGAGCGTTGGAACGTCAACGATTGCGACTTTGTTCTCTCCGGTAGACGCCTCCCGGCAATCGCGAAGTATGGCTGGATCTTCCCCCCTTACAAAGCCGGCGAACTCGCGAGCGACGACGATCGCCACAGAGGCGCCGTCGATATCTGCGAGGTGGCCCAAGGCGGGGCCGATCTCCGCGTCGTCGTTCTTGAGCGGTTTCTTGGAGCTCTTGGCGTCCACAATGAACCGCGTCTCGGAAGGTCCGGTAGGGCCAACCACAAGAACGTCCTCCTCGCCAGACCCCCCACGCCGGGTAGCAACGAACCCCATTAGCTGAAAGAGCTTTGCCAGGGCGATCTCAAACTTCTTCTTGCCCTTGTGAGACTCGGTGTAGACGGCTGCGATCACGTCGTCCGGACTGTTTCGGAACCGCACGGCAAGCTGCCTGAGCAGGTCGTCACGCCAAGCGAGAACCGACTCCACCCGCTCTCTCGACATGCCGATGTCATAGAGGTGGCCCTCCAAGAGGCGCTCGGAAACAGCCAAGAGCTCGAAGGCGCGCATGGCCCGCTCGGCCTTTGGGCCCGTTCCCATTTCGCCTCGAAGCGTCTTGAAGAACGGGTGGGCCGTGTTGATCTGAAAGCCGCTGCCGTCATGCGCAATAACTGAAAGCGGCTCCTCCTCCGGAAGCTCCTGGCGGTCGAGAGCCGGCGGGTCAAAGGTGAAATCCTCAATCGAAGGACCGTCTTCGATCTGCATGAGGAGGGCGGTGAGCGGCTCGCGAAAAAGCCTGCGGTCCCGCGTCGGGAGCAGGTGATAAGCGGCCTCTGCCTCCTCCCGCCGCTCGTCTTGGCGCTCAATCTCCCCACGCGCCGCCCGATACAGAGCCCGCTGTAGCACCGTCAACTCCGCCACCCGGGCGGAATCTCGCAGCCGGCCCCGGTCGGCTAGAAGATCGGCGTCAAGGCCATCCGCCCTAATCACCGCCTGCATTCGGTAGAACGTCCCGAAAGAGGGAGGCGCTAGATACAGCTCGGCATCCTCGGTATTGAGCAGGCGGTCCCGGACCATGACGAAGAACCCGTAAGAGCGCTCGTCTTTGGACTCGTTCTCTCGCTGCAGCGACTCCGAGAAGAGGTTGAGCTCGGCGCTGACGATGCCGACTGCGGGAAGCGTCACAGCAGGCTGCTCCTCCCCATCGGCGTCTTTCCTGACCGCCCCGAAGGTGATGTCGCCAGACACGTCCCCGCCCTCTTCTGCTTGTTTCCAAGCAATTTCAAGAGCCTCTTTCACCTTGTCGTCCTGCAGGGTCCAACTGACGGTCGCGCCTTTCCCAAGACGAGGACTTACTTCCTCGTCGTCGACCTCGACTTTGAAATCGGGTCGAAGGGGCATTGCATTGCCGAGGACCCAGCGAAGACGTCCTGGCGGCAGCTTCACGTCGTCGCGAAGCCGGTCGATCACCGCAAGGGTGAAAGTGGGTTTCTCGAAGAGAGACCATGCGTGGACGCTTTCCGGAACTACCGCGCCAGCCCACTCCTTCGCCTCGTCCTCGGTTAACTCCCGAATCTCACTGCGATAGACGGGGTCGTGGCCGTTCCTCGTTGCAGCCTGCGGATCGGCTGCCTCGGCAGCGTCTCCGTCGCCGTCCGCGGAAGGCTCGTCTCCGTTGCTTGCCTCGTCATCGTCCACAAGATCCGCTTGCACCTCCCGGTAGTCGATACCGACCAAGAGGTACTCCCCGTCGCGTTTGCAGAGGTGCGATATCCGCTCCCCGACGGCATACGAGGCAAGCTTCCCGATCCCGAACTTGCCGATTACCTGTCGCTCGCGGCCACCCTCGTTTCGCAAGCGGGCGCCGTCGGCCTGCTTCGGGCTGCGGGCGATCTTCCACATAGCCTGGATCCCAGCCTCGTCCATCGACTCGCCGTCGTCCCAGACGGCGACCTTGTCCAGAACAAGCTGGCCGGGGACGTAGACGTAGGCCATCGACGCCATCGCGTCAAAGCCGTTGGCAACGAGCTCCTCAATCGCCTTGCTCGGCGACCCGTAGAGGTGTTCGGAGAAGTGGCGGACGATGGCGTAGTCGATTTCAAGCTCGACCACGCCACGCTTCCGACCTACCGCCGTGGCTTCCGGCAGCTCGGCAGGGCCTTCATCGTCCGCAGCGGTGGCTGCCGCTTTGTCCTCCGGCGTCAGTTCCTCAACAGCCTCCTCAGTCAAATTTCAGTCCTTACCAATAGCTTCCGAGTACTCATCGCCAGTCCTTGCGCCATCCTGACAGGTACCGCGTTCCCAATCTGCCCCTCGATCGCCTGGTAAGAGCCCTCAAACTGGTACCTCCGGGGAAACGTCTGGATGAGCGCAGCCTCCCGGAGAGTTATTCCCCGGTCTCGAACCGGATGCAAAAACCGCCCGCATGCGGGCGTAGTGCAACGGGTCGTCAAGGTCGGAGCCGGCTCATCGAGGCGCATGCGGCCGTAAGAGGCGGCGGCGCTTCTCTTTGAGCCCAAAGATTTGTGGCAGTCGAGCTGATGGTCGTCTGGCAAGTCGAACCGGCCCCCGTTTTTGGGGATTAGCTTGATCCGTTCAGCTACCTCCGGAGTCGGCGTCCGGCCACGATGAATGCGATCCCGGGTGCCCTTGAAGGGACCAGCCTGCGCCAGAACCTTCGTAATCCTTTCGTGCTCCCTCCGAAAAGAAACCGGGAGAAGTTCAACGGGATGCTCGGGCAGTTCTTCTGCGTCCAATCCCTTCACTCCTATCGCGATCAATCGGCGCCGATTCTGAGCGACGCCGAAGTCGGTCGCATTCAAGTTGTAGGTCTTGACGCCGTAGCCGGCAGCGCGGGTCTTACTAAGCAGAGTCTTCATACGACGATCGCGCTCCAAGCCGGGAACGTTCTCCAAAATGAATGCCTTTGGGCGGATGGCGGATATGAACTCGAGGACAGTCGAGACGAGGTCGTTGCGATGGTCGTCCTCGTCGGTAGCGCCAAGGCTAGAAAACCCCTGGCAAGGAGGGCAGGCGTTGAGAAGGTCGAGATCGCCGGGCTTCAGACCGATGGCCTCCAAGAGTTCGAGCGGCGCGACCTCGGTGATGTCGCGCTCAATCAGCTCCACTTCTTTGTGGTTCTTGCGGTACGACTGGGCGCACGCTGCGTCGAACTCGACCGCCGCAAGCACGCCGTAGCCAGCCTGCTTCAAGCCCTGGGTGGAACCACCCGCCCCGGCAAAAAGATCAACCGCCGTTCGGTCTCTGTCTTCCTTGCTCCGCTGTCTCTGCAGGCGAAGCTTCTCCAACGTCTCGGCAACGAGGGCAGCGGCATCCTTGGGGGGCGTGTGTTCCCAGATCCGAAGGACAGTCCACCCCGACTGTCTTAGCCCGGCGGTAACCAACTCGTCGCGGGCAACGTTCCGCTCAAGCTTCGGAACCCAATAGGCGCGATTGGTCTTCGGCACGGTGCCGTGCTCGGGGCACTGATGCCAGAAACACCCGTCTATGAAGACCGCGAGCCCATCGCCCGGAAACGCGATATCGATACTTCTCTTGCGACCCGCAGCACGGACCTTGTGCTCTTTTCGAAACCTATATCCAAGTCGATAAAGCTCTGAGCGGACGGCTACCTCGGGCTTCGTATCGACCTTGCGAACAGCCCGCATAGTTGCGCTCCGGACTGCGTCTGGCGGTGCCGGATAGGGCAATCCTGGCTGGACGGTCCGGATCATGGCTCGGAGGAGCGGCATCTTATCGCGAGCCCCTGAGGCCTCGTCTTTTTGACTCGTCCGTAATCTCAATGTGCCTAGCTGGAGCGACAATAAGGCGATCGACGCTGGCTAAGCATTTGGCTTTGAACCGAGCGGTGCCCGATCAGGCAGAAATCCACATTTCTGCCTGAACACCCCCGACAATCGCCGCATATCCGCGCATATCGGGCTCGGTTAGCGACGAATCGCGAGCGGCGCAAAGCCGCTTGTCATGCGGAATTCCGGCTGACAGGGAATAACCAGCGCCCTAAATCGCACCCAGGAGGTCGGCGGTTCGAATCGGCCTAGCTTGGTTGGTTATTGGTCATGATCAGTTTCTGCGAACGAAAGGTCGGTGGAATCCATGAAGGCTGCGGTGCTCTACGAGAACGGGCCCCCTGAGGTGCTTCGCTACGAGGAGGTGGCTGAGCCTGAGTGCCCGGAGGGGTGCGTGGTGGTCGACGCCGAGGCGATCAGCATCGAGGGCGGGGACCTGCTTGCCCGTGCCGCCTCGCCTCCGCCCGCGGTCCCGTGGATCGTCGGCTACCTGAGCGCCGGGATCGTCAGCGAGGTCGCGGCCGGAGTCGAGGCGCCGGCGGTGGGCGACCGGGTGGTCGCCTTGAACGCGATCGGCTCTCACGCCGAGAGGCGGGCGGTCCCGGCGATGATGACCTGGCCGATTCCGGCCGGGCTGGACGCCGCTCAGGCTGCCTGCGTGCCGGTCGCGTTCGGGACCGCGGAGGAGTGCCTGTTCACCGCCGGGAACCTCTCCGAGGGCCAGACCGCCCTGATCCATGCCGGCGCCGGCGGCGTTGGCATGGCGGCAATCCAGCTCGCCAAGCAGGCGGGCGCGACCGTGATCGCCACCGCCTCCAGCGACGAGAAGCTCGAGCGGCTGAAGGAGTTCGGGCTCGATCACGGGATCAACTACGCGACCGACAGCTTCGTCGAGCGCACCAACGAGCTGACCAACTCGCGCGGCGTCGACGTCGTCCTCGATTCGGTCGGCGGCCAGAACCTCGTCGACAGCGTCGGCGTCCTCGCCTACCGCGGGACGCTGGTCAGCGTCGGGGTGGCCGGCCGGGGCGGCTCGGCGATCGAGGCTCAGTCCCTCTGGACGAAGAACAACACTCTGCGCGGGGTCTACCTCGGCGGCGCGCTCATCGCCGAGCACGCGCGGATCCACCCGATGATCGGGGAGCTGATGCAGCGGGTCGCGGACGGCGAGCTGCGGGTCGAGATCGATCGCTCGTTCCCGCTCGCCGAAGCCGCAGCCGCACACACCTACATCGAGGGACGTAACGCGTTCGGTCGCGTCGTTCTGACTCCCTGACCGGGAGTTACTGTCTACTTCTTAGCCGGCACCTTCAGCTTCACCGTTTTCTTCTTGGTCACCGGCTTGGCGGTGCCGTTGCGGGTGGTGATCGTGATCTTGAGGGAGATCGTCTTGCCGGGCTTGAGGAGCTTCAGGCGCGCGGGGGTGATCTTCAGTTTCAGTGGCTTCGTCTTGCCAGCGGGGACTTTGACCGCACCCTTGGCGAAGAGGATGTTCGAGGTCTTCGGCTTGGCTCGGCGGAAGGAGGACGGCGGGCCGCGGTGCGGTCGTTGGCTTGGGAGACGGCAGGCGCTGCTTGACCGAGTTGACGTTCCAGGTCGCGAGCCGCACGAGGTTGACGCTACTGCGTCAAACCCGCGCGATCAGGCCCTGATGACGGCCGAGGTCGGGCCCGATAGCTGTCTTCTTTCCAGCCTCCACAGAGCGCTGGAGTCGTCTTCGCCTAGAAAGCACCCCACGGGCGGCCGACCCCCCTGCTTCCCGAGAGTTGCTGCTTGAAGCTCCCAGTTACCGTTCCTGAGCCCGAGGTGCCGAAGGTGATTTTGCTCCCCGTGGCGGCTTCGGTGGCGGCGGAGAATTCGAGCGACTGCACGATGCTCGCGCCGTTATATCCGATCCCGCTGAAGGATCCTCCCACCTTCCACTGCAGTTCGTAGAGGGGGCAGGATCCGCCTCCGAGCGTGAGCCAGAAGAAGGCGCCTCCGCTGGCCGTCGGCACAAACGTCTCGTACACCTGACCGTTGACCACCTGGAGCGAAGCGGTCATCGCTTCGAAAAAGATCGTGCTCGGCGCGGTGCAGCCGCTCGGTTGGCTTGCAGTGCAGCCGGTCAGCTTGAATTTGCTCGGATTCTCGCTCCCGCCCGGCACGATCGTCGCCCCTTCGGCCCCCACACCGGTGCAGGCGATCGAGATCGGGCCCCAGGAGCTCGTGAAGTGGAGATTTATTGGGCCGCCGGAGACGCTGATCGTTTCCGAGGTTTTGAGGAATTCGGCTTTGACCGACTGCAGTTCCCAACCGCCGTGAGTGCCTTCCCAGATGGACCGCCAGCTGCCCGTGGCCGATTTACCGGCGAGGTGCTCAGAGATCGAGCCTTCGTCGGTCGCGGTTTTCATGCCCAGCATGGGGGTGGCTCCCACCGCGGTGTTCGCCGCCGGGGTGAACGCGAGCGCCCTTTCGACTGCGAGTGCCGTCGGTGGCAGCGCGGCGAAAGAGCCCCTGAAAGACGCCGAGGCTTCGTTCAGCGGGCATTCCGCCCCGCTCCAGGCGAAGGTGCCGAAGCTGGTGGCACTCGGAACGAATTTCTCGTAGGTCGTTCCGCCGACCGAGACCAGTTCGGTTTTCGCTTGAAGCGTGGGCGACGAGACCTGGCATTTGGACGGTTTCGTCACGGCACATCCGGAAAGCGCGATTTTCTCCGTGCCGGTTCCTCCGGCGACGATCGTGCCCGTCGAGGAGGCGTTGCATTCCCAGGAAACCGGGAGACTCAACAGGGTCGAGGAGAAGCTCAGATGGCCGGCTCCGGCAGTGGTTTCGCTGGCGGTCCCCGAAAGGACGTAAGTAGAGCCTGGTTCGGGGAACCCCCAGTCGCGCCAGTCAACAGTGAAGTTTCCTTTTTCTTCATTGAGGCCGGCGGCATTTTCACCAACCAGCCGGTAGTAATAGGTCTTTTCCCGTTCCAGGCCGCTGACGGTCGCTTCGACCGCGTGGTTGCCAGTCCCCGCGCCGAAGAGCCCGGCGTTGATTACGTGGCCATATTTTCCTTCTTCATATTCGCTTTTCGTCGCCCATTCGAAGCGAACGTGAGTTTCGTAGCCGTTCGGATCGACTTTGCCGGTGAGCTTGAAGGAGCCGCTGTAGCCGGTGGGCTGCACGGCGGAGTGGCTGAGGCCTTCGAGGAGCGGGATGCCGCCAGTCTGCGTCTCGAGCAGCTGCTGAACGGCGTCGCTCGCCGCGCTGAAGCCGACTGCAGTGCATGACCTGCCACCACACGACACAGCATCAAGCTGATTTGGCGCCACTTCACTTTCGGAGGGAGTCGTCCGCTCGGCCCAGCCTTTGGCGTCCAATCTTGCCGCATAGGTGCGGCTGGTCCCGATTGCGCTGTAGTTCCCGCCGACAGCGACGCAGCGGTCGATGGACAGGCATGACACGCCTTCCAGGAAGGCTTCCCGGGTGGTGGACGTGTTGAGCGAGACCGGTGCAAGCCAGCTGGACCCGTTCCACGTGTATACAACGGGTCCCTTTTTGGTCGAGGACCCATAGATGCGCCCGACCGAGACGCATGATTCAGTCGGCCAAGGCTGACAGGTAATGTCCGACAGGTACCCGCCGCTGGCAAACCCTTCGGGGCTCTGGTACTGCCAGCCTGCGGTCGTGTGCACCGCGGTGAACGGCCGCGTGTTCCCGCCCCCGGCCGGGTTGTACCAACCAACCGCCCGGCACGAAGCATACGAGCAGGCCACCCCTTCCATCACGCTCGTCGACGCTTCAGCGGAGGGCGTCGACAGGTTGACCCACGTACCATTGACGAGTTCGACGGAGTAGTTCAGCCACGTGCCCGCAGTGGTCTCTCGTACCCCAACGGCCATGCATTGTTTTGCGAGCGATTCCCAGCAGCTGACATCCGTGAGTTCAGCATCGAGAGTTTCGGGTGGGAGCGCAACGTGTTCCTGCGTCCAGGACGTACCGTTCCAGCGCACGATGAGGGGCCGGCGTTGGAATTCTCCTGCAGCGTTCTTAACTTCACCGACCCCGACCGCGATACAGGCGCTGGTGGTGCCCGGACACGACACTCCCTCAAGTTCCGGCCATCCTTCTTCTTCGCTTTGGGGAACGCTTCGGCGCACCCACGATCCGGACACCAGCTGGTAGGACAGAGCCTGATTCGGTTCCGGTAGAAGGCCGTGTTCGAAGTAGTAGCCGACCGACATGCACGCACCTTCAGTCGGGCACGAGAGGTCGTTCAACCAGCTCTCGCTCCAGTTTGACCCGGAGCTCGGCGTGTTAGCGACCCAAAGGGAAGGAATGACCGTGTGATCTTCGCCGCTCGTTTTCCCGCTCGCGTTTTCCGCGACCACCCGGTAGTGGTAGATGTGTTCGGTTTCGAGACCAGAGATCGCGCGGCTGACGGCGATGTTTTCGAGGTTGGATCCCGCATAGGTGACGGGCGTTTTGCTGCCGTATGCCGTGGTCGCGCCGTATTCAAAGTAGTAGTTCGTAGCTTGGTTCTCAGGGTTGATCGTTGCGTTCATCGTCGCGCTGGTCGAGGTCACGGCGGTTGCGGGCTCGGTCAGCCCGAGAACGTGAGGCGGTTTTTCGTCGGCAATAGAGCAAGCTGCCTGATGGTCGTCGTACTGGCCCTGCACAAAGGCGCCGGAGGCAAGTTCGCTGCCCGGCGTGGCGCAGATGTCACTGATCTCGCCCTCAGAGGCTGCACGATTGCGCCAGCCAGGGGCAGTGTCCCACAGGGGGTCGGTCGCGCTCTCCGCGTACTCGTGGGAGGCGATGCTGGAGGTAGTCTTCAAAGCGTCATTCCTGCCGTACCAAAGACATCCATTCTGATGCGAAAATGGTTCGTCGCCACCGTAAGGAACGAAGGAATACACCGCCCCTGATGACGCGACACCGTGGAAGGCGCAGTACCCTTCTGCGAATTCCGCTTGATAAGACGATCCGGGCGCCGGCAGGATCTCGTACTGGGTTTCCAAGTTATGACCCCAGAGAGTTTCCGCATATGCAACCTCCTGTTCCAGCGACGAGTAGCCCACATTGGTGGGTGCCGTGACGCGTGAATCGATCGCTGAGTTGACGGTTACCTGCGACGAGATGTAGCCCGCTTTGTCGAAGTACTGGGTGAAGATGCCCTGATAGGTCGAGCCTGAGAGGCTGTTGAACATCTGCATTACCCTGGTCGTGTTACCAGACCAGTTAGTGCCCCAGAAGAGAACGTGAATCGTCGGGTTGTGCTGGACGACCCCCCCCAGATATCTGATCGGCGGCACTTCACCCGCACGGATTCCGGCGAGGTTACCTCCTTCCGATTCTTCCGTTTCTTCATTCGGAACTCCGTGACTGTTGTCGTCGGGATCGAGTGGTTCTCTCGCATGCATTCCGGTGCTCTGCTCGGGGCCCGTTCGGTCTGCTCGCCGAAGGGCGGCTGGGCTCGCCATCAAATTGACGTGCCGGCCAGGTTTGGTGGCCCACGGCGGGACAGGGATTCCCGGGGGCAAGCCATGGCGGGCAGCCGCGACCGAAAGAGCCTTCTGCTCGGCGCGGCCGCGACGGCTCGCTTCGAAGGTCGCCGTTGCCGCGGAAACCGTCCGAGTGGCCGACTTGGCAAGAGCCGGCTGAACCGTTCCGCAACCAACGATTACGCAGATCAGGGTGAGGAGCGCCACCATTCGAGGCGCACCGACCCGGCGCGAAAGGCTCACCTCGCCCTCGCCGGCCTGCCACTCATGCTGAAGGTTGCTTCCCGTCATTCTCTCTCCCTTGCCCGGCTCGCGGTCGCTGGGTCTGATCTGGTGGTGCGAGCCCGATCGACTCTCCCAGCGGTGCGTGCACAGGGTGCTTGCGGATCGCAAGGGATTCAGCTCGTCCGGTGTCCTATGGCAAGCGCCCAGCCGAGTCGGCCGGTCTGCTCTCGGGCGGAACGAGCTCGGCAATCCGCAGGGCCATCTCCAGCTCGGTGGCGCAGGAGCCCAGCGGTCGGCCGATGCGATCCTCGACCATCCGCAGCCTCCCGCTGACCGCTTGGCGGCTGATGCCGAGCATCGCTGCCGCCGATGCGGCGCTGCGTTCGGCGGCGAAGTAGGCGCGGAGGGTTTCGCGCAAGGTCTCACCGCGGTCGCGGCCGGTTTCCAGGGGCTCGAGGTAGAGGGTCCGAAGCGATTCGGTCAACAGCCCGTCCTGCAGAATCGAGGCGGGGATCGCCACGTCGGCGTAACGCAAGGCGGCCGCCCCGCTGCGCTGGGCGATCGGCCAGGCTGCGCGGGCCTGCTGGTGGCTGAGGCGCCAGCCAGAAAGACCTTCTCCCACCTCGCCGACTGCGAGGCGCAGCTGCGTGGGTGCGAGGGAGGCGATCTCCCTCAGCAAGCGCGTGGCAGAGAGGCCCGTGCGCCGACCAAACCATGCCCAGAGAACCGTCTCGTCCCGCCTTGCCAGCAGCAGATTGCCGTCAAGAGCGGAAGCGAGGGCACGCAAGGTGTCCGCCACGTCGGGACCGGCTGCCAACACGGCAACGTGGGAAACGGTCATCTCATAGCGGAGCTCTGCGGTCTCGACCGGCTCGCCCGCCAGCAGACGCTCGATCGTGCGCAGGCGACGCTCCGAGGGCCGCCCGGCGCCGATCGCCTTGGCTTCGCGAGAGTGCTCTTCGGCGACGACCGTCAGCAGGCGCTCGAGCAGCGTCACCTGAGTGGCGAGCAGTTTCGGCAGCGCGTTCCGGGTCGGGCGGTCTTCCCCCGCCTCGCGAACTAAGAAGTCGACGAAAAGGGTGTGGCCCGCCAGATAGCGGCGCAGCACCGTGTCCAAGTTGACTCCGTTGCGAGCTGCCTTCCTGGCCTGGTCCAACAGCTCCGCCGGAACCGGGCCAGCGCGCTGCTCCCCGTGCTCGAGGGCGCTGAGGGCGTACCCCAGCGCCGCACCGACGGAGCTGCGCAGTCCAACCAAATACTCAGGGTCGCCGACGTGGGGATCGGCCACCGCTTCGATGCGGGTGAAGAGGGTCCGCTCGATCTCCGGCCGTCTAGCGCGCAGGCGCTCGACGAGGTTGGCGGTCAAGGAGCGTGACTGGGACGCTGCTGCCATTGCAAGGGGGATCTGCTTACTCGCCCACCATGTAGGCCGCGTCAGGGTCGCGCCGCAGCGGTGAACCGCACCGGCCCTGAGCCGCAGCGCATGCCGCTCGGGAGGCGGTCTTCGACCTGGACACGGCCGGCGACCTTCTTCGCTCGAACGGTGCCTTCCCACTTGACTACGTCGGTGGCGCCGTACTCCCTGTCGGCGAAGCGGCCGCGCTTGACCGGGGTGGGTTCGAAGCCGGAGACGCTGGCGAAGTAAAGGCTGCCGTCGTGGCAGAGCATGCGGATCTGGAACCGCACTAGGGAGACGGTGCCGGGTGCGCCCTTGATCTGGATCGGCTTGTTCTGGGAGGTCTTGCCGCGGTAGGCGACGCTTCGGCCGGCCCCGGACTGGGCCGCGACCGCCAGGGAAGCGCAGAGCGCCCCGGTCAGGAGCGCCACCGCCACCCAGGCCGCCAGCCGAGCCCTCACGGCCGCACCCGGCACTGGTCGCTGACGGTCTGGGTCAGGGTTCCCGCTTCGGCGAAGCGGAAGCTGGTCCGCGCCAGGGTGAAAGGCGTCCGGGTGAAGCCCTTCGGCGCCGGGCAGCTGGCGCTGACGAAGCTGCGCCGCTTGCCGGCATAGGTGTAGTGGCGCTCGAGCTTCAGGTCCAGACCGGTGACCCGGCCCCAGCTGATCAGCGCCTGCGGCAGCTTCGCGCTGAGGCTGAGGCCGTAGGTGCCCTTCGTCTTGCCCTTGTCGTGGATCAGGAACGGGATCACGAAAGAGTTGGCGAAGGGGTGGGGCGAGTAGATCTGGCCGAGCAGGGCGTGCTTGCCCTTGTAAGTGCCGTTGAAGAGGAGCAGGCGTCCCGTGGTCGGATACGGTTCCTGCGCGGCGAGGACGACGTCGACGGAGAAGGATCCCGAGCCGACCAGCGAGGACTTGCAGACCGTGAGCGCCCGGGAGGTCGAGGCCGGATGAATCTGCCCGACGCGGCAGAGCGGCAGCCCCGCGGTTTCGAGGTGCCCGTACCGGTTCAGGTCGATCTTCAGTTCCCGCAGCTCCGGGGGGGTGCTCTGGTCCGTGGTGCCGATCTCGCCGGCGATCGAGACCGAGACCGGCGCCGAGGCGTCGCGCGGCAGGCGCTTGGGGGCGATAGAGCCGTCGACCTTCACCTGCAGGTTGCCTTTGCGGACGATCGAGGAGGCGGCGGACGAGCTCGGCCGCCGCCGCCGGGCACCGCGGTGACGCGACTTCTGTTTGTGAGGCCGCCGGTGATGGTGCCCGCGGAGCTTGCGGACGTGGGAGACCCGGTTGGTGTCAAAGAACTTCACCGGACCGTTGCCGGGCGCTTCGAGCAGCGTCGTCAAGGTCGGGTCGCGGGGTTCGGAAGGCAGCTGCTGGCAGGAGTCGCCGACGCAGGTGACAGGCGCCGGCGGTTCGGGCAGCGGCGCTTCGGCGCCCTGGCCGGAGGGGTTTGCGGACAGGCAGGGAGGAGCGGCTGCCGCTTCGTTGACGGCAGAGTTCGGCTGGTAGAGCAACACACTCGCCGTTTCAGAATTCCCCGAAGTGACGTAAACGCGACCCTGCCCTTTGGAGCCGGAGTTGTCGACGGCAAGGCCCGGCGGGCGACTGTCGGTGATGTTGTACTTGAGGCGCCCCTGGTAGCTGCCATCAGGTTTGAAGACCTGGATCGTGGCTTCTGGACACTCAGAGGTGCCTGGCTGCAGGTCGTCAGCGACGTAGATTGCTCCGCTGGCGTTATCGACGGCGACTGCGGAGTCGCGAAGCGAGGTCAAATCGATCCCGATCGTTTCGACCGGGTGTTCAGGGTCACCGGCCGGGTCATAGACCTTGACCGTGTCCGTGGACGCGTCGGGAACGTAGACGAAGCCTTCGGTAGCGGGATTGCGGGACACGGCGACTCCGTAGCCGGCGCCGAGCGAGCCGGCGCCGATCACCAGCGGCTGACCGCCTACTTCGACAGGCAAGCCGTTGGGACGGTAGACCGAGACGTGGTCGACGTCGTCGACGTAGGTGTAGCCGGTGTTCGGGTCGATCGCGACACCGGTGGCCGGTCCGGGGTCGAGGATTGTCCTGCCCGTCCCGGAAAAGGACGCATAGCCGATCACTGCTCCGTGCATTTCGTTGACGAGGTACTTGCCGGATTTTTCGTCGATCGCGAGTCCGCAAGGACCTTTATCGGGAGCGACGCCGGCCAGCTGTCCGGTGAATTCGAATTCGTCATCGAAGTGGTCGATGGCGTCGTGGCCGTAGTCAGCCACATAGATGCCGCCCGCATTATCGGCGGCGAGACCGCAGGGCCTTTCGAGGTTGCCGGGGTACGGCAGGGCCGGTTCGTCGGTGGGCATCGGGGTGATGACGAAGGGGTCAGGCGAACCGACCGCCGTCGCCGGGAGGACTGCG